>Ga0247735_1000071_pt1 | contig 60055 bp, 52 predicted proteins | sample UWRJL178409R2_FD_180934 | JGI IMG/M metagenome (GOLD analysis project Ga0247735, IMG submission 180934) | Plant litter microbial communities from Arlington Agricultural Research Station in Wisconsin, United States - UWRJ-L178-409R-2 | ecosystem: Environmental > Terrestrial > Plant litter >... | reverse complement strand
GCTGAACGGCCGACTGATCGCCTCCTGCGCGTGAAATTCCAACACTCGAAGGTCATGCTCGACACCAGCAATATCCAGCGTAAACGAGGGGCGATTCGCGGGGGTCGACATGGGCAAGTCCTTGGCCAAAAAAGCCGCAACTTTGCACGTTATCCACTGGGTCGTCAGTCAGGCTTCAGAGCCAGTGCTTGTGGGAAAATTCTGCGAGTTTCTATTCGCTGACAGGACTTTGGGGAGGGTAACGCTTTGCCAGTAGGCGCTCACGAGCAGCGCAAGGCCGCGATAGCGGTGCTTCTGATACACCGCCATCGCGGCCTCGCGCTGCTCGTGCGCTCCTACAGGGGACGATGATGCGGCGGTATGTCTGCGAAAACGAGGCGCCTGCTTCGCGGGCAGGCCTCGCTCCAACAGGGACCGCCGACAGATAGTGACCTACCCCTCCACCTGCCCCCACTGCTTGCTCAAACGCTTGTCGGAAACCGGCATTTTGGTGCCCAGTTGCTGGGCGAACAGTGATACGCGGTATTCCTCCAGCCACCAGCGATAAGCGGTCAGTTCCGGGTCGCGTTTGCCTTCCTGGGCGTGCTTGCTGGCGCGGGCCTGGTATTGCGCCCATAAACCGGCCAGTTCGATACTCCAGACCCGGTCCTTCTGGACCTGACTCGGGAGTTTCTCCAGGCGCATTTCAATGGCCTTCAAGTAGCGCGGCAGTTCTTTGAGCCATTGCGCCGGGGTTTCGCGGATGAAGCCCGGATAAACCAGATGGCCCAGCTGCGACTTGATGTCGTTGAGCGCCACGGCTTCGGCCAGGTTGATCTTGCCCTTGAAGCGCTTCTGCAAGCCATGCCACAGCTTGAGGATATCCAGGGTCAGTTTGGCGAGCCGCTCGGCGTGTTCGGTCCAGGCGCCGCGTTTGCGTTCGGCCAGCGCCAGCAGCCCGGCGCCGTCGCGGGGCAGATTGGTCTCGCCTTCCAGCACGCAGCTGTCGAGGCTTGCCAGCAGAATGTCTTCGACCAGCGCATCGATGCGCCCCAGCTCGCGGTGCAACAAGGCCAGCTCGGTCTGCCCCGGCAGTTTGCTGCGCAGGAATTTGGCCGGTTCTGCCAACTGCTGCAGGAGCAGACGCTGTAAGGCGCGGCGATGCTGATATTCAGCTTCGGCAGCGGTGGAGAAGCGCCCTTCCTTGACGGTTCCGGCTTCTTCGACCAGCGCCGGGTAGACCGTCATGGACAGCCCGGCGATGTTCTGCTGAGTCTTCTCCGCCACCGGCGCGAAGACCTTCGCCTCCACCGGCTGCTGACTTTTCGCCGTCTGCGGTACCGCCAGGGCAGCCTGACTGGCCTCGGCAAAACGCGCAGTGAGCTCGTCCAGATCCCGGCCTTCGCCGAGGAACATGCCGTTGCCGTCGACGATTTCCAGGTTCATCTTCAGATGACTTTCAAGCTGTTGTGCCGCTTCGGCCCAGGCTTCGTCGCTGACCCGGGCACCGGTCATGCGCAGCAATTCGCGACCCAATGCCTGAGGCAAGGAGCCTTCGCCAAACGTAATACGTTGCAACGCGGCCTTGATGAAGTCCGGCACCGGTACGAAGTTCTTGCGGATGGCCTTGGGCAGGTTGCGCACCAGGGCAATGCATTTGGTTTCCAGCAGTCCGGGCACCAGCCATTCCAGGCGTTCGGCGGGCAGCGATAGCAACAGCGGTGCAGGCACACGCAGGGTCACGCCATCACGGGGATGGTTAGGCTCGAAGTGATAAGTCAGCGGCAGGGTCAGATCGCCGAGTTTCAGGGTGTCCGGATAATACGCAGCGGTGACTTCGTTGGCCTCGCGGGCCAGCACGTCCTCTTCGCGCATGATCAACAGCTGGGGGTTCTTCTGACTCTCGGTCTTGTACCAGTGGTCAAAAGTCGCCGTCTGATGGATCTCGGCCGGGATCCGCGCTTCATAGAAGCTGTACATCGTGTCTTCGTCGGCCAGGATGTCACGTCGGCGGGCCTTGGCCTCCAGCTCGTCGAGGGTTTCCAGCAGTTTGGTGTTGGCACTCAGGCACTTGGCCCGGGAGTTGATTTCGCCACGCACGAGGCCTTCGCGGATGAACAGCTCGCGGGACACCACCGGATCAATCGGCCCGTAGTGCACAGGCCGGCGGGCAACCACGATGAGGCCGAACAGGGTGATCTGTTCGAAGGCCACCACTTGGCCGCGCTTCTTCTCCCAATGGGGTTCGAAGTGGTTTTTCTTGATCAGGTGCCCTGCCAAAGGCTCGATCCAGTCGGAGTCGATCTTGGCGACCATGCGCGCGTACAGCTTGGTGGTTTCCACCAACTCAGCGGTCATCAGCCATTGCGGACGCTTCTTGCCCAGGCCAGATGAAGGATGAATCCAGAAACGCCGCTGACGTGCCCCCAGGTAATCACCCTCTTCTGCTTTCTGACCGATCTGGCTGAGCAAGCCGGAGAGAATCGCCTTGTGGAATTTCGGGTAGTCAGCCGGCTCTTTATTGAGCGTGAGCTGCAAATCACGGCAGATCAGGCTCAACTGCCGATGAGCGTCGCGCCATTCACGCAGACGCAGGTAGTTTAGGAAGTTGCGGCGACACCAGTTACGCAACGGGCTGGCGGTCAAGGCCTGGCGTTGCTCTTCGAAACCGCGCCACAGATTGACCAGCCCGGCGAAGTCCGAGTCGGCGTCTTTCCATTGCGCATGGGCCTGATCCGCCGCTTGCTGACGCTCCGGTGGCCGCTCGCGAGCATCCTGCACGGACATGGCGCTGGCCACGATCAACACTTCCTGCAAGCTGCCCTGCTTCGCCGCTTCCAGCAACATGCGACCCATGCGCGGATCCACCGGCAAGCGGGCCAGTTGGCGACCCAACGGCGTCAGCTGGTTCTCGCGGTTGACCGCAGACAGTTCCTGCAACAGGTTGAAGCCGTCGCTGATCGCCTTGCCATCAGGCGGCTCGATGAACGGAAAATCAGTGATCTCGCCCAGGCGCAGATGCAGCATCTGCAGGATGACCGCAGCGAGGTTGGTGCGCAGGATTTCCGGGTCGGTAAATTCCGGCCGCGCATTGAAGTCTTCTTCGCTGTACAGCCGCACGCACAGGCCCGGTTCAACCCGTCCGCAGCGGCCTTTGCGCTGGTTGGCGCTGGCCTGGGAAACAGCCTCGATCGGCAGGCGCTGAACCTTGGCCCGGTAACTGTAGCGGCTGATGCGCGCGGTGCCGGTATCAATCACGTAGCGGATACCGGGCACGGTCAGGGAGGTTTCTGCAACGTTGGTTGCCAGTACCACGCGTCGACCTGGGTGCGACTGGAAAATCCGCTGCTGCTCGGCAGGCGACAGCCGCGCATACAGCGGCAGGATTTCCGTGTGTTTGAGTTGCGCCTTGCGCAGCATTTCGGCGGCGTCGCGGATTTCCCGTTCGCCGGGCAGGAACACCAGCACATCGCCGGGGCTCTTGCGTTCGCTGCGCTCGAAAGCGGCCAGCTCGTCGAGGGTGGCGAGGATCGCCTGATCGACGGTCAGGTCGTCTTCAACACTATTGCCCTCCTCGTCCTGCTGGGAAGTCAGCGGGCGATACCAGGTTTCCACCGGAAAGGTGCGGCCGGACACTTCAACGATCGGCGCGTCATTGAAGTGCTCGGAAAAGCGCTGCAAGTCGATGGTCGCCGAGGTGATGATGACTTTCAGGTCCGGGCGACGAGGCAGCAGGGTCTTCAGGTAGCCGAGCAGGAAGTCGATGTTCAGGCTGCGTTCGTGGGCTTCGTCGACGATGATCGTGTCGTAGCGCTCAAGGAAACGGTCGTGCTGGGTTTCGGCCAGCAGAATGCCGTCAGTCATCAGCTTGATCAGGGTGCTGCTGTCGCTCTGGTCTTCGAAACGCACCTGATAACCGACCAGCGCGCCCAATGGCGTACCCAACTCTTCTGCCACGCGACTGCCGACACTGCGCGCTGCAATTCTGCGTGGCTGGGTGTGGCCGATCAGACCATGTTGCCCGCGACCGATTTCCAGGCAAATCTTTGGCAACTGGGTGGTTTTACCCGAGCCCGTCTCGCCCGCGATGATCAGCACCTGATGCTTGAGCAGCGCTTCCTTGATCTCATCACGCTTGGCGGCAATCGGCAGGCTGTCGTCGTAACGAATCAGCGGCACGCTGTCGCGCCGTGCCGTGACTTGGGCAAATGACGCCTGCACCTTCGCCACCCACTGCTCCAGCTTCGCCTCATCAGGCTTCTTGCGCAGCTCATGCAACTGGCGCCGTAAGCGATGACGATCGCTGATCATCGCGTGGTCGAGGTTCTTCAGGAGTTGGTCAATCGAGGGCGTTTGATCGGTCATCAGGTGCGCAAGGTCTTTTGATGGGTGCAAAGGCGGGGATTGTCGCAGATTTGGTGGGGATGATGCAGCGCGGCGTAAGCCTGTTGGAGCGAGGCTTGCCCGCGAATGCATCGACGCGGTCAATCAGATACACCGCGTCATCGGTCTTCGCGGGCAAGCCTCGCTCCAACAGATGTTGCGATCATCTGTGGCAGCGAGGACAAACAGTGAAAGGGATTACTTCTTCAACCCCAACTTCTTCAATTCTTCATCCCGCAACTCGCGCCGCAGGATCTTGCCGACGTTGGTGGTAGGCAGGGCGTCGCGGAATTCGACGCTGCGGGGCACTTTATAGCCGGTCAGGTTGGCGCGCATGTGGTCCATGACTTGATCCTTGGTCAGGGTCACGCCTGGTTTGACCACGACGAAAATCTTGATGGCCTCACCGGATTTTTCGTCCGGTACGCCGATGGCCGCGCATTGCAGCACACCAGGCAAGGTCGCCAGCACGTCTTCCAGTTCGTTGGGGTAAACGTTGAAGCCGGAAATCAGGATCATGTCTTTCTTGCGATCGACGATGCGAATGTAGCCATCGGGCTGGATCAACGCGATGTCGCCAGTCTTGAGCCAACCGTCGGCGTCGAGCATTTCATCGGTGGCTTCCTGGCGCTGCCAGTAGCCCTTCATGACTTGCGGGCCTTTGACGCACAGCTCGCCGATTTCACCCAGCGGCAACTCTTCACCGGCGTCATTGATCACTTTGCACAGGGTTGACGGAACCGGGATGCCGATGGTGCCGATCTGAATGTGCTGATTAGGGTTCACGGTGGCGACCGGGCTGGTCTCGGTCATGCCGTAGCCTTCACAGATTGCGCAACCGGTGACTTCCTTCCAGCGTTCGGCGGCCGCCTGTTGCAGGGCCATGCCCCCGGACAGCGTGACTTTCAGGGACGAGAAGTCCAGGTTGCGGAATTCCTGGCTATTACACAGGGCCACGAACAAGGTGTTGAGGCCGACAAAACCGCTGAACTTCCACTTCGAAAGCTCTTTGACCATGGCGGGCAGGTCACGGGGGTTGCTGATCAGAATGTTGTGGTTGCCAATCAGCATCATCGCCATGCAATGAAAGGTGAATGCATAGATGTGATACAGCGGCAGCGGCGTGATGACGATTTCACAGCCTTCATGCAGGTTGGAGCCCATCAGCGCCTTGCACTGCAACATGTTGGCGATCAGGTTGCGATGGGTCAACATGGCGCCTTTGGCAACGCCCGTGGTGCCGCCCGTGTATTGCAGCACTGCCACATCGTTGCTGGCTGGCGATGCTTCTGTGAACGACTGACCACGGCCTTTGCTCAGCACGTCATTGAACTTGACCGCCGCTGGCAAATGATAGGCCGGGACCATCTTCTTGACGTACTTGATTACGCTGTTGATCAGCAGGCGCTTGAGCGGCGGCAGCATATCCGCCACTTCGGTGACGATCACATGTTTGATGCCGGTCTTGGGCAAGACTTTCTCAGCCAGATGCGCCATGTTCGCCAGACATACCAGGGCCTTGGCGCCGGAGTCGTTGAACTGGTGTTCCATTTCCCGCGCGGTGTACAGCGGGTTGGTGTTGACCACGATCAGCCCGGCGCGCATGGCGCCGAATACCGCGATGGGGTATTGCAGGACGTTGGGCAACTGTACGGCGATACGATCGCCGGGTTGCAGATCGGTATGATGCTGGAGCCAGGCGGCAAATGCGGCGGATTGCTCATACATCTCACCATAGGTGAGGGTCTGGCCCAGATTGCTGAAAGCCGGCTTATTGGCGAAACGCTCGCAAGACTGTTTCAATACGGCCTGGACGTTTGGGTACTCGTCAGGATTGATCTCGGCAGCAATGCCGGACGGATACTTGTCCTTCCAGAAGTTTTCAATCATGGAAGCCGGCTCCTCAGCGACAGCGAATTCTTCACATCGCTTATACGCGATGATTTTCTTGTGTTTTGGAATTTTGCGGTAAACGCTTCGTTGCTTTATGACAAGGGTCAAAAGCGCGCCGAGAGTAGCAGCTTTGCAATAGGCCGCCTAGAGGCAAAGAAGGCCTCTACAGTCACATTAATGACTCAAGAATAGATAGCGGTCACATTTAGAGCTTTAAGCCTATTTGTCGCGAATATGGCTGAAAAGGCTGGGTTAGAGGGCCTCACTGTCTTACTTTGAAATGCAATCCTGTGGGAGCGGTGCTTGCCCGCGATAAGGACACTGCGGTCTCAAGCAAACCGCGTCCAGTCTTATCGCGGGCAAGCCTCGCTCCCACAGGATCGCATTTCAAATTGGGAGCGGTTCATCTCAAGCAATATCCCGCAACTCCCTCCTGAGGATCTTGCCCACCGGCGTCATGGGCAACGAGTCGCGCAGCACGATCTGTTTCGGAACTTTGTAGGCGGTAAAGTTGGCTTTGCAGTAGATCTTCAATTCCTCGACGCTGACCCCGCCTTCACGAGCCACGACGAATAACTTCACCGCCTCCCCTGAACGCTCGTCAGGCACACCGATCACCGCACAATTGGCGACGCCCGGATGGGCCATGACCACGTCTTCGATTTCATTAGGGTAGACGTTAAAGCCGGAAACGATGATCAGATCTTTCTTGCGGTCCACGATACTGACGAATCCATCGGCGTCGATGACTGCGATGTCTCCGGTCTTGAACCAGCCATCGTTATCCAGGGCTTCAGCAGTAGCTTCCGGGCGATTCCAGTAGCCCAGCATGACCTGCGGGCCTTTGATGCACAGCTCGCCGCGCTCGCCCAGGGCCAGTTCGTTGCCTTCGTCGTCAATCACTTTCATGGCGGTACCGGGTACCGGAATTCCCACGGTGCCGAGTCGAGATTTGTCGCCATACGGATTGGTGCTCGCCACCGGAGAGGTTTCGGTCAGGCCATAGCCTTCAACAATCCGGCAGCCGGTGACCTCTTCCCAGCGCTCGGCAGTGGCCTTGACCAATGCGGTACCGCCGGAATTGGTGCTTTTCAGGCTGGAGAAATCCAGGGACTTGAAATCCGGATGGTTCATCAGCGCCACGAACAGGGTGTTGAGGCCGATCATGGCCGAGAACTGCCACTTGCCCAGCTCTTTGATGAAGCCGCCGATGTCCCGGGGATTAGTGATCAGAATGTTGTGGTTGCCACTGACCATCATGCACATGCAGTTCGCAGTGAATGCATAGATGTGATAAAGCGGCAGCGGCGCGACCATGATCTCCTTGCCCTCCTGAAACACCGGGCTGCCATCAGGGCCGTGTTGCGACATGCAGGCATAAACCTGCTGCATGTTGGCGACCAGATTGCCATGGCTGAGCATCGCGCCCTTGGCCAGGCCTGTGGTGCCACCGGTGTATTGCAGCACGGCGACGTTTTCCAGATTCAACGGCACATTCTGCACCTGATGACCCCGGCCGAGACGCAAGGCGTTTTTGAACAGCGTCGCCTGCGGCAGATCGTAGGCCGGGACCATCTTCTTGACCTTGTCGACGACGGTGTTGATCAGCCAGCCTTTGGCCGCTGATTGCATATCGCCCATGCGCACTTCGATCAGGTATTGGAGGTTGGTATCGGGCAGTACTTCCTGGACCAGCTTGCCGAACAGGTTGAGATACACCAGCGCCCTGGCGCCAGAGTCCTTGAACTGGTGGCGCATTTCCCGCGCGGTATACAGCGGGTTGGTGTTGACCACGACCAGCCCGGCGCGCATGGCGCCGAAGACGGCAATCGGGTACTGCAGCAGATTGGGCATCTGCACGGCGATACGATCACCGGGCTTGAGTTCGGTGTGCTGCTGCAACCAGGCAGCGAATGCGGCTGAATGGCGATCCAGCTCCGAGTAAGTCAGGGTCACCCCCATATTGCTGAACGCTGGCCGGTCGGCAAATTTGCGACAGCTGCGCTCGAACACTTCGACGACCGATTTGTAGGCATCGACATCGATCCCGGGCGTAACCCCGGTCGGTCGCTTATCGTTCCAGAAGTCAGGTTGCATTTGTTTTTATCCTCTTACCTGAGACTGTTTCTGAGACTGTTGCGCCCGCTATATAGAGCGGCGCTTGCCGGACGTTAGCAGCTAACGGCAGGAAGGCAAATATGCCCGGGAGCAACATCATTACCATGAATTACAGAGCTGACCGGGCCGCCATTGACCATCCGCTATACACTCCAGAAAACGGGCCGTGGCAAGTTGTGCCAATGTGGCTCAGGGAGTCGTCATGAAACATCAGGGCTTTTGGCTCGACGCCAGTGACCACAGCCGCCTGTACGTCAACGCCTGGCTGCCAGAGCAGCCGCCCAGGGCCGTAATCATGCTGGCCCACGGCATGGCGGAACACAGTAGCCGATACGCGAGGCTGGGCGCTGCGCTCTGTCAGGCAGGCTTTGCGTTATATGCCCACGATCAGCGTGGCCATGGCAAGACAGCTGCTCAGGGCGTGCTTGGGAATTTCGCAGACGATCAAGGCTGGAGCAAGGTGGTTGGCGATCTGGCCAGCGTGAATCAGGCCATCGGCCAAAGGCATGCCGAAGCGCCGGTTTTTTTGATGGGCCACAGCATGGGCAGCTATGTCGCCCAGGCTTATCTGATGCACCACGGCGCAGGTCTGCAGGGGGCGGTTCTCAGCGGTTCGAACTTCCAGCCCGTGGCCCTGTATCGCGGCGCCCGCCTAATTGCGCAAGCCGAACGGCTGCGGCAAGGTCGGACCGGTCGCAGCCGGCTGATCGAATGGTTGTCGTTCGGTTCGTTCAATAAAGCCTTCAAGCCCGTGCGCACGCCATTCGACTGGCTGAGCCGAGACCCCCAGGAAGTTGACCGCTATATGCAGGACCCCCTGTGTGGCTTTCGCTGCACCAACCAGTTCTGGCTTGACCTGCTCGGCGGCCTGCAGCAAATCAGTAAACCGGCGAACCTTGCGCAGATCGATCCAGGGTTGCCGCTGCTGATCATTGGTGGTGAATGTGATCCGGTGAGTGAGGGCAAGCGTCTGAAGGATCTTGCCGACGCATTGGTCGCGGCGGGCCATCAGATGTTACAACTGAAAGTCTATCCACAGGCGCGGCATGAAGTGCTCAACGAAACCAACCGGGATGAAGTCATGCGTGACGTCACCGACTGGCTCGAACACGCCCTGCAACAGCCCAGACCGCGCCGGGCGGAATAACTCCACTGTTACAATCGTTTACCACAGCGGTGTACACCCATCTTCAATTGTTCAGGATCACCCATGACACAAGTTACCAGCACCCCTTACGAAGCACTGGAAGTCGGCCAGACCGCCAGTTTCAGCAAAACCGTGGAAGAGCGCGATATCCAGTTGTTCGCGGCGATGTCCGGTGATCACAACCCGGTGCACCTGGATGCCGAATACGCAGCCTCGACCATGTTCAAGGAGCGCATTGCCCACGGCATGTTCAGCGGCGCATTGATCAGCGCGGCCGTTGCCTGCGAGCTGCCTGGGCCGGGCACTATTTATGTCGGCCAGCAGATGACCTTTCAGAAGGCGGTCAAAATCGGCGACACCCTGACTGTGCGTCTGGAAATCCTCGAGAAACTGCCCAAGTTCCGCGTGCGCATTGCTACCCGTGTATTCAACCAGCGCGATGAGCTGGTGGTGGACGGCGAAGCGGAAATTATCGCGCCGCGCAAGCAGCAGACGGTGACATTGACCACGCTGCCAGCGATCAGTATCGGTTGAGTTCGAGGCCACTGTAGGAGCTGCCGAAGGCTGCGAAGGCGGTGTGTCAGGCACCACCCGTTCGCAGCCTTCGGCAGCTCCTACAGGTACCACCGATTAAAAAAAGGCAAAAAAAAGGGCGACCGAAGTCGCCCAAATGCCTTGCGTGCTCTTTTTATTGGAAGGCCTCTGCCTTATTTGCGTTTTTGCGAGTCCTTCCAGATGAATAGTCCGAAGCCTGCGAAGAACACCAGCATCAGGCCAACGGTTACGACACCGGCCACCACCACATTGTCGAGAAACATAACCGCCCCTCCTGCTCTGTTGCTCCTGTTCGATGGAGCTAGATTAACCAGAGTGCGGCTAATGGAAATTGACCCAAATCAATAGCACTGCACACTCGGTCGGCGAGCGCGCAGATAAATGATTTGGGTCAAGGGTATTGGGGTGGGACGGGATTGTTGCGGCACCAACACTGGACCTGTAGGAGTGACCGGGGTGGCGCTCCACCTTGCTCGCGATAGCGTCCTGACAGGCAATAAATTATCGTCTGAACCGCCGCTATCGCGAGCAAGCTCGCTCCTACAGATGACGAGGTGTATGCGGGACTATCGCTTCTTCGGCTTTTTCTTGGATTTCTTCTTGCCCGATTCAAGGGGCATGGCCTGCTCGAAGGCGTTGCGCACTTCGTTGAGGCGCTTGTCGTTCAGATCATGGACCCGTTTGGCGCGCTCGGCGCCCAGGTCAATCAGTTTTGCGTCTGTGCTCATGGCCAGCAACTCTCGAACACGTGGAAGTTGGGCCAATGATGCGCAATCGCAACCGGCATGACCAGCTTTCTAGACTTGCACATCCACCCAGAGACCCTGGCGAGGCTCTTCGTCCATCAAAGGCACGACGGGCACGGTTTGATCGGCATTCAGTGCAACGCCCGGCACCGCCAGGTGCTCAGGCTCGTCTGCGCCTTGTTCACGACGACGCTGTTGATCTTCATGGCGCTGCTGCTCTTCGCGAAGCAGCCAGGCATTGCGCTCTTCTTCTTCGTTGCGCAAGTCGATGTTGGTTTCGCTGGAGGTCGCCTGAACAGGTGCAACAGGAGGAATGTCGGGAACCTGTTTAGCCGGATCCAGTTGCGAAGTCACCGGTACCGCACTCAGGGGAAGCGTCTGGATGAACATGATTTTTATGCTCCTGTTTGAGTGGGTGTCGGCCGCCTGTTCGTCGACTTGACCCCGTAAATGAGAAACTTTCGACTATGTTTTTGGCAACTAGTGCCTTAACAGGGTTAATTTGCCGAGAACACGGGACAAAAAGTTGCGTTTTGTCATTGCGCCTTTGGCCTGGGCGGCGTGTTCCGTTACCATAGTCGGCTTTTTCAAGGCGGGAGACAGGCAGCATGGCGCAGCAGTATCAACCGGGCCAACGCTGGATTAGCGACAGCGAAGCCGAGCTGGGTTTAGGCACCGTTCTGGCACAGGACGGCCGCTTGTTGACCGTGCTCTATCCGGCCACTGGCGACACGCGTCAGTACGCACTGCGAAACGCGCCGCTGACACGGGTGCGTTTTTCTCCAGGTGATGTGATCACTCACTTCGAAAACTGGAAGATGACCGTTCGCGAAGTTGACGACGTTGACGGCCTGCTGGTCTATCACGGCCTCAACGCCCAGAACGAAACGGTCACGCTGCCGGAAACCCAGCTGTCCAACTTCATTCAGTTCCGCCTGGCCACCGACCGCCTCTTCGCCGGTCAGATCGACCCGCTGGCCTGGTTCTCCCTGCGCTATCACACCCTTGAACACACCAGCCGCCAGTTGCAGTCCTCCTTGTGGGGCCTGGGCGGCGTGCGTGCGCAACCCATCGCTCACCAGTTGCACATTGCCCGTGAAGTCGCCGACCGCATCGCGCCACGGGTACTGCTGGCCGACGAAGTGGGTCTGGGTAAAACCATCGAAGCAGGTCTGGTTATCCATCGTCAGCTACTGTCGGGTCGCGCCAACCGTATCCTGATCCTGGTCCCGGAAAACCTGCAGCACCAATGGCTGGTGGAAATGCGCCGCCGTTTCAACCTTCAGGTTGCCCTGTTCGACGCCGAGCGCTTCATCGAAAGCGATGCCAGCAACCCGTTCGAAGACACCCAGCTCGCCCTCGTGGCGCTGGAATGGCTGGTGGAAGACGAAAAAGCCCAGGACGCGCTGTTTGCCGCGGGCTGGGACCTGATGGTGGTCGACGAGGCTCACCACCTGGTCTGGCACGAAGACAAGGCCAGCCCTGAATACTCGCTGGTCGAGCAACTGGCAGAAGTCATCCCGGGCGTGCTGCTGCTGACCGCAACTCCGGAACAACTGGGCCAGGACAGCCACTTCGCACGTCTGCGCCTGCTCGATCCGAACCGTTTCCACGACCTGCATGCCTTCCGCGCCGAGAGCGAAAACTATCGCCCGGTGGCCGAAGCCGTACAGCAATTGCTGGACAAGGGTCGCCTCTCCCCGGAAGCGCACAAGACCATTCATGGTTTCCTGGGTGCCGAAGGCGAAACGCTGCTGGCTGCCGTCAATAATGGCGACGAAGAAGCCAGCGCCCGCCTGATCCGCGAACTGCTCGACCGTCATGGCACTGGCCGCGTTCTGTTCCGTAATACCCGTGCCGCCGTACAAGGCTTCCCGGAACGCAAGCTTCACCAGTACCCGCTGCCCTGCCCTGCCGAATATCTGGAATTGCCGATTGGCGAACACGCCGACCTGTATCCGGAAGTCAGCTTTCAGGCTCAGCCAGATGCCAGCGAAGAAGAGCGCTGGTGGCGCTTCGACCCGCGTGTCGACTGGCTGATCGATACCCTGAAAATGCTCAAGCGCGTCAAAGTGCTAGTGATCTGCGCCCACGCCGAAACCGCGATGGACCTGGAAGACGCCCTGCGCGTGCGCTCCGGCATCCCGGCCACGGTGTTCCACGAAGGCATGAACATCCTTGAGCGTGACCGCGCTGCGGCCTACTTCGCGGATGAAGAGTTCGGCGCTCAGGTGCTGATCTGCTCGGAAATCGGCAGTGAAGGTCGCAACTTCCAGTTTGCACACCACCTGGTGCTGTTCGATCTGCCTGCACACCCGGACTTGCTGGAACAGCGTATCGGTCGTCTGGACCGGATCGGCCAGAAACACACCATTGAGCTGCATGTACCGTTCCTGGAAACCAGCCCGCAGGCACGCCTGTTCCAGTGGTATCACGAAGCGCTGAATGCCTTCCTCAACACATGCCCGACGGGCAACGCCCTGCAGCATCAGTTCGGCCCACGCCTGCTGCCGCTGCTGGAAAGCGGTGATGACGACGAATGGCAAGAGCTGATCAACGAGGCACGTACCGAGCGTGAGCGTCTGGAAAGCGAACTGCACACCGGCCGCGACCGTCTGCTGGAGCTCAATTCCGGCGGTGCTGGCGAAGGTGAAGCACTGGTTGAAGCGATCCTTGAGCAAGACGACCAGTTCACCCTGCCGATCTACATGGAAACCCTGTTCAATGCCTTCGGCATCGACAGCGAAGACCATTCGGACAACGCCCTGATCCTGCGCCCAAGCGAAAAAATGCTCGACGCCAGCTTCCCGCTGGGCGATGACGAAGGCGTGACCATCACCTACGACCGCAATCTGGCGCTGTCTCGCGAAGACATGCAGTTCATCACCTGGGAACACCCGATGGTGCAAGGCGGCATGGATCTGGTGCTGTCCGGCTCTATGGGCAATACCGCCGTGGCGCTGATCAAGAACAAGGCGCTGAAACCGGGGACCGTGCTGCTTGAGCTGTTGTACGTCAGCGAAGTGGTTGCGCCGCGCTCGTTGCAACTGGGTCGCTACCTGCCACCTGCCGCCTTGCGCTGCCTGCTCGATGGCAACGGCAACGATCTGTCGGGCCGGGTTTCGTTCACCACACTGAATGACCAGCTGGAAAGCGTGCCACGGGCCAGCGCCAACAAGTTCATCCAGGCTCAGCGTGACGTGCTCAACCCGCAGATCAATGCCGGTGAAGCGAAGATCGCACCGAAACACGCCGAACGCGTGGCCGAAGCGCAACGTCGCCTGGCGGCTGACACCGAAGAAGAACTGGCTCGCCTGACCGCCTTGCAAGCAGTCAATCCGACGGTACGCGACAGTGAACTGGTTGCGCTGCGCGAGCAACGTGAACAAGGCCTGGCAATGCTTGATAAGGCAGCGCTGCGCCTGGAAGCGATTCGGGTGTTGGTGGCGGGTTAAGCTGACTTGGCTTGAAACCTCAGCGCCCTTATCGCGGGCAAGCACCGCTCCCACAGAAGGAACGCAATCCTGTGGGAGCGGTGCTTGCCCGCGATAAGGGCTATACGGTTTTGAGCCGTTCCACCATCAAGCCACCGAAACAACCGGCTCACCCGCCACCATCCCCTCCTTCATCCGCAACGCATCCCGACTAAAGCACCGCGACGCCAGGTACAAAAATACCAACGTCAGGCCCAGTGCCACCGGTATCAAATACATCGCATCATGCAGCCCAACCGCCTTGAACGCTTCGCTCATCTGCTCGGCACCCGCCGCCGCCATGGCCGCGTGTGCAAAGTGGTCTGAGAGCAAGCCCACCACCACCGGCCCTAAGCCGCCACCCAGCAAATACAAACCGGCGAAAAACAGTGCCATGGCCGTTGCCCGCAGGCGGGGTTCGACAACGTCCTGAATCGCGGTGTACACGCAGGTGTAGAAGTTGTACGCAAACAGCCAGCCCAGGCTGAACACCCCAACAAACAGGCCAATCTCGATACGACCTGCGTGCAAGGCGTAAGCCGTCGCTAAAGTTGCAACCAGCATGCTGCCTGCGGCAAACAACAAGCGGCCATTGGCGAAGCGCTGATGAAGTTTGTCAGCGACCCAGCCGCCCAGCGTCAGCCCCACCAAACCGGTAACCCCGACGATGATCCCGGTGGCCACTGCCGCCTCCTGCAAGGGCAAGAGGAAATAGCGCTGCAACATCGGCACCATGAATGAATTACAGGCGTAGGTCGCGAAGTTGAAAGTCAGGCCGGCTAAGACCAACCAGCCAAACGTTGGGATCGAAAGCACCCGGCGGATGGGTTTTTCGATTTTCTCATCGGACATCTGCACGCTTTCCGCTGCACCACGCTTGGGCTCGCGGATGAAAAACATGAATACCGCCAGCACCAGCCCCGGTACCGCAGCAATAAAAAACGGCGCACGCCAGCTGTCGAATGCCTGGACCATTGCACCGATGGTGAAGAAAGCCAATAACAAGCCCAAGGGCAGGCCCAACATGAAAATGCCCATGGCCCGAGCCCGTCGATGGGCCGGAAACAGGTCACCGATCAGGGAGTTCGCCGCCGGTGCATAACTGGCCTCGCCGATGCCAACGCCCATGCGCACCAGCAGGAATGTCCAGAAACTGCCTGCCAATCCGTTGATCGCTGTCAGCCCGCTCCACACCGCCAGGCCCCAACCCATGATTTTTTTGCGCGAGCCGTTATCGGCCATACGCCCCAGCGGCAAGCCGGCGACGGCGTAGACGAGCGTGAACGCGGTGCCAATGATCCCCAACTGAAAGTCGCTCAGGTGCCATTCCTTGCGAATGGGTTCGATGATGATGGCCGGAATAGTGCGATCGAAAAAATTGAACAGATTGGCCAGAAACAGCAGAAACAGTACGCGCCAAGCGTTCGAGGCCTGAGGTGACGGGATCGGCGAGCTATGCATGTGAGGCTCCCTGCTTTTATTGTTATGGGCAAAGCAGTGGCAGGCTAGGACGGGTAACCGGGTTTGTCGCTGAACATCATCAGCGTAAATGCACTGATATGTTGCCGTGCGATCGATATCGGTCATTCAATAAAATCTGCATTGGAATGCTTTTCATGTAGGAGCGCGCTTGCCCGCGATGATGCCCGCACAGCCAACAAGCAGGTTGGCTGAGAAAACGCATCGCGGGCAAGCGCGCTCCTACAGGGGTTGGGCGAGCGTTCAGAATGCGGCATTTATAACGATTGGTTATTGAATCAATTCCAAATCGGTTGGACCACCGACGCGATTAAGACTGGCGCCATTTTTTCAGCTCCTATACTCAGCTCGTCTTGCCACAGTTCTGGTGGCCAACCCTGGTGGTGAATATATAGGGCTTGCTATGGAATGGCTGGGTTTGCATCTGTTGTCCGGGCCGCCGCCCGAGGGAATGCTGCTCCTCGATTGCATGCACAACATGTTCCTTATGGCCCTGTCATACGGGGTCATTTGCGCTGCGTGTTTTGCGACGCTGGACATCGGCGAACGGATCATCCACGTCGAGAATCAGAAAAGCCGGCAACGCTGGCAAGTGCTGGGTGCTCTGTGCCTGGCGGGTGGTGTGTGGGCCATGCATTTCATCGGGATGCTGGCGTTTGAAACACCCATCGCTATCAGGTACGACCTGCCGGTCACGGTCGCGTCGCTTTTCATAGCAGCGGTATCGGGCGCTTTCGCCATTCGCGCGATCAGCCAGGAAGTGCTCGGCCCCGGCCAGTGGCTGGTCAGCGCTGTCGGCATCGGGCTGGGCGTCGGCGTGATGCACTACGTCGGGATGTCCGCATTGCGTTCGCCGGCTATTCAGTACTATCAGCCTGGCCCCTTTGGCCTGTCGATCCTCATGGCGATTCTCTGCGGTGCGGTGTTCCTGTTGCTGCCCGGTTATTTGCGCCAAGGCAGCGGCCCCTTCCACCAAATGCTCAAGTACGGCGCCAGCATGTTGCTGGGCGCAGGGCTGCTCGGCACCCATATGATGGGCATGTGGTCGCTGAATCTGGTGCTGCCTTTCAACACGCCTTTGCAGTCCGCCGACCCCGGGAACGGCCTGCAACTGGGGCTGACCATCGCGATCATTTCACTACTGATCATCGGCGGCAGCATCAGCGCTTCAATGGCTGACAAGAAGCTGCAAAGCAAGGAACACGACCTGCGCAGGGTCAATGCCCTGCTCAGCCAACTGGATCAGGCGCGGATGTCACTCCAGCAAGTAGCGCATTACGATGCCCTGACCAACCTGATGAATCGTCGCGGCTTCAATCAGATTTTTGCCGAAAAGCTGACGGAGCACGCGACCAGCCAAGGCATGATGGCGGTGATGTTCCTCGACATCGATCACTTCAAACGCATCAACGACAGCCTGGGCCATGATGCTGGCGATGATCTGCTCAAAGCCATCGCCGAGCGGATTCGCAGTGCCACCCGTGCCGATGACGTGGTCGCCCGCTTCGGCGGCGATGAATTCTGCATTCTCATCAGTCTGCACAACTATGACGAAGCCGAGCATCTGGCCAGTCGGATCATGTCAAGAATGAAAGAGCCCATCGCCCTGGCCGGACGCCACATGGTCATGACCACCAGCATTGGCATCAGTATTTACCCTCAAGATGGCCAGACCTGCGACGAGCTGCTCAAACACGCAGATCTGGCGCTCTATCAATCCAAAGGCAACGGGCGCAACCGGTTGCATTTTTTCAGCCCCAATCTGAAGACCAAGGCCAGCCTGGAACTGCAACTGGAGGAAGAGCTGCGTAACGCCCTGCAGGAAGACACGCAACTGCAGGTCTTTTATCAACCTATTGTCGACATTCGAACCGGCCAGGTTGCCAAGCTCGAAGCGCTGGTACGCTGGGAACACCCGCTGCATGGATTGCTGACACCGGACCGCTTCATCGATATCGCCGAAACCAATGGGTTGATTGCGGACCTGGATAATTGGGTGCTGCGCCGTGCCTGTCGAGATCTGAGCCTGCTCAGCGGTGATGGGCTGGAGAACTTGATCATTGCGGTGAACTGCTCGGCCCTGAACCTGACCCGTGACGATCTTATCGACGACATCAAGGCGGCTCTGAAAGACGCTAACGTGTCGGCGCGACGGCTGGAGCTGGAAGTCACCGAGAACGCGCTGATGGGCAACATCAGCAACACCATCGGGCTGCTCAAGCAGATCCGCAGCCTCGGGGTTTCGTTATCCATCGACGACTTCGGCACCGGCTATTCGTCCCTTGCCTATCTCAAACGCCTGCCGCTGGACACGCTGAAGATTGATCGCTCATTCATCGTCGATACCCCGCGATCCCCTCAGGACATGGAGATTGTGCAAGCCATTATCGTCATGGCCCACACCTTGCACTTGAAGGTGGTCACCGAAGGAGTGGAGACCTCGCAGCAGAAAGAGTTTTTGACCGAGTACGGCAGCGATTATCTGCAAGGCTATCTGATCAGCAGACCACTGCCGCTTGAGCACATATTGCCGGTGCTACTCAAGCTTAACCAACGTCAGGATGTCACTCCGAGCGCCTCTAACACCGACCAGCACAATTCCGTACCAAGGAAATGGCTACATGGGCCCGCGCACTAATTTGAGTGCACCGAATGCGACAACAAAGTTGTCCGTCAGGCCCAACCCAATAATCGCCAGTCATTAAAGAATCCCTCATTCCTGCCGATCCGTTAAATGGACCGGACTGAAAGTGCCCTTTTCATGCATAGCGGTTTCCTTGCTACGCCTGAAAAAGTGGCCTTTAAAGTCGTAATTCTCTTTCCGCGATGGCGCGATAACCCACTGCATTGCTGCCTCGCTCAGGCTAATGGCGCACGATGACCAATAAGAATGATTCTGCTGGTGCGATATCCGGACCATTGACGGCTGCCGTCGCTGAAAAAGCTGAAGGCCGCCCCAATCCTACCTACCGGCCCAAGCCAATCCCCGCTCAGCAGTACATGTATTTCACTGAAACTGACACCGACCGTATCCTGGATAATCTTGACGGTTTGCGTGATACGGTTTTCCCGCAATCGATTCATACCGAAGACAACGTCCTGCGCAGCGAACAACAGTTCCCGTCGGTATGCCTGATCGGTCTGGGACGCTGCGGTTCGAACATCGCCCTCGATGTTGCCGAACTGGTCTACAACGCGCGCAAGTTCTATCTCAATCAGTTCGAGAGTGAAGATCGTCTGAGCGAAGACAAACGCTACAGCCCGGTCCGCTGGATCCGTAACAACCTGCGACTGGTGCATAACAAAGCGAGCAAGCCGGTTTTTCTGGTCGAGCCATTGGTCATGCTCGGCGACCTGGACAAGGACATCGCTGGTCGCATCCGTTTCTCACGCAAAGGCGAGAAAAGCGGGTTCATCAACGACTACAGCAAAATGAAGATCATGGACCTTTCCGAAGTTCATGCCGGAGGTGCGGGTAACGCCCCGATCCTCGGTCAGTATCTGGCCAAGATCATCCTGAACAAGGACACAAACCACTTCTCCAGCGTTGACTGGAAGCTCATCCACTCGTATCTGATCGACTCGTGCGGCATCAAGGCCAACCAGTCACGGCTGTATTTCTACATCTTCAGTGCGGGTGGCGGTACCGGTTCGGGCATGGCGTCGGAGTTCGGCCTGGCGCAGCAGTTCTCGTACATGAACAAAACTTTCGACACCAAGCCAACTGACGAAAACGACAACAAGCGCGGCCGGTCGTTTGTATTCGAGCCCATCTTCACCAGCGGCATTTGCGTACTGCCGAACATTTCCGATCACCGCAGCGAAATGTCCGAAGCCTTGCATATCAACGCCGGACGCCTGCTGTGCAAGTACCTGGCCGAAGAATGGGACTTTTCGTACAACTTCGAGAATGAAGACAGCAGTGAAGCCAGTGTCATGGGCCGTATCCGTCCATGGAACGCCATGATGCTGATCTCCAACGACATCATGCGCTACGCAGAAGCGAGCGATGACGGCAATATCGACAACATCGACGTGAACTCCATGGAGCGTCACGCCAACCAGTACATCTCGCAGCAGATATTCAACATCCTCACTGCGCAGGCGGTGACGACTGACTACGATCAGAACTACTTTCGACGGGCAGGCATTGATATCGGCGAAACCATTCGCCTGGACGCGAACGACCTGTTCATGAGTCTGGCTGGGCCTGTAGCGATTGCCTACGCCGAATCCGTCGTGCCGGAAACCCCGGTACCGGGCTCGGACAAGTTCAAGGTGTTCGAGAAGGAACCGCCACGCCTTAACATCGATGACCTGTTCTTCCGCTCGATTGATCTGCCGCACTTCAACAAAGTCACCCAGGCCATTGAAGGCATCAGCCTGCTGCCGATCGAGTCCAAGCGCTATCGTGCCGCGCTGGATCAGTACAAAACCTCGGGCTATGACGCTGCGGCGCTTCACGACCTGCATTTCTTCAAGAACTGTTCTTCAGTGGTGTCCATCGTCTCCCTGCCCAAGGACTACAAGCTGTCCTATATGGACTTGAACCGCCTCAAGACCCACCTGAACAGTCTGTTCCCCAATACCACGCTCAAGCGCTACGCCCTGGTGATCGGCGCGTCAGCCAACCTGTCGCTGACCACGCTTATCGCGAAAAGTCCGTGCCTGTCGGATGACTTCCTGACTTTGATCGTGGCCTTCATCAAACGATGCTTCGCGAAAAACCAGTTCCGTTTCGACGACACCCTGGACAGCGCGATTCTGGACTTCATCGTCAGCGAAGAGTTTGATGAAGACCGCGTCGATGAGTTGCTGAATGAATACGAAAACCCGGCGAAGATTCTCGACACCAACTGGTATGCGATCAAGCCGATGTACGAGAAGAAGTACCGCGAGCTGATCGAAGACAAATCCAAGTTTGTCTCCATCAATGACATCCGCATCTCTCGCGAGAGCGTGAAAAAGGCAGTCAAATACTTGCGCGAAATTTATCGCCATCGCATCGGCAAGACCCGCGTCATTTCACTGAATCAACATACGGGCAAGACGGATTACGGGGTCAAGTAAGGTCGTTACTGCTATTTCGGCAGGATGAGCACTGCCTGGCAGTAAATGATCGACCTGTGAAAGCTGCCGAAGGCTCCGATAGCGTTATGTCAGCATGAACGCTTCGCAGCCTTCAGCGCTCCTGCAATAAAACCCGGCGCTCTTGAGATATTTCGCTACCCATGCCCCGCGGATAGTTACCAGACTTCCCACCGGAACCTGCAATACGCACCAGAAACGAGCATCTACAAAGATGGCGCCCTATCCTGGACCAGCACCCAAGGTGCCACTACCACCGCCCAGAGTACCGGATCGCGCTCCACGAGCTCTAGGGCGCGGGACTCCGCCACCTTGCCGACCTTCCCGCGGGCAAGCCAGGCGCTGACTTTATCCGCTTCGTTTTCGGCGACTGCCTGCGCCACTTCGATAAGGTCCAACGATGGTTCGACCCACAACAGGGCACCCCTGGCGAAGAACGGTTGCAGTTCCGTCCAGGTAATAGATGCCGTCTCGCCGAGCAGTTTGGCATAGAGGGTGCTTGGTTCTTCGCTCATGGGTCTCACCGAATGGAAAATCGGCGCAGATGATAGCGCCGACTCCGCTCAAGACAAACCCAGAAACAAGTAATTGGATGCAGGGAAGATCAGGAAAACCAGGGGTTTAAAGGTCGACGGACTGTTCGATCTGCGTGATTCTGTATCTTTCTTTCATTTAAGCGACATCAACCGATGTTGCCCCCCGCAGCCAGCTTTTCAATGCAGCAACCGGCGCTCTAAACTGTTCCGGTACAGTTGCCAGGGAGCTGGTCGGGGATTGAATCCGATCCTGGCGTCAGGATTATAAAAACTAAAACACAAGAGTGGAGCATCATGACTAAGGGTACCAAGAAGCTTTCCAAGCTGTTTGCCGCATTGGTTATGGCGGGGGTTGCCAGCCATTCGTTCGCAGCAGACACCATCAAGATCGGCATCGCAGGTCCTAAAACCGGCCCGGTAGCCGAATACGGCACCATGCAGTTCAATGGCGCGAAAATGGCTATCGAGCAGATCAACGCCAAAGGCGGCGTCGACGGCAAGATGCTCGAAGCTGTTGAATACGATGACGTCTGTGAACCGAAACAGGCCGTGGCTGTTGCCAACAAAGTGGTCAATGACGGCGTCAAGTTCGTGATTGGTCACCTGTGCTCCAGCTCCGCTCAACCGGCTTCGGACATCTACGAAGACGAAGGCATCATCATGGTGACTCCGGCTGCAACCAGCCCGGAAATCACGGCTCGTGGCTACAAGCTGGTGTTCCGCACCATCGGTCTGGACAGCGCTCAGGGCCCGGCAGCAGGCAACTACATCGCCAGCGTCATCAAGCCTAAAACCGTCGCCGTCATCCACGACAAGCAGCAATACGGTGAAGGCATCGCCACCGCCGTCAAGCAGACCCTGGAAGGCAAAGGCGTCAAGGTTGCCCTGTTCGAAGGCATCAATGCCGGTGACAAAGACTTCTCGTCGCTGATCGCCAAGCTCAAACAAGCCAACGTCGATTTCGTCTACTACGGCGGCTACCACCCTGAGCTGGGCCAGATCCTGCGTCAGTCCAAGGAAAAAGGCCTGAACGCCAAGTTCATGGGCCCTGAAGGCGTCGGCAACGACTCCATCTCGCAAATCGCCGGTGATGCTTCCGAAGGCCTGCTGGTCACCCTGCCGAAATCTTTCGACCAGGACCCAAGCAACCAGGCGCTGACCAAGGCATTCCAGGACAAGAAGCAGGATCCGAGCGGTCCATTCGTGTACCCGGCCTACTCTGCCGTTCAAGTTGTGGCTGACGGCATCGCTGCCGCCAAGTCCGAAGACACCGCCAAAGTGGCAGCCGCCATCCACGCCGGTACCTTCAAGACTCCGATGGGCGATCTGAGCTACGACGAAAAAGGCGACCTGAAAAACTTCCAGTTCGTGGTTTACGAGTGGCACTTCGGCAAGCCGAAGACTGAAGCCGCCAAGTAAACAGCTGGCGTTGACAACCAAAGCCCACTGCATCCGCAGTGGGCTTTGTTTTACGAATGACGGTCCGTTCCGTACCCCGGAAACGTGACCCCCTGAAAATCTTAAAACCGTTACCAGCGGTTCGTTGGCGGCGTCACTGGCAACGCATCGAATAGAATGCGAACCCGGCGCAAGCCAGAGAAATGCAGAGCAGGTTTTTAGGAGCGCGGTAATGCCCGAGTTTTTCCACTACATGCAGCAACTGGTCAATGGCCTCACCATTGGCAGTACGTATGCATTGATCGCCATCGGCTACACGATGGTGTACGGCATCATTGGAATGATCAACTTCGCCCACGGCGAGGTGTACATGATCGGATCCTATGTTGCGTTCATGGCCCTGGCCGGTCTGGCCATGATGGGTATCCACAGCCTGCCGCTATTAATGATTGTTGCCTTCGCCGCAACGATCATCGTGACCAGTGCCTACGGGTACAGCATTGAACGGCTTGCCTATCGTCCGTTGCGTAACAGCAACCGCCTGATTCCACTGATTTCTGCGATCGGCATGTCGATTTTTCTGCAGAACGCAGTCCAGCTTTCCCAGGGTTCCGGCAACTTTGCCATCCCCAATCTGCTCCCCGGCAGCTTTTCGTTCGGCCCGGGCGGTTCAGAAGAAGTTCTGATCTCCTACATGCAGGTGGTGGTGTTCGTGGTCACACTGCTGGCCATGACTGGCCTGACATTGTTCATTTCTCGCTCGCGAATGGGCCGCGCCTGCCGCGCCTGCGCCGAGGACATGAAAATGGCCAACCTGCTGGGCATCAACACCAATACCATCATTGCCCTGACCTTCGTGGTCGGTGCAGCACTGGCGGCCGTCGCTGCGGTGCTGTTGAGCATGCAGTACGGTGTGATCAACCCGAGCGCAGGCTTCCTCGTCGGCCTCAAGGCGTTTACCGCCGCTGTGCTGGGCGGCATCGGCTCGATCCCCGGCGCCATGCTTGGCGGTCTGGTGCTGGGTGTTGCTGAAGCCTTCGGCGCTGATATTTTTGGTGATCAATACAAGGACGTGGTGGCCTTCGGCTTGCTGGTTCTCGTTCTGCTGTTCCGGCCGACCGGTATCCTGGGCCGTCCTGAGGTTGAGAAAGTATGAGCAAGTCTCTCAAACAGGCGCTGTTCAGCGCCGCACTGGTGTGGGCGGTGGCTTACCCGGTGCTGGGCCTGAAACTGGCCTTCTCCGGCGTGACTCTGCAAGTGCAGAACGCCAGCCAGATGACGCTGATGATCATCGCCCTCTGTTCGGTGCTGATGTTCCTGCGCGTACTGTTCGCTGAAAAGATCAGCGGCATGCGCAATACCTCTCGCAAGCCGCTGATCTCTCAAAAGACCAGCGACTTCCTGAGCCAGCCAAAAACCCAGCGCTGGGGCCTGATCGCGCTGATCGTGCTGGCGTTCATCTGGCCGTTCTTTGGCTCGCGAGGCGCAGTAGACATCGCCACCCTGATCCTGATCTACGTGATGCTCGGCCTGGGCCTGAACATTGTCGTGGGTCTGGCGGGTCTGCTGGACCTTGGCTATGTCGGCTTTTATGCCGTCGGCGCCTACGGGTACGCCCTTCTGTCGCATTATTTCGGCCTGAGCTTCTGGGAGGCGTTGCCACTCACTGGCCTGCTGGCGGCGCTATTCGGGTTCCTGCTGGGCTTCCCGGTACTGCGTTTGCGTGGCGATTACCTGGCAATCGTGACCCTGGGCTTCGGCGAGATCATCCGCATCTTCCTGCGTAACCTCACCGATATTACCGGCGGCCCCAACGGCATCAGCAACATCGACAAGCCGACGCTGTTCGGCCTGAGCTTCGACCGCCGGGCTGCGGAGGGTGCGCAAACCTTCCACGAGTATTTTGGCCTGGCCTACAACCCGATCAGCAAAGTGATTTACCTGTACCTGATCGCGTTGCTGTTGGCATTGATCGCTTTGTTCGTGATCAACCGCCTGCTGCGCATGCCGATTGGCCGTGCCTGGGAAGCGTTGCGCGAGGATGAAATCGCTTGCCGTGCATTGGGCCTGAACCCGACCGTGATCAAGCTTTCGGCGTTCACTTTGGGTGCCGCTTTCGCAGGTTTCGCGGGCAGTTTCTTCGCGGCGCGCCAAGGGCTGGTCACGCCGGAGTCGTTCACCTTTATCGAGTCGGCAATCATTCTGGCCATCGTTGTACTGGGGGGCATGGGCTCGCAACTGGGTGTGATCCTCGCCGCCATCGTGATGATCCTGCTGCCCGAGTTGATGCGTGAATTCAGCGATTACCGCATGTTGATGTTCGGCGCCCTGATGGTGCTGATGATGATCTGGCGTCCACAAGGTTTCCTGCCGATGCAACGCCCTCACATGGAGCTGCGCAAATGAGCCGGCCGATCCTGGAAGTCAGCGGCCTGAGCATGCGCTTTGGCGGACTGCTGGCGGTCAACGGCGTAGGCCTGACCGTCAATGAGAAACAAGTCGTGTCGATGATCGGCCCCAACGGGGCTGGCAAGACCACGGTGTTCAACTGCCTGACCGGTTTCTATAAACCGACTGCCGGCACAATCCTGCTGGATGGCGAACCGATTCAAGGCCTGGCCGGACATCAGATCGCCCGTAAAGGTGTGGTGCGCACGTTTCAGAACGTGCGCCTGTTCAAGGAAATGACCGCGCTGGAAAACCTCCTGGTTGCCCAGCATCGGCACTTGAATACCAACTTCTTCTCGGGCCTGTTCCGCACCCCAGGGTTTCGTCGCAGCGAGCGCGAAGCCATGGACTACGCCGAACACTGGCTGGAAGCGGTGAACCTCAAGGAGTTTGCCAACCGAACCGCTGGCACCCTGGCTTACGGTCAGCAGCGTCGCCTGGAGATCGCCCGTTGCATGATGACCCGGCCGCGCATCCTGATGCTCGACGAACCAGCAGCGGGGCTCAACCCCAAGGAAACCGAAGACCTCAAGGCGCTGATCGGCGTGCTGCGCAACGAGCACAACGCGACCGTTCTGCTGATCGAGCACGACATGAAGCTGGTGATGAGCATCTCCGACCACATCGTGGTGATCAACCAGGGCACGCCTCTGGCTGATGGCACGCCGGAACAGATCCGCGACAATCCTGAAGTGATCAAAGCCTACCTGGGGGAAGCGTAAATGCTGCAATTCGAAAACGTTTCCACCTTCTACGGCAAGATCCAGGCGCTGCACGGCGTCAATGTGGATGTGCGTCAGGGTGAGATCGTGACTCTGATCGGTGCCAACGGCGCGGGTAAATCCACGCTGTTGATGACCTTGTGTGGTTCGCCTCGCGCCCACAGCGGCAGCATCCGCTATATGGGTGAAGAACTGGTCGGTCTGGATTCCTCGGTGATCATGCGCAAAAGCATCGCGGTTGTGCCGGAAGGCCGTCGCGTGTTTGCTCGCCTGACTGTCGAAGAAAACCTCGCCATGGGCGGCTTCTTCACTGAAAAGGCTGACTATCAGGAGCAAATGGACAAGGTTCTGTACCTGTTCCCGCGCCTGAAGGAACGCTTCAATCAGCGCGGCGGCACCATGTCTGGTGGCGAACAGCAAATGCTTGCCATCGGCCGTGCGCTGATGAGCAAACCCAAGCTACTGCTGCTGGACGAGCCGTCTCTGGGCCTGGCACCGATCATCATTCAGCAGATTTTCGAGATCGTCGAACAGCTGCGCCGTGATGGTGTGACGGTGTTTCTGGTCGAGCAAAACGCCAACCAGGCCCTGAAAATTGCCGACCGGGCCTACGTGCTGGAAAACGGTCGCGTAGTCATGCAAGGCACTGGAGAAGAGTTGCTGGTCGACCCGAAAGTGCGCGATGCGTATCTGGGTGGCTGATAAAACCCTGCAATAAGAAAACGGCCTGCGGGCCGTTTTTTTATGGGAGCACAGCCAACACGGAACCTGTGGGAGCGGTGCTTGCCCGCGATAAGGGCACCGCCGATAGCAGGTCAACACAGTCCAGCCTTATCGCGGGCAAGCACCGCTCCCACAGGTCTGCATTCCAATCCAGCAGTTTGTAAACCGGCTCATGTGTCCCCCACTCCCAACCGCTCCAACGCCGCACTACTGCGCTGAAACCAGCCCATCAGATAATCCGCCAGCACCTGCATCCGCTTGGGTAACTCACCCTCATAAGGGTGGACCAGAAACAGTGGGGAAGTGCTGGTCTGATAATCCCGAAACAACCAGTTCAACCGCCCATCGTTGATTTCCCCATGCACCATGTATGAAGGTAGACGAGCAATGCCGGCGCCCACCAGCGCAGCCTTCTTCAGCAGTCCGTAATGATTGCTGGCAAAGGTGCCATGCACATGCACCCGGGTCAGGTCGTGATTCTGATGATAAAGCCACTCGTCACGCCCGCTGTAATGGCTGTTGAGCAAACATCTGTGGCTGCTCAAGTCCTGGGGCGTGCGGGGATGGCCGAACCTGGCCAGATAGGCGCTGCTGGCACAGGTCAATTCCTGCATGGCCAAGAGCGGCTTGGCGATCAGCCGCTCATCGGTGGCGACATAGGAGCGGATGGCCAGATCAAAGCCATCGCGGCGCAGATCCCGAAAACTGTTATTGAGTTCCAGCTCGATCCTGACCTGCGGGTGCTGTTCGGAGAACTCCATCAGCAGGCCGTCAAAGAAGGTCTCGCCCAGGGAAACCGGCGCGGTCAGGCGAACGTCGCCGACCATCTCGTCGCGCATCAGGGCAACAATGTTTCGCGCGCGCTCCATGCTGGCCAGAAGCTGCTGACCTTGAGGCAACAACGCCGCGCCCGCCGACGTGAGGTTCAGACTGCGGGTGCTGCGATGCAACAACATCACCCCGTAACTCTCCTCCAGATGGCTGATGCGCTTGGACAGGTAACCTTTGCTGCAGCCAAGTCGCACTGCCGCAGCCGTGAAGCTGCCAGCGTCGATCAACACGGCAAAGGCCGCCAAGTCATCAATCTCACTCACTATTGTTTCCTTATGAGAACCAAAGGCTGCCTATTAGCACTCTTATCGACAGCAAATAGCGACCCTACACTGCTTGCTTCCCCTTTCTTGGAAATGTCCAGGAGCAATGCGATGAAAATTCTGTTGATTGGCGCAAGCGGTACTATCGGCTCGGCCGTTGCCGAAGAACTGGCCCCACGTCACGAGATCGTGCGCATCGGCCGAACCAGCGGCGAGGCGCAGGTGGATATTAGTGATGCTGGCTCCATCCGCAAACTGTTCGAACGGGTAGGCCACTTCGACGCGCTGGTCTGCGCGGCAGGTAATGTCACCTTTGCACCGCTGGCCGACATGAGTGAAAAAGACTTCGCCCTGGGCCTGCAGGACAAGCTGATGGGTCAGGTCAACCTGCTGCTGATCGGTCGCGAATTTGCCAACGACGGCGCATCCTTTACTTTCACAACCGGTGTGCTGAATCGTGACCCGATTCGCACTGGCACATCGGCCAGTCTGGTCAATGGCGCGCTGGATGCGTTCGTGCGGGCTGCGGCCATCGAAATGCCGCGTGGCATGCGGGTCAACTCGGTAAGCCCAACCGTTCTAGTGGAAGCAATGGACAACTATGCCCCTTATTTCCGGGGTTTCAAGCCGGTTCCTGCCGCCGAAGTCGCCCTGGCTTACGCAAAAAGTGTCGAAGGCCTACAGACGGGTCAGGTCTATCAGGTTGGCTAATGCCTCTTGTGATGACGACACAGGCTGAGTAACGTGGCGGCACATGTCTGGAGACCACCCAATGTTCGCTGCCCGTTCTGCTCTGCTTTTCGCCCTGTTACCCGTGTTCGCCGGCTGCCAGATGCTGGGTTCCAAGCCTGAATCCTCCGTCTCCAAGGCTGGCTGGGTTCGCATGCAGGGCAACCTGACCGGTGAGGGTGGCAAGTTGCTGTTCCAGCCTTGCAACGAACAACGTCGTTTTGTCGTCAACGATGGCGGCAACACCGGCATCCTTCAGGAATCGGCAGCCCTGGCTGACAAGTCCGGCAAGGTGTTTGCCGACCTGCGCGGCAGCTTCGTCGCCGGCAAGGCAGCCAACAGCGATGGCCAACTCGATCTACGCCAGGTATATCGCGTGGAGCGTGCTGACCAGAACTGCGAAGACCCCAACTTCAAGCGCCTGACCCTGCACGTCAATGGCAACAATCCGGCGTGGAACGTCAACGTCAGCGGCAAAGGCATGGTCATCGAGCGCCTGAACAAGGAAACCATCGCCGTGCCTTATGTCGAAGAACAACTGCCGGACGGGCGCTTCAGCGTCAGCAGCGAGGCCAACGGCCAGACCATGGAACTCTGGGTTGCGCCCCAGCGTTGTGTCGATACCGTCAATGGCTCCGTCCAGCACCTCACCGCCGAACTGCGCCTCAACGGCCAGACCGTACGTGGCTGCGGGTATTACGGCGGGTCGCGGGATGATTGAGTGCCGCTCTCACAGGTTTCAATAACTGTTGGAGCAAGGCTTGTCCGCGAAGAACGATGACGCGGGGCATCTGGCTAACCGCGTCGTATGATTCGCGGGCAAGCCTCGCTCCAACGGGTATCGTGTTTGCCGCGACTGAGTTACACCCTTGCTCAAGACAAGCCACCGCCCCGCCGTCCTCCAATGTGGCTTATAATCCCCGGTTCTTGTAGCGCTGTCGGGCTGATCCTGCGGCCCGGAAACTGGATTTTTTCATGTTACGAATCACCGAACTCAAGCTGCCGATCGATCACCCGGAAGAAGACCTGCGCCCTGCCCTTTTGCAGCGCCTGGGGATCGACAGCGATGCACTGCTCGACTTCACCCTGTTTAAGCGCAGCTACGATGCGCGCAAGAAGTCATCCGAGCTGTGCTTCATCTACACCATCGATTTTGAAGTCCGGGACGAAGCAGCATTGCTGTTGCGAATGGCCGATGATCGTCATATCAATCCCGCGCCGGACGTCAGCTACAAGGTCGTCGGCCACGCGCCAGCCGGTCTGACCGAGCGGCCTATGGTTGTCGGCTTCGGACCGTGCGGCATCTTCGCCGGGTTGTTGCTGGCGCAGATGGGCTTCAAGCCGATCATCCTCGAACGCGGCCGTGAAGTTCGCCAGCGCACCAAAGACACCTGGGGCCTGTGGCGCAAGAACGTGCTGAACCCCGAGTCCAACGTGCAGTTCGGGGAAGGCGGCGCCGGGACGTTCTCCGACGGCAAGCTGTACAGCCAGATCAAGGACCCGAAATTCCACGGTCGCAAGGTGCTGCACGAGTTCGTCAAAGCCGGTGCCCCCGAAGAAATCCTTTATGTCAGCAAGCCACACATCGGTACGTTTCGTCTGACCGGCGTGGTGGAAAACATGCGCCACCAGATCGAAGCACTGGGCGGGGAAGTGCGCTTCGAACAACGCGTCACCGACGTGTTGATTGAAGACGGTCAACTGCTGGGTGTGGAGCTCGACGGCGGTGAACGTATCGAGTCGCGGCACGTGATCATGGCCCTTGGGCACAGCGCCCGGGACACTTTCCGCATGCTGCATGGCCGGGGCGTCTACATGGAAGCCAAGCCATTTTCCGTGGGCTTCCGTATCGAGCACCCGCAATCGTTGATCGACCGCGCCCGTCTCGGCAAATATGCCGGGCACCCGAAACTGGGCGCTGCGGATTACAAACTGGTGCACCACGCCAAGAATGGCCGTTCGGTCTACAGCTTCTGCATGTGCCCTGGCGGCACCGTGGTGGCGGCGACCTCCGAGCCAAACCGTGTCGTCACCAACGGTATGAGCCAGTATTCGCGCAACGAACGCAACGCCAACTCAGGCATCGTAGTCGGTATCACGCCGGAAGATTATCCGGGGGGTCCATTGGCGGGCATCGAGTTGCAGGAGCGTCTGGAATCCCATGCTTACCTGCTCGGCGGCAGTACCTACGAGGCGCCTGCGCAGTTGGTGGGTGACTTCATCGCCGGCAAGGCTTCCAGCGAGCTGGGCAGCGTCGAGCCGTCCTACAAACCGGGAGTGAAGCTGGTGGACCTGGCAGATGCCCTGCCCGCCTACGCCATTGAAGCCATCCGCGAAGCACTGCCCGCCTTCGACAAGCAGATCAAGGGCTTTGCCTTGCACGATGCAGTACTGACCGGCATCGAAACCCGCACCTCGGCACCGCTGCGCATCACCCGCGGCGACACCATGCAAAGCCTGAACGTCAAAGGCCTGTTCCCGGCAGGTGAAGGTGCAGGTTATGCAGGCGGAATCCTGTCCGCGGGTGTGGACGGTATCCGAATCGCCGAGGCGTTGGCACGAGATATGTTGGGTATCGAGGCGTAGCTTTCTACCCATCCATGCAAATACACGGCCCGTTGATTGAAGCTTCCTGTAGGAGTGAGCTTGCTCGCGATAAAGCCGGCACGGCTTTCAGCCAATGGAACTTTCACCATTTTTACGGCTGCTTCGCAGCCGATCGCGAGCAAGCTCACTCCTACAGGGCCACAGTGCACCGAAGAGCTGCCGGCGCCAATTTCAGAGAATTCCTACACAACAAACAGCTCCATCCGACCAGTAAAACCGAGCCTCCTGGCAGACTACAAAACACCTTAAATCGGGCCGTTTTTTCATAACAAAAACGAATATAAATTCTGTTTTGAAGTCGGTAAGTACACGTTAGGGTGTCGCTCCTTTTGCATGAATGGAGCGCGAACCTTGCCTCTGCGTAATTCTGTCATTCGTTTTTTCCAGCTCGAAGCAGCCGGCGGTCTTTTACTGATTGCCGCCGCTACGTTGGCGCTGATCATCAACAACTCCCCGTTGTCCTGGCTGTATAACGCCTTCCTTGATGTACCCGTGGTCGCCCAGATCGGTGCAGTCAAAATTGCCAAGCCGCTGTTGCTGTGGATCAACGACGGCATGATGGCGCTATTCTTCCTGCTCATCGGGCTTGAGGTTAAACGTGAGGTGCTTGAGGGGCATCTGTCCAAGCCTTCGCAGATCGTATTACCCGGCATGGCGGCGGTTGGCGGCATGGTGATTCCTGCGCTGATCTTCTGGGCGTTGAACACTGGCGACGCCGCCGCCATGAACGGCTGGGCCATTCCCATGGCGACAGATATCGCGTTCGCTCTGGGGGTTCTGGCGCTGCTGGGCAAACGTGTTCCGGTATCGCTGAAACTGTTCCTGATGACCCTGGCGATCATCGACGATCTGGGCGCCATCGTGGTGATCGCGCTGTTTTATTCAGGCGAACTGTCGAATCTCTCGCTGATGCTCGCAGCAACTTCCATCGTCGGCCTGATCGCCATGAACAGATTGGGCGTGCTGAAGCTGGGGCCTTACTTGCTGATAGGTCTGGTGCTGTGGGTTTGCGTACTCAAGAGCGGCGTACACGCCACACTGGCGGGCGTAGTGCTGGCGTTTTGCATACCCATGCGAGCGCCGAACCGGAAAAGCTCACCCTTGCTGACACTGGAACATGCCCTGCATCCCTGGGTCGCCTACGGCATTCTGCCGCTATTTGCCTTTGCTAATGCGGGAGTGTCGTTGACCGGCGTCACGCTGGAAAGCTTCACCCATCACGTGCCCATGGGCATCGCTGCGGGCCTGTTGCTGGGCAAGACCCTTGGCGTGTTCGGTCTGACCTGGCTCGCGGTGAAAATGGGGATGGCAAAGTTGCCGACGGGAGCGAATTGGGGACAGGTGCTGGGAGTTGCGATCCTGTGCGGTATCGGGTTCACCATGAGTCTGTTTGTGGGTTCACTGGCTTACGATCCAGCCACTAGCGCATATGCGGGAGCGGATCGAATGGGGATCCTGACCGGTTCGATTCTGGCAGCGTTCATCGGGTATGCGGTCATGGCCCTGGCCAATCGCAACCACCAGACTCAATAAGGCTTCATGCAAACAAAAACCCCGATCGCCAGGATCGGGGTTTTGTGTATCAAAACACTACAACACCACAGACATTAGTGGGTAACGCGACTGGTGCCATTGACGCTCATGATGCGCACGCGCTCACCGACGCGGAAAATTTCATTTTCCTGCACCTGCTGCACATAGGCGCGCATGCTGCCGTCATCTTCACGAACCGTGATCTCTACGCCTTGAGTACGGGTCAACCCTTCTTCAGTGGCAGAGCCCAGCAATCCACCGGCTACCGCACCGATCACCGCCGCAACGATACTGCCGCGACCACCGCCGATAGCGCTACCACCTACGCCACCCACGACCGCGCCGGCACCGGCACCAATCGGGGTCTTGCTGCCTTCGATTTTCACCGGCCGCAGGGATTCGATGGTGCCCATGCGAACCGTCTGCACTGTCCGGGCTTCATCACGGGAATAGGAATCACCGGTCAGGTTCGACATGCAGCCACTGAGCGACAACGCCATGGCAGTAAACGAAGCGACCAGCAGAACAGACTTACGCATAAGGGTATCTCCAGAGGAACATGCAGCCATTAGACTCCGCACTATTGGCGGTGTCACGTGCCGCTCCTCGTTAATTTGTTTTCATTCAGGCGCGATACAGCCGCACGCCACGTCCCCCTATGACGGGTTCGCTGGCGAATAATTCAACCAAAGTGATATCAGGGCGCGAGGCGTTCCCGGGTCCATCCACCGTCGCTGAAACGGTAATTGAGGCGGTCATGCAAACGGCTGGAACGACCTTGCCAGAATTCCATGCGCTCAGGCAAAAGTCGGTAGCCACCCCAATGTGGCGGGCAATGAGGCTGGGTATCGAGAAAGCGCTGCTCGGTGGCCGTGATCATGCTTTCCAGCTCGGCGCGATCGGCAATGACCCGGCTCTGCGGGGAAGCCCAGGCTCCGAGACGGCTGCCCAGCGGGCGAACCTGGAAGTACGCATCGGACTCTTCAGGCGTGACTTTCACCACTCGACCCTCGATGCGCACCTGACGCTCCAGGGTCGGCCAGAAAAAGGTCATGGCCGCAAATGGACGCGCCGCCAGTTGCTGCCCCTTGGCGCTGTCGTAATTGGTAAAGAAGGTAAAGCCCTTGGTGTCGAGACCTTTAAGCAGCAGGATCCGGCAGTGAGGACGACCTTCTTCATCAACGGTTGCCAGCGTCATGGCGTTGGCTTCGACCGGCGCCTGCTCGGTTTTGACTGCTTCGGCAAACCACTGGTGAAACAGAGCAAACGGCTCGTCCGGCGATTGTGCTTCAGTCAAACCATCGCGGGCGTAGTCGCGGCGCATATCAGCCAGAGACTGGGTCATGACGCTTTCCTTGATTGAAAAATCCGGGACTGACCCGCGCCGCCAAGCGCGGGTCAGCACTGCATTAGTTACTGGCCTGATCAGTCGCGGCTGGTTTTTTCTTCGCAGCAGCTTTGGCAGGAGTGGCCTTTTTCGCCGGCGCAGCTTTTTTGGCGGCTGGCTTGCTGGCGACGGCTTTCTTGGCCGGAGCCTTGGCAGCAGGTGCAGCTTTGGCCGGAGCCGGAGCTACGGCTGGTGCAGGCTTGGCGTCCTGGGTAGCGACCATCGTGGCCGACGGCGGCAGCGCATACTTGCTCATCAACGCAACCATAGTGTTCTGGGGCGTCATCATGATTTCCACGCGACGGTTCAGCTTGCGACCTTCGGCGCTGTCGTTGGCAGCACGGGGCATCACAGCACCCATACCACGCAGGCTCAGGCGATTACGTTCCAGACCACTGAGGCGGAAGATCGCGGCAATGGATTGCGCGCGCTCCTGGCTGATTTTCTGGTTGGCTGCGACGGCACCCGTGGTGTCTGCGTGGCCGAGGACCAGCACGGCGGTTTTCTGATCGCCTTCCACGATTTTGGCCAGGCGAGTGATCGGGCCCAACGTGACAGGCAGCAACATGGCCGGGCGGTCCGGGTTGAACGAGCTGTCCACCGGCGCGGTAATCACCAGCAGGTCGTCGCGGCGCTCCAGTTCAAATGGGCTGTCTTTGATGGCAAGGCGCAGGCGAGGCTCGTACTCATCCAGCCAGGCTTGAGTGACTTTCGGGTCGATCTTGGGCGCTGCAGCGGGTGCGGCTTTCTCACCGCTGCCAAACGGCCACCACCACTTACTGTCGGTTTCAGACTTGGCGACCAGAGGCGGCACGCTTTTCTGCGCGGGCTTTGCCGCGACATCATCGGCCTTTGGCTCAACGCTATCGCTAGATGCGAACGGCCAGTACCAATGGGTGCCGCCCTCGGCTTTGGCTACCGGCGCTGCTGGCTTGGCTTCTGGTGATTTAGCAGGCGCAGCTGCGGGCGCGGCATCGGCGACGGTGTCCGAACCAAACTTCCACCAGCTGCTACCGGTGTCAGCAGAATCATTTTGAGGGGTTTGCGCACAACCCGTGACGGCAAGACAAAGTGCGATTGCGAGGCTTTTGGTAGACGACATGAATGACCCACAAAAAAAATAGAAAACAGAAAAGAGCTTGGCCAGAAACGAACTGGGCAGCGCCCATATAACACGCCTAAACGCTCAGTTGGAAAAGGAAACCGTCGCACGGTTCCAGTTACAGCCCATTAACTGACAGTCGGTAATAAACAAGCACTTATGCACACAACTTAGCGCAAACACTCATCAAGGACCTGCGCCAGCTTTTGTGCCCGAGGATCCATCAGCACATAAGGGCCCAAGGTGTTGGTGACAAACCCGAATGCAACGTCCCTTTCGGGGTCGGCAAACCCAATCGAACCGCCAGCACCCGGATGGCCAAATGCCTTGGCTCCCAGGCCGAAGGTCGCGTTGGGTACCTCAGGCTGATCCAACATGCAGCCCAGACCGAAACGTGTCCGGGTCAACAAAGTCTTGTCCTCGCCAACGCTGTGTTCGCGGGTCAGTTCATTGAGCAATTCGGATTCCAGCAGGCGGCCATCAAGCAGACCGGCATAGAAGCCCGCAAGGCTACGGGCATTGCCATGACCGTTGGCTGCGGGTTGCTGCATGCGACGCCATTCCGGCTTGTTGGTACTGGTCATGATCGAGGGCGGATTGGTGAACGCGCGCGCCGTCATCGACGTCGGATCACGCATGGTGGTCTGCACCAGACGCTGCGCAGTCTCGTCGCCTGTATTACCTTTGCCACGCGCCACATGGGCAACCCGGTAAAACTCCTCGTCTGCCAGGCCGACATGGAAATCCAGACCCAACGGCCGTGCGATACGTGCGGCGATGGACTCACCCGGGCCGCGACCATCAGCCCGGCGCAGCATTTCACCCACTAGCCAGCCATAAGTCAGCGCCGCGTAGCCGTGCCCCTGCCCCGGCGTCCACCAGGGTTGCTCGGCAGCCAGCGCATCCGTCATCACGGTCCAGTCATAAAGCGCTTCGGCGGGCAACATGTGGTGCAACGCGGGCAGCCCGGCCTGATGGCAGAGCAATTGGCGCAAGGTAATTGCAGCCTTGCCCGCCTCGGCAAATTCAGGCCACAGACGAGCGACCGGTTCGTCCAGGCGCAACTTGCCCTCATCGACCAGCTGCAGCGCGGCGACGGCGGCGAAGGGTTTGGTGCAGGAAAACAGGTTGAGGATAGTGTCGCTGTGCCAAGCCTCGGCACCGTCCTTGTCGGCAGTGCCCGCCCAGAGATCGACGACCGTTTCGCCACCGATCTGAATGCACACCGCCGCACCACGCTCCTGAGGATCGTCGAAGAGTGTGGCGAACGCTTCACGTACTGCTTCGAACTTGAGTTCGAAATGACCCTGAATCTGCACCCGCTGGCTCCCGGATTGGCTGTTTGAAAATGGCCTGCATTGTTTCAGCGATTGGCGATTTTGGGAACAGATGTGGGTCAATAGCCGGCGACTGCCGACGCCATCGCGGGCAAGCGCGCTCCTACAGCGGATCACCGACCCCGTTGGAGCGAGGCTTCCCCGCGAATAAGGCAACTCGGTACTGCAGACAGACCGCGTTAACGTTCTTCGCGGGCAATCCCGGCTCCAACGGAGACAAAGATTCAATGTGGGAGCGGTGCTTGCCCGCGATAAGGGCACCGCGATTCTGCAGGCAAATCAACTAAACCTCATCGCGGGCAAGCACCGCTCCCACAGGATTTGCAGCGATCAACAGGCTCAGGAAATCTCCCGCCTGAACGGCGGCAGCGCATTGAGAATCGCCTTGCCATAGCGCTGAGTCACCACCCGGCGGTCCAGCAGTGTGATGGTGCCGCGGTCTTCTTCGGTGCGCAGCAAGCGGCCGCAGGCCTGGACCAGGCGCAGTGAAGCATCCGGCACGGCAATTTCCATGAAGGGGTTGCCGCCCCGGGCTTCGATCCACTCCGCAAGGGCTGCTTCCACCGGGTCATCCGGAACGGCGAACGGGATCTTGGCGATCACCACGTGTTCACAATAAGCCCCCGGCAAGTCGACACCTTCGGCGAAGCTCGCCAGGCCGAACAGCACACTTGAATCACCACCATCCACACGAGCCTTGTGCTTGTTGAGGGTCTCCTGCTTGGACAGATTGCCTTGAATGAACACTTGCTTGCGCCAGTCCCGCTCCAGGCCGTCGAAAACGTCCTGCATCTGTTTACGTGAAGAGAACAACACCAGCGTGCCGCGAGAACCTTCCACCAGACTCGGCAGTTCACGAATGATTGCAGCGGTGTGGGCCACTGAATCACGCGGATCGGCCTTGAGGTCCGGCACCCGGAGCACACCCGCGTCCGCGTGATGAAACGGGCTGGGCACCACAGCAGTAACGGCGACTTTGGGCAGACCGGCGCGCATACGGAAGCGGTCGAATTTGCCCAGTGCCGTCAGCGTCGCGGAAGTCACCAACGCGCCATAGGCCACGTTCCACAAATTTCGACGGAGCATTTCCGCCGCAAGGATCGGGCTGGCATTGACCTCGATGTCGAATAACGCGCCGCTGTCCGCCAGGGTCAACCAGCGCGCCATGGGCGGGCTGTCTTCCGGGTCTTCAGCGGTGAAGGCGGTCCACAGCTCCCAGTTGCCATGGGCACGGGCCAGCAGGCTGCCGAACAGCGGATACCACTCCTCCGCCTGATGACTGGCGATGCCGATATTGACCTCGCCGTCCATGCCTTCCTTGAGCAGGTCGGCAAGACGGGTGAACAGGTCATCCAGGCGGGCAAAGCCCTTTTTCAGCTCGATACCCATCTCGCGGATATGCTCGGGCACCACGCCACCGATAAAACGATGACGAGGACGTTCGCGCCCCTGCATGTCTTCACCGGCACGGAAGTCCGCCAGTTGTTCACAGGCGCTGAACATGAATTGCTGCTGCGCCTTGATCTCACGGGCCAACTCCGGCACCTGCTCGATCAGCTTGCCCAAGTCACCCGGCAATGGATGCTGGGCGAGCAGTTTGGCGAGGTTCTTGGCGGTCTGTTCCAGCCAGTCGGCGGTTGAACGCAGACGGGTGTAATGGGCGAAATGGCCGATGGCTTTGTCAGGCAGGTGGTGGCCTTCATCGAACACGTACAAAGTGTCCCGTGGATCGGGCAACACCGCGCCGCCCCCCAGGGCAAGGTCCGCCAGCACCATGTCGTGGTTCGTGACGATCACGTCGACTTTCCCCATGCCTTCACGGGCTTTATAGAAAGCGCACTGCTGAAAATTCGGACAATGCCTGTTGGTGCACTGGCTGTGGTCTGTAGTCAGTCGCGCCCAGTCCTGATCTTCAAGAGCCTGGGGCCAACTGTCACGGTCGCCATCCCATTTATTGCCTGCCAGCTTTTCGATCATGCTGGTGAAAAGCTTCTGACTGGCCTCATCGACTTCAATCTTGAAGCCTTCTTCTTCGAAAAGCTGGGCAGTGGCGTTGGTCGCATCGCCTTCCTGCAGCAACATGTCGAGCTTGGACAGGCACATGTAACGACCGCGGCCCTTGGCCAGGGAGAAGGTGAAATTCAGCCCGCTGTTGCGCATCAGGTCGGGTAGGTCCTTGTGGACGATCTGCTCTTGCAAGGCCACAGTGGCCGTGGCGATGACCAGCCGCTTGCCTGCCAGCTTCGCGGTGGGGATGGCTGCGATGGCGTACGCCACCGTCTTGCCGGTACCGGTGCCCGCTTCCACCGCGACCACCGCCGGGTCGCTGGTGCGTCGGCCTTCTTCGTCGGTGTCGATGTCGCCCAGCACCTTGGCAATCTCGGCGATCATCAAACGCTGGCCATAGCGTGGCTTGAGGCTCTTGGCTTCGAGGAAACGCGAGTAAGCGCCCTGAATCTGGGATTTGAGTTCGTTGCTGATCATGGTTCGGCTCGGGCGCTGCGGCATCGGCAAAAAATTAAAGCGTAAACAGCTGGATATATCTTCAGTAGTTCCAGCAGGCGGCTATCATACCCCGCAAATTCCATCCGCGCAGAACGGAGTACCTGATGACACCCTTTCCCCTCGTCTACACCCTGCATGTTCTGGCCGCCCTGGTCTGGGTCGGCGGCATGTTTTTCGCCTGGATGATCCTGCGACCGGCGGTCGTCAGCGCCCTACAGGGCCCGGCCCGTTTGAAATTGTGGCTGGAAGTGTTTCCACGATTTTTCGTCTGGGTCTGGGCGGTGGTAGTGGTCTTGCCGATCACCGGGGTCGGCATGATCCAGTTGCAATTCGTCAACTTCCAGACCGCGCCGCGCTATGTGCAGGTGATGATGGGCATGTACGTGGTAATGACCGCACTGTTCATCCGCGTCCAGTCATTACAACTGCCGGAACTGCGCCGGGCGGTTGAAGCTGAACAATGGGCTGAAGGTGCAGGGGTACTGGGCCGGATTCGCCGGTTGGTGGGGATTAATCTGTTGATTGGCCTGGCGGTGGTCGCTATTGCGGCGGCCAGACCCAATTTTTAAGCGACCCTGTAGGAGCTGCCGAAGGCTGCGAATTGCGCGGTGTGAGGCACGCCATCATTCGCAGCCTTCGGCAGCTCCTACAGATTTTCTACAACCGCTGCACCGTCACCGCCCCTGCAGGCCCTGCTGCTCCGGGCTGCCCTGCTTCGCCGGGACGTCCGGCTTTGCCGCCATCAGCGCGGTAAACGATGCAACCTTTGGACGCGCCGCCTTTGCCCGGTTTGCCGCCAGCGCCTGCCAGACCGCCGGGACCGCCCTGCACGTTGACCTTGATACGTTCGGCAGGAAAACTCAGCGGTAGCTCCAGACGCACCTGAGCGCCCGGTGCGCCGTCGTGACCATTGCCGCCGTTGTCGCCGTCGAAACCTTTCCCCGCGCTGCCGAAGGTGCAGCCCGGTGCCTCACCATTGGCGCCATCCAGCCCGACATACCCCGGCGAACCGGCGCCGCCACGGGCATCAACGAATAATTCGCTGCCGTCCAGATGCTCGATACGCAAGGTCAGGTTACGACCCGGCAACGGCGGTTTTTCGTAGGTACCCGGCGCACCGCGAGCAGTGATCTGGCTGCCAACGCCCAGCTTGCCGTGGCCAACCACCAAATTGAACGCCTGGCTGCCGGACACGATGGCGATACGCGCCTCATGGCCCAGCACCAGTTGATCGACCTTTACTTCAGTCAAACCGGACGGGATCAGCAACGTGCCGTAATCCTCTACCTCAAGACGCTCCAGTTGCAGCACGCTGGTGTTGCTCGGCAAGCGCATCAGGGAATGAGGTTCGACGCTGACGCTCTGGGCCATGGCAAGCGGGCTGCAAAGTGCGGCAAGTAGACAAAGCCTACGCATGGGCGGTCTCCGGGGAAGGTTTGGGCAAGGATTGAACATGGAAAATTCCAAACACAAGGATGTGCAGACGATCGCGCCAGGGATGACGGCGGCCGCGCAGGCTACCGTTGAACAGCAGCAACTCGAGAACGTGTGTCAGCGCCAGCAGACTGCCAGCGAGTTTGAGTAACAAAGCGAACGGCGTCGGCAGCACCATGACCAGATTGACCAACACCACTAGCCAGAATGCTGCGGTTAAAAGCTTTCCCAACCCCCAAAACACCTTCATTGCCGGAACCTGCCCCTGTCATTGTTTTTGCGAACGCTTATTGTTGTGCAATTTTTCTGCGCGCACAGTAAACGCCCGCGTTGGGAAATATGCCAGCACGCTGCCGAAAATTCTTTAGGACGAAAGACCAACCGCTGAACGGCTACACATCGGCATTGGCCCGGCACGGGTGCCGGGCCAACAGTAGGCTGAAAATCAGCGGTTGATCTGAATCTCCACGCGACGGTTCAATGCACGACCGTCAGCAGTCGAGTTGTCAGCCACCGGGCGAGATTCGCCAGCGCCTTGCACGGAAACGAACGAGCTGCGCGGGATGCCTGAGCTGACGAGGTAGTCAGTCACGGACATGGCACGTTTTTCGGACAGTTTCTGGTTGTAGCCATCACGGCCGACGCTGTCGGTGTGACCGCTGACACGCAGCTGAGCACTCGGTGCTTCACGTTTCAGGCGAGTGGTGATGAGGTCGAGTTTCGATTTATCGGCGGCAGTCAAACGTGCCGAGTCGAACTCGAACAACACATCATTAATGACAATGACCTCTTCCTTGACCACCGCCACCTCTTCGATCACTACAGGTGGAGCTGGCGCCACCAATGGGCAGCCGGTGGCGTCAACCGCTACACCTTTCGGGGTGTCCGGGCACTTATCAATGCTGTTCTTCACGCCGTCGCCATCATCATCGCCATCGCCGTGTACCCAGCAATAGGCACCCGCCATGACGCCGACCGCGCCGCCCAGGCTGGCGGCGACCGCTGCCGTCTGGAACGCGCCTGCCGCAGCACCGGCGACACCGCCACCCAAGGCGCAAAGCGGCCAGTCGGTCTTCTGTAAACCTGCGCAACCGGTTAAAACGCTGGTGATTAAAATCAGAGGCAATGCTGTGCGGATCATTCTCATAAATTTTCTCTCCCAAGGGTTCGGCCCAATGCGCCGCCAAGGGAGTTAAGACGGCAATATGCCAGTTCGCCACTTTGAGCCTTGTTTTATTGGGTTTGGAGCTGATCAGATCATTTTTCCGTTGGAGCGAGGCTTGCCCGCGAAGAACGATAACGCGGTGTGTTTGGCTAACCGCGTCGCTTGATTCGCGGGCAAGTCGGAATGCCGCCCACTCGCTCCAACAGGTAACCGCAGGCCCAATAGAGGGACTAGGCCCACGCTCCTGCACAGGCTAGTCTTGCGGGTCATGAAGGGGATTTTTGATGAGTGAAGGCTTTTCCACACGCACGCCGCAGCAAGCGCTGGCCGCCCTGCTCGACCTGCAGGCCCCGAAGCGTCTGCTATTGATCGGGGCCGAGGCGTTCCCTGCATTACAGGCGTTTCAGGACGCCCACCCCGACACGCAACTGGCTCACGCCAGACCCGGGCCGCTGCCGGCAGAACTGGCTGCACAACGCTTTGACCTGGCATTGGTGGTCGACTGCCTTGAGCACATCCCCAAGCGTGACGGCCTGGAACTGCTGGGCGGGATTCGCAACCTCAACGCCAGCCGCATCGCGGTCTTGGCTGATCTTCAAGCCTGTGGCTGGAAGACTACTGACTTTTATTCCCTGGCGTTGCAGGCCAGCGAACGTTTCGCCCGGGACGAACAAGTGCTGACCCTGTTCACCTACGACCTGCGCGAATACAAACAAGTACCTGACTGGCTGAACTCCAGGTTCTGGGCCAATCCCGAGAATTTTGGCAAATACTGGTGGTAATTCATGAATAGCGCGATTTGCCCGTGTGGCAGTGGAGACCTGTTGGCCACCTGCTGTGGGCCGTTTCACGCCGGGCAGCCAACGCCCTGCGCCGAAAAACTCATGCGTTCACGCTATAGCGCGTATGTGCTGGGCCTGATCGATTACCTGCTGGACACCACGCTGCCGGTGCAAAAGGCGGCCCTGGACCGGGACGCCATCAGCCAATGGAGCTTGCAGAGCACCTGGCTGGGCCTTGAAGTGGAAAGCTCGGAAGTCTTCGGCGGCAAACCCGAGCACGCCTTCGTCACCTTCACAGCGCGCTGGCATGACGGCGCGGGCGAGCATAGCCATCGCGAGCGCTCGGCTTTCGTACAGAATCAGGGTCGCTGGTATTTCATTGACCCTACCGTAGGCCTCAAAGCCGGGCGTAACGATGCCTGCCCCTGTGGCAGCGAGCAGAAGTACAAGAAGTGCTGCGCGAGCTATATCGCCTGATTCAGAGATCGCCGCGGATCACACAAGGCGCAGATGAGAGGTATCCGGCACTTGCACGCTTTGCGGCTCGACGGCCTGGCCCATGTCGCTGCCCACAGGGGCGACGCTGTACAGAGACAGATCCAGTGCGGGCGCAACCGGCGCAGGTTTGTGGTCCTGCAGATCGCTGCCTACTTCGAACAACTCCAGGGCTGGCGCATCGACGTCGACAAAGGCGGCCATGTACACATCTCGGGGCACAGCCTGTAATCGACCCGGCTCTGAAGAAGGTGTTGAAACCTGCGACTCAACGAGGGCGGGCATTTCAACGACTTCAGCCAATGCCCCGGCACGCTCCAGGGTCGAGCGATACTTCTCTGCCGCTGCCGCGTCCAGATTGTTTTTCAGAACCAGCCGCCGGCCGGAAAACAGCAACGCCAGACGCTGGGCATCAGCCTGGAACAGCTTGCCGAGGTTGCTTTGCACCAGATCAGCCTGGGCACCAGAAACCAATTGGCCACTGAATACAATTTCATACAGTTTCATCGGTCATACTCTGACAGCACGTGCGAGGAGTATGCCGCAGCCTTATCAAAAAGGAACGGGCAAGTCGCTTTGCCAACGATGGCCCTGAGCGGGCCACAAATGGAGCAAGACCATGTTTGCAAAGGCCTGTTTGACAGCAGATTCCTTCAGCACATCACACACAGATATCTGTAGGAGCGAGCTTGCTCGCGATGCGATTTGGCCGTCGATACGTTGTTATCTGATCGGGCGCTATCGCGAGCAAGCTCGCTCCTACAAAAAAACGGCTACTGTTCTGATTTTGGTACTGCTCTCCCTCCTCACCGGCTGCTCCTCCTGGGTGGTCAGCGGCTATCAGGAACCCGAGGTGCGGTTGCTCAAGGTGCAAGTGGTCAAAGCCAAGTTGCTGCAGCAGGATTTCAAACTGCACTTTCGGGTCGACAACCCCAATGATCGCAGTGTGCTGGTCCGTAGCCTGCGTTACAAAGTCATGCTCAAAGACGCGACGCTGGCCGAGGGCGAGTCCAGCGACTGGTTCGTGGTCGAGGGGCACAGCCACAAGAATTTCGTCGTGCCGGTGCGGACCAATCTCTGGCAGCATCTGAAATACATCTCCAAACTGTTGAAAAAAACCGATCAGGCGATCCCCTATCGGCTCGAAGGCAAACTTAAAACCGGCTTTTTGTTCCGTCATAACGTGCGTATTGGCCGCAACGGCGAGATAATCCCCGGCGATCTAATTCCGGAGTAACCCGATGAACCAGCAAGCCCACGTGCATGGCCCAGACTGCAACCACGATCATGACCATGCGCACGACCACCATGACCACCAGCACGGCCACGTACACGGCCCGAACTGTGGTCACGCTCATCAAGAGCCAGTGCGCAACGCGTTGAAAGACGTAGGCCGCAACGATCCCTGCCCATGCGGCAGCGACAAGAAATTCAAGAAATGCCACGGCGCGTAAATCGCGACGGGAATTGGAAAACGGCCTGCATTGCAGGCCGTTTTCATTTGTGCAGCGCGGGCTCGCAGGAGTAAAAAAGGCCGTAGTTGGTTTCCTTGCATCCTGTAATGACGTCTTCGCGGGCAAGCCTCGCTCCAACAGGCGCTGGTATGTTGGAGCGAGGCTTGCCCGCGATGGCGTTGGTACCCGCACCACAAAACTTACAGATAACTGTGCCACCCGACTGGAGCCTCTGATGATTGATCTGCACTACTGGACCACACCCAACGGCCACAAAGTTTCCCTGTTCCTTGAAGAGGCCGGTCTGCCCTACAAGATTTTCCCGGTTGATATCACCCAGAACGACCAGTTCAAGCCCGAATTCCTGCAAATCTCCCCCAACAACCGTATTCCGGCCATCGTAGACAACGATCCGGTGGATGGCGGTGAGCCGATCAGCCTGTTCGAGTCCGGTGCGATCCTGCTGTATCTGGCGGAGAAAACCGGCAAGTTCATCCCTCAGGATCTACGCGGTCGTCAGGAAGCGCTGCAATGGCTGTTCTGGCAAATGGGCGGACTGGGGCCGATGGCCGGTCAAAATCACCACTTCAACCGCTTCGCCAAGGAAAAGATCCCTTACGCCATCAAGCGCTATGTGGATGAAACTACCCGTTTGTATGGCGTCCTGGACAGGCGTCTGGCGGACCGTGATTTTGTTGCCGGCAGCGAATACAGCATTGCCGATATGGCGATCTACCCCTGGATCGCACGGCACAGTTGGCAAGACCAGAACCTGACCGACTTTCCCAACCTCAAGCGCTGGTACGATGCCATCGCCAACCGCGACGCCACGAAACGGGCGTATGCGCTGGTTGAGCAGGTGAATCCGCCCCCGGTATCGTGATACCTCGGTGTGTGCGAGCTTGTGTGGGAGCGGTGCTTGCCCGCGATAAGGTCGCCGCAGCTATCAGGTCCATCGCATACAGCCTTATCGCGGGCAAGCACCGCTCCCACAGGATTCTCGCAACCCAACAGATCCAAACAGTTGAAAAATCCTGAAATAAACTCCCTCTCCCCGCTTGCGCGGTGCCTGCGCGCTCTCTAACGTAGCGCCCTTTATATGTCATCCCCCGCAGGAGCTTCGCCATGGCCTCGCCAGCCCGTTTCAGAGTCGTACCCCGGTTCGGTGCTGTTGCCGCCACGGTGGGTTTGCTGAGCCTTGCCGGCTGCCAGATTGGCGGGGGAGATACCGATACCCTGTTGCCGAGTTCCGGCACCGTCGCCGTGAAGGGCCTGGCGCAGAACGTCTCGCTGCGGCGCAATAATCTGGGCATGCCGCTGATCGAAAGCAGCACCTTCCACGATGCTCTGTTCACCCTGGGCTACGTGCATGCCAGCGACCGCATCACTCAGATGCTGACCATGCGCCTGCTGGCCCAAGGGCGACTCTCGGAAATGGCGGGCCCCAGCGCACTGGATGTCGACCGGCTGATGCGCTCGGCGAATCTGAAAAAGAGCGCCAGCGAGCTGTACAACGCCTCAAGCCCGCGCCTGCAACGCTTCTTCGAAGTCTATGCCCGTGGCGTCAACGCCTGGCTGTTCCGTTATCGCGACAAACTGCCGGCGGATCTGGCCAGCTCTGGCTATCGCCCGGACTACTGGAAGCCGGAAGACTCGGCGCTGATTTTCAGCCTGCTGAACTTCAGTCAGTCGGTGAACCTGCAAGAAGAATTGTCGTCCCTGGTGCTTGCGCAAAAAGTCGGCACGGACAAACTGGCCTGGCTGATCCCGACCTATCCGGATGAAGAGCTGCCGTTCGCCGAGGCGGAAAAACTCAAAGGTTTGAACATCGGCGGGCAGGTGTCAGGACTTGGCGAATTGAACAAAGTCGCCCTGCAATTGACCGACCTGAACATGCTGGGTATCGCCGCCTCCAGCAACTGGGCCATCGCGCCGCAGCGCAGCCGCACCGGCCGAAGCCTGCTGGCCAGCGACATCCAGCTGCCGGCCGGGTTGAATTCAGCGTGGAGCCTGGTGCAGATCCGCGCACCGAAATATCAAGCGTCCGGCGCAACAATTGCCGGGTTGCCGCTGGTGTTGAGCGGCTTCAACGGCAAGCTGGCCTGGTCCATGGCTTCGGCCATGGGCGACAATCAAGACCTGTTTCTGGAAAAGCTCAAGCGCGAAAACAGTCGCCTGATGTACATGGCCGATGGCAAGTGGCTGCCCGCCGCTTCCCATCAGGAAACCTTCATTGTCAAAGGCGCCAGCCCGATCCGCGAAGCCGTTTTCGAAACTCGTCACGGGCCGCTGCTCAACAGCAATCTGGGCACTCAGCTGGGTAATGGTTTGGGCATAGCCCTGCAAACCCCGGACTTCAAGGACGACAAGAGCCTGGATGCTTTCTTCGATCTGTCCCGCGCGCCTAACGTGGAAAAAGCCTTCGACACCAGCCGCGAGATCCGTGCTGTCACGTTGAACATGGTATTTGCCGACGCTTCGAATATCGGCTGGCAAGTCACCGGGCGCTTCCCGAATCGTCGTGAAGGCCTGGGTCTGCTGCCGTCGCCGGGCTGGGAAAGCCGCTACGACTGGGACGGTTTCGCCGACTCGATGCTGCACCCGTATGACCAGGACCCACAGCAAGGCTGGATTGGCACTGCCAACCAGCGCACCTTCCCCAAGGGTTACGGCATGCAGCTGTCCAACTCGTGGAAGACTCCGGAGCGCGCCGAGCGTATCGCCGAGCTGGCCAACAGTGGCAAGCAGGACACCCGCAGCGTGATCGCCATGCAATACGACCAGACCACTACTTTTGCCGCCAAGCTGCGCAAGATGTTTGAAGCGCCCGGGATGGTAAAACCGCTGAAGCAGGCCATCGACGCCCTGCCCGAAGCGGAACGCAGCAAAGCTCGTGAGGCTTACACACGTTTGATGGCGTTCGACGGTAAGTTGCTTGCGACCTCTGCCGATGCAGCGCTGTATGAGCTGTTCCTGCAGGAAAGCGCCAAGCAGACATTCCTGGATGAACTGGGCCCGGAAACCAGCCCGGCGTGGAAGGCCTTGCAGCAGAACGCAGGCCTGTCGTATTCCGCCCAGGCCGACCACTTGCTAGGCCGCGAAGACAGCCCGTATTGGGACGATGTGAAGACGCCGCAGAAAGAAGACAAACCCGCGATTCTGGCCCGTAGCCTCGCCGCTGCCATCACGGCCGGTGACAGCCAACTCGGTGCCGATCACAAAGCCTGGCAATGGGGCAAACTGCATCGTGCGACGACTCAAGGCAGCGAGTTTGCGGCCAACGACTTCAATCGCGGCCCAACCGCAATTGGCGGCGACCACAGCACGTTGAATATCTCGGCTTCACCCTGGGGTCAGGGCTTCGACAGCCAGACCGTGCCAAGCCTGCGCATGATCGTCGATTTCGGCCAGACCGAACCGATGCTGGGCATCACCAACATCGGCCAGTCCGGCAACCCGGCGAGCCCGTATTACACCAACAGCATCGAGCCATGGCTCAAGGCCCAATACCAGTCGATCCCGCTGCAAACCCAGAATTACGAACGAGGTTACGGCAGCAAGCGCTTGATGCTGGTGCCCGGGAAATAGCATTTCAACTACTGTTGGAGCGAGGCTTGCCCGCGAAGAACGATGACGCGGTGTGCCTGTTACACCGCGGCGTCTGTTTCGCGGGCAAGCCTCGCTCCAACAGAGGCCGTCGTACAATCACGCCACTAACTCTTCGAACTTCCTCATTCGCCCCGCCTCATAACTAACAAGCCCATCCAGTCGGTCATCCCATGGATCTTGTTATCGCTCGCCCTGAAGGCTTGTATTGCCCGCCCGGGGATTTCTATATTGATCCGTGGCGGCCGGTAGAGCGCTCGGTGATTACCCACGGCCACGGCGACCATGCGCGCACCGGTAACGAGCATTACCTCGCCGCCGCGCCTGGTGAGGGCATTCTGCGTTCACGGCTGGGTCAGGACATCAATCTGCAAACGCTCGAGTACGGTGAAACCCTGCTGCATCACGGGGTGAAACTGAGTCTGCACCCTGCGGGCCACGTGCTCGGTTCGGCGCAGGTACGGCTGGAATACAAAGGCGAAGTCTGGGTCGCGTCCGGGGACTACAAAGTGGAGCCGGATGGCACCTGCGCCCCTTTCGAGCCGGTGCGTTGCCACACCTTCATCACTGAATCGACTTTCGGTCTGCCGATCTATCAATGGCAGCCACAATCTGAAATTTTCGCCGGGATCAACGACTGGTGGCGGGCCAACGCGGCGGCTGGGAAGGCCAGCGTGTTGTTCGCTTATTCATTCGGCAAGGCGCAACGCATCCTGCACGGCATCGATCCGCAAATCGGTCCGATCCTGGTTCACGGTGCAGTTGAGCCGCTGAATCGCGTGTACCGCGCCGCCGGGGTGAGAATCCCGGAAACCCTGTATGCCGGTGATTTCAAGAAGACCGACCCGGCCCTGCGCCAGGCTTTGATCCTCGCCCCGCCTTCAGCCGGTGGCAGCAGCTGGATGAAGCGTTTTGGCGAGTTCAGCGATGCGTTTGCCAGCGGCTGGATGATGCTGCGCGGCACCCGCAGGCGGCGTGGCGTGGATCGTGGCTTCGTGCTCTCCGACCACGCAGACTGGCCGGGCCTGCTCTGGGCCATCGAGCAAACCGGGGCAGAACGGGTGATGGTGACCCACGGCTCGGTAGCTGTTCTGGTGCGTTATCTGCGCGAGCGGGGTCTGGACGCTCAGGGCTTCGTGACCGAATACGGCGACGAGGATGATGCTTCAGCAGCAGAGGTGCAGCCCGACGAAGTTCAACTGGGCAAAAACAATGAGGGCCAGGCATGAAGGCCTTCGCCGAACTCTACTCCCGGCTCGACGCCACCACCTCCAGCAATGCCAAACTCAGCGCTATGCGCGACTATTTCGCCAGTGTCCCGGCAGAGGACGCCGCTTGGGCGGTGTACTTTCTGGCAGGCGGTCGTCCGCGTCAGTTGGTGCCTACCAGGCTGCTGCGCGAACAGGCCATGACTCTGGGCGATCTGCCGGAATGGCTGTTCGAAGAAAGCTATCAAGCGGTGGGCGATCTGGCGGAGACCCTTTCACTGCTTTTACCCGAAGCGGTGCACAGTTCCGATCAAGGCCTGGCCGTCTGGCTGGAAGAAAAGCTGCTGCCTTTAAGAGGATTGCCCCCCGAGGAACTTGCCGAGCGCCTGCCGACTTTCTGGGCCCAGCTGGACCGCATCAGCCTGATGGTCTGTATCAAATTGATCACCGGCAGTTTTCGTGTTGGCGTCTCCAAACTGCTGGTAACCCGCGCCCTCGCCGCCCTGGCCGACATCGACAGCAAGCGTGTGGCCCAGCGACTTGTCGGTTACACCGACCTCTCCAACCGGCCGACCGCGGAAGGGTTTCAAAAGCTGATTGCGCCGGAATCCGAGGACGAGCACGCCCAGCGTGGCGGGCAGCCATACCCGTTCTTTCTTGCCCATGCCTTGCAGCAACCGGTGGATCAGTTCGAAAACCTGCTGGGGCCTGTGGATAACTGGCAAGTGGAATGGAAGTGGGATGGCATCCGCGCGCAACTGGTCAAACGCGATGGCCGGCTGTGGATCTGGTCCAGAGGCGAAGAGCTGGTAACCGACCGTTTCCCGGAGTTGCACAGCCTGGTGCAGAACCTCCCGGACGGCACGGTAATCGATGGCGAAATCGTGGTCTGGAAAGCGCCCGAGCCAGCGGCTCCGGAAGGAAAAGCGTTCGAACTCAAAGATCAGGCAACCGAGCAGGCCGCACCCTCGGTCCAGCCCTTTGCGCTATTGCAACAGCGCATCGGCCGCAAAACCCTGGGCAAGAAAATCCTCGAAGAGGTGCCGGTGGTACTGCTGGCTTACGACCTGCTGGAATGGCAAGGCCATGACTGGCGCAGCCGGCCGCAGCAAGAACGACGCACGCAACTGGATGCGCTGATCGAAAGCTGCCAGAGCCCGGTGCTGCTGCCCTCCCCGGTCGTCAGCGGCAGCGATTGGCTGGATTTGAGCCAACAGCGCGAAGCCTCCCGCAGTCTCGGCGTGGAAGGCATGATGCTCAAAGCCAAGGACGCGTTATACGGCGTGGGCCGCACCAAGGATATGGGCGTCTGGTGGAAGTGGAAGGTGGATCCGTTTAGCGTCGACGCGGTATTGATCTATGCGCAACGCGGCCACGGTCGGCGTGCAAGTCTCTACAGCGATTACACCTTTGCCGTGTGGGACGGCCCGCCAGAATCCAGCCAGCGGACCTTGGTGCCATTTGCCAAGGCTTACTCCGGCCTGACCGACGAAGAGATGCGCAAAGTCGACGCCATCGTGCGCAAGACCACGGTGGAAAAGTTCGGCCCGGTGAGCAGCGTGACGCCGACTCTGGTGTTCGAGCTGGGGTTTGAAGGCATTGCCCTTTCAAAGCGCCACAAGAGCGGTATTGCGGTACGTTTCCCGCGCATGTTGCGCTGGCGGCAGGATAAGTCAGTGGCCGAGGCCGATAGTTTGTCGACGCTGCAGGACCTGTTGGGGTAGGATGCCGCCCTTTTTTAGGGCGCCGAAACACTCGTGCACCACCCTGGAGCGAACACTATGTGGGAGCGGTGCTTGCCCGCGATAAGGCTGAACGCAATTCACTTTAGATCGCATCCAGTCCTATCGCGGGCAAGCACCGCTCCCACACAGGCAAAGTAGTGGCACAACCGTAGCAGTCAGCATTGCGACAACTCCGTATATTTAAAACGCACGTTCGTATCTTTGGTTCGGAAATTGCTATCTTCTCTGGTCTGGCACCCGCCGGTAGCAAGCCTCGCGTGTTCCCAACGCTCAATTTGGTTTTAAGGACTGAACGATGAAAAAAGCATGGCTGACCCTTTCTGCATTGGCTGTTTGTCTCGCAGCTGGCAATGCAATGGCCAAGGAATACAAGGAACTGCGCTTTGGCGTCGATCCTTCTTATGCACCTTTCGAATCAAAAGCCGCTGACGGCAGCCTGGTAGGCTTCGACATCGACCTGGGCAACGCAATCTGCGCCGAGCTGAAAGTTAAATGCAAATGGGTTGAAAGCGATTTCGACGGCATGATTCCTGGCCTCAAAGCCAAGAAATTCGACGGTGTTATCTCGTCGATGACCGTTACCCCGGCGCGTGAAAAAGTCATCGACTTCTCCAACGAGCTGTTCTCCGGCCCGACTTCCCTGGTGTTCAAGAAAGGCGCAGGCCTGACTGCCGACCCAGCGAGCCTGAAAGGCAAGACTGTTGGTTACGAGCAAGGCACCATCCAGGAAGCCTACGCCAAGGCCGTACTGGACAAGGCTGGAGTTAAAACCCAGGCCTACGCCAACCAAGACCAGGTTTACGCTGACCTGACCTCCGGTCGTCTGGATGCTTCCATTCAGGACATGCTGCAAGCCGAACTGGGCTTCCTGAAGTCGCCACAAGGCGCTGACTATGAAGTCAGCGAGCCTGTAGACAGCGAACTGTTACCGTCGAAAACCGCCATCGGTATCGCGAAAGGTAACAAAGAGCTCAAGGCACTGCTGGACAAAGGTATCAAAGCGTTACACGACGACGGCAAATATGCCGAGATCCAGAAGAAGCACTTCGGCGATCTGAATCTGTATAGCGGTAAATAACACCCCGACGCCCATGGATTTCGGCGATGATCTCGCGCCGATTTCCATGGGCGTTTTGTTTTATTGACCGTCAAAGGCTTTACCCATGTTCGATTCACTGCTGCAAACCCTGGGACTCTCGACCTTCAGCCTCAAAGGCTTCGGCCCTCTGCTGCTCGAAGGCACCTGGATGACCGTCAAATTATCGCTGCTGTCGCTGCTGGTGAGCATTGTGCTCGGCCTGATCGGCGCGGCGGCAAAACTGTCGAGTTCCGCCGTTCTGCGGATACCGGCGCAGCTGTACACCACGCTGATCCGGGGCGTTCCGGATCTGGTGCTGATGCTGCTGATTTTTTACAGCCTGCAAACCTGGCTCAGCCAGCTGACCGACGCCATGGAATGGGACTACATCGAAATCGATGCTTTCAGTGCTGGCGTAGTCACCCTCGCTTTTATTTACGGGGCCTATTTCACCGAAACATTCCGGGGGGCGATTCTCTCTGTGCCGCGCGGCCAGGTAGAAGCCGCCACCGCCTATGGCCTCAACCGTGGCCAGCGGTTTCGCTTTGTGGTGTTCCCGCAAATGATGCGCTTCGCCCTGCCCGGCATCGGCAATAACTGGCAAGTGCTGCTCAAAGCTACCGCGCTGGTCTCGATCATCGGCCTGGCCGATCTGGTCAAGGCCGCGCAGGACGCCGGTAAGAGCACCTACCAACTGTTTTACTTCCTGGTACTCGCCGCCTTGATCTACCTGCTGATCACCAGCGCATCCAATTTCGCCCTGCGTTGGGCCGAACGGCGGTATTCCGCAGGCAGCCGGGAGGCTCAACGATGATCGAACTGTTACAGGAATACTGGCGCCCCTTCCTTTATAGCGACGGCGTGCACATCACCGGTCTGGCGATGACCATGTGGTTGCTCAGCGCCTCGATCGCCATTGGCTTTGTGGTCTCGATCCCGCTGTCCATCGCCCGTGTATCGCGCACTTTCTGGGTACGCTGGCCGGTGCAGTTCTACACCTACCTGTTTCGTGGCACGCCGCTCTATATCCAGTTGCTGATCTGCTACACCGGCATCTACAGCCTGGAAGCGGTTCGAGCCCAGCCGCTGCTTGATTCGTTCTTTCGGGACGCGATGAATTGCACGATCCTGGCCTTTGCTCTGAACACCTGCGCCTACACCACGGAAATCTTCGCCGGTGCCATTCGCAGCATGAACCACGGTGAAGTCGAAGCAGCCAAGGCTTACGGGCTGACCGGCTGGAAGCTGTACGCCTACGTGATCATGCCGTCGGCACTGCGCCGCTCGCTGCCGTTCTACAGCAACGAAGTGATCCTGATGCTGCATTCGACCACTGTGGCCTTCACTGCCACCGTGCCGGATATTCTCAAGGTCGCCAGGGATGCCAACTCAGCGACCTTCATGACCTTCCAGTCGTTCGGCATCGCAGCCATCATTTACCTGTGCATCACGTTCATACTGGTCGGTCTGTTCCGTCTTGCCGAACGCCGCTGGCTGGCCTTCCTTGGCCCGGCCCACTAGGACCTGTCTATGCGTCACGACATTCACGACCTGATTGCACCGGTGCCCGGCACCGCCCGGCAGATCCATAGTTTTCACTACGGTCCAGAAGACGGTGCCTGCAAGATCTATATCCAGGCCTCGCTACATGCCGACGAGTTACCGGGGATGCTGGTCGCCTGGTACCTCAAGCAGCGTCTGAGCGAGCTGGAAAAGGCCGGCCTGCTGCTGGGTGAAATCGTTGTGGTACCGGTCGCCAATCCTATCGGGCTGGAACAGGTGCTGATGGACACCCCACTTGGCCGCTATGAGCTGGAGAGCGGGCAAAACTTCAATCGCTGGTTCGTCGACCTCAGCACTGAAGTCGGTGACGCCGTTGAACATCAGCTCAACGACGATCCACAGCACAATGTCCAGCTGATCCGTCACGCCCTGCGCTCGGCGTTGCAAGCGCAGCCTGCCAGCACTCAATTGCAATCCCTGCGCCTGACGCTGCAACGACTGGCCTGCGATGCCGATATGGTGCTGGACCTGCATTGCGATTTCGAGTCCGTGGAACATCTGTACACCACGCCCGAAGCGTGGCCGCAGGTGGAACTGCTCTCTCGTTATCTCGGCGCCCAGGCCAGCATGCTGGCGACCGATTCCGGCGGCCAGTCGTTCGATGAATGCTTCACCCTGGTCTGGTGGCAATTGCAGCAGCGCTTCGGCGAGCAGTTTGCGATTCCGATGGGCAGTTTTTCAGTGACCCTGGAGCTGCGCGGTCAGGGCGATGTCTGCCACGCGCTGGCCAGCCGCGACTGCCAGGCGCTGATCAATTACCTGATCGCCTACGGTGCCATTGGCGGCGAAGTGGCTGCCGCACCACAATTGCTCTACCCGGCAACGCCTCTGGCGGCAGTCGAACCTGTCACCACTCCTGTCGGCGGCCTGCTGGTGTTCTGCACCCAGCCCGGCGAATACGTCGAGGCCGGGCAACTGATCGCGGAAATCATCGATCCCATCAGCGATGCGGTCACGTCGGTGCATACCACCCACGCCGGGCTGCTCTATGCGCGCTCTTTGCGACGCATGGCCACCGCCGGCATGGCCATCGCTCACGTCGCAGGCACCGAAGCCTATCGCAGCGGCTATCTACTTTCTCCTTAAGGACTGCCTGTCATGTACAAACTGACCATCGATGGCCTGCATAAAAGCTACGGCGATAACAAAGTGCTCAAAGGCGTTTCGCTCAAGGCCAGCAGCGGCGATGTCATCTGCCTGATCGGTGCCAGCGGCTCGGGCAAAAGCACCTTCTTGCGCTGCATCAACTTCCTGGAACAGCCCGACGACGGCGCCATGAGCCTGGACGGCCAGCAAGTGCGCATGGTGAGTGACTCGGGCGGCATGCGCGTCGCCGATCCGGATGAGCTGCAAAGTATTCGCACGCGGCTGGCCATGGTGTTTCAACACTTCAACCTGTGGGCGCACATGACCGTGCTGGAAAACATCACCATGGCCCCGCGCCGGGTGCTGGGCGTGTCGAAAGTGGAAGCCGAGGCCCGCGCGCGCAAGTACCTGGACAAGGTCGGGCTGCCTGCTCGCGTCGCCGATCAATACCCGGCATTTCTGTCGGGCGGCCAGCAGCAGCGCGTCGCGATCGCCCGAGCGCTGGCCATGGAACCGGAAATCATGCTGTTCGACGAACCTACGTCGGCACTTGATCCGGAACTGGTCGGTGAAGTGTTGAAAGTGATTCAAGGCCTGGCGGAAGAAGGCCGGACCATGATCATGGTCACCCACGAAATGAGCTTCGCCCGCAAAGTCGCCAACCAGATCGTGTTCCTGCATCAGGGCCAGATCGAAGAAACCGGCCACCCGGATGAAGTGCTGGGCAACCCGAAAAGCGAGCGTTTGCAGCAGTTTTTGAGTGGGAATTTGAAGTAATCACTCGATCGCACCGCCTTCTGTAGGAGCGAGCTTGCTCGCGATAGCGTCAGGTCTGACGATCATTTGTCGACCGATGAATCGTATCGCGAGCAAGCTCGCGCCTACAGATGAGGTGCAGACCAACAAAACTAATCCCCCGTCGCTGCTGTCTCTGAAATACCCCCTTTCAGAGCACACCGCAGCGCATGAGCAGACCCAAAGACTTCGCTCAGCAATGGTTTTCGGCACGGGGCTGGAAGCCTTTTGCGTTTCAGAAAGAGGTCTGGTCCGCTGTCAAGCAAGGACAATCCGGCCTGCTGCACGCCAGCACCGGCTCGGGGAAAACCTATGCGGTGTGGTTCGCGGCGCTTAATCGCTTCGCTCAGGCCAACAAACCTTCACTTGATGAAAAACCACGCAAGCGCAAAACACCCGCCGCGCCGCTGAGCGTGTTGTGGATAACCCCCATGCGCGCATTGGCCGCCGACACCGGACGGGCGCTGGAAGCCCCGCTGCGGGATCTGGACATCCCGTGGACGGTCGGGCTGCGCACGGGCGACACCAGCAGCAGCGAGCGGGCCAAACAAGGCCGACGCTTGCCCACCGCGCTGATTACCACCCCCGAGAGTCTGACCCTGCTGCAAACTCGTGCAGACGCCATGAGCACTTTTTCGAGTCTGAAAATGGTGGTCGTCGACGAATGGCACGAGCTGATCGGCAACAAGCGTGGCGTCCAGCTTCAACTGGCCCTTGCCCGTTTGCGTCAGTGGAATCCGCAACTGATCGTGTGGGGCGTTTCCGCGACCCTCGGCAATCAACAACACGCGCAACAGGTCTTGCTTGGTGACGGCGGAGTCAGCGTGCAAGGCAAAGTCAGTAAAGAGCTGTTAGTGGACACCCTGCTGCCGCCCGCCATCGAACGCTTTCCCTGGGCCGGGCATATGGGCCTGCGAATGCTGCCTCAGGTTCTGGCAGAAGTGGAAAGCAGCTCCAGTTGCCTGCTGTTTACCAACACCCGTGCGCAATCGGAAATCTGGTATCAGGCACTGCTGGAAGCACGACCTGACTGGGCGGGCCTGATCGCGCTGCACCATGGCTCCCTGGCGCGTGAAGTGCGGGACTGGGTCGAACGAGCGCTCAAGGAGGGTCATCTCAAGGCGGTGGTCTGTACTTCGAGCCTGGACCTTGGCGTTGATTTCCTGCCCGTCGAGCGAGTGTTGCAAATCGGCTCACCCAAAGGCGTGGCGCGGTTGATGCAGCGCGCCGGTCGCTCCGGCCACGCCCCTGGTCGGCCCTCTCGAGTCACCCTGGTGCCCACTCACAGTCTGGAGTTGGTAGAAGCTGCAGCGGCCCATGACGCGGTAGCTGCCAGGATGATCGAACCCCGGGAATCGCCACATAAACCCCTTGATGTGCTGGTGCAACACTTGGTCAGCATGGCCTTGGGTGGCGGCTTCGACCCGGACCAGCTGCTGGTCGAGGTGCGCAGCGCCTGGGCGTATCGCGACCTGACCGAGGAAGAATGGCTGTGGGCATTGGCGTTCGTGCGCCACGGCGGCCACTCCCTGACGGCCTATCCGGATTACCGTCGCGTGGAGCCAGATGAGCAGGGTGTATGGCGGGTTCCAGATGCACGCCTGGCCAGAAGACATCGCATGAGCATCGGCACCATCGTCAGCGAAGCGAGCATCAACGTTAAATACTGGAAGAAAGGTGGCGGGGGCGGATCACTGGGCAGCGTCGAGGAAGGCTTCATCGCCCGACTCAAACCCGGTGATGGTTTCCTGTTTGGCGGGCGTTTACTGGAATTGGTCCGAGTGGAAAACATGACCGCCTATGTCAAACGCGCCACCACGAAAAAAGCAGCCGTACCCCGCTGGAATGGTGGACGGATGCCACTTTCCAACGAGCTGGCTGATGCGGTAGTGACAAAATTCGATGCGGCGGCTCGGGGAGAATTCCACAGCCCGGAAATGCAGGCGGTGAAACCTTTACTGGAAATCCAGCGGCAGTGGTCCGCCCTGCCCCGACAACAGACGCTGTTGGCTGAGGCCCTCAAATCCAGGGAAGGCTGGCACTTGTTTCTGTACCCTTTTGCTGGCCGCCATGTGCACCTCGGGTTGGCGAGTTTGCTGGCCTGGCGCCTGAGCCGTCACGAACCCCTGACATTTTCCATTGCCGTCAATGATTACGGCTTCGAGCTACTCAGCGCCACTGAGGTGGACTGGAGCACGCACTTGGATGCCGATCTGTTCAGCGAAGACCATCTGCTGGCGGATATCATGGCCAGCCTTAACGCTGGCGAACTGGCCTTGCGGCGCTTTCGTGAAATCGCCCGGATTGCCGGGCTGGTGTTTTCGGGCTATCCCGGCGCGCCGAAGAGCAACCGCCAACTGCAAGCATCAAGTGGTCTGTTCTTTGAAGTGTTCAAACAATATGACGCCGGCAACCTGCTGCTGACCCAGGCGCAGGAAGAAGTCCTGCGTCAGGAGCTGGATGTGGCGAGACTGGAGCAAACGTTGCAACGCATCAATCAACGCAGCCTGGATGTGCACTTCATCAAACGCGCCACGCCGATGGCCTTTCCGCTATTGGTTGAACGCATGCGCGAAAGCCTGAGCTCGGAAAAACTCGCCGACCGTATCGCCCGAATGGTGCGTGATCTGGAAAAAGCTGCCGGACCAGAAGCCACATGAGCCCTCACCTCTCGATCACCCTCGCCGGTGCTGAACTCTGGCTGCTGGCAGACAGAGCCGTCTATTACCCCGAATATCGTGCGCTGTTGATTGCTGATGTGCATTTCGGCAAGGCGGCGGCGTATCGCAAGCTCGGGCAGCCAGTGCCCCACGGTACGACGCAGAACAATCTACAGCGCCTGGATGAACTGCTGGGACGCTACCCATGCGACAGGTTGATCTTTCTCGGCGACTTCCTGCACGCGCCGGAGTCACGGGCGCCCGCTACGCTAGAGGCCCTGGCTCAATGGCGCTCACGGCACCCGGCACTGGAAATCACCCTGATTCGCGGCAATCACGATAAACGGGCTGGCGACCCACCGCCCGCACTGCGCATCGAGACCGTTCCTGAACCCTTGCTGCTGGGACCCTTTGCCCTGCAACATGAGCCTGATCCGCATGCTACCCACCATGTACTGGCTGGGCATGTACATCCGGTCTACCGACTGCGCGGACGCGGTCGGCAGACGTTGCGTCTGGCCTGCTTTTACCTGCGAGGAAGCATGAGCCTGCTGCCAGCATTCGGCGCATTTACCGGCGGGTTCAATATCGAAGCGACTCAAGACAGCAAGATATTTGTGGTGGGAGATGGGACGATCTGGGAGGCGAGCTGAAACGTTTCAACCGAACAGGATCGACGCATAACCATGCCGAGGAAGTAAGGGCAGACATTGACCCATGGCAAAGCTGGCCAAGGAATGCGCCAGCTACTCATGAGCTACATTCATGCGACAGGAGCGGGAGGTGGCTCGTCTGGAACAGTGGGGCTGCCGGGCTCGGTCGGTTCAGGGATTTCGCCTGGGCTGTCCGGATCAGGCTGTCCGGGGATGCCGCCGCCAACCATATTTAGCTGTGGTTGGGCGAGTAACGACCAGGCTAACAAACCAACATGATTCTCTCGCGGGTCAGGCCCTTCGGCGCTGGCATTCGATTGCATCTTCATAAAGGCACTCCTGAGCGTTGGCCCCCTCCCACATCGGGTGAGAAGGAGCGGTTCAGTCAATAGAGTGCCGAAATGAGGACTAATTCAATTTCGCCGTGATCAACGGTCACAAATATCTGATCAATCACGCACGAGGCAGGGTCACGCCACGCTGGCCCTGATATTTGCCGCCACGATCCTTGTAGGAAATTTCGCATTCCTCGTCGGACTCCAGGAACAGCATCTGTGCTACGCCTTCATTGGCGTAGATCTTTGCTGGCAAGGTGGTGGTGTTGGAGAACTCCAGCGTCACATGACCTTCCCATTCCGGCTCAAGCGGCGTCACGTTGACGATGATTCCGCAGCGAGCGTAAGTGCTTTTTCCCAGACAGATGGTCAACACATTACGAGGAATCCGGAAGTATTCGACCGTGCGGGCCAAGGCAAAAGAGTTCGGCGGAATAATGCAAACGTCGCTTTTGACGTCGACGAAGCTCTTCTCATCGAAGTTCTTCGGATCAACGGTCGCGGAATTGATATTGGTGAAAACCTTGAATTCATCCGCGCAACGCACATCGTAGCCGTAGCTGGAGACGCCGTAGGAGATCAGCCGGTCAGCGCCTTCGCCACGCATCTGGCGCTCGACGAAAGGCTCGATCATGCCGTGCTCTTGCGCCATGCGGCGAATCCACTTGTCCGATTTGATGCTCATGGCAATGTCCTGATAACGAGGTGAAAAAATATGTCCGGCATCTTACCGGGCGCAGGCGCTGGGTTCAAAGGCTGTACGAGGGGTGTCGACAGATGCTTTGCACGCTAATGGAAATAATCCTCATCAGAGTGTTGGCACGTTACAAAAAAAGCGTTAAGGTGGCGTCACTGTGTTGCTTGTGTCACTGAGAATCTCTACACGATGTTGAATTTCGATCCAACCATCTCCAAGAATTTTTCCTGCTCTTTGCACTCAGTCTCGGCCAGGGTTCTTCCTGAGTCGCAGTTAACTTTGTCCAAGGAGATACACCATGTCTAATCGCCAAACTG
>Ga0247735_1000070_pt1 | contig 60820 bp, 44 predicted proteins | sample UWRJL178409R2_FD_180934 | JGI IMG/M metagenome (GOLD analysis project Ga0247735, IMG submission 180934) | Plant litter microbial communities from Arlington Agricultural Research Station in Wisconsin, United States - UWRJ-L178-409R-2 | ecosystem: Environmental > Terrestrial > Plant litter >... | reverse complement strand
CCTTCTGCATCGGGATGCTTGGCGACCTGCTGGCGTGAAGTGCGTTCGGCCAGACGGCGCAGAATCGCCATTTGCTCACCATTGGCCCGCACCGCCGCCAGGGACGCCAGTGCCGGTTCCAGGTGCAGGCGAGCTTCCATGACCTCACTGAAATTGGTCCGCCCGGAAAGCTTGGCAAAACTCATCGCAGCGCTGGGTGGGGTAGGGCCGACAAAGGTGCCCTTGCCTTGCCGCCGCCAGATCTGCCCTTCGGCTTCCAGCACCGACAGCGCCCGCCGGATCGCCCGGCGGCTGACGCCAAAATCGGCGGCCAGATCCCGTTCGGTCGGCAACGCCCGCTGGGGGAACGCCGCATGCTGCGCCACCATCTGCCGCAAGGCATCCAGCGCCATCTTCGAAGAGTTATCAATGGTTGTGTCTGGGTCGAACCTTTGCATCGTGGTCACTCACAGCAGACCAAAAAAGATGTCCCGATTTGCCCGCAGGCAGGTATTCGGTACGCATGGGCTGGTGCAAGAGCGATGCCAATGGAAATTGGTTCAGGCTGGATGGGGTGGTTTTTATCCCGTCATGGCGGGCAGGCAGCAACCTATGGGCCAATTAACAAAGGTTCGGGCGCGTGGTTCAGGAGATGAGCGGTGATTGGTTCAGGGACGCGTGAACCAATTAGGGCTTTGACCCGCAGGTGGGGATTTTTTGGGGCGCGGATGCTTTGTGTTGGGGCGCAAAATCCTGTGGGAGCAAGCTTGCTTGCGAAGAGGCCGGTGCAGACGAATATATTTCTTGAGGCAGGAACACTGCCTTCGCGAGCAAGCTCGCTCCCACAAGGATCTATGAGCCTGGGGTCCTACGGGTTTCAGGCAACCAGAGAGTCTCCTACATAAGAGTCGCATTCCAGCCTATTACCACCCCCGCCCCGAATTCACCCAGAAATTCACCGACAGCGACGTGGTCACCGACTCCACCTGATGGAACCAGCCCTCCGGCAGAAACAGCAAATCCCCGGCCTGTAAAACAATGCGCAGGAAGGTCACGTCCCTGGCAGCGGGGAAGCGTTGGTAGTCAGGGGCGTCGGGGTTGAAGTCGCAGCCGTCCAGGCCGCCTTTCGGGGAGGTGGACCAGGTGCCCAGTGCCGGGCGGTGGTGTGGGGCAGCGAGGATGAAGGATTTCTGGCCCCAGACCTGGGCGAAGAGGTTATCGGTGTCATCGCGATGCAGCGGGGTAAGCGTGCCTTTGGGGCCGATCCAGATGCGTGGCGCGATGTACATCGAGCGTTCGAAATAGGGCGGGTAATCGATTTGCGCCAGCAGCTGCGCTGGCAGGATGTTGTTGCCCATGTATGCCGGCGGCTGGCCGTCGGCCCCTTTGCTGGCGGGTTGTTCCAGGGATGCGATGAAATCGGCCATGGACGTGGAGCGAAAGTCGCGATCAGTAGAGAAAGTTTTCTTCACGTAATCGCCATGCCGGGTAATGCCTTGCAGCTCGGCGAAATGGCTCAGGGATTGCTCCCGACTCATGTTGAACAGTGGCCAGTCTTGCAGGGCGTCGCTGATGATCAGCGGAATGCCTTCGAGCAAGTAGTTGGTCCTGAACTCACTGACGGTGACTTCGCAGCGGGGTCGCCGCTCCACGCTGAGCTGGTTGGGCAGGCTGGCGGAAACCTGTTCGCTGAGGCGCGGTGGTGTCGGGTAGCGCTGGTTCATGTCAACTTTGGCGGGCTTGTCATTGCCACGCCGGGCGCTGTCGATGATCTGCGGCAACAGCGTCGCCAATCCCATGTTGCCGCCGATTTTCAGACGACCGCTGGCGAACAGTTCTTCCACATTCGCCACGCCGCTCATGATGCCCAGGAAGTCGTTCGTGCTGACTTCGATCGTCACGTCCGGCCGAGCATGGCGGCCGTTTTCGGTCACGGTGCGGGCCTGCACATCCGACCAGATAGCCTGCTCGGTGCCGAAGATGAACTGGAAAACACCTTCGATACCGACCGAACCGGCATTGACGAACAGCTTGGACAGAACGGGCTGCAGATCCACGGTGGGGCACTCTTGTTAGGGAGGGGGTGTAGGAGGGACGAATTTGGAGGTTTGAGATTTATGGCATGCCTTGACTGTGTGTCTACCTCATCGTCCGAGTGCGGCCCAGACCAAGCACCGCTCCCACAGGGGATCGCGGTCTTCTGTGGGAGCGGTGCTTGGTCTGGGCCGCACTCGGACGATAAGGTCGACACGATTCATCAGACGAACTCGTTAATTTTCCCCCCACCCCATCCGTTTTCTGAGGACTGGTCGAGCCTGCGGCTCCCAACCTTCTTATGACGGATGCTTCCAGATGAACGCACAAGACGCCCTGAAACTAGCCCGCCGCTTCATTGAGTTGCCGCTGCAAAAGCTTCAGTTGTTTATCAAGGGGTTGCGCCAGGAGGGGGTTGAGTTCTCGCTGTTCCCGATCCCGCAAGGGGTGGCGGCCGAGGATCGGGATGCGCTGTCTTACGCCCAGCAACGCATGTGGTTTCTCTGGCAGCTCGACCCGCAAAGCGCCGCCTACAACCTGCCCGGCGCGGTGCGTCTGCGCGGGCATCTGCACGAGGTGGCTGTTGAGCAGGCATTCGCCAGCCTGATTGAACGTCACGAAACCCTGCGTACCGTGTTCGAACGGCGCAGCGACGACAGCCTGCATCAGGTGCCGTGCGAGGTGCCACTGGTCATTGAGCGTGAAGATTTCAGCGAGCTGTCTGAGGCCGAGCGCGAAGCCAGGTTGCTTGATGAGGCAAGGCAGCAGGCAGCCCAGCCTTTCGACCTGGGGTGTGGCCCGTTGCTGCGGGTCAAGCTGCTCAGGTTGCGGGCGGACGAGCATGTGCTGTTGCTGACCCTGCACCACATCGTTTCCGATGGCTGGTCAATGAACGTCCTGATCGACGAGTTCACTGCATTCTATGACGCCCATCAGCAGGGCCTCCCGGCGCAGTTGCCGTCACTGACCATTCAGTACAGCGACTACGCCTTGTGGCAGCGGCGCTGGCTGGAGGCCGGGGAGCAGGCGCGGCAGCTGGAATATTGGCAGGCACAACTCGGCGACGAGCATCCGCCGCTGGAATTGCCGTTGGATCATCCACGGCCAGCCGTGTCCAGCTACCGGGGCGTGCGCCAAGAGTTTGTGGTGGATCACCAACTGGTGGAGCAGCTGCGAGGCCTGGCTCAGCGCCACAACATCACCTTGTTCATGCTGCTGCTCGGCTCGTTCAATGTGCTGCTGCATCGCTACACCGGCCAGAGCGACATCCGCGTTGGCGTCCCCATCGCCAACCGCAACCGCAATGAGGTTGAGGGACTGATCGGCTTCTTCGTCAACACCCAGGTGTTGCGCACCCGGTTGGACGGCCAGAGCCGTGTCAGTGATGTGCTGCAAGCCGTCAAACAGGCGGCGCTGGGTGCCCAGGCCCATCAGGATCTGCCTTTTGAAAGACTGGTTGAAGCCCTGAAGCTGGAGCGCAGCCTGAGCCATACGCCGCTGTTTCAGGTGATGTACAACCATCAGCCGCAAGTGGCCGATATCAGTTCGATCAAGACTGCATCCGGGCTCAGGCTTGAACCGGTGGAAAATCAGGGCCGTAGCACTCAGTTCGACCTCACACTGGATACCTGGGAAAAAGGCGGGCGGCTGCACGCAGCGCTGACCTATGCCAGCGACCTGTTCGAACCGGAAACCATCGAGCGCATGGCCCGCCACTGGCTCAACCTTTTGCAAGCCATCGTCCAGGATCCGCAGCAATGTGTCGGCGAGCTGTCGATGCTCGATGCCAGCGAATACCAGACCTTGATCCACGACTGGAACCACAACGCCCTCGACTATCCGAACACGCAATGCATCCATGAGCTGATCGCTGCACGAGTGGCTACGCGGCCCAACGCGCTGGCGCTGATCGATGGTGAACAGCAGTTGAGCTACCAGCAGCTGGATAGCCGGGCCAACCAGTTGGCGCACAAGCTGATCGAACTGGGTGTCGGCCCGGAAGTGCGGGTCGGCGTGGCCATGGCTCGCAGCAGCGAGTTGATCGTGGCCTTGCTGGCAGTGCTCAAGGCCGGTGGCGCTTACGTGCCGCTGGACCCGCAATACCCCGCCGAACGTGTGGCCTACATGCTGGAAGACAGTCAGGCGCTGGTCCTGTTGACCGAGACCGAGGTGTTCGCCGGTTTGCCTTCAACCCAGGCAACGGTGGTGCTGCTGGATGATGCCAGTTGGTTGACCAGCTATCCCGCGACCGCGCCGGTGCTGAAACTGTCGGCGCAGAATCTGGCGTATGTGATCTACACCTCCGGTTCTACCGGCAAGCCCAAGGGCGTGGCGATTGCTCATCGCAACGTCGCAGCCTTGATTCAATGGTCGCAGCAGGTTTATAGCCGGGATGATCTGCAAGGTGTGCTGGCCTCGACGTCGGTGTGTTTCGACCTGTCGGTGTGGGAAATCTTCGTCACCCTGGCCAGCGGCGGCTTCATTGTCCTGGCGGATAACGCACTGGCGTTGCCCGAGTTACCTGCCCGGGAACGGGTGCGCTTGATCAACAGCGTTCCGTCGGCGATTGCCGGTTTGCAGCGGCTTGGGCAAATTCCTCCCGGCGTGCGGATCATCAACTTGGCCGGCGAACCCCTCAAGCAGGCGTTGGTGGAGGCGCTGTATCAACTGCCTCATATCGACCACGTTTACGACCTGTATGGCCCGTCGGAAGACACCACTTATTCCACATGGACTCGCCGCGCAGCGGGTGGCACCGCAAATATCGGCCGGCCCCTGAGCAACACCCGCAGCTATCTGCTGGACGGCGACTTGCAGCCGGTGCCCATTGGCGTCCCCGCCGAGCTGTATCTGGCGGGGGCAGGGATCACCCGGGGTTATCTGCTGCGTCCCGGTCTGACTGCCGAGCGCTTTGTGCCAGACCCGTTTTCCACCGGCGAGCGCCTGTATCGCACCGGTGATCTCGGGCGCTACCGAGCGGATGGCGTCATCGAGTACATCGGCCGCATCGATCATCAGATCAAGCTGCGTGGTTTTCGTATCGAGCTGGGAGAAATCGAAGCGCGGCTGCTGCAAAATCCAGACGTCAAAGACGCCGTGGTACTTGTCCATGAGGGCAAGACGTTGGTGGCTTATGTCGTCTTGCGGGTCGCGTCCGACGACAAGCAAAACCTCAATCAACAGCTCAAGAATCATGTCCTGATGACCCTGCCGGACTACATGACGCCCAGTGTGTTTGTTCAACTCGAACAATTGCCCATCACCCCCAACGGCAAGCTGGATCGCAAGGCTTTGCCCGCCCCGGATACTCAGCAGGCTCTGGTTTTGAGCGCTCCCGCTAGCAGCCGGGAAATCGTCTTGGCCGAGATCTGGCAGCAGTTGCTGGGACTTGATCAGGTTGGGCTGGACGATAACTTCTTCGAGCTGGGCGGCGATTCCATTGTCTCGATTCAAGTGGTCAGTCGCGCCCGGCAGGCGGGCCTGAGCCTGACGCCGCGTGACCTGTTCCAGTATCAGACCCTGCGCGGTCTGGCCGAGGTTGCGGTGGAGGAGCTGGCGCTTCTCGTCAATCGAGAAACCGTCAGCGGTGCAGTGCTGCTGACGCCGATTCAGCACTGGTTTTTCCAGCAGCCGATCCCACAGCGGGAGCACTGGAACCAGGCCGTTCTGTTGAGTGCCAGACAAGCCGTGGACGTCCCGGCACTGACCCAGGCCCTGGACTGGCTGGTGCAACAGCACGACGCCATGCGGTTGCGTTTCAGTGGTAACGCTGAAGGCTGGCAGCAGCGGTATGCCGACCGCAGCCCGGTGGAGCTCTGGCAACGTACCGCTGACTCTACCGATCAACTGCGAGAACACTGCAACGCCGCGCAGGCCAGCCTGGATTTGCAGGATGGGCCGTTGTTGCGCGCGCTATTGGTGGACATGGCGGATGGCAGTCAGCGGCTGTTGCTGGTGGTTCATCACCTGGTCGTGGACGGTGTTTCCTGGCGGGTGCTGCTGGAAGATCTGCAGCAGACTTATGGGCGACTGCAACGCGGCGAAACCCTCGTCATCGAACATAAAACCAGTTCTTGTCAGCAGTGGTCGGCACGCTTGGCTGACTACGCTAACAGCCCCGAACTGCAAGCGGAGTTGGCTTACTGGCAGGCGCACACCCAAGCCACATTGCAAGACTTGCCACGGGACCACCCCGAAGGGCGGCAAACCAATGCTCAGGCCAGTCGCATCAGTTTGCGTCTCGATGCACAACACACCCGGCAATTACTGCAACAGGCGCCGGCGGCCTATCGCACCCAGGTCAACGACCTGTTGTTGACCGCCCTGAGTCGGGTCATCTGCCGTTGGACCGGGCACGACGCCACGTTGATCCAGCTGGAAGGCCATGGCCGCGAGCAGTTGTTCGACGACGTTGACCTGACTCGAACCGTGGGCTGGTTTACTAGCCTGTACCCGTTGCGACTGGTGCCTGTGAGTGACGTGGCGGGTTCGATCAAGGCCATCAAGGAGCAACTGCGCAGTGTGCCGAACAAAGGTATTGGCTACGGCATTCTGCGTTACCTCGCCGCTGACAAAATACTGGAAACCGGCGCCCAGCCGCGCATCACCTTTAACTATCTGGGCCAGTTCGATCAGCAGTTCAGCGAGGAGGCTGAGTTCGCTCCCGCCATGGAAGGCAGTGGAGAAGGGCAGAGCAGCCAGGCGCCGCTCGCCAACTGGCTGAGCATTGAAGGCCAGGTGTTCGGTGGCGAGTTGCTGATGGAGTGGAATTTCAGTCACGAAATGTTCGATCCCGCGACCATCCAGCGCTTGGTTGACGCCTATGCCGATGAACTCAAGGCGCTTATCGAGCATTGCTGTGATACGCAAAGCCGTGGCGTGACCCCGGCGGATTTCCCCTTGGCGCGACTCACTCAACAACAGCTGGATCAACTGCGGCTGCCTGCCGATCAGATCGAAGATATTTACCCGCTGTCGCCCATGCAGCAGGGCATGTTGTTCCATTTTCAGTACGCGCCGGATACCCGGCATTACATCAATCAGATGCGCCTGGATATTGAAGGCCTTGACCCCGAGCGCTTCCGCCAAGCCTGGCAGGCAGCGCTCGATCTTCATCCGGTTCTGCGCACGCAATTCCTCTGGCAGGGCGATCTTCCAAATCCCCTGCAAGTGGTCCGCAAGCAGCTCAGCGTGCCGTTCGTTGAGCATGACTGGCGTACTCGCGATGACCTTCCAGAAGCGCTGAACGCACTGGCCGACGTCGATCAGCAACCCTTCGATTTGAGCCGGGCGCCACTGCTGCGTTTGCAGCTGGTGCGCACGGCGCCGACCCACTATCACCTGATCTACACCCACCATCACATCCTCCTCGATGGCTGGAGCAACACTCAGCTGTTGGGGGAAATCCTCCAGCGTTATCACGGTGGTTTTCAGTCTGGGGTGTCGGCCGGTTATGCCGATTACATTGGCTGGCTGCAGGCTCAGGACCCAAGCCTCAGCGAGGCTTTCTGGCGCGGGCAATTAGCTGATCTCGCAGAGCCCACGCAACTGGCGCAACGCTCGGCGACAGTGGCTGTCGAGCAGCATGCCGATCATTACCAAACGCTGGATATCGAGCAGACCCGCCGCTTGAGCGAGTTCGCCCGGCAACAGAAAGTGACGGTCAACACGCTACTGCAGGCGGCCTGGCTGCTGTTGTTGCAGCGCTATACCGGGCAGGTCTGCGTATGTTTCGGTGCCACGGTGTCGGGCCGTCCGGGACATTTGCGGGGTATCGAGCAGCAACTCGGGCTGTTCATCAACACCTTGCCGGTCATCGCCAGCCCGCGGGCCGAGCAGCGGCTGGACGACTGGCTGCAGCAACTGCAAACCCTCAACCTCAACCTGCGCGAGCATGAACACACACCATTGGCCGAAATTCAGCGCTGGGCACAACTGGACGGCGGGGCGCTGTTCGACAGTTTGCTGGTGTTCGAGAACTACCCGATTTCGGCAGCGCTGGAGCAGGGCGCTGGGGCGCAGTTGAGCTTTGGGGCAGTGCGCAACAACGAACAGGCTCACTATCCGCTGACCCTGGCGATTGGCCTGGGCGAGCAGTTGTCGTTGCATTACAGCTACGCCGTGGGGCATTTCGATGAAGCGCTGATCAGGCAGATAGACGGGCATCTGCGAGCGTTGCTGCTGGGGATGGTCGAGCAGCCGGATGCGCTGTTGGGTAATCTTGGCTTTGATCAGCAGGCAACGCTGGAGCAATGGAATCCGCATCGGGTTCGCTTCAGCATCGAACACAGCCTTGCCCAACGCATCGAGGCGCAGGTGGAGCGTTCGCCGGATGCCATTGCACTGAGCTTTGACGGCGAGCAACTCACTTATGGCGAGCTCAACCAACAGGCCAATCGTGTCGCCCATCAACTGATCGCTCGCAGCGTTGGCCCTGAGCTGCGGGTAGGGCTAGCGGTGGAGCGCGGTCTGGAAATGATCGTCGGCCTGCTGGCCATCCTCAAAGCCGGCGGCGCCTACGTGCCGCTGGACCCGGCGTACCCGCAGGATCGCTTGAGCTACATGATTCAGGACAGCGGGATCCGCTTGTTGCTGGCCCAGGCCGGTGTTCTCAAGGATTTGCCGTTGGGGGATGAGGTGGAGATTCTGCTGATTTCACCTGATACACCGCAGCGCCTGAATCGCGGGCAAGCGCGCTCCTACCTGGAAATGCACTCCAATCCAGACACCTCTACCCACTGTAGGAGTGAGCTTGCTCGCGATGGCGTCAGCCCGGACGATCCGATGCTGGCTGACACCCCGCTGACCCGTAGGAGCGCGCTTGCCCGCGATGGCGTCAGGTCAGACGAATTAGCTGAGACTGAAACACCGCATCGCGAGCAAGGTGGAACGCCACCCCGGTCGTCCTACAGGGGAATGCATTCCAATCCAGAGGTTCGGGTCAACCCCCACAACCTCGCCTACGTGATCTACACCTCCGGCTCCACCGGCCAGCCCAAGGGCGCGCTGTTGACCCACGCCAACGTGCTACGTCTGTTCGAGGCCAGCGCCGAGCATTTCAGCTTCGGCGCGGACGATGTGTGGACGCTGTTCCATTCCTGCGCGTTCGACTTCTCCGTCTGGGAAATCTTCGGCGCGCTGTTGTACGGCGGCAAGCTGGTGATCGTGCCCCACGCGGTGAGCCGTTCGCCCGAGGACTTCCACACCCTGCTGATCGAGCACAAGGTCACGGTTCTGAACCAGACCCCATCAGCCTTCAAACCCCTGATCAGCGTGGCCTGTGCAGCGCAGCAAAACCTCGCCCTGCGCTACGCGATATTCGGTGGCGAAGCCCTGGATGTGCCGAGCCTCAAACTCTGGCTCGATCACTTCGGCGACCAATCGCCCCAGCTGATCAACATGTACGGCATCACCGAAACCACCGTGCATGTCACCTATCGAACCATCACCACAGCAGACATAAAAAAACCTGGCAGCCCAATCGGAGCACCGCTGGCCGACCTGTCCTGGTACCTGCTGGACGCCAATCTGAACCCGGTCCCCAAAGGCTGCATCGGCGAACTCTACGTCGGCGGTCCGGGTCTGGCTCGGGGTTACCTGAATCGACAGGACCTTACCGCCACACGCTTCATTCCCAACCCGTTCGCCGAGAGTGGCAGCCGTTTGTATCGCACCGGCGACGTGGCCCGCTACCGCACCGATGGCAGCATCGACTACCTGGGGCGCAGCGATCATCAGGTGAAAATTCGTGGTTTCCGCATCGAGCTGGGAGAAATCGAAGCGCAGCTGTTAGCGCAACCTCAGGTTTGTCAGGCCGTGGTCTTGGCACAAGACACCCCTGGCGGTCAGCAACTGGTGGCGTACGTCGTCGCCGACGAATCGATCCGAGAAAACCTCAAAACCGCTCTCAAGGACAACCTGCCGGACTACATGGTCCCGGCGCACTTGATCTTCCTGCCCAATCTGCCCCTGACCGCCAACGGCAAGCTGGATCGCAGGGCCCTGCCACAACCTGACGCCAGCCATCTGCAAGGTGAATACGTCGCCCCACAAACCCAGCTGGAACAGCAAATCGCCGCCATTTGGCAAGACGTGCTCAAGCTGGAACGCGTGGGTCTGACCGATAACTTCTTCGAGCTGGGCGGGCATTCGTTGCTGGCGGCTCAGGTGATCGCCCGGATCAAGCATCAACTGTCGGTGGCTGCCGGATTGCGTGACCTGTTCACCGAGCCGCAGTTGCGAGGTTTTGCGGCGCGGCTGGCAGGGCAAAACAGCGAAACTGTCGATTCAACAAGCGTGGAGCTGGTCGCGGCAGAAACAGGGTCAACGGCACCTTTGTCTCTGGCCCAGCGACGCTTGTGGGTGGCCGAGCAGTTCAGTTCCGGCAGCGGCGCTTACGGCATGCCGTTGGCGTTGCGCTTGCGCGGCGCGCTGGATATCGACGTGTTGAAAGACAGCTTTGTCGCCGTTATCCAGCGTCATGAGGTGCTGCGCACGAGTTACACGGCCGATGACGAAGGCGATCCGATTGCCGTCGTTGCGCCTCGTGTTGCCTTTGAACTGCCAATGCTGGACCTCAGCCAGGTGCAACGTATGGAGCAGGAAGCGCGGGTGGCCGAAGCGACGCTGAACAACACCCGGCAAGCGATCAGCCTTGAGCAGGCGCCGTTGCTGCGCGCTCAGCTGTTGCGGCTGTCGGCCAGCGAGCACGTGCTGCTGTATTCCATGCATCACATCATCTCCGACGGTTGGTCCATGTCGGTGCTGATCAGTGAGTTGGTCCAGCATTACGCGGCTCTGCAACAAGCAAGCGAATCGCCGTTGCCACCTCTGCCCGTGCAGTACTCCGATTACGCCCGCTGGCAGTTGCAACTGGAGCGTGCTGGCGTGCTGGCCGAGCAGGGTCGGTATTGGCAGAAGGCGCTGGCTGGCAGCTCGGGCGTTCTGCCGCTACCCATGGACTTCCCGCGTCCGGCCCATGCTTCGTATGCCGGTGCCAACCTGCAATTCAGTATCCCCCGGGATTTGCGTCTCAAGCTCGAAACGTTGTCCCGAGGCGCGGGCGTGACGCTTTACAGCACGCTGCTTGCCGCATTTCAGGTCCTGTTGCATCGAGTCACTGGCAGCGACGACCTGCTGGTGGGCGCCGATGTCGCGGGTCGTCAGCGCCCGGAGCTGGAAAGCCTGATCGGCTTTTTCGTCAACATCCTGCCCCTGCGTTCGCGGTTCGATGCCGAGCAGTCATTTGCATCGTTCCTGGCCGCTACCCAGGACACCGCCCTGAGTGCTTTCGAGCAACAGGATTTGCCACTGGACATGATCGTCGAAGCCTCAGGCGTGCCCCGGCAGCGAGGCGTCAATCCATTGGTGCAAGTGCTGTTCGTGATGAACAACCTGCCGCTCGCCAATGCCGCCATCGAGGGTATTGCCGTGGAAGTGCTGCCCACTCTGGGGGGCTATTCGAAATTCGACATGGCGCTTTTCCTCGATCAGAACGACGGGCAGTTGCAGGGCACCTGGCAATTTGCGAGCGACCTATTCAAGCCCGAACGCATCCAGCAACTGCTCGACAGTTGGCTGGACGTTCTCGATCACATCGTGCGTGACCCAGCGATCAAACTAAGGGAGATCAGCGTGGCTAGCCATAGAGCAGAGACCAGAGCAGGGCATAACGCAGGCCATGACGCAGTGTTGCCTGTCAGCACTCAAGTACCGGCCAAGCCGAAAGTCGACAAGTTGAGTTCGTTTCTGAAGAAGCCCGGCAAGCCGGTGAATCAGAGTGCGACGCCGCTGTTCCGTGAGTCGCCGATGGTGCCCGGTCAGCCGTTTCCGTTGTTAGTGGAGCCGGTGGATGCCGGGCTGGATTTGATCGAGTGGGTCAAAGCCAACCGGCCGCTGATCGAGCAGAAACTGTCGAAACACGCTGGCCTGTTGTTCAGGGGTTTTCAGCTCAATGACATCCACGCTTTCGAGGCTTTTGCCGAAGCGGTGCAGCCGGGGCTTTATGGGCAGTACGGCGATTTGCCGAAAAAGGAGGGCGGCAAGAACACCTACCGCTCCACGCCCTATCCGGAAAAGAAAATGATCCTGTTCCACAACGAAAGCTCGCACCAGGATCGCTGGCCGCGCAAGCAGCTGTTCTTCTGTGAGCAACCTTCGCCGGTGGGCGGCGCTACGCCGGTGGTGGATTGCCGCTTGATGTATCGGTCCTTGCCCGCTCCGTTGCGCGACCGCTTTGAAAGTAAAGGGCTGCTCTACGTGCGCACTTTTGCCGACAAGCTGGACGTGTCCTGGCAGCACTTTTTCAAGACCGAACAAAGGGCCGAAGTCGAAGCCCGCTGCGAGGCGGCAGGCATTCAGTGGCAGTGGCTGGATAACGACGAGCTGCAAATCCGGACTCCGTGCCCGGCGATCATTCGTCACCCGGTGACCGGCGAAAAGAGCTTCTTCAATCAGGTGCAGCTGCACCATATCTATTGCCTGGACCCGGATGTCCGCGACGACCTGCTGGCCCTGTTCGGCGAACAGCGCATGCCCCGGCACGTCTATTACGGCGACGGCTCGCCCATTGAAGACGCGGTAATGCAACAGATTGGCGAGCTGTATGAGCAATGCGCGGTGCGTTTCGACTGGCAAAAAGGCGATGTGATCCTGCTCGATAACATGCTCGCCGCTCATGCCCGTGACCCGTTCGAAGGGCCGCGCAAGATTGTCGTCGCCATGGGCGAAATGATCGAACGTGGCGCACTGCAGCTGACTGAAAGTCGTTTGATGGAACAACAAGGAACTGACGCATGAATACCCCTGATGAAATGACCACTGACGTTGGCCTGGCCTTGCTGGCTGAGCAGCAGGCCTGGGTTCTGGCTGCGCGGGGCGGAGCAAGCTGGGGCGAGGCCGGGCATTTTCTGCGGGTTGAGGTGGAAGGCGAGCTAGACCCTGAGCGGGTCCGGACAGCCCTGGATAACTGCCTGCAACGGCTGCCGTCGCTCACCACTGCGTTGCGTGCGGTGCCCGGTTATCACGGTTTGCGTCAGTTTGCTGGAGAGGGTACGCAGCCGTTGTTGATGACGATTCACACCCTTGAAGAACCGCCGTCGGTGGTCGAGCAACGCTTGCAGCAGTGGTATGCCCGCCCGTTTCGACTGGAGGAGGGAGTGTTTGTCCAGGTGTGGCTCCAGCGTCTTGAAGCCGGCCACTGGCAATTGCTGCTGGGGGTCGCCCGGTGCGTGGCCGATCAGGGCAGCTTGATGATTCTGTTGGGCGAATTGATCGTGGCCTACGAGCAGGGTCCGCAGCCGGTCGATGAGGAACAGGCGCAGTTTGATCAGTACCTGGAATGGCGCAGCGAGGTGGTGCAGGACGAAGATGCCGAGGCAGGCAAAGGCTATTGGCAGGCGCAGTTGAAAGCTGGGCAGGGCATTTCCCCTGACTTGCCGGAGCGTCTGCGCAATGGGATTGAGCGTGCCCGCTGCCGATCCTTGCCAGCCGAGCTTGATGCTCAGATGATCGTCGGTCTGAATGCCTTGGCCGCAGAACAGGATCGACCTGTCGAAATGCTGTTGCAGGCTGCATGGTGGTTATTGCTGGCGCGGATCAGTGGTCGGCAACGCTTCACCGCTGCCTGGCGCCACGATGCAAGGCATGACTATGAGTTCTTCGCTTATTCGACCGGGGTGTTCGAGAAAACCTTGCCGGTCAGCGTCAATCCGGACATGGCGCAGCCGTTTAGCGCCTGGCTGAATCTCTTCGCCGGGCAATTGCAGGAACACATCACCTGGCAGGAATACTGTCAGGACGTGACGCCACTGTCTTTGGCTTATGGCTTTAGTGTGCAAACGGTTTTCAACCCGTTCGAATCACGCGGGCTGAAGTGGACGGCTGCACCGGTGGATGCGGCGGCCGCGCCGTTTGAAGTGGTGCTCAACGTGCTGATGGATTCGCACCCGGTGTTCAAAGGGATGCGCCTTGACTACCAGCCGGGTCGTCACGCTGACAGCGCCATGCAACGGCTGCTGGAGCAGTACCAAGTGCTGCTTGCAAGCATCGTCGCCAACCCTGAGCTGGCCTCGGGTCAATTGAATCTGCTGGGTGAACAAGAGCGCGGAACACTGCTGGCGCTTAATCCGCAGCCCATGGATTTCTCGGCGCAAGGGTTGTTGCCTGCGATCATCCGGCAGTGGGCGGTGACCACGCCGAACGCCGCTGCGCTGATGGTTGACGGGCAGCCCCTCAGCTATGCCGAACTTGATCAGCAGGTCGCGCAACTGGCGGCCGGATTGAGGGCCGAGGGTGTCAGCCAGGGTGGGGTGGTTGCCATCGCCTTGCCGCGTTCTGTCGCTCAGGTGGTTTCAATCCTCGCCAGCTGGCAGGCCGGGGCGGCTTATCTGCCGCTTGATCCTGCCTGGCCACAAGCTCGCCAGCAGCTGATCATTGAGCAAGCCGGGGCGAGTCTGGTACTGGGAGAGTTGGGGGCGCTGGACAGCATCGGTTGCAAAGCCGTGAGCTTTAGCGAGGCGCTACAGCGCGGTAGTCAGAGCTTGCCAGTTGTGGCGGCGGTCAGCCCTGAAGACGTCGCTTATATTCTGTTTACGTCGGGTTCCAGCGGTCTGCCCAAGGGCGTGGTGGTGGAACATCGGCATTTGCTCAATTACACCGCCGGAGTCTCCGGTCAGTTGGGCCTGGATGCCTGTCGGCATTTCGCGTTCGGCGCCACGGTGGCCGCAGACTTGGGCAACACCACGCTGTTTGGTGCGCTGTACAACGGCGCAGCGCTGCATATCGCTGATGACGTGACCATGCAGGATCCCCAGCTTTTCACCGACTTCATCCAGAGGCGCAAGATCGATTGCCTGAAGATTGTGCCCTCGCATCTCAGTGCCTTGCTGGATGCGCCTCCGGCGACATTGCCCGCTGTGCTGGTGTTGGGGGGCGAGGCCATTTCCGCCGGTTTGGTGGAGCGGGTCTTGCAACTGCGCAGCGATTGCCGGCTGTTCAACCATTACGGCCCCACCGAGACCACGGTCGGTGTGTTGGTCAATCCCGTTACCCTGGCAGATGCTCAACTGCCAGGCATTGGCTTGACTCAGGTGCTGCCGAACAATCAGGTCTACATCCTTGATGCGCGACAGCAATTGGTGGCCAGTGGCGAGCTGGGTGAGTTGTATATCGGAGGACATCAGTTGGCTCGGGGCTACCTGAACCCGATCCCGGGCGAGGATCAGGTGTTTATCGACAATCCGTTCGTTCCCGGTGAGCGTTTGTATCGCAGCGGCGATCTGGCGCGCTATCGGGCCTGCGGCGGTATCCAGCTCTATGGCCGTCGGGATCAGCAGGTCAAGGTTCGGGGCTTCCGTATCGAGCTGGCGGAAATCGAAGCGCAGATCCTGCAACTGCCCGAGGTCAGCGAAGCGGTGGTGATGTTCGATCAGGTGTCCGGCGACCCGGTGGCCTATGTGGTTCCGGCTCCTGGTGTTGCGCTGGACGATCTGACTTCGCTCAACGCTCAACTTGCACGGCGTTTACCGGCGGTCATGCTACCGGGACGTATTCAGCCGCTTGAACGCATGCCTCGGCTCGCCAATGGCAAAGTGGATCGGCAGGCGCTGCAAGCTTTGCAGCCCACGCAGTCAACGCAGGCCTATGTTGCGCCCCGTGATGCGCTTGAACAGCTGATCGCCTCACGCATGGCGCAATTGCTGGGGCAGGAGCGGCTGAGTATCGATCAGGACTTTTTTGCGGCGGGCGGGCATTCGTTACTGGTGATCAAACTGGTGGCGGGTATTCGCAAACTGTTGCAGTGTGAAATCCAGCCGGGATGGGTCTTCGACAATCCCACGCCCGCTGCGCTCTCGCTGGCGTTGCGTAGCCTGGAAACCACCCCCGGCCAACTGGAAAAAACCGCTCGTGCGCGTTTGCAACTGGACGCCATGAGCCCTGAGGAAAAGGCGCAAATGCTCGAAAAAGCCCGGCAGGGGGCGTGAGCTGGGCCTTGTATGAACGGCAACAGGCTGCGAACAGCGGTGTGTCAGACATACCGCATTCGTCGCCTTCGTAAATTCCGACGACCTTCATCGAGCAAGATAGAAATTATTTGACTGAGATGATTTTGTGGGAGCGAGCTTGCTCGCGAAGAGGTCGGAACTCCCAGGCATCTATCTAAACCCGGATACCCCCTTCGCGAGCAAGTCCACGGATTGCTGAGCTCATGTGCTGGTTTATTCGCGTTATTAACAATATTTTCACATCCCACTAATTTTCATCGCTCCGGTTCGTTTATTGGGAGTTCGATACGTTTTCACTGCCCGTTTATCTCACGGGTGTGCGCGCCTGTGCGCTGGTAGCGATCAAACGCTTATTTCCGAGGCCAGTGATCCAGCAGAGACCGCGGCCTGCCAAACTTAACGTTCCAACCGGGGTGATACATCGCATGAAATCCACAGACAACATACCCGCATGGCGGTTGTTGAACATACCGAAGACTGGCTGGCGCTCTTCTGCGTCGGCTGTGGTGCTGGGCCTTGCGTTAGGTGTCAGTGCCGGCGCATTCGCCGAGGTCCGCGCGGTGAATATTCCCGCCCAGCCGCTGGATGCCGCGCTCAACGCATTGGGCGCGCAGACTGGCTTGCAGGTGTTGTACCGCCCTGAAATGGTCAGCGGCAAAAAGTCCGCCGCAGTCAAAGGTGATCTGGAGCCTGGCGCAGCGCTGGATCTGCTGCTCAGAAATGCCGGGCTGGATTACCGGATCGAGAACAACACCATTTACCTCAGTGAAAAGAATGCGCCAATGGCCGCCATGGAGTTGGGTGAAACCACGATTCAGGGCCAGGGTATGGGGATGGCTACTGAGAATTCGGGGTCTTACACCACCGGCCTGACCAGCGTCGGCTCCAAGACGCCAACCAGCCTGCGTGAGACGCCTCAATCGATCTCCATCGTCAGCCAGCAGCTCATCGCCGATCAACAGATGACTGATATCAACGATGCCATGCGCGCTACACCCGGCATTACTGTGCAGAACAACACCTTCCGCACAGCCGACATCCTCTCTCGTGGGTTCTCGATCCAGAACTTCCAGCTCGACGGCGCCGCGCCGATGGCGCAGGGCAGTGCGGTCGGCAGTTTCTATTCGTCCAACGTCTATGACCTGGCCGAGTTCGACCACATTGAAGTGCTGCGTGGTTCGGCCGCGCTGTTCGGCGGCACCGGTGATCCGGGCGGTCTGGTCAACATGGTGCGCAAGCGTCCAATGGATGCGTACCAGCTCAAATTCACTGCATCGGCGGGCAGTTGGGACAACTATCGCCAGGAACTGGACGTCACCGGCCCCATTGCCTTCGACGGCAAGCTGCGCGGGCGGATGGTGGTGGCCAACACCGACCGGCAGTACTTCGTCGACAACCGCAGCACCGAGAAGCCGTTTGTCTACGGCGTGCTCGAAGCGGACGTCACTGACGACACCATGCTCACCTTCGGCGTGCGCTACAACAAGGCTCACGAAAACGGCACCCAGAGCTCGGTGCCGCGTTATGTAGACGGCTCCGACCTCAAGCTGCCGCGTCACACCGGTCTGACTCAGAACTGGGCGTACACCGATGCCACCGGGCGTGAAGTCTTCGCCAAGATCGATCACAAGTTCAACGATGACTGGAAACTTAACGTTTCCTACACCGACCTGTGGGATGAAGGCTACTTCAAGAGTGCAACCTCAAACGGTGCCGGGGTCAACCCGACTACCGGCGGCGGTCTGATCTGGTACGGCACCCAGGTCAAGCAGGAAAACCAGCAGCGTATGTGGGACACCAATCTGTCTGGCAACTTTGAGGCCTTCGGTCTCAAGCACTCGCTGGTAGTGGGCGCTGACTATCAAGACATCACCAGCCGCTGGCTGGGTACCGGCCGATTTGCGGCCGCGGGTCAGCCGCTCAATGTCTTCGATCCCGACAGCACGCCGTTTCCGGAGCCGGCGGACGACTACAACTACAGTCGCGACTACAAACCCAACAACCAGACTCAGTACGGCCTTTACGGCAGTCTGCGCCTGCAACTGGCCGAACCGCTGCACCTGATCCTTGGTGCCCGGGTTCAGCGTTACAAGTTCGAGCAGACTTACCAGACCCGGGTTGGCACCACTTGGACGCCTCAATCCGACATTTCCATGCGTGCGCCGACCAAGGTCACGCCTTATGGCGGTGTGGTCTATGACTTGAACGATGAGTGGTCGGTTTACGGCAGCTACTCGAAGATCTACAAACCGCAGATCAACCGGCTGCAAGGTCCGTTGCCGGGTACGCCGATGGAAGCACTGGAAGGCAATACCTTTGAAACCGGTCTGAAAGGTGAGTTGTTTGGCGGGGCAATCAATACCAACTTCGCGCTCTACTACACCAAACGGGAAAACGAAGGTGTGCGTGACAATAGCTACCCGGTCAACGACTACGCCTTTTCGGGCAGTTGCTGTTGGGTCAGCAGTGGCGAGGTCGTGAGCAGGGGCATCGATCTGGAAGCGTCGGGTGAAATCCTCCCGGACTGGATGCTGATGGCGGGCTACACCTACAACATCAACCGCAACAAGGATTCCAGTGCGCCACTGAGCACGGTGACTCCCAAACATTTGTTCAAGGTGTTCTCTACCTATCGCCTGCCCGGCGTGCTGTCGGACTTTAAAATCGGCGGCGGTGTGACTGCACAGAGCTCCAATTACCTGAGCGGGACGGTTACTTACAACGGTGTGACCAGCAACTATGACTTCGATCAGCCTGGTTATGCGGTCTGGAGCGCGCTGGCCGAGTATCGGGTCGATGAACATTGGACTGTTACCTACAACGCCAACAACATCTTCGATAAAAACTACTACGCCACGGTGGGTTCGACGTTCCCTACCAACTGGTACGGCGACCCTCGTAACCACATGCTGACTTTGCGCGGTACCTTCTGGTAACAGCGCCAGAAATAAAAAGGGGAGCCCACCGGCTCCCCTTTTTTATTGCGTCGATTTAGTCAGTCAGCCACTGAAGCCTTGGGTGCCATTGGCTCCGGCTCGTCCTTCATCTTGCGGAAGTAAGTCGACAGCAACGCGCCGGAGATGTTGTGCCATACGCTGAACAGCGCGCTGGGCACGGCGGCCAGTGGCGAGAAGTGCGCACTGGCCAGGGCGGCGCCAAGGCCGGAGTTCTGCATGCCGACTTCCAGGGCCAGGGATTTGCGCTGGGGCAGTGGCAGCTTGAAGACCTTGCCGGTGAAGTAACCCAGCAGAAATCCGAAGCTGTTGTGCAGGATCACCACGGCCATGATCAGCAGCCCGGATTCAGCGATCTTCGCTTGGCTGGCGGCAACCACGGCGCACACGATCATCACGATGCTGACCACTGAAATCAGCGGCAGCACATCAATCGCGTAGGTGACCCGCGCGCCCAGCAAACGCTGAGCGACCACGCCAAGCACGATAGGCAGCATCACCAACTGCAGGATTGACCAGAACATATCCATGAAGGACACCGGCAACCAGGCAGAAGCCAGGAACCAGATCAGGGTCGGCGTCAGCAGCGGAGCGAGCAGGGTGGTAACGGCTGCGATGGCCACCGCCAAAGCCAGATCGCCTTTGGCCAGCCATGCCATGACGTTGGAAGACGTGCCGCTCGGGCAGCATCCCACCAGAATCACGCCTACCGCAATTTCCGGCGGCAGGTGAAAGACCTGGCACAACAACCACGCCACGCCCGGCATGATCACGAAATGCGCCACCACGCCCAGCGCCACACGCCATGGATGCCGGGCAACTTCAGAAAAGTCGTCAAGCTTGAGCGTCAGGCCCATGCCGAACATCACCAGCCCCAGCAGCGGCACGATCAGGGTTTTGAGGCCGATGAACCACTGAGGGAACACGAACGCCAGAATGGCGAACAGCAGCACCCAGTACGCAAAGGTATTACCGACAAATCGACTCAGGGTTGCCAATGCACGCATGGCGAGGGTCCTTTTTTATTGGGTTGAGGTGGTTCCGGACTACCTTTGTGGGAGCGGTGCTTGCCCGCGATAAGGCTGAACGCGGTTCACTCTAGATCGCGTCCAGCCTTATCGCGGGCAAGCACCGCTCCCACAGGGGGGGACCAGGTTCTGCGTTAAATCCCCTGCGGAATCTCTTCACCGCCCAGGGCTTCGAACAGCTCCGGCAGGAACTCGCCGAAGGTCAGCATCATCAAGGTGAAGCTGGCATCCAGTTGGCCCAGCGCTTCGTCGCCACCGTCCTGTTCAGCCTGATCCTGCAACAGATCTTCGAATTTCAGGCGTTTGACCGTCATCTTGTCGTCGAGCATGAAGGACAGCTTGTCCTGCCAGGCCAGGGACAATTGAGTCACGACTTTGCCAGTGCTCAGGTGCAGCTGGATTTCGTCGCTGGTCAGGTCCTGACGCTTGCACCGCACGATCCCGCCATCTTCGTGGGTGTCGCGCAGTTCGCACTCGTCCAGCACAAAGAAGTTGTCGGCGGCTTTTTGCGTGGTGACCCACTCGGTCATCACCGCAGTCGGCGCGGTTTTGACCGTCAGCGGACGCACCGGCAGGGTGCCGATCACTTCACGCAGGGTCGATAGCAGGTCTTCGGCGCGTTTAGGGCTGGCCGAGTTGACCAGAATCAGACCCTGTTTAGGGGCGATAGCGGCGAATGTCGACGAGCGACGGATAAAGGCACGGGGCAGGAACGCCTGGATGATTTCATCCTTGATCTGCTCGCGTTCCTTCTTGTAGACCTTGCGCATCTGTTCGGCTTCGATCTCTTCGACCTTTTCCTTCAGAGCGTCACGCACAACGCTGCCAGGCAGAATGCGTTCTTCTTTACGCGCACTGATCAGCAGGAAGTCGCCGCTGACGTGTACCAATGGCGCATCTTCGCCTTTGCCGAAAGGCGCAACGAAACCGTAAGTGGTCAACTCCTGGCTGGCGCAGGGGCGTGCCGGTTTGGTCGCCAAGGCAGTTTCCAGTGCTTCGGCGTCAAAAGGCAGATCCTGGGTCAGGCGGTAGACAAGCAGGTTTTTGAACCACATGAGGTGAATCTCTCCTTCCATACAAAGGGGGGCATTATTCGCTGCAATCACCCTGCGGCCAACCCTGCGCTAAGCCTTTGGAAGGATTATAAAAATTATTTAAAAAAGTGCTTGCCAGAGGTTAGGTCGCTCCGTAGAATGCGCGCCACACCGAGAGTGAAGGGTGATTAGCTCAGCTGGGAGAGCAGCTGCCTTACAAGCAGCGGGTCGGCGGTTCGATCCCGTCATCACCCACCATCTCGCTCTAAGTGTTACGCGCAGCGGTAGTTCAGTCGGTTAGAATACCGGCCTGTCACGCCGGGGGTCGCGGGTTCGAGTCCCGTCCGCTGCGCCATATTCAGCTTCAAGGCCCTTGAACTCCTTGAAGCAACAGAAAGCCCGCCTAGTGCGGGCTTTTTGTTGTCTGCGATTTTTGTATGGATGATTGTTGCGCCTTGTGGGATTCATTCGCGAAGGCGGTATTCCACCCATTGAAATCTGTTGAATATACCGGCCCCTTCGCGAGCAAGCTCGCTCCCACGGATCCTGGTTTTTTCAGACGTGCCGTAGTTCTGTAGGAGCTGCCGAAGGCTGCGAACAGCGGTGTGTCAGGCCAATCTTCTTCGCAGCCCTCGTAACCTCGGTCAGCTCCTACAAGTCATCCGCACCAGCCGGTGACTCGCTATTGATCTGCCCCGCTTTTGATCTGCTTTTGATTTTGATCTTTGGCGCCCCGTCAAACCACGCTTGCCGGAATTCGATATTGAGGCGGCCCGCCGAATCAATGTCGGATTACGGGTATGCCGAGCACCAGCGAGGGACCGAGTGGTGGGGCAAGAGCGTTTTGCTTACTTTTGACTGGGCCGGCATTCCGGCTCTATCAAAAAGTGAGGCGCCGTAAGGGCGCAACCCATAGCGGCCGTTACCGCAGTAATGGATATGTAAAAGCTGTATCGGTTCACCCACCAAAAAATCCAAACTGTACTGCTCATCCCTCCTATAGCTGTAGCCAAAACCCCACCCGCCCGCATGCCAGAATGACTACCTAAATACAGCTAGACATGCAGACCTCTCATGACCCAGCGCGAAAACCAAGGCATGGCCCTCGGCCTGCTTGCCGTAATCATCTTCAGCCTGACACTGCCCATGACTCGCATCGTCGTCCATGAAGTCAACCCAATCCTTGCCGCGCTGGCTCGCGCCCTGTTCGCAGCAGTACCCGCGGCAATCCTGCTGCTATGGCGCCGGGAAAAACTCCCAACGCGGCGCCAGCTCAAAGGCCTGTGCATGGTGGTACTGGGCGTAATCCTGGGTTTCCCCATGCTGTCGTCCTGGGCCATGCAAACCTTGCCTGCTTCTCACGGCGCGTTGGTCAATGGCCTTCAGCCCATGGTGGTTGCACTGTTCGCCGCCTGGTTGTCTCACGAGCGACCCTCAAAAGCGTTCTGGATGTGCGCTGCACTGGGTAGCGCCCTGGTGCTGGGATACGCAGTGATTCAGGGAGCGGGTTCGATCAGCCTTGGCGATTTGTTGATGCTATTGGCCATCGTCATGGGCGGGCTGGGTTATGCGGAAGGCGGGCGCCTTGCCAGAGAAATGGGCGGCTGGCAGGTGATCTGCTGGGCATTGGTGATCGCCAGTCCGCTGCTGCTGGGCCCAGTCGCGTGGCTGGCCTGGCAGCACGAGGGTGTCATTTCCACTCAGGCCTTGTGGTCCTTCAGCTATGTCACCTTGTTTTCCCAGTTCATTGGTTTCTTCGCCTGGTATGCCGGCCTGGCCATGGGCGGCATTGCCCGGGTCGGCCAGGTCCAGTTGCTGCAAATATTCTTCACCATGGCATTTTCGGCACTGTTCTTTGGCGAGCATATCGACACCCTGACCTGGGTCTTCGCGGCGGCGGTGGTGTGTACGGTAATCCTGGGTCGTAAAACCGCAGTACAGCCCGCATTGGTGCAGGTGCCAGCCCGCTAAGTGTAGGCAAGAGCTGTAAGAGTCCTGTTTCAGGCGCGTGGGAATTTTCGTCGCGAGCCTGAACCGGGACTGAACGGTGGCGCATGCGGGCAATAAAACCTTTGGATACCTGAACTTATCTGCCTTTTCTGCCTCTCATGCCGGTAGCCATTGATCGCGGCAGCCTGATAAGCTCGCGGCTTTACTCGTTTGCCCTATTGGCGCATGAACAAGGAATCAGCATGAAACAGCATCGGTTGGCAGCGGCGATTGCCCTGGTCGGTCTGGTACTCGCAGGTTGTGATAAGCAAGCCAGCACTGTTGAGCTCAAAACTCCGGCCCAGAAAGCGTCGTACGGCATTGGCCTGAACATGGGCAAAAGCCTGGCTCAGGAAGGCATGGATGACCTGGACTCCAAAGCCGTAGCCCAAGGCATCGAAGATGCCGTCGGCAAGAAAGAACAGAAACTGAAAGACGAAGAATTGGTTGAAGCTTTCGCTGCACTGCAAAAGCGTGCCGAAGAGCGTATGGCCAAGATGAGCGAAGAATCTGCCGCAGCTGGCAAGAAATTCCTCGAAGAAAACGGCAAGAAAGCCGGTGTAGTTACTACCGCTTCCGGTTTGCAGTATGAAATCGTCAAGAAAGCCGACGGCCCACAGCCTAAGCCGACTGACGTGGTAACTGTTCACTACGAAGGCAAGCTGACTGACGGCAAGGTGTTCGACAGCTCCGTTGAGCGTGGCAGCCCGATTGATCTGCCGGTAAGCGGCGTCATCCCAGGTTGGGTTGAAGGCCTGCAACTGATGCACGTCGGCGAGAAGATCAAGCTCTTCATCCCGAGCGATCTTGCCTACGGCGCACAGAGCCCTAGCCCAACGATCCCTGCCAACTCGGTACTGGTATTCGATCTGGAACTGATCGCTATCAAAGACCCGGCAGCAGCGGGTGCACCGGGTGCAGCCGACGCTGAGGAAGAAGAAGAGTCAGCAGCACCCGCTTCCAAGTAAGCGCCGCTCTGGCTTGACCACAACGCCCCGTTTCGACGGGGCGTTGTCGTTTTCGGGCGAACCGATCTGAACAGTGGCAGTCCCATTACTTGAGGGCGGTCTCAGGCGCGTTGAGACTACCAATGATCTTGTCAGACGATCCAACATAAATCGGTATGTCGCCCTGTGGGTAACTTCTGGACAGGCTCAAGTCAACGATTTTTATGGTTTTTTTATGTGAGTAAAAAACGCCCGATTTGAGCTGAAGCCCCGTAGAACAAGGGTTTCGGCGCTAAAAAATGGCTCTGTTCACAAGGTTATCCACAAGTTGTGTGGATAACCTTTGTGACGAACCATCATCGATATTTGTAGGCTCGCTGTTTATTGCCACAGAACTTCGCTCAACGGGAGTGGATATGAAAGCACCGTGGAATCTTCTTCGATATTTGCCCATGGCCCGCCGCCTCATGGCAGCCGGGCGCTTGCCGGGGTTGTTGTTTGCCGTGGCTCGCAAGGGCTCGGCTGAGGGCAGTCGATTGGGCAGAATCAAGGACGACCTGCGCCTGTTGCAGGCTTTGTGCCTGGCGTACTGGCGTGGCGAGTACCGTGCAATCAGCCCCAAAGCGATTCTGTCCATCGTCGCTGGCTTGATGTACTTCCTCAGCCCGCTGGATGCGGTGCCTGACTGGATTCCCGGCATCGGCATGCTCGACGATATTGCCGTGCTCGCCTGGGTCATGAAGAGCCTCGATGCCGAGCTTGAAGCCTTTCGCCAATGGCGGGCACGTCAGTCACCGGAAAAACTGGTTGTGGTGGAGCGTCTGCCCGCTACCCAGCAGTTGCTTGAGCAGGAGAAAGCCAAGGATTGAGGATGCACCTTCATGCTGGCTGTTGATCCGCGACATCCATTAGCGACATGAGCGCACAGACAGCAGGCAAGTAGCCCCTGACCGCTGTTAAGATGCCAGCATATGGAACAGACCTACTCGTAATGTGTAGTTGTCCTACATGGGGGTTGTATGGATCTGCAGGTTATTTCACGGGACGGCGAGCCAGAGTATGCCGTTCTGCCGTGGGCTCAGTATCAGGCGCTGCTGCGTGCAGCGGGTTTGTCTCACAAGCCTGGCGTTGAGCCATCCGATCAAAAAACCGAGTCGACCAACGAGGCTGCCGAGCTGCCCGGCCTGGACCAACTGGCGACGTTGAGAGAGGCCAAGGGCCTTGAGAGGGCTCAACTGGCGCGCACCGTCGGAATAAGCCCTTCCTATCTGGAATTGATCGAAACCGGCGTGCGTCAGCCAGATGCTGCCATTCGCCGCAGTCTGGCATGGGAACTTGGCGTACCCGGCTGGCGGGGTGAGGCATGAGCGTGCGCATCAGTCGGCAGCACTGGGAGGGTTTGTTGACTGAACTGGACCAGGCACGCCGCCAGCGCCATCTTTTGACCTACCGTGCCTTGCTGGAGCGCTTGCAGTTGCCCAGCCCAGCCATGCAGACGCTGACTGCCGCGCTGGAGCATCTAGCCGCTCTGGACGCCAAGGCCGAGCAGCCACTGCGCAGCTCCCTGGTGATCAGCCAGGGCGCCAGTCGTTTACCGCGCACCGGCTTCTTTGAGTGTGTGGAGCGTCTGGGGCGGTTCTCAGGACCGTCCGATGGCGTCGCCGCGGCCTCCTGGCATGCCTCGGAAGTGGTGCGGGTGTTTGAGTTCAGTTATCCCGAGCAACAGTAGATCGGGCGGTTGGAATGCCAATGTGGGAGATTCTATATTTGCCTATAACCCTCAGGACCCCTGGCTCAATTGATCCTTGTGGGAGCGAGCTTGCTAGCGAAGGCAATTTTGTTGCCTCCAGAAATATATCTGGATGTCCTGGCCTCTTCGCGAGCAAGCTCGCTCCCACAGGTAATCACAGAGCTCACTCGCTCTAACACACAGTGGTCTACCTCAACTCCCTTGTATCCATCACATGCAGACTCGCGCCGATGATGTCCTTGGCATAGTGCTTGGCCTGGGAAGCGAGTTCGGCCAGTTGGCTGGCGTCGAGCCGGGTGCAGGACTCGGGATGCAGATGGATGACGCCGATCGACAGTGATAGCAATGGAAAGTCCTGGCGCTGGCCCTGGCGGTTCAGGGCGATGAAGCAACCGGCTTGCAGGTGTTCGGCGCGGTAAAAGCGCCGGCACTGGTTCTGGAAATCCTCCAACAGCACATTCAGCCGCCGCTCCCAGTCTTCAGAGCCCAGCACCATCAGAAAATCATCACCGCCGATGTGGCCGACGAAATCCCGGCTCGGGTCGATGCGATCATTCAGGCACTGCGCCAGACACAACAACACTTCATCCCCACGGCCGTAACCGTAGATGTCGTTGAAGGGTTTGAAGCTGTCGATATCCACGTAGCAGATCATCGATTCCCGCCCTTGTTGCAGCAGGCGCGTCAGGCATTGCTGAATCGGCACATTACCCGGCAGCAAGGTCAGCGGGTTGGCATGTCGGGCTTGCTGGATCTTCAACTCAGTGATCAGCTTGAGTACGTCTATTACCCGACCCAGCCCCAGATAGGCACCCTGGAGGGTGATGATGAAATCCTCCTCGATGCGCTGCCGGGCGCGGCTGGTCAACAGTCGGCTGACCTGTTGCAGGGACTGGCTCAGTTCCACCGCAAGAAAATCATCGCTCATTAACCGGCTGATGGGTTTGCGGGCGAACAACTCGGTACCGAAGGGTTTGAGCAGTACTTCGGACAGGGAGTGTCGATGCACGATGCCACATGGCCGACCCTGTTCATCGAGAACCGCCAGGGAGTTGAGGTTGGCTTGCTTGCGGAAAGCTTCGAGTACCGAGGCCGTGGGCGTGTCCTGAGGCACGGCTGGTTGTTCATTGAGCAGGGCGCTGAGGTCGCTGCCTTCCTCAGCCAGGGCCGGGCTGGCCAGGGCGTCCAGCTTGGGCAACAAAGTGCGAGCGTCACGGGGCGGCTGTTCTTGCGGGCGACATAACAGGTAACCCTGAACCAGTTCGATACCCATCTCGCTGAGCACCGCGAGTTCTTCCGGCAACTCGATGCCTTCAGCGATCACCAGCGCTCGTGAGGCCTTGGCCATTTGCAGCATGGAGCCAACGAACTCGCGTTTCACTGCGTCCTGATGAATGCCGTCAATGAAGTGTCGGTCGATCTTCACGTATTCGGGACGCAGCTCCGACCACAGCCGCAGACTCGAATACCCGGCACCCAAGTCGTCCATGGCGATTGAAAAGCCCATGTCGCGATAGTGGTGAAGGGCGGTGTACAGCAGCTGGAAATCTTCGGTCGGGGTCTGTTCGGTCAGCTCGATTACCACGGCGCTGGGCGCGATGCCATAACGCTGTAGCAACTCCAGCGTACGTCCAGGCGGGTGCGACGCTTCCAGCAGGGACTCCGGGGAAATATTGAGGAACAGCTTGCCTTCCAGCTTCTGCTCGCTGAACCGGCGACAGGCGCTTTCGCGGCAGGCCATTTCCAGCTCGCTGAGCCGTCCGGCCTGACGGGCAACGGCGAACAGACTGACCGGTGAGTGCAACGCACTGTTAGAGGGGCCACGGATCAGCGCTTCGTAACCCAGGATGCGCCGTTCGGGCAAAGAGACAATTGGCTGAAACAGACTGTGCAAACCACTGTGAGCCAGAATCGAACTCAGTGCGCTCAGCTGTTCAGTCGTGGGCATGGCAATCTCAAGGCAAGAAAAAGGGGCCGGGCGATGATACGCCTGGCCCCACATTTCACGACAGATTCATGACTGTTTGATGACGGTTGCTATCAAATAGCCAGTTCTTCCAAAAGCATTTGCAGACCTGTGGGAGCGAGCTTGCTCGCGAATACTATGTTCCTACCGCTAGAAGAACAGCGGATGTACCGGCCTCTTCGCGAGCAAGCTCGCTCCCACATAGGTAGCTTTCTGCGTTACTTCTTGGCTACCGCAGCGTTCAGGCCCAGATAGTCGATCAAAATCCGACCGGTTTCCGACAGGTAGGCGTCGTCTTCCGGCTTGGTCTTGTCGTCGTCCATCGGCAGCGCGTCTTCGTCTTCTTTCTTCAGCTCTTTGAGCGGCTCTTCACCTTTGGCCTTGCGGCGGGTGTTTTCGAGAACCAGTTGCTGGCTTTCAATCGAAGCATGTTCTGCACGACGATCCGCTTCGTTAAGGCTGACGGTTTTTTCCGCCATTAGCTTCTTGGCCAGAGCCAGACGCTGTTCAACAAACACAAACTCTGCATCTTTCGCTGAACGGGCTTCGTGGCGTGATTGCAGCTGGGCCAGGAACGGCTTGAACGGGTCGACAGCCGGTCTGATCGCCGGTTTGATGCTGTCCCACGGCATAGCCTCAGGCAGCGCGCTCTCGCCGATTTCCTTGGTGTCGATAATCGACGGATAGCTGATGTCAGGCACCACGCCCTGATGCTGGGTGCTCTGCCCGGAAACCCGGTAGAACTTGGCCAGGGTCAGTTTCAGCTCGCCATGGTTCAGCGGCTGGATGGTCTGCACGGTGCCTTTGCCGAAGGTCTGGCCGCCGATAATCAACGCGCGGTGGTAATCCTGCATGGCACCGGCAAAAATCTCCGAAGCCGACGCAGACAGGCGGTTGACCAGCAACGCCATTGGGCCCTTGTAGAATGCGCCGGTGTTTTCGTCTTCCAGCACATCAACCTTGCCGTCGGCATTACGCACCAGTACGGTCGGGCCTTTATCGATGAACAGGCTGGTCAGCTCGGTAGCTTCCTGCAACGAACCGCCACCGTTGTTACGCAAGTCCAGTACCACGCCATCGACCTTCTCGGCCTGCAGCTCGGTCAGCAGTTTTTTAACGTCGCGAGTGGTGCTCTTGTACTGCGGATCGCCAGCACGGTAAGCCTTGAAGTCCAGATAGAACGCCGGAATGTCGATCACGCCGAGCTTGTAGTCACGGCCATCCTGCTTCAGGTGCAGGATCGACTTCTTCGCAGCCTGCTCTTCAAGCTTCACCGCTTCGCGGGTGATGGCGACTATTTTGGTGGTCTGGTCGTTAGGCGCGTTGCTGGCTGGAATCACTTCCAGGCGCACCACCGAACCTTTCGGGCCGCGAATCAGTTTGACCACTTCATCCAGACGCCAGCCGATCACGTCGACCATTTCTTTGTCGCCCTGGGCAACGCCGACGATCTTGTCAGCCGGGGCAACCTGTTTGGTCTTGGCCGCAGGACCTGCTGGCACCAGACGCACGATCTTCACGTTGTCATTGTCGCTCTGCAACACGGCGCCAATGCCTTCCAGCGACAGGCTCATGTTGATGTCAAAGTTTTCCGCGCTGTCAGGTGACAGGTAGTTGGTGTGCGGATCGTAAGACATGGCAAACGTGTTGATGTAGGCCTGGAAGATGTCTTCGGCACGGGTCTGATTCAGACGCGCCAGTTGATTCTTGTAGCGCTTGGTCAGGGTTTCCTGAATCTTGGCCGGGTCTTTGCCGGCAATTTTCAGACGCAGCACTTCATCTTTAACGCGCTTGCGCCACAGGTCGTCCAGCTCGGCTTCGTTCTTCGGCCAGGCGGCGTCCTTGCGATCCACCAGCAGGCTTTCCTTGCCGGTGAAATCAAGCTTGTCGACGCCTTTGTTCAACTCGGCCAGGGCGAAATCCAGACGCGACTTGATGCGGTCCAGATAACGCTTGTAGATGGTGAAACCAGGGTTCAGGTCGCCGCTTTTCAGGAAATCGTCAAACTGCGTGCGCCACTTGTCGAACTCGGTAATGTCGCTGGCCAGAAAGTAGCTGCGCGCCGGGTCAAGAAGTTTGAGATAGCTTTCGTAGATGATGATCGAACGCTTGTCGTCCAGCGGCGGCTTGCTGTAATGATGCCGCTTGAGCAGCTCGACCACATTCAGGCTGGCGATCACTTCGTCGCGGTCTGGCTGGAGGTTATCCCAGCTGTTGGCGGCGAAAGAGCTGGCGGACATCGGCAGAATGCTGAGACCCACGACCAGCGCCAGAGCGGTGCTGGGAAAGAAATGCTTCATGCTGATTCGACGCGGGGACAATTGATAACGCATATTAGGCCGTCTTTGGAAGTCGCCGGTCCCGTCGGATCCGGTCGCATAATGCAAGAAAGCCCGTGCTGCTTCAGCATTCGGGCCCAGTCCAGACTCACTATGGAGGCACTGTGAAGGCATTGCAAGGCGTTGAAGGTCAAGTGGAATGGGTCGAGGAGCCGAGTCCGGCACTCGATGTGGGGCAAGTTCGCATCAAAGTTGCGGCCGCAGGTCTGAATCGCGCCGATTTGTTGCAACAAGCCGGGCTATATCCGCCCCCACCGGGAGCCAGTGAAATCCTCGGCATGGAATGTTCGGGGGTGATTGCCGAGGTCGGGCCGGGCTCGTCCTGGCAAGTGGGCGACAGGGTCTGTGCGCTGCTGGCTGGCGGGGCGATGGCCGAAGAGGCAGTGGTCGACGGGCGACATGTGTTGCCGGTCCCTGATGGGCTGACCCTGGCCGAGGCCGCGGCGCTGCCGGAAGTCTATGCCACCGCCTGGCTGAATCTGTTTCAGCTGGCCAGGCTTGAGCCCGGCGAAAAGGTTTTGTTGCACGCCGGCGCAAGTGGAGTTGGTTCAGCTGGCATTCAGCTTTGCAAGGCGTTCGGCAACCCGGTATGGGTCAGCGTCGGCTCGGCGGATCGTCTTCAGTACTGCATCGAGCTGGGTGCCCAAGGTGGTGTGGTGCGCAATGAAAGCCTCGAGAGCCTGAAGGATTTCGCGCCGTTTGACGTGATCCTCGACCCTGTGGGGGCCAACTATGCCGAACTGAACGTCAAGCTGCTGGGTGTCGACGGCCGCTGGGTGTTGATCGGCCTGATGGGTGGCCGCGAAGCAAAACTGGACATGGCGCAGATTCTCGGCAAGCGCATTCATTTGCTGGGCTCAACCCTGCGCAGCCGCGACGACACGTTCAAGGCTGACCTGATGCATGACCTGGGGCAGCACGTCTGGCCGCTGTTCACCGAAGGCCGTCTCAAACCGCAACTGGCCCGCAGCTACCCGATCAAGGACGCCGCAGCGGCCTATGCCGAACTGGCCGGCAACAAGGTCAATGGCAAGCTGGTGTTGGTGATTGATGAGAGTCTGGTTTAACGGGCTCTAACCCTGTAGGGGTGAATTCATTCGCGAAAGCTGCCTTCCAGACGACGAGAAACTTTCGGATGTAATGGCCTCGTCGCGAATAAATTCGCTCCTACAGATTGTGCGCCGGCCATCCAGGCGGACGGTCGCAGCTTGTCGGATAGCGTCAAAACCTAGTATTTCTGCTAGGCGACAGAAACGAACAGCAGGGAGATGCTGATGCTCCACTCGTGAAATCACGCAGGGAGTTTCACCATGATCTCGCCCCGGAACGCAGTCGTTTTATGCAGTTACCGCTATGATCCTGTTGACCGTGTCGCGGTTTGCTTCGTGGCAGGATCGGCAGAGCTTCAGCGTTTTTATCTGAAAAGTCGATTGGCGACGGAGATAAAGGGGCAGGTTCAGCGAACGCTGATGCAGCACGATGACTTGTTGTTGGCTCAACGTCAGCAGGACGTCAGTAGCCGGAATATTACGTTACTGGCCACCGATCAGCAGCGCTCTGTGCTGCATGGCGTTGCGCCTCAGGCTCAGGCCTCAATCGTTTACACGCCTTATGGTCATCACGCGGCGCAAAGCGGGATGACCCGCCTGCCCGGCTTTAATGGCGAAGCCCGTGACCCGGTGACCGGGCATTATCTGCTGGGCAATGGTTATCGAGCATTCAACCCGGTGTTGATGCGCTTTAACTGTCCCGATAACTTGAGTCCATTCGCAGAGGGCGGCGTGAATGCTTATGCCTATTGCACCGGTGATCCAATCAACGTGACTGACCCGACAGGTCATTTCGGTCATACGAATTTTTTTTTGGGGGTAATTCAAAGGGTGTTTTCAAGGTGGTCACGTGTGTCTGGGGCATTGATAAGTCCTGTCAGTGCGCCGCAGATGATCCCGGGTGTAGGGGCTTTCAAGCGTTCTGTACCGATAGTCAGTGAATCTACAACTATAAAAACTCAGCTTGCGCCGAGCCGCTCCGCTTTTGAAATGGGCTCATCTGTTGTTGTGGCCAAGGGACCCCGACTCAAAGTCAGCGCCAGCGCAAGTGGGCCTGTGCCGGCCACTTCTCGCGCAGCGGGTAAGGTCCGGAAGTTGGAAACAGCTCATCAAGGGAAGCCATGGACTATTTCGACCAGGGGGATGGATAACCGCCTTGATGCTACCAACCCTAGGCACCAAAATGCCCAGCGGGTATTTGACGAATTTGAAAGTCATATCCGCACAACTGGAACTTATCCCGCGAATAACTCCCCATTTAAACTTCATAAGTTTGGTGGGGCGCGTAATCAGTTCGATGACGGTGCTTTGTATGAACTGTCTTTGTCGGTGGACAAGCGCGCTGTGTTTACTGTGGATCTTAATAAGCGGGTAGTGCACGTTAGAGCTGTCGGCGTTCATTGGAGGAAGGGAAGTAGAAATAACAGGTGACTGTCCTGATCGAGTGAGTGTGCCCACACAACTTGACGACCCGTTCTTAGCTGACCTCATGCATGATCTGGTGCAACATGCCGCTGTTCACGCAAGGCCGCCTCAAACCCCAACAGGCCCACAGCTACCCAATCAAGGACGCCGCAGCGGCCTATGCCGAACTGGCCGGCAACAAGGTCAGTGGCGAGCTGGTGCTGGTGATTGATGAGAGTCTGGTGTGACATGACTCTGTTGGAGCGAGGCTTGCCCGCGAAGAACGATAACGAGGTGTGCCTGTTTCACCGCGTTGACTGATTCGCGGGCAAGCCTCGCTCCAACGAGTGCGCAATTCTACTTCCAGCTATGCACCGGCCACCCGGCCTTCTGGGCATGCTCCAGCAAGGTCGGGTCCGGGTTGACGGCGTGAGGATAGTCAACCTTGAGCAGCAGCGGCAGGTCATTGCGTGAATCCGAATAGAAACTCGCGCCTTCCAGGTTCTCGCCTTCGGCATCCAGCCACTCCATCAGCCGGGTGATCTTGCCTTCGCGGTAGGTCAGGGTGCCGACAGTTTTGCCGTTGTAAACGCCGTGCGCCACATCCAGGTCGATGGCCAGAACTTCATCCACACCGATGCGTTCGGCGATCGGTTTCACCAGATGAATGCCCGAGGCGGAAATCACCAGAATCCGGTCGCCTGCAGCGCGATGTTCGGCGATGCACTTGGTGGCGTCGCTGAAGATGATCGGTTCGATGAAATCTTCTACCCAGGGGCCAACCAGGTGATCGACTTCTTCCGGGGTACGGCCCAGCATCGGCTCCAGGCTGAAGGCCATGTAGTCCTCCATTGCCAGCTTGCCTTCGCTATAGGCCTGCATCAGTTCGTGGTCACGTTTGACGAATGACTCAGGATCAACCCAGCCAAGCCTGCCCATCTGCTCGCTCCACAGACTGGCGCAGTCGCCGGCGATCAGGGTTTCGTCCAGGTCAAAAATTGCTAAAGCCATTACAAGCTGTCCTCTGAAAATTAACTGAGTGGCGGCGCATTTCCTGTAGGAGCGAGCTTGCTCGCGATAGCATTTTCCATGCTAACGGTTGCTTTACTGACAAACCGCTATCGCGAGCAAGCTCGCTCCTACAGAGGGATCGGGGCACGCATCAATTGTGCCCGTTCATACAACAACACGCCTTAAACCACCGCGCAAAGCGCCGAATCATCAATCCTCAACGACACCCGCCGTCCATGGGCCAGCAAGTCGTCTGCCGAGCGATTAAGCACGTCCACCACCAGTTCAACGCCACGGGCTTCAACCCGATAGCGGATCACGTTGCCCAGCAGGCTGTGGCTGCGAATCTCGCCTTCCAGTGAACCGGTCAGGCTCAATTGGATGGCTTCCGGACGAATCGCAATGCGGCTGTTGATCGGCCGTTGCATCAGGCGGCTGGCGTCATCGGCTTCCAGCAGGTTGTAGTTGCCAATGAAGCCGGCAGCGAAGGCGTCGATGGGCGCAGTGTAAAGGGTTTCGGCGTCGCCGCTCTGCACGATACGACCCTGATTCATCAGGAAGATGCGATCGGACATGGTCAGCGCCTCTTCCTGATCGTGGGTGACGAAGATCGTGGTCAGGCCCAGCTCGCGCTGAATCGCCCGGATCTGCTCACGCAAGTGCTTGCGGATTCGCGCGTCCAGCGCCGACAGAGGCTCGTCCAGCAACAGCAGGCGCGGACGGGTCACCAGCGAGCGCGCCAGGGCAACACGCTGGCATTGTCCGCCGGACATCTGGTGCGGATAGCGGCTGGCGAAGTCGGTCAGCTCCACCAGTTTGAGCACTTCGGCGACCCGCTTGTGGCTGTCATCGGCATTGACTTTCTGCATGCGCAGGCCGAAGGCGACGTTCTGTTCCACGGTCATGTTGGGGAACAGCGCGTAGCTCTGGAACACCATGCCGATGTTGCGCTTCTGCGGAGTCACCGGCACCAAATCCACGCCGTCGAGCAGAATGCGTCCGCTGTTGACCGACGTCAGACCTGCGATGCAGCGCAGCAGGGTCGATTTACCGCAGCCGGACGGGCCGAGCAGGGTGACGAACTCGCCGCGTTCGATGGTGCAATTGATGTCACTGAACACTGCCGTGCTGCCGTAGTTTTTTTGCAGATTTTCAACACTGACAAAACTCATATCAGTCTTTGTCCTTATTCAGGCGATTGGCGGCCAGAGTCAGCAGCAACACGAAGAGGAAGTAAGAGATCACCAGCGCACTGTTGAAGTGGCCGCTGCTGTTACGCATGTTGTTCAGGTACACCTGCAAGGTTTCATAGCGGGTGCCGACCAGCAGGTTGGCGAATACGAACTCGCCGAACAGGAAGGAAAACGACAGCAGCAGTGCGACCATCAAGCCTTTGCGCAAGTTGGGCAGCACCACTAGAAACGCTGCCTGCCAGGTGCTGGCGCCGAGCAGTTGGGCGGCGTCCATGAGGTCGGTCAGGTTGATGGCTTGCAGGTTGTTGCTGATCGCCCGATACATGAACGGCAGCGCCACGGTGAAGTAGCAGCCGATCAGAATCCACGGCGTACCCACCATCGCGAACGGCCCGGAACCATACAGCTGTAACAGGCCCACCGACGAAGCCACCGGCGGCACGGCGAAGGGCAGCAGAATCAGGATATTCATCAGCCCATCAAGCCGCGGGAAGTGGTAATGCACCACGAACAGCAGCGGCAGGATCAGCACCACCGACAGTATCAGCGCGCCGACGCAGACCAGCAGCGACTGGCCAAAAGCAGCCAGAAAGCGCGGGTCGCTCCACAGCGCTATGTACCACTTGAACGTCAGTCCACTGGGCAGGATGCTCGCCGACCAACTGGTGGCCAGCGAATAGAGCATCGTCCCGGCCAGCGGCAGCAGCAGAATGAAGAACAGCAGATAAACGATGGTCCGGTGATAAAACCGGGCAGGGCCTCTTTCAACGCGAGACATGGTAGCTCCTCTTCAGCAACCACTGATGAACGACAGTCACCAGCGTCATAAGGCCAACCAGAATGATCGCCAGTGCGCTGGCCATGTTCGGATCCAGGCTGATATCACCGGCCACCATCGCGGCGATACGAATCGGCAACACGTTGAAGTTGCCGGTGGTCAAGGCATATACCGTGGCATAGGCGCCCAGGGCGTTGGCCAGCAGAATCACGAAGGTGCCGAGCAGGGCGGGGGTCAGTACCGGCAGGCCGATATGACGCCAGAACTGGAAGCTGCTGGCCCCTAGCAGTGACGCTGATTCGCGCCAGTCTTCCCGCAAGGCGTCGAAGGCGGGGTAAAGCAGCAGCACGCCCAACGGAATCTGGAAGTAGGTGTAGAGGATGATCAGCCCGGTTTTCGAATACAGGTTGAAGTCTTCGATGATCCCGGCTTGTTTGAGCATCAGGGTCACGGCCCCGTTGAAGCCCAGCAGGATGATGAAGGCGAACGCCAGGGGCACCCCGGAAAAGTTGCTGGTCATGTTGGCGAAGGAATTGACGAAATCCCGCAGTCGCGAATCCACGTTGCGCAGGGAGTAACTGCCCAGCACGGCGATGATGATCCCGAACAGACTCGACCAGAAACTGATCTCCAGGCTGAACTGCATGGCCTGACGGTAGAACCGGGAGCTGAACGCTTTAATAAAGTTTTCGATGCCCCAACCGGCTTCCGAATGCAGGCTGTTGATCGCCACCCAACCCAGCGGGGCAATCTGGAACACGAAGAAAAACACCACAAAGGGAAGCAGGCACAGCAGGCTCAGCCATTTGCCTCGATTATTGGTCACTTGAGAATCTCCCGGCACACCGGTTTGTCGTGGGGCACGCCAAGCAGTTCGCAGACAATGCCGCACAGCTCGGTTTGCTTGGGCGCAGCTTGCAGGCTCAGACTGAATGCATCGCCGAGTACAAATAGCGGCACCTCCCGCTCCTCGGGCAGCAGGCCATTGTGCGAGCGGTCGTTGTTCATGCCGTGGTCGGCGGTCACCAGCACCTGATAACCGGCGTCGAGCCAGCCTTGCAGGTAATCGGCGAGGATGATGTCGGCGCTGCGCGCGCTATTGCGGTATTGCGGGCTGTCGAGGCCGTGCTTGTGCCCGGCGTCGTCAATGTTCATGGGGTGGATCAGTAGCAGGTTGGGAGCGTGTTTGACCCGCAGGCTTTCTGCATCGGCAAACAGATGTGAATCAGGGTAATGGTCGGCGTAGTAAAAGTGCCCATGCTGGATCGGCAACTCGATGTCATCGGTATGGCGATCCCGGGCGGCGTCGAACGGCGTGCGGTTGTACAGCTCGCTGACCCAGTGATAAGCCGCCGCAGCGGTGGTCAGCCCGGCATCGGTGGCGTAGTGGAACATGCTGCGCTGGTTGGACAGGCGGGAGACCTGGTTATGCACGATGCCGCTTTCGATGGGCGGCACGCCGGTCAGAATGCACTCATACAGCGGGCGGGAAAGAGCTGGCAGTTCACATTCAAGCTTGTACAACGCGGCGCGGCCGGCGTTGCTGTACGCCTGAAGATGACCCATGGCATGCCGGGCGACTTCGTAATTGAGGCCGTCGAGCACCACGAGAATGACGTTGTGTTTCATGAGCCAGTCGCTCCGACGGGATTCGATACGGGGAGGGCGATAAAAAATAGCCTCGTCCTTGAGGCCGGTAGCGCGTCACTGCATTTCGATGATGACTTGCTCGTTCCACAGCTGCGGCAGCTTCTTGGAAGTGGCTTCCCATGCCGCTGCATCTTTGATTGGGGTCACGCCTTTGTACTGCTCGTTAGGCAGCAGTTTGGCCTGAACTTCAGGTGGCAGCTTGATGTGCTCGGCGCGGATCGGACGTGCATTGCCTTTGGCCAGGTTGATCTGGCCGGCATCGCTGAAGATGTATTCACGGGCCAGTTTGGCGGCGTTCGGGTTCTTCGCGTATTTGTTGATGATGGTGGTGTAACCGGAAATCACTGAGCCGTCAGACGGGATCAGCACCACGTAGTCATCCGGGTTGGTCATCTTGGCTTTGTAGCTCAGGCCGTTGAAGTCCCAGACCACACCGACTTCGACTTCGCCTTTTTCCATGCTCTGGATGTTCGGATTGTTCAGGGCCAGACGTTTCTGTTTGGCCAGTTCGGTGAACAGCTGCAGGCCAGGGGCGATGTTGGTTTCGTCGCCTTTCATAGCGATGGCTGCAGCCAGAACGCCGTTTGCCGCCTGGGCAGCGGTGCTGACGTCGCCGATGGTGACTTTATATTTGCCGTCTTTCAGGTCTGACCACTTGGTCGGCACTTCAGAACCGTGCAACAGCTTTTTGTTGACCACAAACGCGATGGTACCGGTGTAGGCCAGCGCCCAGTGACCGTCTTTATCCTTGGCCCAGTCCGGAACCTGATCCCAGGTGCTTGGCTTGTAAGGCTGGGTCACGCCCTTGGTCGCGGCGATAGGACCGAACGCTGCACCCACGTCGCCGATGTCGGCGCTGGCGTTATCTTTTTCCGCATCGAACTTGGCGATTTCCTGGGCCGAGCTCATGTCCGTGTCCATGTGCTTGAGACCGTATTTAGTCTGCAGGTCCGACCAGGTGTCCTTCCAGTTCGCCCAGTCGTCCGGCATGCCGACGCTGTTCACCGCGCCTTCGGCCTTGGCGGCTGCTTCGAGGGTTTTCAGGTCAACATCTGCGGCCATGACCGAGGTGCTCAGGGCGATAGCGGAACCGAGGAGTGATGCCAGCAAAAGGTGTTTCATTCGAAGCTCCTTGTGCACTTCTTAAATATTTTTGAAGAAGTGATCGTTGCGGGTTGGTTGGTCTAGGTCAGCAATACCTGAGCCAAGTTAAGCTTTTTCGATGACATTTTTATGTTGAGAGCGCCTCTGGTGCGCGTTCGCCGCACAGGTGAGGGTCAACGCGAGGTAAGCGTAGACCAAGATCAAAGCCTTGATCTGAAAGGGCTTGAGAAGGTTTTCAGGTCTGATTGGCATGGTTTGTGATGCGCCATGTCATGCGTCAGTCATCTACGCTACGTAGGCTGTTGCTGCACCCCATGGGGTGCGATGAGAACAACTGGTGCCCCGTTTTGGCGCTGGTCTAGTCCAGAAAGGTAACCTGATGCGCGAAGACGTACCCCGTGCGGTGACGACGATTTGCAACGCCCTGCAAGAGCAGATCGAGCATGGCCTGTTGCCCCCAGGCAGCAAACTGCCCGCCGAACGCAAGCTGAGCGAGGTTTTCGATACCACGCGCATTACCCTGCGTGAAGCCTTGGTACAGCTCGAAGCGCTGGGGCTGATTTACCGTGAGGAGCGACGTGGCTGGTTCATTTCGCCGCCGCGTTTGGCCTATGACCTGATGCGCCGCAGCCACTTCCATGCCATGGTCAGCGCTCAGGGGCGGGTGGCAGAAACACAGGTCATCTCGGCGCGCCTGCAACCGGCGTCGGCGAAGATTTGCGAAATGCTGCAGTTGCCGGCGCTGTCCAGCGTGATCCAGATCTGCCGGGCACGGCGCATTGATCAGCGTCTGGTGCTGTACGTAGAGCATTACCTGAATCCAGAGTATTTCCCCGGCATCCTCGAATGTGACCTGAACCAGTCATTGACCGAGCTGTATGCCAGTCGGTATGACCTGCGCTACGGCCAGGTGCGCTTCGAAATGGTTCCCACGGCGTTGCAGGCCGAGGCTTCGGCGGCGCTAAAAGTCTCTCTGGGCAGCCCCGGCCTGCGCATCGCCCGGGTCAACTTCGACCATAACGACCGCCTGATTGATTGCGACCTGGAGTACTGGCGCCATGACGCGATTCATGTGAGCGCGATGGTTAGGGATATTTGAGGGCTGTGTGGCGGTTGGAGCGAGGCTTGCCCGCGAACTGGTCAACGCGGTGAAACAGACATATCGCGTCATCTTTTTCGCGGGCAAGCCTCGCTCCAACGGGAGATCGCATTTCAACGGTAGGAGCTGCCGCAGGCTGCGAAAGCGGCGTATCTGACACGGCGCAATTCGCAGCCTTCGGCAGCTCCTACAGATCCGGTGCGCTGTCGGGTTCTACTTTGGCCCCCCAGCCGTCATCACCTGCACACTCAATCTCGGCGTCGCCAAATCCATCCCGGCTTCATCCAGATGCCGTTTCAGTGACAGGTTGAACGCCCGGGACACTTCCCATTGTTTGATTGGCGCGGTCTTGAAGCGCGCCCGCAGGATGGCGTTGCCGGACTCGAAGCTTTCCACCCCCTGAAACTCCAGCGGCGACCAGATATTGCGTCGTTGCAGCGGATCGGCGCGCATTTTGGTGCCCACGTCGCGAATCAGCTTCAGAGCGTCGTCGATCTTCATGCTCGCCGGGATGGCAATGCGGAAGATCGCATAGCCGAACTCCCGGGAGTAGTTCTGGATACTTTTGATCTCGCTGAACGGAATCGTATGCACAATGCCGTCGATGTCCCGCAGGCGCACGGTGCGGATCGTCAGGCCTTCGACCGTGCCCAGGTGGCCTCCGACGTCCACGTAGTCATCGATGGCCAATGAGTCTTCGATGATGATGAAGAGCCCGGTGATCAAATCCGCTACCAGCGATTGCGCGCCGAAGCCGATGGCCAGGCCGATCACACCGGCACCGGCCAGCAGCGGGGTGACGTTCATGCCCATGTTCGCCAGGGCAACGATCAGCGCAATGATGAAGATCGCCACGAACAGCACATTGCGAATCAGCGGCATCATGGTCTGCGCCCGGGCATTGGCCAGCCCCTTGCGCGAGCGGGTCAGGGCGTGATGCACGGCGGTGTCGCTGACGATCCAGATCAGCCAGGCGAACAGCAGGGTCGCGATCAGGCTGAACAGCTTGACGCTGATGTCATGGCCGTCGCCTTCGGCAAAGCGGATCAACGACATGCCCCAGACCCGCAAACCGAGCTCGATGAACGCCAGCCAGACCAGCAAATGCACCAGCGTGTAAAAGAAGTTGTTCAGCCGGTCCGAATACAGCGCATGGCGTTTGTGCCCGTGGCGTGGGCGCTGTGCATGACGCCTGACCAGCCCCTGAATCACCATGCACACCACCAGCAAAACCGTGCAGATCAGCGCTTGTCGCAGGGCCGTGCTGGTATCTCCCGCAGAAAAGAAGGTGGCGAACAGCGACACTGCGACCAGCATCAATGCCGGGACATACCAGAACGTGCCAAGAATCTCGATGGTGTCGCTCAGGGCCCGACGGGTCAGGCGGCGCGACAGGGGCTGGTTACGAATCAAGTGCGCGATTGGCCGGCGGAATCGCAGGATGAACAAGCCGCTGAACATCGCCGCCATGACGTTGGTGAAGGTGGCGGCCGTATGCGCAAGATGGACGCCAAGGCTGGCGATCAGACGCGGATCATTGAGGGCCTCGCCGAAGGCGGCAAAGCTGCCGATCAGCCACAGCGGCCTGAACGCCTGATGGCGAAGAATATACAAAGCCTTGTGGCGATGGGGGCCGTCGAGCACCGAGAAGGCGATCACGCAGATCGCCGAAAACAGCGTGCCTACCACCAGCGCATAGGCCAGTACCATGGCCAGATCCTTGCCCAGCGACGAGGGCAAGTTGTAGCTCAGGTACACCGTGATCACCAGCGCGATAAGCCACGGTCCGAGTTTGCGCAGGGCGAAGCGCAGCATGTCCAGGGTTCGCGGGTTCTGCGGCAACTCTTCTGACAGGCCGAAGCGCATCCGCACCCAATGCCCCAGCCAGATCAGCGCAGCCGCCAGCAGGCTCCACAGCAGCAATACCAGAGCAAAACCGACGATGACTGGCAGCCATTGATTGGCGGGAAGCAGCACATTGAGGAATTCATCCTGGGCCAGATCGATTTCCTCGGCCCAGCGAGTAATGGGGCTGTCATCGCCGGAGAATTTCTTCTCCAGTTCGCTCAACGTCCCGCCGATCAGACCCAGAACCCCTTGATCGCCGCTTGCCTGGGCTTTCTGCGTGGCATCTCGAAGCTTTTTCAGATCGGTCAGCAATTGGGCTCGCTGCTGATCGTTTTCCAGGCTTTTGATCACTTCATCCAGGGACTGCCCCAAGGGCTCTTGCGCCTGAGGCTGGGTTTTCGTCCCGCCCCCCAACACGCCCGGTAATCCCACAGCTTGGGCTGCTGTCAGGGGGAGCAGTCCCAGCAGGCAGATCAGAAACAGGCGTTGTACGAGTGAAAAACAGGGGGAAGCGGTCACCAGGCTGTAAACCTCGAATCGACATCGGTACGCCAGACCGAACGGCCCGGACATGAATGAACGAGGAGTTTACGAGCGGTGCGCGCGCTTGGCGAGTCGCTTTTCAGCGCTGCGGCCCACGTAATCCGCGAGGTTGTGCTTCAGGTGAGTTTTTCCAGGATCTTCCAGCATGCCGTCCCGATCAGGGACATCATCCCCAGCCAGATCATCAGCACCCCGGCGGGACGTTCCTGATAGCTGTAACCAATACACAACAGCAACATCCCGCCGATGACCGGCAGCAGCAGTGTGAAAAACGCGTCCATGGCATCGAACCTCCTGAAGGGGCAGATGTTTTGAGTGTAGGACTGTTTTAAGGTGTGAATCTGGAATGCCTGTGGGAGCGGTGCTTGCCCGCGATAAGGCTAAACGCGGTTCACTTTAGATTGAGGTGCCCCTATCGCGGGCAAGCACCGCTCCCACATAGATTGTCTTTCAGATCAAGGCAACTCATGACTCGCATAAAACGCCGTCAACACCTTCACCAGATGCGCCAGGTCATGGCTGCCGGCCAATTCCCGGATCGAGTGCATGGCGAAGGTTGGCAGGCCGATGTCCACGGTGCGCACGCCCAGGTGGCTGGCAGTGATCGGGCCGATGGTCGAGCCACAAGCCATGTCGCTGCGCACCACGAAGCTCTGCACCGGCACTTCTTCGGCCATGCACAGGTGGCGGAAGAACCCGGCGGTTTCGCTGTTGGTCGCGTAACGCTGGTTGCTGTTGACCTTGATCACCGGGCCAGCGTTGAGCTTCGGGCCGTGGTTGGCGTCGTGTTTCTCAGCGTAATTGGGGTGGATGCCGTGGGCGTTGTCGGCCGAAACCAGCAACGACTTCTGGATGGTGCGCACGTAATCCGCGCCATCGGGCAGCAGGCGTTGGATGATCTGCTCCAGCATCGGCCCGTCCGCGCCGCAGGTCGACGATGAACCGACTTCTTCGTGGTCGGTACAGACCAACAGGCAGGTTTCGTCGCTATCGGTGCCGAGCAGCGCCTGGAGACCGGCGTAGCACGACAGCAGGTTGTCCAGACGGGCGCCGGCGATGAAGTCGGCATTGAGCCCGACGACGGCAGCGCTTTGCGTGTCGTAGAAGCTCAGCTCGTAGTCGAGTACCACATCAGCGTTTAGGCCGTGCTCGCGAGCCAGTTGATCGGTAAGCAGCGCGCGGAAGTCGGCGCGTTCGTCGCCAGCCACCTGCGCAAGGATCGGCGGCAGTTCGGTCTGCGGGTTAATCGTCCAGCCTTCGTTGGCGGTGCGATTGAGGTGGATCGCCAGGTTCGGGATCACCGCAATCGGCAGTTTGAAGTCGATCAACTGGCTTTCGACCTTGCCGTCACGCCGGAAAGTCACACGCCCGGCCAGGGACAGGTCGCGGTCGAACCATGGTGCGAGCAGCGCGCCGCCATAGACTTCGACGCCCAGTTGCCAGAAACCCTGACGTTGCAGTTCCGGCTGTGGCTTGACCCGCAGGCAGGGGCTGTCGGTGTGCGCGCCCACCATACGGATACCGCCGGTCAGCGGCGATTGCCGGCCCAGCCGAAATGCCACGATAGACGAGTCGTTACGGGTGACGTAATACCGGCCACCGGTTTCGGTCGCCCAGGTTTCACGCTCGTCCAGACGCTGGAAGCCCGATGCTTCAAGGTGTTGAACGAGAGTGGCAGTGGCATGAAAGGGGGTAGGGGAGGCCTTGAGAAAGTCAATGAGGCCCTGGTTCAGCTCTTCGCGCATAAGTCACTCCAGACAGCAATGGCGGGAGTTTACCGTATTGGTGTGTGTCGTGTTATTGCGGCTGTGCTAATCACTGGAAGAACGCATGACCTGTAGGACCTGCCGAAGGCTGCGAACAGCGGTTTGTCTGACCACCGTCGTTCGTAGCCTTCGGCAGCTCCTACAGGGCAATGGTGTGCCTAAAACGGCGCAGGGCATTCAAACCGCAACCGCTCGCCGGTCTGCGGGTGGGTAAAGCTCAGCATGCTGGCGTGCAGGCACAGACGCGGGTAGGCAGCCAATGCCTCGGGATGCGCATACAGACCGTCGCCCAGCAGCGGATGACCAATCGAAAGCATATGCACCCGCAGTTGATGGGAGCGCCCGGTAATCGGCGTCAGCTCCACGCGGCTGTAATGACCGCAACGCTCCAGCACTTTCCAGAAGGTTTGCGCATGTTTGCCTTGCTCATGATCCACTACATGCCGGGGCTTGGTGGGTGGGTCGTAGCGCAACGGCAGGTCAATGCTGCCACTGTCCAGCGTCGGCTCGCCCCAGCACAAGGCCGTGTAGGCTTTTTCGGTTTCCCGGTCATGAAACTGCCGAGACAGTTCGCGGTGGGTATCCGGGTCGCGAGCCAGCAGAATGATCCCGGAGGTTTCCCAGTCCAGGCGATGGACGATACGGGCTTCGGGGTAGCCATTTTCCTGCAGGCGGGTAATCAGGCAATCCTTGTTGTCCTCGGCGCGGCCAGGAACGGAAAGCAGCAGGGTTGGCTTATCGATCACCAGAACGCCAGCGTCCTGATGAATGATGCGGATGTTCGACAACGGCATTTGTAACGGCCTCTAGAACGCCAACGGCGGCATTGGCCTTACTCGTTACGAGTAAAGCTCATGCCGCCGCAGACAACCGCCGGATCTAGCGATCTGGCAGGGTGATGTTGAGTTCCAGAATCGAACAGCTGCCCTGGTTTTCCAGAGCGACCTGCACATCGTTGGACTCGATGTTGACGTATTTACGAATGACTTCGACCAGCTCTTTTTGCAGGGCTGGCAGGTAATCCGGAGTCGTGCGTTGGCCGCGTTCATGCGCCACGATGATCTGTAGACGCTCTTTCGCGACCGACGCGGTGCTGGTTTTTTTGCTGGCACGAAAGAAGTCGAAAATGTTCATCAGTTACCCCCGAACAGGCGTTCGAAAAATCCTTTCTTCTGTACGTCCAGGAAACGGTGCTCGCGGTCTTTGCCCAACAGACGATCAACGGCGTCGCTGTAGGCCTGACCGGCATCGCTCTGCTCATCAAGGATGACCGGGACGCCCTGGTTGGAAGCTTTCAATACTGCCTGGGACTCCGGGATCACGCCCAGCAGAGTCACCGCGAGGATTTCCTTGACGTCTTCAACGCCAAGCATCTCGCCCTTGCTGACGCGCTCCGGATTGTAGCGGGTCAACAGCAGGTGTTCCTTGATCGGCTCTTCGTTGCGCTCGGCGCGACGAGACTTGCTGGCCAGCAGGCCGAGCATGCGATCCGAGTCACGTACCGACGAGACTTCCGGGTTGGTCACGACGATGGCTTCGTCAGCGAAGTACATCGCCAGGTGAGCACCGGTTTCGATACCGGCCGGAGAATCGCAGACGATGTACTCGAAGGATTCCTTGAGTTCCATCAGAACCTTTTCCACGCCTTCCTTGGTCAGCGCTTCCTTGTCACGGGTCTGGCTGGCGGCCAGCACGTACAGGCCTTCGATCTTCTTGTCCTTGATCAGGGCCTGCTGCAGGTTGGCTTCACCGTTGACCACGTTGACGAAGTCATACACCACGCGACGCTCGCAGCCCATGATCAGGTCGAGGTTACGCAAGCCGACGTCGAAGTCGACGATGACAGTTTTATGGCCGCGCAGTGCGAGGCCGGTACCGATGGCGGCGCTGGTGGTGGTCTTGCCCACACCACCCTTGCCGGATGTAACCACGAGAATCTTGGCCAAGGTGTATCACCCCTAGAGGAAAAGGACTTTTAGTCCTGAAGAGCGTCCCTTGAAGCGGCGGCATTCGAACAATGACGGAAATTTAAACGCCCGTCGGTCTGGACCTCGGAGCAATCTGCCAGAGAAAGTGAATATCCCCGGATTTCCTACAGCCTTTGCTACGTTTTCGCGACGAATCAGAGATGCTTTGAAAATGGCGCAGTATCCGTTAAAGACGGATGATGTTCAACACGTCGCCGGACAGGCTGACCTGTACCGAGCTCCCCCACAGAGGATCGCGGCGCAGATCTTCGGAAACCTTGTATTGCCCGGCGATGGATATCAATTCGGCGCCCATTTGCTGACAGAAAATTCGCGCTTTGGTATCGCCTTTTATTCCTGCCAGTGCTCGTCCACGCAATGGGCCGTAAACATGGATGTTGCCATCGGCCAGAAGTTCCGCACCGGGACTGACCGGCGCAATCACCACCAGGTCGCCACCAGGGGCATAAATCTGCTGACCACCCCGCACCGGCGAGGTGATAACCCGGGTTGGCTTGATGATTGGCTCGGGTGGTTTTTCAGCTTTTTTCTTTGCTGCATCGCCTTCCAGTGGGTCCAGCGGACGTTCCCGGGCACCCGAAGGCGGCAATACGGGCAAGTCAATCGCGATGGCTGCGGCGATGTCTTCGATACGGTTGGCGCGGATCGCCAGAGTGCGCAACCCATGCTGACGACAGACCCGCATCAGGCCGGGCAGGTCGACGGCGCCGCTGTCGGCCGGGAGCTTGTCCAGCGCCAGTACCAGCGGGGTATTGCTGAAGAAATTCGGGGCCTGCGCCACTTTTGCCGCCAATTGACGGTCCAGCGCCTCAAGGTTATTGCGGGCCAGCTCCAATACGGTAATGGCCAGCATGCTGCCCTTGAGTTGGAAAACAGGTTCCTGTTCTTGCGATTCGTTTTGGCTCATGGTTGGCATACAACGGCTTGTCGCTAAAAGTGCCGAGACTTATAACGAGAACGCCCGCTAGCCGCAAGCGGGGTCGAACCGTTGTAGAATGCGCGGCCATGGTTCTGACGGAAGCTTTAATGGATCGCCCGCGTTTTCGAACTTCTTTTCTGCACCCGCGTTTCTGGCCGCTATGGCTTGGGCTGGGGCTGCTTTGGCTGATTGTTCAGCTGCCATTTCGCGTTCTGGTCGTCATTGGCCGACTGCTGGGTGCGGTGATGTATCGCTTCGCCACTGATCGCAAATACATTGCCTCGCGCAATCTGGAGCTGTGTTTCCCCGAGTTATCCAGCGTGGAGCGCAAACGCCTGCTGAAGGAAAACTTCGCATCTACCGGGATCGCTTTCTTTGAAATGGCCATGAGCTGGTGGTGGTCAAAAGAGCGTCTGGCCAGGCTTGCGCATATTGAAGGTGTCGAACAGCTGCAGGCTGTGCAGCAGCAAGGGCAGGGCGTGATCCTGATGGCGCTGCATTTCACTACCCTGGAAATCGGCGCTGCGCTGCTGGGCCAGCGGCACACCATCGATGGCATGTACCGCGAACACAAAAATCCGCTGTTTGATTTCATTCAGCGTCGCGGGCGTGAGCGGCACAACCTCGATTCTCTCGCGGTAGAGCGCGAGGACGTGCGCGGCATGCTCAAATTGCTGCGCAACGGTCGCGCCATCTGGTATGCCCCGGATCAGGACTACGGCGCCAAGCAGAGTGTGTTTGTACCGCTGTTTGGCATTCAGGCAGCCACCGTGACCGCTACCAGCAAATTCGCCAAACTTGGCCGCGCCCAGGTGGTGCCTTTCACACAGCAGCGTCTGGCCGATGGCAGTGGCTATCGTTTGGTGATTCACCCGCCTTTGCAGGATTTCCCTGGTGAAAGCGATGAAGTCGATTGCCTGCGCATCAATCAATGGGTAGAAAGTGCCATTAGGGAATGCCCCGAGCAATATCTTTGGGCGCATCGTCGGTTCAAAAGCAGGCCGCCGGGCGAGCCGAAACTCTATAAAAAGCGTGACTGACCAGTAAAGGCGCAGCCTAAATGCTCGAACCCGCAGTAGCCATGGACGTGGTAAATGATGTCGAGCCCGTTACCGGGTTGATTCTGTCTGGGGGCGGGGCGCGTGCGGCCTATCAGGTGGGGGTGTTGGCAGGGATTGCCGATTTGCTGCCGCCGGGTGCGCCGAATCCGTTTCCGGTGATTGTCGGGACGTCCGCTGGCGCCATCAACGCTGTCAAACTGGCCAGCGGTGCCTTGCACTTTCGCACCGCCGTCCATCAATTGACCGACTTCTGGCAGGGTTTTCGCAGTGAACAGGTGCTGCGCAGCGACTGGCGTGGGGTCATTGCTCAGGCTCGACGGTTTGTCGGCAACAGCCTGTTAGGCATTGGCTCCCACGTGCCGGTGGCGCTGCTCGACAGTTCGCCGCTACGGGATCTGCTCACCGAGCGGCTGGACCTTGAAAGCATCAACGCCGCCATCGAAGCCAGACACCTGCGCGCCGTGGCCGTGACGGCGTTCGGTTACGAGTCCGGCCATGCGATGACCTTCTATCAGGGCAAAGGCACCATCGAGCCCTGGCTGCGCCATCGCCGCCTGGGCGTGCCGACCCAACTCACTATTGATCACCTGCTGGCCAGCTCGGCGATACCGCTGCTGTTTGCCCCGGTCAAAATCGGTCAGGAGTATTTTGGTGACGGCGCGGTACGCCAGTCGGCTCCTATCAGCCCGGCGCTGCACCTGGGTGCCAATCGCGTTCTGGTGGTGGGGGTGAGTGGTAACTCGCGAGGTATCGATGTCGGCAAGCAGATTCAGCGGGTTGCGAGTGGTAAGCAGCCGACCCTGGCGCAAATCAGCGGGCACATGCTCAACAGCACCTTCATCGACAACCTGGAAAGCGATATTGAAGTGCTGGAGCGCATGAATCTGGTCAGTGATCTGCTGCCTTGTGAGCAGCGTGTGCGCAAGAAGGGCCTGGCGCCGGTTGAGGTGTTGGTCATCGCTCCCAGCCAACCCATCGACCAGATCGCCGCCCGCCATCGTCACGAACTGCCTCGGGCGTTGCGCACCTTTTTACGGGGGCCGGGCGCCACCAAAACCAGCGGTGCCAGCGTGCTGAGTTACTTGCTGTTCGAGGCCGGTTACTGCCGGGAATTGATCGAACTGGGCCGTTACGACGCCATGGCCCAGGGTGAGCAGTTGAAGCGGTTTTTAAGGTTGGATTGATATCTCGCGCTGCAATGAAATCCATGTTGGAGCGAGGCTTGCCCGCGATAAGAGCACCGCGCAAAAAAGGTCGATCACCTAAACCTTATCGCGGGCAAGCACCGCTCCCACAGGGACACCATTTCAAGTCAAAACAGCGGTTACGCCGTCAACCGATCATCCCGGAAGTCCCGCAGTGCTTGCTCGATCTCTTCACGGGTGTTCATCACGAACGGGCCGTATTGCACGATCGGTTCGCGCAGTGGCTTGCCAGCGATCAACAGCACGCGAGCACCTGTGGCGGTGTTCAGTTGCAGTTCGCCTTCTTCGGACAACCTCACCATACGGCTGGCGCTGACGCCTTGCGGATGGCCTGCAACTTCCAGACTGCCTTCATAGACATACAGCAATGCGCGATGGCCTTCGGGAACACGCGGGCTGATGCTGGTGCCTGCTGGCATATGAAAGTCGAAGTACTGCGGTTCGGTATCCGGACGCTGTACGGCGCCCGCTTGCTGGATCTGGCCATCGTCGAACTGCCCGGCGATCACCACTACATCAACACCGTTTTGCGTAGTCAGGCGCGGGATATTTTCCGGCTGAATGTCCTGATAGCTGGCGTCGTTGAGCTTGGTTTTGCCCGGCAGGTTCAACCACAACTGAAAGCCGCGCATCACGCCTTCTTCCTGCTCCGGCATCTCGCTGTGGATGATGCCGCGCGCTGCGGTCATCCATTGCACGCCACCGCCTTGCAGCAGGCCGACGTTGCCCATGTGGTCTTCATGACGCATGCGGCCTTCGAGCATGTAGGTGACCGTCTCGAAACCCCGATGGGGGTGCGGCGGAAAGCCTGCGATGTAGTCGTCGGGCTTGTCGGAGCCGAACTCATCGAGCATCAGGAACGGGTCGAACTGCTCGACACCCGGCCCGCCGAATACACGGGTCAGTTTTACGCCGGCACCGTCCGACGTGGGTTGGCCAGCTTGAATGGACAGCACTTTACGAAATTGGCTCATGGGTAAGCTCTCCTCATCAATGGCGACCATGCTATGCCTGTTTGGTTGATTGATGGGTGAGGAATCTAAAAGCGAATGATCGATTTTGCAGATGTTTTCGAATCTCAGGCGGTATGCGGAAAACTCCTACAATATTAGTTGATGTTTCTTATGTGTGCGCAGTCTTTGTCCTGGAGATTTGAAAAAAATCTCACTGTATATTGGCGGGCCTGTGAATTGATGCTAAGGATTAGTCGCGTGGCTTTGTATTTTGAAACATTTAAAAAAATATTCGACTTCAACGGACGATCGAGTCGAACAGAGTACTTCGTTTTCCTGTTTGGTTCAGTTCTGTTCGGTCTTCCGCTGGTATTTATTGATGTAGTCTCGGAGCTTTACAGTCCTGTATATGGAGTCGGCCCGTTAACTGGGTTGTTTATACTTGCTACGGTTATTCCTTCCCTGTCAGTCTTTATTCGAAGACTCCATGATGGTGGATTCAGCGGGTGGTGGTTTTTCATCGGTTTTGTTCCTTTCGTCGGCCCTATTGTCCAGCTGATTCTGATTCTTTGGGAAGGGACTGACGGCCCCAATAAATATGGGGTTGATCCACGGGCGACAGCATCGGAGCTTGCGTCCTAAAGACTCGCCTGACGAGTTGAGGTGCCCTTCGGGTTGGCCGCAGCCGGGCTAGTAGGCTCTGAGAAGTGTTTCCGCGAGGTGCGTCGCGGTTCGCTTCGCTTTATTGGTTGCCTGATTGTTAGAGTTAAGTCAATGAAGCAATATAGAGCAACCTTCGTAAAAGGGTTCGATTTCAACGGTCGTGCCAGCAGGAAAGAGTACTGGATATTTACAGGTGTCAATACATGCATCTCTTTGTTGGTGGCTGCCTTTGATGTCTATATTGGGTGGTTTAGCTTTGAGTACTATATCGGCGCTTTTAGCACGGTATTAGGTTTGATACTGCTGATTCCGTCTTTCGCTGTAACGATCAGGCGCTTTCACGATTTCAATTGCTGTGGCTGGTGGTGGCTGACGTTTCTCATGCCGGTCGTAGGTTTGCTTTTACAAATTATTTTCATGAGCGTTAAGGGAGATAGTGGGCGAAATATTTATGGTGAGGATCCGATAGCTCAGATGTATTAGTCCGGTGGGACAGCACTTAATTCTTCCCGCACCTCTGTCTCCTGAGATTCAAAAAACCGGCCAGTCGGATCACTCCGGCTGGCCGTTTTTGTGGCGCCGATCTGTTACTCGGCGATTTGCAGTTTGCGGGCTTCGGTGTAGACGTAGCGCACTTTCTCGTATTCGAAAGGCGAGTTCATCTGGCCATAGCGGAAGCTGGTGCCGTAGCGGCGATCGATGGCACGCAGAACGTAGAGTTCCGGGTGGTCGCTGCTGACCTGGGCGACGTTGAGGAAGTTGATCTGCGATTCGGCAGTGAAGTCGAACAGCAGGCCGCCCGTGTCACGCAGGTTCGATGGGCCCAACAACGGCAGCACCAGGTAAGGACCGGACGGCACACCGTAGAAACCCAGGGTCTGACCGAAGTCTTCGTTCTGGCGCGGCAGGCCCATCATCGTTGCCGGGTCCCACAAACCAGCGATACCCACCGTGGTGTTGACCAGCAGACGCCCAGTGGTTTCCAGGGAGCGCTGGCCCTTGAACTGGAACAGGCTGTTCAGCAGGTTGGGAATTTCGCCCAGGTTGCTGAAGAAGTTGCTCACGCCACTGCGTACGAAACCTGGAGTGATGTAGCGGTAGCCATTGACCACTGGCAGGAATACCCACTCGTCGAAGCGATAGTTGAAGTGGTAGACCCGACGGTTCCACGACTCCAGCGGGTCGTAAACTTCCAGCGCGGTAAGCGTGGCGCGTTCGAATTCCCGTTGATCCAGACCGGGGTTGAATTGCAGCGACTTCAACGGCTGGGTGAAGCCGTCACCATCAATCTGGCGAGCCACGGTCGCCGGATGTTCGGCAAGGTTGCTGTTGGTCGCGTCAGCGGCCTGGACAGTTCCTGCGCAGAGCAGGGCAGCGAGGAGTAAAAGACGTTTAGCCACGGAAGAACTCCAGCATGGCGTCGCTGTTGACGCGGTAATTGATGTTGCCGCAATGGCCGCCGTATGGATAAACGGTCAGGCGATCGCCAAAGGTTTTGCGCAGGAAGCCTAGGTCACCGGCGCCCAGAATCACATCGTCGGCGTTGTGCATGACCGAGATTTTCTTGCTGTCGTGCAGGTAATCCTTGAGTGCGTACAGGCTCACTTGGTCCACCAGCTGCAACAGGCTGCCACCGTCGGTGCGGGCACGCCACATCGGGATGACTTGCTCGGTCAGGTAGCAATCGAAGTCGCATTGCAGTGCACGACGCAGGAACGGCGACAGGCTGGTGCCTTCAGTGATCGGGAATTTCGGCGGTGTAATCAAGCCACGACGGTTGATCAGGTCCGAAGTGAACGCGATATCAGCCGACGAGAAGCGGAACGAGGTACCAATCAGCATCGCCATCTGTTCGTTGGTCAGGTGCTGTTTGGATTGCTGGAAGTCGTAAAGCAGTGCGTCATTGAGGTCGATGTAACCCTTCTGACGGAAGTAGCGGGTCAGCTTTTCCAATACCAGCTCATAAAACGTGGTGCTGTTGTCGATGCCCTTGACGTTGGTCTGCACCAGTTTGTCGAGGTTGGAAATCGACGTGTACAGATTGACCGGCGGATTGAGCAGCAGCACTTTCTTGAAATTGAAGCTGCGACGGGTTTCGTCCAGACGGGCGACGAACGCGGCGTTCAATGCACCCAGGCTGTAACCGGTCAGGTAATAGTCGGTGACTTTCAGATCAGCCTGTTGGGCGCGCACCCCCTGCATGACCCGGTAAAGGTCTTCGGCATCTTCGGTGGAGATCCCTGGCGTGGCGAACCGCGACGCGGAGCTCATGAAGTCATAGCTGGTAGGCGACGACAGCTGTACGACGTTATAGCCGGCGCCGTAGTACAGCTTCTTGAGGAATTCGTTGATGGTGCTGTTGTAAGGCGCACCGGTACCGGCGATCAGGAAGATCAGCGGTGCTGGTTTGTCTTGCTTGGCCAGGCGATAGCGCAGCTTCTTGACCGCCCAGAAATTGTCCGGAAGGGTGAATTCACGCTCCGGACGCAGGTTCAGGGTGTAGTCATCCTGATCAATGTCGTCGTCGCTTGGTAGCTCTGGGCGCATGTCGGGAGGCGTGGTGGCGATGGTCGCTTCAAAAGGGTTCTTTAAAGGGAAGCCATAGGTGGCGGGGTCAACATTGACCGCCATAGCGGACGCACTCAAACAGAGGCCGCCAATTACGGCAGCAAAGCGCAGGAAACGGAGCATGACTAGATCCCTTGGGAAAGAAGTGCTGATGATGTACGCGGGCTAAGACCGTTGGTGTAGTGCCAAAGTGCCCTACAAACAGGTAAACCCGTTGTAAATAGTTCGAGACAATACACGTTCTCTGGCGTCAAGAGAGCAATGCTGTGCTTTTTTGTCGTTTATAGAATGCACGGGCGTGCGGCGATACGTACTACCCGTAGGAGCGCGCTTGCCCGCGATGGCGTCAGCACAGGCGATTATTCATCGTCCGGCTGACCGAATCGCGGGCAAGCGCGCTCCTACAGGGGGGAGGTGCGGGGTTTTGCAGGCAGCAAAAAGGGGAGCCGAAGCTCCCCTTTTGAATCGTCTTACGTGCTCTTTTTTTATTGTTTTAGGGTGGTCTGTTGTTGTTTTTGGCGACCGATCCCTTTACTGCGTTCTTGTTCGACCCCCATCCGGGATCAAGAGCAAACGTATTTTTTTGAGCGCTGACTCACTTTGATCTCGCGATCCAACCAGTACGGGAGCTACCTGAAGGTAGTTTTATTATTCTCTGTCCGGTTGCGAGGCACCTGGGCGCCTCTGTAAAGCTGATCCACTCCAAAAAAATCTGTTAGCTGCGTCTCTGTGCCTTTGTTCTTGTTATGTCAGAGCCGGTACGTCTTGTTTTTATTAGGTTTGCTGCATTTTATTCTTGTTGTGCCAGAGATATAGCAGGAGCTGTGCCAACTTTTGAAACGCTATTTAAATCAGTGTGTTAGCTATTTTCGATTGCGTGGCGCTAACGTTCCCTGTTTCCGTGTTACCCGACTCTGGAGAGGTTTCCGGCGGGAGGTAACACAATGTGTTCCCGTGCTTGGCCCGCCGCTTTTTACGACAAGGTTGTCGCTGATGGCGCGCTGATGTCGTTTCTCCGTGTCTTGAGGTCGCTGACAGAGCATGTCCCATCGCCGTGCGGGTTGATGATCAGGGGGCATGCGGTACAGGTCATCGTCCGCTTGGCAAATGAAGCGTGAAAAAGTGCGCAGTGCAGCTGCGATATGCGCCGACTGCGGTCTTTATAAAAACGTTAATGATGCCTGACAGTTGTCGGGCACAGGACTACCGGGGAGTAACGATGAATATGCGAAAAATCCTGGGTGTGAGCGCCGCTCTGGCGCTTGCTGTCAGTTCTACGCTGGTCTTTGCAGCAGATAAGGCCAAAGAAGTGAGCATTGGCTATGTCGACGGTTGGTCCGATAGCGTTGCCACGACAAACGTCGCGGCAGAAGTGATCAAGCAAAAACTCGGGTATGACGTGAAACTCCAGGCAGTTGCTGCCGGGATCATGTGGCAGGGCGTAGCGACAGGCAAACTGGACATGATGCTGTCGGCCTGGCTGCCGGTGACTCACGGTGAATACCTGGCCAAGAATAAAGACAACGTCGTGAACTACGGCTCCAACTTCAAGGACGCCAAGATCGGCCTGATCGTGCCCGAATATGTAAAAGCCAAAAGCATCGAAGACCTCAAGACTGACGATTCCTTCAAGAAAAAGATTGTCGGCATCGACGCCGGTTCGGGCGTGATGATCAAAACTGACCAGGCCATCAAGGATTACGGTCTGGATGGTTACAAACTGCAGGCCAGCTCCGGTGCCGGCATGATCGCTGAACTGACTCGCGCTTATCCAAAAGAGCAGTCCATCGCAGTGACGGGTTGGGTACCGCACTGGATGTTCGCCAAGTGGAAGTTGAAGTTCCTGGAAGATCCGAAAGGCGTCTACGGTGCGGCGGAAACCGTGGATAGCATCGGCAGTAAAGAACTGGCCACCAAAGCACCGGAAGTGGTGGCGTTTCTGAAGAAGTTTCAATGGGCTTCCAAGGACGAAATCGGCGAAGTCATGCTGGCCATCCAGGACGGCGCCAAGCCTGACGTGGCGGCCAAGGACTGGGTTGCCAAGCATCCTGATCGCGTAAAAGAGTGGACGGGTAAATAAGCCTGCCCTTAAGCAACACTCGAAACCGCCCGGTTTAACGACCGGGCGGTTTTTTTGTGGCTTGCGCAGAATGTTTGGGCATGCAATTAGCCCGTGGGAGCGAGCTTGCTCGCGAAGACAATGTTCCTGATTCCATGAATTGTTCGGATGTCCCGTCCTCTTCGCGAGCAAGCTCGCTCCCACGGGAATTTCCGTGCAGGTATGCACATCCCTCAAACCCCGACTAATGTCGTTCTAATACTAAGGTCGTCTGGAGCAGCGGCCAGAGCGGACTAAAGTGAATGCGTGACATCTCATCTGTGCTGCGAGGACAAAAACAATGAACGACAGCATTTACCTCTCGATTCAAAACAGCCCCCGTTTCAAGGAGCTGGTATCCAAAAGGGAGCGTTTCGCCTGGATTCTTTCGGCGATCATGCTTGGGCTTTACGCCGCTTTTATCCTTTTGATCGCTTATGGACCGCATCTTCTGGGCGCGAAACTGAGCCCGACTTCGACCATCACTTGGGGCATGCCGATCGGGGTTGGTTTGATCCTGTCTGCGTTCGTGCTGACCGCCATCTATGTTCGCCGTGCCAATGGTGAATTCGATGACCTGAACAACGCGATCCTGAAGGAGGCGCAACAATGATCCGGCGCCTCTTTGCAGCATTCGGCCTGGCCGCCTTCGCGCCGTCCCTCTGGGCGGCTGACGCGTTGACTGGCGCTGTGCAGAAACAACCTCTGAACACATCGGCGATCGTCATGTTCGTCGTGTTCGTCGCCTTCACGCTGTACATCACCTACTGGGCATCGAAAAAGAACAAGACCGCGTCGGACTACTATTCGGCTGGTGGCAAGATCACCGGTTTCCAGAACGGTTTGGCGATTGCCGGTGACTACATGTCTGCGGCGTCCTTCCTGGGTATTTCCGCGCTGGTTTACACCTCCGGCTACGATGGCCTGATCTACTCGATCGGCTTCCTGGTGGGCTGGCCGATCATTCTGTTCCTGATCGCCGAGCGCCTGCGTAACCTGGGTAAGTACACCTTCGCTGACGTGGCGTCCTATCGCCTCAAGCAGAAAGAAATTCGCACCCTGTCCGCCTGCGGTTCGCTGGTGGTGGTGGCGTTCTATCTGATTGCGCAGATGGTAGGTGCTGGCAAACTGATCCAGTTGCTGTTTGGTCTGGACTATGCGGTTGCCGTGGTACTGGTGGGTATCCTGATGTGCCTGTACGTGTTGTTCGGCGGCATGCTGGCCACCACCTGGGTACAGATCATCAAGGCGGTGATGTTGCTGTCCGGTGCGTCGTTCATGGCGCTGATGGTCATGAAGCACGTCAACTTCGACTTCAACATGCTGTTCTCCGAGGCGGTCAAGGTTCACCCTAAAGGTGAAGCGATCATGAGCCCGGGCGGTCTGGTGAAAGATCCGATTTCGGCCTTCTCCCTGGGCCTGGCACTGATGTTCGGTACTGCTGGCCTGCCGCACATCCTGATGCGCTTCTTCACTGTGAGCGATGCCAAGGAAGCCCGTAAGTCGGTGCTCTACGCCACTGGCTTCATCGGTTACTTCTACATCCTGACCTTCATCATCGGCTTCGGCGCGATCCTGCTGGTCAGCACTAACCCTGCGTTCAAGGACGCGGCCGGTGCGCTGTTGGGTGGTAACAACATGGCAGCGGTGCACCTTGCCGATGCGGTGGGTGGCAGTCTGTTCCTGGGCTTCATCTCGGCGGTAGCCTTTGCCACCATTCTGGCAGTGGTTGCCGGTCTGACCCTGGCGGGCGCTTCGGCGGTATCCCACGACCTGTATGCCAGCGTAATCAAGGCAGGCAAAGCCAACGAAAAGGATGAAATCCGGGTTTCGAAGATCACTACCATTGCGCTGGCTATCGTGGCCATCCTGTTGGGTATTGCCTTCGAAAGTCAGAACATCGCGTTCATGGTGGGCCTGGCGTTCTCCATCGCGGCGAGCTGCAACTTCCCGGTCCTGCTGCTTTCCATGTACTGGAAAAACCTGACCACCCGTGGCGCCATGATCGGCGGCTGGATGGGCTTGATCAGCGCCGTGGTGCTGATGGTCCTTGGCCCGACCATCTGGGTATCGATCCTGCACAATCCGAAGGCCATCTTCCCGTACGAATACCCGGCGCTGTTCTCCATCGCTATCGCATTCGTTGGCATCTGGTTCTTCTCCATCACCGACAAATCAAAAGCGGCAGAAGGCGAACGTGCGTTGTTCTACCCGCAGTTCGTCCGTTCCCAGACTGGCCTGGGTGCCAGCGGTGCGGTGTCGCACTAAGCGATAGACGTTGTAAAAAAGAAAGCAGCCTTCGGGCTGCTTTTTTTATTCCTTTGAATTCGGTTTTCTCCAGTCATACGAAAAAACTGTAGGAGCGACCGGGGTGGCGCTCCACCTTGCTCGCGATAGCGGTTTATCTGTCGATAAATCATTGCCTGACCTGACGCTATCGCGAGCAAGCTCACTCCTACAGGTCTAGCGTGAACCGGAATAACGGTGATCGCTGTAAACCACTCAATAAAAAGCCCCGCTTAATAAGCGGGGCTTCAGGTTATGCCGTACGGATCTTTATATCCGGCCCAGCAATACCAGAATCAACAGAATGACCAGAATCGTACCGATGATCCCCGACGGACCGTAGCCCCAGCTGCGGGAGTGAGGGAAGACTGGCAAACCGCCAACCAGCAGCAAGATCAGGATAATGATAAGAATTGTGCCGATGCCCATGACGAGTTCCTTCTTTGGTTCTTGGTTAATGGCTACAACAGTTCAAGCTTTTACCGGGTTGGCGTAAAGTTTGTGCTGCTTGAAACATCCGACTGTCGGTACTCTAAAAAAATCCATGGGCTGTACGATAATTTTTACATTTAGTTAAAGGTTCATATTTAGCAAATAAAGGTTGAACTTTAGTGCCCGCTCACTGTTTGCGCTCCATGAATAGAGGCTGCCATGTTTTATCGTCTTGCCGCCGATTCTGTCGTGATCATCCATCTGTTGTTTATCGTCTTCGTGCTGTTCGGCGGGCTGCTGGTTTTGCGTTGCCGCTGGCTGATCGGGTTGCATGTGCCTGCGCTGATCTGGGGGGCGACGGTAGAGTTCATGCACTTGTACTGTCCGCTGACGCCCCTGGAAAACTCACTGCGGGCCAAGGCGGGGAGCCAAGGCTATGACGGAGGCTTCATCGAGCATTACCTGATCCCGCTGATTTACCCGGCAGGCCTGACACCGCAAATTCAGCTTTGGCTGGGAAGCATTGTGCTATTGAGCAATCTGCTCATTTATGGCTGGCTGGTCAGTCGCCTCTGGCTGCGCCGCAAGCCCGCGTAAGCCGTGGGTTTGCCTGGGTCATTCAGCACCCTGATGGTGGATCGAATCCGTGAAATCAGTGGTTACACTCAGCTTCAATCCCCGTGAAGACAAGGCGTTTCCCTATGCAAAATCGCATCATGATTACCGGCGCAGGTTCTGGTCTGGGTCGCGAAATCGCGCTGCGCTGGGCCCGTGAAGGCTGGCGCCTGGCGTTGTCTGACGTCAACGACGTCGGTTTGCAGGAAACCCTCAGGCTGGTGCGTGAGGCGGGGGGCGAGGGTTTTGTGCAGCGCTGCGATGTGCGCGATTACAGCCAATTGACAGCGTTGGCCCAGGCCTGTGAAGAAAAGTTTGGCGGCATTGACGTCATCGTCAACAACGCTGGCGTGGCGTCCGGTGGGTTCTTCAGCGAGTTGTCGCTCGAGGATTGGGACTGGCAGATCGCAATCAACCTGATGGGCGTGGTCAAGGGCTGCAAGGCGTTCCTGCCGATGCTTGAGGCCAGTAAAGGCAAGATCATCAACATCGCCTCCATGGCGGCGTTGATGCAAGGCCCCGCCATGAGCAACTACAACGTGGCCAAAGCCGGTGTGGTGGCGCTCTCTGAAAGTCTGCTGGTGGAGTTGCGAGAGCAGGATGTGACGGTGCATGTGGTCTGCCCGTCGTTCTTCCAGACCAATCTGCTGGACTCCTTTCGTGGTCCGACTCCCGCCATGAAGGCTCAGGTGGGCAAGCTGCTGGAAAGTTCGCCGATTACGGCCACGCAGGTTGCCGAATACATTTTCGATCATGTTGCCCAGGGCGAATTCATGATCCTGCCCCATGAACAAGGGCGTATGGCCTGGCAGCTGAAACAGCAAAACCCCCAAGCGCTATACGACGAGATGGCCAGTATGTGCGGGAAGATGCGGGCCAAGGCGCGGCAGGGGTAGGGATTAAATGCCTGGGTAGAATCATCCCTGTGGGAGCGGTGCTTGCCCGCGATAAGAACACCTCGGTTTGCCTGATAGACCAGGGTGCCCTCATCGCGGGCAAGCACCGCTCCCACAAGGGTTTTGCATAGGCTCGCATCTCGCTTTTCTGCTAGGGTTGCCGCCTTCCCCTTCAACCCTGGAAGCCCATCCTCCATGCTCAATTACCTCTGGTTTTTCCTCGCCGCGTTGTTCGAGATCGCCGGTTGTTACGCTTTCTGGATGTGGTTGCGCCAGGGCAAGAGTGCGCTTTGGGTGATTCCGGCGCTGCTCAGTCTGACCTTGTTTGCAGTGCTGTTGACCCGAGTTGAAGCTGCCTATGCGGGTCGTGCCTATGCGGCTTATGGCGGGATTTACGTCGTGGCGTCGATTGCCTGGCTGGGCATGATCGAGCGCGTCAGGCCGCTAAACTCCGATTGGCTCGGCGTGGCCCTATGCGTTATCGGCGCGACTGTCATTCTGTTCGGCCCGCGCTGGTCGGCTCCCTGAACAGGGGGCATCCCATCCGTTTGTAGGACATATCCTTCAGCATTGTCCGGTGAGCTTGAAGGACATGACTGATTTGGCTCTGGCCAATTGCTGCCAGCGCACCGGCCATGCACTCTGAATTCTCGTTAACAATAAGAGATCAGAAAAATGCTGGTACTCAACCGCGAAGCTGGCGAGGCGTTCTCGATCGGCGATGAAATCAACCTGCAAGTGCTGGCGGTCCACGGCAACCAGGTACGTCTAGGAATCACCGCACCCAGGCAAGTCAAAATCCACCGGGCAGAGGTCTACCGACGGATCGTGCAACGACGACTGGAACCGGCTGGGCTGGAAGAGGATCACCCTGAGTGATCAGTCGAAAAACTCTTTGGGCACGTCATGCTTGAGCATGAGTTGGCATTGCTGGCTTTCAAGATCGAAGAAGATCACCGCCTGGCCTTTGCTCAACGCATGACGCACCCGCAATACGCGGGTCTCCAGCGGCGTTTCGTCGCCGTTATCGGTTCCGTCACGGGTCACGAAGTCTTCGATCAGGCGGGTCAGGGTGTCGGCTTCGAGTTGGTCGTAAGGGATCAGCATGGGGGTTCTCGTATCAGATGCTGGCGATGATAGTGCTGATGCCGGGAAAAATCACAAATTCCTGTCGGAGCGAGCTTGCTCGCGATAAGGTCGGCACGACCTTTAACCCATCGCTAAGCCCATCATTTTCACGACTGCTTTGCAGTTGATCGCGAGCAAGCTCACTCCTACAGGGGAGGGGCCGGGTTACTCCACCTCTTCCCGGTTCTGCCCGATCAAGCTATCGACGCTCGGCACTCGGGTATCGCTCTCCATTTGCGCATCATGTTCAATCTGATGACTGAACGCCTCGAGTGACACCTTGCCTGGCTGCGCATCGCTGGCAAAAACCGGCGGGCTGAGCATGTAGGCGCCGAGCAAACGGCTGAGCGCCGCAAGGCTGTCAATGTGGGTGCGTTCATAGCCGTGAGTGGCATCGCAGCCGAAAGCCAGCAGAGCCGTACGAATGTCATGCCCGGCGGTAACCGCCGAATGCGCATCGCTGAAGTAATAGCGGAACATGTCCCGACGCACCGGCAGCTCATTTTCGCTGCCCAGGCGCAGCAGGTGGCGCGACAGGTG
>Ga0247735_1000069_pt1 | contig 62078 bp, 53 predicted proteins | sample UWRJL178409R2_FD_180934 | JGI IMG/M metagenome (GOLD analysis project Ga0247735, IMG submission 180934) | Plant litter microbial communities from Arlington Agricultural Research Station in Wisconsin, United States - UWRJ-L178-409R-2 | ecosystem: Environmental > Terrestrial > Plant litter >... | reverse complement strand
CGGTGACTGCGTTCAGCTCTTCAGCAGCGGAGGCCAGTTGCGTGGCCGAGCCGGAAATACGCATCAAAGTGTCGCGCAGTTTTTCCTGCATCTTCTGCATGGCCAGCAGCAAGCGGCCGGCTTCGTCCGTGCCATCGACCTTGATCGGGCGCGTCAGGTTGCCTTCGGCGATGGTTTCGGCGGCTTCGAGGGCCGAGGCAATCGGACGGGTAATGCTGTTGGTCAGCAGCCAGGCGAAGAGCATGGTCAGTGCGGTGGCAACGATCAGCAGGCCTACCACCAAGGTGAATGCGGCAGAGTATTGATCGGCAGCAACCTGATTGGTCCGACTCAACTGTTGGCCATTGATTTCAACCAGTTTGGCCAGAGCCGCGTTCATCTGGTCGGAGTTGGCGAGGGTGTCTTCATTGAGCAGCTTGGCCAGCTCATCAACCTTGCCGGCGCGGCTGAGACTCTTTATCCGCGTCTCAAGCTGGCGATATTCACTTAACAGCCGCACGTACTCGTTGTATGCAGTTTGCTCTTCGGGCGAGCTGATGTGTTTTTCATACAACGCCTGGGCATCGCTGATCTGCTTGTTGCGCATGGTAAACAGGTCGATGGTTTTCTCCTGAATATCTGCCTCGCGGTTGATCAGCAGGCGATAGGAAAGAACCCGCAGGCGGATGCTCAGTTCGGTGAGACGGTCCAGACTTTGAATACTCGGCACACTGCTATGGGCGATATCTTCGCCAGCATTGCGGATCTTGCTCATTTGGGAAAGCGCGAAGACGCCGAGGATGAGCATGAGCGTGCCGATCAAGGCAAACCCGAGAAACGCGCGCGGCGCGATATTCATGGTGCGTAAAGACATGATTTTTCCAGGAGAAGAAGCGCAGTCCTTGCGAATAGTTGAGTGAAGCGTTGGGGGAATGCTTGCCTATCGGACGGATATCAGAAGTCTTGAGGCGCGAAGAGCGATATCGGGCGTGGCGTAAAGTCGCACAGCAGTGCCAATAGGGGCAAAACGCCACCTGAATGATTGAAAGGCACCACGGGCGGGGGCTGTAGAACTTTCGCTCAAAAAAACCAAAGGCAGGAATTTTTCCGGTTCTGGCCGGACTGACGAGCAGCAGGAACCAGATCGACAAACCACAGTCAACAGGGCCTCTTTATGCACTTGCCTGAAAGAGAGAGCACAGACGCTGCAAAGCCGCTATCTAAAGGGTAAACGCCCTAGCAAGCGCAGTGACTTTTCTTTAAGGTGTGCGCCCGTTGAAATTTGCTCGAGAAATCAAAATGTTGGAAGCATCCCTAAGCCAGTTGGAACAACTTGTCAGCGATCTGGTGCAACAGAACCAGCAACTGCAAACCACGAACACGCAGCTCAGCGCCGAGTTGGCCCAAGCCAAGGATGACAACGACAGTCTGCAATTGAGTCTGATGGAGCAGGAAGAGAAACAAGGCGCCACCGCCGCCCGCATTCAGGCCCTGGTTGACCGCGCTACCAGCGCCAGCGCTGTCAGCGCATGAGTACCAATAGAGACGGGGTGACGGTCGTTTCGATTCTGGGCAACGACTATTCGATCAAGGCCCCGGCCGGTGAAGAACAGACCTTGCTGCAAGCCACCGCCATGCTTCGCGCGTCACTGGCCGAGACCAAGCGCAAATACCCCAGCCTGATCGGGGATCGCCTGCTGGTGTTGGCAGCATTGAACCTGTGCTCGCAGCAAGTCGAGCTCAAAGCGCAACACCAGATCGAACTCAACCGCTGCCAGCAGCAGATCGATGCGACGGTTGATGTGATTTCGAAGACGATTTCGCAGGGCTGATTCGGATACTCACGGTAGGAGCGAACTTGTTCGCGAGACGGCAGACCTGACACACCGCGTCGCCTGCCTCGCCAACAAGTTGGCTCCTACCAGGATTGGGTGCTCTGGTTACGCCCCCATCACCAACCGAATATCCGCCGCCAGCTCCCGCACGCGGGCTTCTTCGATGTCCCACGAGCACATGAAACGCGCCCCGCCGCTGCCGATGAAGGTATAGAACCTCCAGCCCTTGGCAGTCAGTGCGGCGATGGCCGGCTCCGACAGTTGCAGAAATACGCCGTTGGCCTGCACCGGAAACATCAGCTCGACCCCAGGAATATCCTCCACCAGCTTGGCCAGCAGTTGCGCGCAATGGTTGGCGTGGTTGGCGTGTTTGAGCCAGGCGTCGTTTTCCAGAAGCCCTACCCAGGGCGCAGACAGAAAGCGCATTTTCGAAGCCAGTTGCCCCGCTTGTTTGCAGCGGTAATCGAAGTCTTCAGCCAGCTCATGATTGAAGAACAGGATGGCCTCGCCCACCGCCATGCCGTTTTTGGTGCCACCGAAGCACAGCACATCGACGCCGGACTTCCAGGTCAGCTCGGCGGGTGAACAGTCGAGAAACGCACAGGCGTTGGCGAAGCGTGCGCCGTCCATGTGCAGATTCAGTTTCAGCTCCTTGCAGGTGGCGCTGATGGCTTTGAGCTCTTCAGGCTGATAGACGCTGCCCACTTCAGTGGCCTGGGTCAAGGTCACGACCCGCGGCTTGGGGTAATGAATGTCCTGACGCTTGAGCGCCACTTCGCGGATCGACTCAGGCGTCAGCTTGCCCATTTCGCTGCGGGCGGTAAGTAGCTTGGAGCCGTTGGAGAAGAATTCCGGCGCGCCGCATTCGTCAGTTTCGACGTGGGCGGTTTCGGAGCAGATGACGCTGTGATAACTCTGGCACAGCGAGGACAGCGCCAGGGAGTTGGCTGCTGTGCCGTTGAAGGCAAAGAACACTTCGCAATCTGTTTCAAACAATTTGCGGAATTGATCGGAAGCCCGCGCGGTCCATTCGTCATCGCCATAGGCGCGCTGGTGGCCGTGGTTAGCCTGTTCCATCGCAGCCCAGGCTTCAGGGCAGATGCCCGAATAGTTATCACTGGCAAACTGCTGGCTCTTGTCGGTCATAACCGAATCCTTGTCATTGATTATGTGGCGCACTGTAGCGAAGATCGGTGCGCAGCAAAACCTGTTGGAGCGAGGCTTGCCCGCGAACCAGTCGCTGCGGTGAAACATATACACCGCGTGACCGTTCTTCGCGGGCAAGCCTCGCTCCAACAGCTTCAAATACTGGAGAATCATGGACCTGTCTAACCCGCCTTACCTGCCCGGACGCGATAAGGCGCTGGATCTGCTCAAGTGGCTGGCCATGCTGAGCATGGTGCTGGACCATTTGCGCTATGTGGGCTGGTCTGTGGATTTTTTGTATGTGCCGGGGCGCCTGGCTTTTCCCTGGTTCTGCCTGGCGATTGCAGTGAATCTGGGTCGTAAAAGCGCGCTATTGCCCGCACCCAGGGTGCAGTGGCGCTACCTGGGCTGGCTGCTGCTGTTCGCCGTGGTGGCGGAGATTCCTTATCGGCTGTACATGGGCCAGGAGGCCAATACGCTGAATGTCTTGCCCACGCTGGTGCTTGGCCTGCTGATCGCCCAGGGCTGGCGGCATCGCTTGCCGGTCACTCGGGTGATGGCGCTTGCTTCACTGCTGATCGCTGCGGTTTTCCACAAATACCTGATGTTTGGCGCATTTGGTGCGTTGCTGCCGCTGGCGTTTCTATTGGTGCTGGAACGGCCGCTCTGGATGGCGATTCTGCCGGGCGCCATGTGCTTAGCGGGTAACGCTTGGCCGCAAATGTTCGCGGGCGCGGCGTGGGGTGATCCAATCTCCATCGGCTCGATGTTCGCCTGCCTGTTCGCACCCATGCTCGGACTGGCCTTGTTGCGCCGTCGTCTTGATTTCCCCGTGAAGCCCATGCGCCGCTGGGCGTATGGGATTTATCCGGTGCATTTTCTGGTGTTGTTGGGGGTGCGGGAATTGGTGGCGATTTAAAGCTTCTCGCCCTCCCTGTAGGAGCTGCCGAAGGCTGCGAAAGGGTTGTATCAGAAAAACCGATTCGCAGCCTTCGGCAGCTCCTACAGGATCCAAATGACCTTGCTGTAGACAAACTGCCATCAGCGCCCTTATCTTCTGCGCTGGCCACCGCAGTGGCCAACGTCGCTCGGACGGTTCCGGGCGCTTACGTATCTGAGGCCTCCATGGCAGACCTACCTTCGCCGCGCCGTTTTGCGCGTATCGATCGACTCCCCCCGTACGTCTTCAATATCACCGCCGAGCTGAAAATGGCCGCTCGCCGTCGTGGTGAAGACATCATCGACTTGAGCATGGGCAACCCCGACGGGCCAACCCCACCGCATATCGTCGAAAAACTGGTTACCGTTGCCCAACGTGAAGACACTCACGGCTACTCGACTTCGCGTGGCATCCCGCGTCTGCGTCGGGCGATTTCCAACTGGTACAAAAAACGCTACGACGTCGATATCGACCCGGAAGAAGAGGCCATCGTCACCATCGGCTCGAAAGAGGGCCTGGCGCACTTGATGCTCGCCACCCTCGATCAGGGCGACACGGTGCTGGTGCCGAACCCGAGCTATCCGATCCACATCTACGGTGCCGTGATTGCCGGTGCTCAGGTGCGTTCGGTGCCGCTGATTCCTGGCGTGGACTTCTTTGCCGAACTGGAAAAAGCGATTCGTGGCTCGATCCCAAAACCGAAGATGATGATCCTAGGCTTCCCGTCCAACCCCACCGCGCAATGCGTGGAACTGGATTTCTTCGAGCGCGTGGTGGCGCTGGCCAAGCAGTACGACGTGCTGGTTGTTCACGACCTCGCTTACGCCGACATTGTTTACGACGGCTGGAAAGCCCCGTCGATCATGCAGGTGCCGGGCGCCAAAGACATCGCCGTGGAATTCTTCACCCTGTCCAAGAGCTACAACATGGCGGGCTGGCGGATCGGTTTCATGGTCGGTAATCCGGAGCTGGTCAACGCCTTGGCACGAATCAAGAGTTACCACGACTACGGCACCTTCACCCCACTGCAAGTTGCGGCCATCGCGGCGCTGGAAGGCGATCAGAAATGTGTGCTGGACATCGCCGAGCAGTATCGTCAGCGCCGCAACGTGTTGGTCAAAGGCCTGCATGAACTGGGCTGGATGGTTGAGAACCCGAAAGCGTCGATGTACGTCTGGGCCAAGATTCCACCCGCCTACGCCCACCTTGGTTCGCTGGAATTTGCCAAGAAGCTGCTGGCCGAGGCCAAGGTCTGTGTTTCGCCGGGTGTAGGTTTCGGAGAATACGGCGACGACCATGTGCGCTTCGCCCTGATCGAAAACCAGGACCGTATTCGTCAGGCCGTGCGCGGTATCCGCGGGATGTTCCGGGCGGATGGGCAGCTGCCGGGTAAAGCGGTGGTCTGATTGCGAGATTGATGTCCGGGCAGCGCGCACCTGCAGGAGCGCGCTTGCCCGCGATGACCTCAACCATCGCGGTTAAGCGCCCTCCCTCAACTCTCTTCCGGATTGCGCCAGGTCGGCGATTCAGCGCAAATGTGGGGGAGGCTCTAGGGAAGATTCGAGGAGAAATCAACTCTCAAAGTGTACTGAGTGGAACCGCCGACGAATGTCCACGTCCTTTTAGACACAATCAGCGGTGGCTCGCTGGGATCGTTTCCCTGCAGATAATCACCTTTGAGGAAGCCCGGAAATCCTGGCCCTTCATCTATAGGGCCTTCCAAGATGATGAATGACATACCGTCTTCTGTTTGAAGTTTTAGTTCATTGCTCATTTTCATGTCCTCATGTTCTTTCACGATAAGGGCAGCGGCATCCGCCCACGATCAAGAGACTTCATGATCACAAACCAACTCCCTGACGAAGTGATCGTACTGCCGAGACTAGCCCTGGCGTAACTGTCAGAAATGACAGTGGCGACTGGCTACATCTGTTGGATATGTATGGGCAAAGCGGTGGTCTGATTGCGACATCCCACTTTGGAAATCCCCCGGTATCCCCGGTTTTTTTTTGTTTATGTACGCGAACCCTGTAGGAGCGTAGCTTGCTCGCGATCGGCTGCGAAGCAGTCGTAAATTAGTGTCCAAATTTATCCTGACACACCGCAACCAGCCGATTTGTGACCGCTTCGCGGTCAATCGCGAGCAAGCTCACTCCTACAGATTCACGCCCTCATCACTCTATTTACTCTTCCCCAGGATGGCATGTCGTAAACGCACCTTTGCGTGGCGTGCGCAGGCATTTGGCGTCTTTGGTCCGGCCCTAGTATCGCTGTCAAAGGGCCCGGCTTAGATGCTGCGGTCCTACCGATAAGTCAGGCGCGACGCCGCCGCTGGGAGAACCGCGATGTTCAGCAAGAACGACCAAATTCAAGGCTATGACGATGCACTTCTGGCAGCGATGAATGCCGAGGAGCAGCGTCAGGAAGATCACATTGAGCTGATCGCCTCGGAGAACTACACCAGCCAGCGCGTGATGGAAGCCCAGGGCAGCGGCCTGACTAACAAATATGCCGAAGGTTATCCCGGCAAGCGCTACTACGGTGGCTGCGAGCATGTGGATAAAGTCGAGCAACTGGCTATCGACCGCGCCAAGCAACTGTTCGGCGCTGATTACGCCAACGTCCAGCCGCACTCCGGCAGCTCGGCCAACGCGGCGGTTTATCTGGCGCTGCTGCAAGCCGGCGACACCGTGCTGGGTATGAGCCTGGCCCACGGCGGCCACTTGACCCACGGCGCGAAAGTCAGCTTTTCCGGCAAGCTCTACAACGCGGTGCAGTACGGCATCGACACCGCAACCGGCTTGATCGATTACGACGAAGTCGAGCGTATCGCCGTTGAATGCCAGCCAAAAATGATCATTGCCGGTTTCTCCGCCTACTCGAAAACCCTCGACTTCCCGCGCTTCCGGGAAATCGCCGACAAAGTTGGCGCTTACCTGTTTGTCGACATGGCCCACGTGGCGGGCCTGGTCGCGGCCGGTCTGTACCCTAACCCGCTGCCGTACGCCGACGTGGTGACTACCACCACCCACAAAACCCTGCGCGGTCCACGTGGTGGTCTGATCCTGGCCAAAGCCAACGAAGAGATCGAGAAGAAGCTCAACTCCGCCGTATTCCCTGGCGGTCAGGGCGGCCCATTGATGCACGTGATCGCCGCCAAGGCCGTGTGCTTCAAGGAAGCCATGGAGCCAGGCTTCGTCGCGTATCAGCAACAAGTGATCGATAACGCCCAGGCCATGGCGCAGGTGTTCATCGACCGTGGCTACGACGTGGTGTCCGGCGGCACCGACAACCACCTGTTCCTGGTCAGCCTGATCCGTCAGGGCCTGACCGGCAAAGACGCCGACGCCGCTCTGGGTCGCGCGCACATTACCGTCAACAAGAACTCGGTGCCCAACGACCCGCAATCGCCGTTCGTGACCTCGGGCCTGCGCATCGGCACCCCGGCCGTGACGACGCGCGGCTTCAAGGTCACCCAATGCATCACGCTGGCCGGCTGGATCTGCGACATTCTCGACAACCTCGGTGATGCCGACGTCGAGGCCAATGTCGCCAGTCAGGTTGCAGCTCTGTGTACCGATTTCCCGGTTTATAGCTGAGTCAGGAGTAGTTATTCATGCAGCATTACTCAGGCTTCGGCCTTCTCAAACACTCCCTCAGCCACCACGAAAACTGGCAGCGCATGTGGCGCACGCCAACCCCGAAAAAAGTCTATGACGTAGTCATCGTCGGCGGCGGCGGGCATGGTCTGGCGACCGCTTACTATCTGGCCAAAGAGCACGGCATCACTAACGTGGCCGTGGTCGAAAAAGGTTGGCTGGGCGGCGGCAACACGGCCCGTAACACGACGATCGTGCGCTCCAACTACCTGTGGGATGAGTCGGCGCATCTGTACGAACACGCGATGAAGCTGTGGGAAGGCCTGTCTCAGGACCTCAACTACAACGTGATGTTCTCCCAGCGCGGCGTTTACAACCTGTGCCACACATTGCAGGACATGCGTGATTCCGAGCGCCGGGTCAGCGCCAACCGCCTCAACGGGGTGGACGGCGAACTGCTCAACGGCAAACAGGTGGCAGACGAAATCCCGTACCTGGACTGCTCGAAAAACACCCGCTACCCGATCATCGGCGCCACCGTGCAACGTCGTGGCGGCGTAGCACGTCACGATGCCGTGGCCTGGGGCTTTGCCCGCGCCGCTGACGCCTTGGGCGTGGACTTGATCCAGCAAACTGAAGTGACCGGTTTCCGCAAGGAAAACGGCGTGTGCATCGGCGTGGAAACCAACAAAGGCTTCATCGGCGCCAAGCGCGTCGGCGTGGTGACGGCCGGTAACTCCGGGCACATGGCGAAACTCGCGGGTTTCCGTCTACCGATTGAATCCCACCCGCTGCAAGCGCTGGTGTCCGAGCCGATCAAACCGATTATCGACAGCGTGATCATGTCCAACGCGGTACACGGTTACATCAGCCAGTCCGACAAGGGCGACCTGGTGATCGGCGCCGGTATCGACGGCTGGGTTGGCTACGGCCAGCGCGGATCGTACCCGGTGATCGAGCACACCATTCAGGCCATCGTCGAGATGTTCCCGGTGTTGTCCCGTGTGCGCATGAACCGTCAGTGGGGCGGCATCGTCGACACCACGCCGGACGCCTGCCCGATCATTTCCAAGACCCCAGTGCCGAACATGTTCTTCAACTGCGGTTGGGGCACCGGTGGTTTCAAAGCCACGCCGGGCTCGGGCAACGTATTCGCGGCCAGTCTGGCCAAGGGTGAAATGCATCCACTGGCCAAACCTTTCTCCATCGACCGTTTCCACAACGGTGCGTTGATCGATGAACACGGCGCTGCTGCGGTCGCCCACTAAGAGGAGCACTCATCATGTTGCACATCTTCTGCCCTCACTGTGGCGAACTACGCTCCGAAGAGGAATTCCACGCGTCAGGCCAGGCACACATTCCGCGTCCACTGGACCCGGCAGCCTGCACCGACGAGCAATGGGGCGACTACATGTTCTTCCGCGATAACCCACGCGGGCTGCATCACGAACTGTGGATCCACGCCGCCGGTTGCCGTCAGTACTTCAACGCCACCCGCGACACCGTGACTTACGAAATTCTCGAAACCTACCCGATTGGCGCTAAACCGCAGTTCAAGAACCCTGCGTTTGAGAAGACAACCAGCGGCGAGGGAGATCAGGTATGAGCCAGACAAATCGACTGCCCAACGGCGGCCGCATCGACCGTAGCAAGGTCCTGAACTTCAACTTCAACGGCCAGACCTATCAGGGCTTTGAAGGCGACACATTGGCCGCAGCCCTGCTCGCCAACGGCGTGGACATCATCGGCCGCAGCTTCAAGTATTCGCGTCCGCGCGGGATCTTCGCCGCTGGCTCCGAAGAGCCGAACGCGGTGCTGCAGATCGGCGCCACCGAAGCCACGCAAATCCCCAACGTGCGCGCCACGCAACAGGCGCTGTATTCAGGCTTGGTCGCCACCAGCACCAACGGCTGGCCAAGCGTCAACAATGACGTGATGGGCATCCTCGGCAAGGTCGGCGGCAAGCTGATGCCACCGGGTTTCTACTACAAAACCTTCATGTATCCACAGTCGTTCTGGATGACTTACGAGAAGTACATTCGTAAGGCTGCCGGCCTCGGTCGCTCGCCGACCGAAAACGATCCGGACACCTACGACAACATGAACCAGCACTGCGACGTGCTCATTGTCGGCGCTGGCCCTGCCGGTCTTGCCGCTGCACTGGCGGCGGCCCGTAGCGGCGCCCGCGTGATCCTGGCCGATGAGCAGGAAGAATTTGGCGGCAGCCTCTTGGACAGCCGCGAAAGTCTGGACGGCAAACCCGCAGCCGAATGGGTTGCCACGGTTATTGCCGAACTCAAAGGCCTGAAGAACGTGGTGTTGCTGCCTCGGGCCACGGTCAACGGCTATCACGACCACAACTTTCTGACCATTCATGAGCGCCTGACCGATCACCTCGGCGACCGCGCCCCGATTGGCCAGGTCCGTCAGCGCATGCACCGGGTTCGCGCCAAGCGTGTGGTGCTGGCAACCGGTACTCACGAGCGGCCTCTGGTTTACGGCAACAACGACGTGCCGGGCAACATGCTGGCCGGTGCGGTTTCCACCTATGTGCGCCGCTATGGCGTAGCGCCAGGCAAGAAACTGGTGCTGTCCACCAACAACGACCACGCCTACCGCGTCGCGTTGGATTGGCTCGACGCCAGCCTGCAAGTGGTGGCGATTGCCGATGCACGCCACAACCCAAGGGGCGCGCTGGTTGAAGAGGCGCGCGCCAAAGGCATCCGCATCCTGACCGGCAGCGCTGTGATCGAAGCCCGTGGCAGCAAGCACGTGACGGCTGCGCGCATTGCCGCCATCGACGTCAAAGGTCATCGTGTCACCAGCCCTGGCGAATGGCTCGACTGCGACCTGATCGCCAGTTCCGGTGGTTACAGCCCTATCGTTCACCTGGCTTCGCACTTGGGTGGCAAGCCGGTCTGGCGTGAAGACATCCTCGGTTTCGTACCGGGCGAAGCGCCACAGAAACGCGTTTGTGTAGGCGGCGTGAACGGCGTCTACGCACTGGGCGACGCCTTGGCTGATGGTTTCGAAGGTGGCGTACGCGCAGCCAGCGAGGCCGGTTTCAAAGTCGTCGAAGGCGTATTGCCAAAAGCCCTGAGCCGCGCTGAAGAGCCGACATTGGCGCTGTTTCAGGTGCCTCACGACAAACCGACTGCCCGTGCGCCGAAGCAATTCGTCGACTTGCAGAACGACGTCACCGCTGCCGCCATCGAGCTGGCGACCCGCGAAGGTTTCGAGTCGGTGGAGCACGTCAAACGCTACACCGCACTGGGTTTCGGTACAGATCAGGGCAAGTTGGGTAACGTCAACGGTCTGGCCATTGCCGCCCGCTCGCTGAACGTGACCATCCCGGAAATGGGCACCACCATGTTCCGTCCGAACTACACGCCGGTGACTTTCGGCGCCGTAGCCGGTCGGCACTGTGGGCATATCTTCGAGCCGGTACGTTTCACGGCCCTGCACGCCTGGCATGTGAAGAACGGTGCCGAGTTCGAAGACGTCGGCCAGTGGAAACGCCCGTGGTATTTCCCGAAAGCCGGTGAAGACATCCACGCTGCTGTGGCTCGCGAGTGCAAAGCCGTGCGTGAAAGCGTCGGCCTGCTGGACGCCTCGACCCTGGGCAAGATCGACATTCAAGGCCCGGATGCGCGGGAGTTCCTCAACCGCATCTACACCAACGCCTGGACCAAGCTCGATGTGGGCAAGGCGCGTTACGGCCTGATGTGTAAAGAAGACGGCATGGTCTTCGACGACGGGGTGACCGCCTGTGTCGCCGACAACCATTTCATCATGACCACCACCACCGGCGGCGCGGCTCGCGTGCTGCAATGGCTGGAAATCTATCAACAGACCGAATGGCCTGACCTGAAGGTGTACTTCACCTCCGTGACCGACCATTACGCGACCCTGACCCTGTCCGGCCCGAACAGCCGCAAGCTGCTCAGCGAAGTGACCGACATTGATCTGGGCCGTGAAGAATTCCCGTTCATGACCTGGAAAGAAGGTCAGGTCGGTGGCGTTCCGGCGCGAGTGTTCCGTATCTCGTTCACCGGCGAGCTGTCTTACGAGGTCAACATCCAGGCTGACTACGCCATGGGCGTGCTGGAACAGATCATCGAAGCCGGCAAGAAGTACAACCTGACGCCATACGGCACCGAGACCATGCACGTGCTGCGGGCCGAGAAGGGTTTCATCATCGTCGGTCAGGACACCGATGGCTCGATGACTCCGGACGACCTGAACATGGGCTGGTGTGTCGGCCGCACCAAACCGTTCTCGTGGATCGGCCAGCGCGGCATGAACCGTGAAGACTGCGTGCGCGAACAGCGTAAGCAGCTGGTGGGGCTCAAGCCGATTGATCCGAACAAATGGCTGCCGGAAGGCGCGCAGCTTGTGTTCGACCCTAAACAGTCGATCCCGATGACCATGGTCGGTCACGTGACCTCCAGCTATGCGGCTAACTCCCTGGGCTACTCGTTCGCCATGGGTGTGGTCAAAGGCGGTCTGAAGCGCATGGGCGAGCGAGTGTTCTCGCCGCAAGCCGATGGCAGCGTGATCGAAGCAGAAATCGTGTCCTCGGTGTTCTTCGATCCGAAGGGTGAGCAGCAGAACGTGGAGTAATGCTCCACCTGTAGGAGTGAGCTTGCTCGCGATCGGCTGCGAAGCAGTCGTAGAAATGGTGAATGCACCATTGTCTGAAAGTCGTTCCGACTTTATCGCGAGCAAGCTCGCTCCTACAGGGTCCATGTTCACAACAGAATTCAAAACAGGTGCTCTATGACCACAGCCAACGTTTACCAGCAGCGGCCAACGACCGGCGCAAAAGCCGAGTCACCGTTGTTCCACGCCGACCTCAACAGCCTGGTCGGTAAAGGCCGCGCCAACCCTGGCGTGTTCCTGCGCGAGAAAAAATTGCTCGGCCATCTGACCCTTCGTGGCGATGCCCACGATCCGGCTTTCGCTGCCGGGGTACACAAGGCACTGGGCATGGAATTGCCTGGCGCGCTGACACTGGTAATCAGCGGTGAAAGCTCCCTGCAATGGCTGGGTCCGGATGAATGGCTACTGATCGTGCCGAGCGGCGAAGAGTTCAGCGTCGAGCAGAAACTGCGCGAAGAGCTCACTGGCCTGCACATTGCGATCGTCAATGTCAGCGGCGGTCAGTCGATCCTCGAACTGAGCGGCCCGAAAGTCCGCGAAGTGCTGATGAAGTCCACCAGCTACGACGTGCACCCGGACAACTTTCCGGTGGGCAAAGCCATCGGCACCGTGTTCGCCAAGTCGCAACTGGTGATCCGCCGTACCGGTGAGGACACCTGGGAACTGCTGATCCGCCGCAGCTTCGCCGATTACTGGTGGATGTGGTTGCAGGATGCGAGTGCCGAATATGGCCTGACCGTTCAGGCCTGACACAGCAAATCCTCTGTAGGAGTGAGCTTGCTCGCGATGGCGGCGTGTCGATCAGCAAAGATGTAGCTGACCCGGAGCCATCGCGGGCAAGCGCGCTCCTACAGGGATTACACAATTTTCAGGAGTTATCGAATGAGCCGCGCCCCCGACACATGGATTCTGACCGCCGACTGCCCAAGCGTGCTGGGCACGGTGGACGCGGTGACCCGCTATCTGTTCGAGCAGGGCTGCTACGTTACTGAGCACCACTCCTTTGACGACCGGCTGTCCGGCCGCTTCTTCATTCGCGTGGAATTCCGCCAACCAGACGGCTTTGACGAGCAATGCTTCCGCGCTGGCTTGAAGGAACGCGGCGAGGCCTTTGGCATGATCTTCGAGCTCACTGCGCCGAACTATCGACCAAAAGTCGTGATCATGGTCTCCAAGGCCGATCACTGCCTCAACGACTTGCTCTACCGTCAGCGCATCGGCCAGCTGTCCATGGACGTGGTCGCCGTAGTGTCCAACCATCCGGATCTGGAATCCCTGGCGCGCTGGCATGAAATTCCGTACTACCATTTCCCGCTGGACCCTAACGACAAGCCCGCGCAGGAAAGCAAAGTCTGGCAGGTGATCGAAGAGTCCGGTGCCGAGCTGGTGATTCTTGCCCGCTACATGCAAGTGCTGTCGCCTGACCTGTGCCGCAAGCTGGATGGCAAGGCGATCAACATTCACCACTCATTGCTACCCGGTTTCAAAGGTGCCAAACCTTACCATCAGGCCTACAACAAGGGCGTGAAACTGGTGGGTGCCACCGCCCATTACATCAACAACGACCTGGACGAAGGGCCGATCATCGCCCAGGGCGTGGAGGTGGTAGACCACAGTCACTACCCCGAAGACCTGATCGCCAAAGGCCGGGACATCGAAGGCCTGACCCTGGCCCGGGCGGTGGGTTATCACATTGAGAGGCGAGTGTTTCTGAATGCCAACAGGACGGTGGTTCTGTAAATAACCAACCTGTAGGAGCGCACGAGCACCGCGAGGCCGCGATAGCGTCTTGCCTGACACACCGCCATCGCTGCCTCGCGGTGCTCGTGAGCTCCTACAGAGATGCATACGATGCAGAAGAGCAATCCCTGCGTTGCTTGTAACACCCAACAAAAGCAGCGCATTTCTCCGCGACATAACAACAAAATCGAGGTGAAAGAATGTCTGACAATCGTGGTGTGGTGTATCTCGGCGCTGGCAAGGTCGAAGTACAGAATATCGCTTACCCGAAAATGCAGGATCCGCGTGGTCGCAAGATCGAGCACGGCGTCATCCTGCGGGTAGTCTCCACCAACATCTGTGGCTCGGACCAACACATGGTTCGCGGCCGCACCACTGCCCAGACCGGCCTGGTCCTGGGTCATGAAATCACCGGCGAAGTGATCGAAAAAGGCACCGGCGTTGAAAACCTGGAAATCGGCGATCTGGTGTCGGTGCCATTCAACGTGGCCTGCGGTTTATGCCGCTCCTGCAAGGAACAACACACCGGCGTGTGCCTGACGGTGAATCCGGCTCGTCCGGGTGGCGCGTACGGTTACGTCGACATGGGCGATTGGACGGGCGGCCAGGCGGAATACGTGCTGGTGCCGTATGCCGACTTCAACCTGCTCAAGCTGCCTGACCGCGATCGGGCCATGGAAAAAATTCGCGACCTCACTTGCTTGTCCGACATCCTGCCTACCGGTTACCACGGCGCAGTAACGGCAGGCGTTGGCCCAGGCAGCACTGTCTACATCGCTGGTGCCGGTCCTGTGGGCCTGGCCGCTGCTGCATCCGCACGTCTGCTGGGCGCGGCTGTGGTGATCATAGGTGACGTCAACCCGGCTCGTCTGGTTCATGCCAAGGCTCAGGGTTTTGAAATCGCCGACCTGTCACTGGATACCCCGCTGCACGAGCAGATTGCTGCACTGCTGGGCGAACCGGAAGTGGACTGCGCTGTTGACGCCGTAGGTTTCGAAGCTCGTGGCCATGGCCATGCGGGCGTGCAACATGAAGCACCGGCCACCGTCCTCAACTCTTTGATGGGCGTAGTGCGCGTAGCTGGCAAAATCGGTATTCCCGGCCTGTATGTGACCGAAGATCCTGGCGCTGTAGATGCAGCGGCAAAAATGGGCAGCCTGAGCATCCGCTTTGGCCTGGGTTGGGCAAAATCCCACAGCTTCCACACCGGCCAGACCCCGGTGATGAAGTACAACCGCCAACTCATGCAAGCCATCATGTGGGACCGCATCAAGATTGCCGATGTGGTCGGCGTCGAAGTCATCAGCCTCGACGATGCCCCACGTGGTTACGGCGAGTTCGATGCCGGCGTGCCGAAGAAGTTTGTGATTGATCCGCATAAGTTGTTTAGTGCGGCGTAAGGCAGAAGCTGGAAAGGCAGGAGGAAAACTTCTCCTGCCTGACCGTCAATAAAGTTGGGCCAAACATTAAAACTGAGGCAAGCGATGGTTCGCACGAATAGATCTTAGTTTCTCAGCAAAATCCGCTGGATATTTAAGCATGGAAGGCAAGGCTGTCACGTCGTTCACCTCCCTCCAAATTTCACATATCCCCGTCGGATCCACCCGATTAACCGGATCCCCCGGGCATTAATCCCACCCTCACCAAACGGACTCAACCTGTCCGGGCTGTTGAATCTCATCAATACCGGATTGAACACTCGATAACCATTGCCCAACAGATAATGCCCGGTCACCGGGTCGGGTTGTTCGCAGTTGAAGCCTGGTAAGTCCAATACCGGGTGGCGGGTGCCGTAAGGTGTGTAGGCGACTTGATGATGTTCAGCCGTATTCAGGACTGATCGCTGCTGGTCCGTGCCTAAGAGCGCGCTCTCTATCAGGTCTACTCGGCGAGTCTGTTGCGCAAGCAATTGGTCTTCGCTCAGCACAACGCTGCGCTGGATCTGACCCTGAATTTCCGTGGCCAGGTGACTCATTCGATAGAAGCGCTGAATGGAATCTGATGCGGCAGGCGCGCAGGACGCCAACCTGTGGAGTGCGTCGTAATGGTACTGAGATAAGACGAACGGGCTCATGGTGGTCATGGGATTTCCCCTCAGCGAAAGTAGCGGACTACCCGAAAGAGAGACACGACATTGGGCTACCTCTTACTTAACTATCTGAGGTCTTGACGTACCCGGCGCATATCAGCACCCAATGGATCATACGGTCGGAAGTCGGGGTATTTAGCCGAAACTTTCAGCCAAAATATCGATTCAGCTTCCAGACCAAGTTTACGTTGAGCTGTTAAATCCAACGAGTCCATTCTGAATTCATCAAAGACATTCTTGACACTTCTTGCTTCCAATTTTTTTATATTGGCTGAAAGAATTTCTTTATCTAAAGAGTGGTATCGATCGAATTGACGCTTTATATATTGATCCCTGTACGGATGAGTGTGTTTAGCCACACTAAACTCAAGAGCCCCATCGTCAAGATTTTTGTTAAGTCTACTGCGCGGCCGCACCACAAGCTCCTCAGTGGCAGTATGGACCGATTGATCACGATACTTATTGATTATTGCCTGATGAGACTCAACTTTTTTCATCTGTGCCGACGCAGCCGTTGCCACTAAGTTGGGTGATACTGGGCTAGATTTTTTCATCACCCCTATATACTTCAATAACGATTTTAACCACAGCCACGTATGCCCCGTCGGATCCACCCGATTAACCGGATCCCCCGCGCAATACGCATACGCATTAATCCCACCCTCTCCAAATGGACTCAAACTGTCCGGGCTGTTGAACCTCATCAATACCGGATTGAACGCTCGATAACCATTGCCCAACAGATAATGCCCGGTCACCGGGTCAGGTTGTTCGCCGTTGAAGCCTGGTAAATCCAATACCGGATGGCGGGTGCCGTAAGGTGTGTAGGCGACTTGATGATGTTCAGCCGTATTCAGGACTGATCGCTGCTGGTCCGTACCTAACAATGCGCACTCTACCAGGTCTACTCGGCGTGTCTGTTGCGCAAGCAATTGGTCTTCGCTCAGCACCAGGCTGCGCTGGATCTGGCGCTGAATTTCCGTGGCCAGGTGACTCATTCGATAGAAGCGCTGAATGGAATCTGATGCGGCAGGCGAGCAGGACGCCAGGCGATCTAGGGCGTCGTAACGGTAATGGCACAGCACACTCTGGTTTCTGGTAGTCATGGGATTCTCCCCAAAGCGCGGGTGGCCTGGATAGAAGTCATCGCCTTCAGCGCCCTGCATACCAAGCGAAATTACTAGGTGTGGCTGATCGGATGCAGGCGCGCCAAGACGCTTTTAGATTAGCCACCCTGTTTACGGGCCCGGATAGGAATTTCTACGTTGACCTCTGCGTATATCGGCGTTTAAACTTTCGACAAGTTGCTGCCTATTATACTTCCGCATATAATTAATCCCCTCTAAACGCCCCTTTGCCAAATACATATTAGCCACAGTCTGTTCATCTTTGGTGAACCGCCTTTGAATAAGTTTCGCTTCAGGCGTAAGCTTCAAATCTTCTAAGTCATCTTGCCATTCTTGCCTTACTGATGAAGGTTCTTTCATTACCGGACGGCCAGGTAAAATATTCGACGGTCTGATTTTAGAACTTGATCCAGCTCGTGCTAAACCCTGTGCATTTCCTCTATAGGGTGGCCCACCACCTTCAGCCACGTCCGCAAAAGAGACGGTTTTGCTTGGCTGCTTAAGGATTGACCTAGGCTGCATTTGTGGTTGTACTTGTAGTTCTGTTTGTGTTTGGGCTGTCGCCATTAGCACTTTTGTTCGCTGAAATGTTAATAGTTGGACAGGTGCTACTGGGCTAGATGGTTTCATCACCCCAATAGACCTGAATAGCGACTTTAACCATCCCCACATATGCCCCGTCGGATCCACCCGATTAACCGGATCCCCCGCACAGTACGCATAAGCGTTCATCCCACCCTCTCCAAATGGACTCAAACTGTCGGGGCTGTTGAACCTCATCAATACCGGATTGAACGCTCGATAACCATTACCCAACAGATAATGCCCGGTCACCGGGTCAGGTTGTTCGCCGTTGAAGCCTGGTAAATCCAATACCGGATGGCGGGTGCCGTAAGGTGTGTAGGCGACTTGATGATGTTCAGCCGTATTCAGGACTGAGCGCTGTTGGTCCGTGCCTAACAGCGCGCACTCTATCAGGTCTACTCGTCGAGTCTGTTGCGCAAGCAATTGGTTTTCGCTCAGCACAACGCTGCGCTGGATCTGACCCTGAATTTCCGTGGCCAGGTGACTCATTCGATAGAAGCGCTGAATGGACTCCGATGCGGCAGGCGCGCAGGACGCCAAACGGTCCAGGCCGTCGTAATGGTAATGGCACAGCACACTCTGGTTTCTGGTAGTCATGGGATTCTCCCCAAAGCGCGGGTGGCTTAAATAGAAGTCTCTACCGATTCCCACCCGCTGCCTACCTAGCAAAACTACTAGGTATCGCTCTGCCATCCTGCGTTGGTCACGCCCCGGTAGGAGCGAACTTGTTCGCGAGGCGTCGGTACTGCTAATAGATATATGGCGACTGTCACGCCGTGCTCGCCAACAAGTTGGCTCCTACCGATCAATGGATACCTGCCCACCAGACGAACGCAAGGAACGTTGCCTGCCCCTTTAAGGTCGAACACGTGTTTATACCGGCTACTGCCGGTTCTTTTGGTCGAGGGGTTTGTGGCAATGAAGATTTCACGCGGTGTAGCACTGGCAACGTTGATGGCCCTGGCCTCCAGCCCGGTGTTCGCCTTTAACCTGAACGACGCGGCCAACGCCGTTTCCAACGCCACCGGCGGCAATCAGAAAGCCACCGCCGCACCTGAAGCTGCGGCGCTGCTTAATACCCTGGGCACGTCTCTCAATATCACGCCGGAGCAGGCGGTTGGCGGTACTGGCGCACTGCTGGGTCTGGCGAAGAATAAGCTCGCTGGCAACGATTACAGCCAGTTGACCAAATCCGTACCAGGCCTGGATCAACTTGCTGGCACCAGCGCGCTGGGCAGCCTCGGCAGTCTCAACGGTTTGGGCAATGTGCTAGGTAACTCGGGTAAAAGCGCTGAAAGCTCAGTGTTGAACAGCGCGCTGGGCAACGTACAAAGCATGGGCGACGTGAACAAGGCCTTCACTGCGCTGGGCATGGACAGCTCAATGGTCAGCCAGTTTGTTCCGGTGATCCTGCGATACCTCGGCCAGCAAGGCGCTGGCGGCACAGCGCTACAAAGCCTGAGCGGTATCTGGGGCGCAGGCAGCTGATTCAGCGCTGATTATTCACGCTTGAGACGCATCGCCGCGCAAAGTGGCGATGCGGCTATTTTTTTCCTGCCAAAGCTGGTTGACCCAGCCCTGCACTTTCTCGCGAAAAACCGGATCGTTCTCGTAATCGCCCTGCCACAAGGCCGGATCAAGTTCGCGAGTCTGGATATCGATGATCACATGGGGGACATCACCACAAAGCAGGTTCCAGAACCCCGGAATCCGCTCGCTGGGGTAAACCACGGTGACGTCCAGAATGGCATCCAGTTGTTCGCCCATCGCTGCGAGAACGAACGCCACCCCGCCTGCCTTGGGTTTGAGCAGGTGAGAGTAGGGGGAATCCTGCGCGGCTTTTTTCGCCGGCGTGAAGCGTGTCCCTTCGAGGTAATTGACGATGGTCACCGGCTGACGCTTGAACAGCTCGCAAGCCTGCCGGGTGATTTCCAGGTCATGGCCTTTAAGCTCAGGGTTCTTGGCCAGGAATGCCTTGGTGTAGCGCTTCATGAACGGATAATCCAGCGCCCACCACGCCAGCCCCAGCAGCGGTACCCAAATCAGTTCTTTCTTGAGGAAGAATTTGAAGAATGGTGTGCGCCGGTTGAGGGCCTGAATCAACGCTGGAATATCGACCCATGACTGGTGGTTGCTGATCACCAGATACGAGGTGTCGCTACGCAGGCCTTCTGCGCCGCGCACTTCCCAACGGGTCGGGATGCACAAGGCAAAAATCAGTTTGTCGATCTCGGCCCATGTTTCGGCCAGCCACATGACTGCCGCCGAACACTGATCGCGCAGGTGCCCGCTGAATGTCAGCTTGAGCAGGGCAAAGACCAGCAGCGGCCCAATCATGATCAAGGTATTGAGCAACAGCAGCAGAGTGACTAAACAGCCAGTAAACAGGCGACGCATAAAATAATTCTTGTGATTTCCGGGCGGGCCATCATAAAGAGGCTAGCCGCTAACGCCAAATCTGCATGGCATGGACAAATGTTTCACGAGGTTACGAGTAAGGTTGGGGGCTGCGAACGAAGCTGGCCCATATTGTCTAAAAGCGAACTCCTGTGGGAGCGGTGCTTGCCCGCGATAAGGCTGCACGCGGTTCACTTTAGACCGCGTGCAGCCTTATCGCGGGCAAGCACCGCTCCCACAAGTGATCGCATTCCACCTTCAGAGAGGTACCCACCACGTGAAATCAATACTGGCGCTATTGTCCCTGCTGGCGTTGCCTGTCATGGCCGCCGAGCCGACGCTGTATGGTCGCTACGAATACATCAAGGTCGGTGAATTCGGCGAAACCTTCAAAGCCAAAATGGATACCGGCGCGTTGACCGCCTCCCTCTCAGCCAAGGACATCGAGTTGTTCAAGCGCGATGGCGATGACTGGGTGCGTTTCCGCCTGGCTACCAAAGACGCCAGTAACAAGGTCTACGAGCATAAAGTCTCGCGCATCAGCAAGATCAAGAGCCGTTCCGAAGGTGACGATGAAGACGAAGAACTCGATCCGACCAAGCGCCCGGTTGTCGACCTGGAGCTGTGCCTGGGTAACGTGAAACGCACGGTCGAGGTCAATCTGGTGGATCGCAGCCACTTCAACTATCCGCTGCTGGTTGGTGCCAAGGCGTTGCGTGAGTTTGATGCAGCGGTGAATCCTGCCCGTCGATATACCGCTGACAAACCGGATTGTTGACCGCCCTCGTTGGAGCGAGGCTTGCCCGCGAAGAAAGATGACGCTGTATTTCTGACTCACCGAGTCGCCTGATTCGCGGGCAAGCCTCGCTCCAACAGATACCGCCCATAAAAAACGGCGCCCTTTCGGGGCGCCGTTTTTGTTTACCAGCCTTGCATCAAGCGTGAACCAGACTCGGCTCAGGCTCGCGCACCACGGGCTGCAATGGCAGCAACGGTGCATGTGGATCGGCTTCAACCGATGCACGCCACGCTGCCAGCCACTCCGGATGGCTCTCGTTCCAGACCTGCTCGTGCAGGCGGGCCAGGGCGACCGGGTCGCTGAGCAGCATCAGCCGCTCTTGGTTATCCAGCTTGTCGGGACCGGCCTTCAGCGCATGACGCACACGTTCCATACGCACGAATTCGATTGGCTCGGCGATCCGGTGGCGCGAGGTCGCCAGGGCGCAGGCCAAGGCGTTCTGCTGCGGATCAACCACTGCGCGAATGAAACCTTGCTTCAGCGCGTGCCAGCGGTTTTCGTGGGTGTACAGATCGGTGGACACCAGCTCTTGCGGCGGGGTGTGCTCTTCAGGAATCAGGAAGAACTTCTCATCCCGCGCCTTCAAGCCCAAACCAGTGCGGCTGGAAATCACCGACACCGGTATCGACAGCATCAACGAACCGACGATTGGCGCCAGCCACCACAGGAAGCTCGGGTTCAACCAAGCCACCAGCAGTGCCCAGCACGCGCCCAGCAGGGTTTGCGGACCGTGACGCTTGACCGCTTCAATCCACGGCGTGGAGTCATCGTCGCGTTGCGGCGAGTTCCAGGTCGCCGCCCAGCCCAGGAAGGCAGCCAGTACGAAGCGGGTGTGGAACAGCATGCGCACCGGCGCCAGCAGCACCGAGAACAGCATTTCCATCAGCATCGACAGGGTCACTTTGATCTTGCCGCCAAAGCCTGTAGCGCCTTTGGCCCAGATCAGAATCACGCTGAGCAGCTTCGGCAGGAACAGCAACACAATAGTGGTCGAGAACAACGCTACGGCTTTTTCCGGGTGCCATTGTGGCCACAGTGGATACAGCTGACGCGGTTCAAGGAAGTACGTCGGCTCCATCAACGTATTGACCGCCAGCAAGGCTGTGGACAACACCAGGAAGAAGAACCACAACGGCGCTGACAAGTACGACATCACACCGGTCAGGAATACCGCCCGGTGAACCGGGTGCATGCCCTTGACCAGGAACAGCCTGAAGTTCATCAGGTTGCCGTGGCACCAGCGACGGTCGCGCTTGAGTTCGTCCAGCAGGTTTGGCGGAAGCTCTTCGTAGCTGCCCGGCAAGTCGTAGGCAATCCACACGCCCCAGCCAGCACGGCGCATCAGCGCAGCTTCAACAAAGTCGTGGGACAGAATCGCACCGGCAAACGCACCTTTACCCGGCAACGGCGCCAGGGCGCAGTGCTCGATAAACGGCTTCATGCGGATGATCGCGTTGTGACCCCAATAGTGGGATTCACCCAACTGCCAGAAGTGCAGACCGGCAGTGAACAACGGGCCGTATACCCGAGTCGCAAATTGCTGCATACGGGCATACAGCGTATCCATACCCGACGCACGTGGCGCGGTCTGGATGATACCGGCGTCCGGCGTGGCTTCCATCAAGCGCACCAGGCTGGTCAGGCATTCGCCGCTCATGACGCTGTCAGCGTCGAGCACGACCATGTAACGGTAGTCACCGCCCCAACGACGGCAGAAGTCATCGAGGTTGCCGCTTTTACGTTTTACGCGACGGCGACGGCGGCGATAGAAAATCTTGCCGAAGCCTTTGGTTTCGCGACACACATCCAGCCAGGCCTGTTGCTCGGCCACACAGATATCCGTCTCGTTACTGTCGCTGAGTACGAAGAAGTCGAAGCGATCCAGGTCACCGGTGGCCGCAACCGACTCGAACGTCGCTCGCAAGCCAGCGAATACACGCGGTACATCTTCGTTGCAGATCGGCATGACCAGAGCAGTACGCGCGCCTTTTTCAATCGGCTCGTTACCTGCGCTGGCACCGGAAATGCGGTATTTATCGCGACCGGTGAGCAATTCCAGAAAGCCCATCAAGGCGGTCCAGAAACCTGCCGAGACCCAGCAGAACAGAATCCCGAACAGCAACAGAATGCTGGTCTGCAAGGCATAGGGCAGAACCTGCCACATGGTTTGCACGAAGGTCTGATGGGTGATTTCATCCAGAGAAACCAGCGACCAGCCCTGGTACGGAAGGATGCCCTTCATGTACCAGCCGGCAACGATTGTCTGACCGAGCATCAGGATCAGCAGGATATAGCGGCGAATCGAGCCCACGGTGCGCCAGCGCGCCTTGGGCAGACGATCCGGCTTGGGTTCCACCGGGTTGCTGCGGCCAGTCAGACGACGCCAGCCACGGACCAGAATATTGGTCCGCCATGGCTCTGGCACGACCTTGGTCCGGCGAATCGGCGGCGTAGCCTTGAGCACTACGCGACCATTTGCATCGAGGGCGAGCATCTCGGCATCGTGCAAATCATCGGCGGTGGTCAACGTCAGGCGACGACCCACCGAAGCCTGAGCGGCATCGGCTGGATCGCTGACCGGTTGCGCGGCAAGGCGTTCGTGCAGTTCGGCAAACGAGGTGCAGCTGGCCAGTTCGGCCCGCTGCTCGTCGCTCATCGGTAGATGTGCCAGGTACTCGCTAAGCGATTCTGGCACTGGTAGAGAATTACTCATCGGCTGGCAACTGGTAGCTCCAGGTCTCGGTCATGACTTGCAGCGTCTTGGCCGGTTCCGGGATGGTGGGCGCAGCCTCGGCTGCTGGCTGCTGGATTTCTTTGCCGTCTTTGTCTTTCGCCACTTCAGTCTTGGCGACATCAGTCTTGGCGACATCCGCTTTCGCAGCATCGGCTGGCTTGGCTGCATCGGCCTTGGCGTCCGCAGGCTTGGCTGCATCCGCTTTGGCGTCAGCCGGTTTGGCCGCGTCTGCCTTGGCTACAATCTCGGCCTTCGGAGGAGTGGCTGCATCTGCAGGGGCCGGCTTGGCCGCCTCGGCAGGTGCTGCTTTTTTCTCTTCGCCGACATGGGCTTTGGCAGCAACAAGCAGCGCAGGTTCCTTGCCCGGTTCGGCAGGAATTTCACGCAGCAGGTAGGCCTTCATCTCAATCGGCTTGCTGGTGTCTTTGACCTTCACCCGCAGCGTCAGGCGGTAACCCTTGGTGACCGGGTTGTAACGCAGGTTGTTTTCCACCAGCTCGGTGTTGGTGTCGGTGGTGACCTGGCTACGGATGGTCTTGTCTTCAGGCATCGAAGCGAGGATCGGACCGACGAAGTCGATCTGGAACGCAACGCTGCCGTCCAGCTGACGAATCAGGTTGGATTGACGAATGTCGCCCGCCGAACGCAAGGTCTGCTTCACCCAGCCAAGATCAGGCGAGTGGATGGCTTTTTCGTCCATGGTCCAGTGCAGGCGATAGTTGAAGTCGATTGGCTCACCCGGAGCTGGCAGCGTTTCCGGCTTCCAGAACGCAACGATGTTGTCGTTGGTTTCATCGGCTGTCGGGATCTCGACCAGATCAACGGTACCTTTACCCCAGTCGCCCTTAGGCTCGATCCAGGCGCTTGGACGCTTGTCGTAGCGGTCATCCAGGTCTTCGTAGCTGCTGAAGTCGCGACCGCGTTGCAGCAGGCCGAAACCACGCGGGTTCTCTACCGAGAAGCTGCTGACGGCCAAGTGTTTAGGGTTGGTCAGCGGACGCCACAGCCATTGGCCGTTGGCTGCCTGGATCGACAAACCGTTGGAGTCGTGCAGCTCGCGGCGGTAGTTCTGCACACGCGAAGGCTGGTTGGAACCGAACAGGTACATGCTGGTCAGCGGCGCGACGCCGAGCTTGGTGACCTTGTCACGCAAGTACATACGCGACTGAACATCAACCAGGGTGTTGGTGCCCGGACGCAGGGTCAGCTTGTAAGCACCGGTGGCACGAGGCGAATCCAGCAGCGCGAAGATCACCAGATGGTTGTCATCGGCGCCTGGCTTCTCGATCCAGAACTCGGTGAAGCGCGGGAATTCTTCGCCGGAAGGCAGAGCGGTATCAATCGCCATGCCACGGGCAGACAAACCGTAGACCTGACCTTTGCCAATCACGCGGAAGTAGCTCGCGCCCAGCATGGTCATGACTTCGTCTTGCTTGTCGTCTTTATTGATCGGGTAGGTCACGCGGAAACCGGCGTAGCCGAGTTTCTCGGTCGACTTGGGATCGAACTTCAGATCGCCGAAATCGAAACGATTGGCGTCGTACTTGATCTCTTCAACGGTGGTCGCAGTGACTTCGTTGATTTTGACCGGCGTGTCGAAGTGCATGCCCTGGTGATAGAACGACACCTTGAACGGGGTTCTGTCGCCAGCCCATTCGGCACGGTCTTCACGAGGGCGGATTTTTTGATAGTCCGCGAACTTCATGTCGCGGAACTCTGCTGGCAGATTGCTCCTTGGAGCTTCGTACTTCTGCCCGGCCATTTCTTTGGCCCTGCTCGCCACATCATCGAGACTGAACGCCCACAACTGGGTGGCGCTGAACAGTGAGATCAGGGCTGAGCTTGCCAATAGCGCGCTACGCAACCGCTTGCCAGATGTCTTTACCGCATTACAGGGACTAACAATCACGAGCAACCCTCGCCGAAAACAGATGAAAAAACCAACGGCCAGCTATCTAATGCCGGGTTGGCGAGCATTGTTCCGACTCCGAAAGAACCTAATGATTCCCCAAACGGTGTCGGACCAGCTTCTGACCTTGCCAAACGGTGCGACGGACGCCGAACTCCGTACCGCGCGATTATCTAGTAGCGCGCGTAACAACGCATCAGGTCAGATGAAGTATTTATAGATATTTGTAGCCCTATGACATCACCGCAGGTACACCGGACACCTCAGGTTTCCAGCAAAAACGTTACCGGGCCATCATTTATTAAGTGCACTTGCATGTCCGCACCAAATTGGCCCGACTCCACGACCTCGTGCGAGCTTTTAGCCTGTTGCAGTAAATAGCCGAACAACTCGGCGCCCAGCGCGGGCGGTGCAGCCTTTGAGAAACTTGGGCGCATGCCGCTTTTAGTGTCGGCCGCAAGTGTGAACTGCGAAACCAGCAGCAGACCACCGGCCACGTCCCGCAGGGAAAGATTCATCTTGCCCTCTGCATCGCTGAACACCCGATAGTTAAGCAGCTTGTGCAGCATCTTATCGGCGCTGGCCTGAGTGTCTTGAGGCTCGATCCCGACCAGTACCAAGAGACCTTGATCGATAGAGCCCACAATCTGCCCCCCGACCTCGACCCGCGCGCCGCGAGCGCGTTGTAGTAAGGCTTTCATGCATCAATCCCAAAGTTAAAGCTATCCCCTGTGGGAGCGAGGCTTGCCCGCGATAAGGTTTAGGCGATCTAAAGTAAATCGCGTCCAGCCTTATCGCGGGCAAGCACCGCTCCCACATATGCAGGCCCGGCAGCGCCGCCCGATTTAAGCCTCTTCAGGCGGTAAATCCAGCAGGCGGCGGGCCACTTGCGCCGCAGCGCGAACCAGGGCGTCGGTGATGCCTGGCTCGGACGCAGCGTGCCCGGCGTCGCGAATCACTTGCAGCTCGCTGTTCGGCCAGGCCTGGTGCAGTTCCCAAGCGTTGTCGAGCGGGCAGATCACGTCGTAGCGGCCGTGCACGATGATGCCCGGCAGGTGGGCAATCTTCGGCATGTCGCGGATCAGCTGGTTTTCTTCAAGGAATGAATTGTTGGTGAAGTAGTGACACTCGATCCGGGCAATCGACAGCGCCCGCTGCGGCTCGGAGAAACGATCTACCACTTGAGGATTGGGGCGCAAGGTGGCGGCGCGGCCTTCCCAGGTGGACCATGCCTTGGCGGCGTGCATCTGAGCGATCTGGTCAGAGCCAGTCAGGCGCTTGTGGAACGCCTGAAGCAGGTTATCGCGCTCATCCAGCGGGATCGGCGCGATGTAGTCCTGCCAGTAGTCGGGGAACATACGACTGGCGCCACACTGGTAGAACCATTCGATTTCCTGCGGACGAGCCAGGAAAATCCCGCGCAGGATGAGCGCATGTACGCGCTCGGGGTGAGTCTGTGCATAAGTCAGCGAGAGAGTGGAGCCCCAGGAACCGCCAAACAGCACCCATTTTTCGATGCCCAGGTGCTCGCGAATACGCTCAAGGTCTGCCACCAGATCCCAGGTGGTGTTATTTTCGAGGCTGGCATGGGGCGTGGAGCGACCACAGCCGCGCTGATCGAAAGTAATGATGCGGTACATATTCGGATCAAAGTAACGTCGGCTTTGCGCATCGCACCCTGAACCGGGGCCACCATGAATGAAAACCACCGGCAGACCCTCCGGCGAACCGCTTTCATCAACGTACAACACATGCGGCGCTTCTACGGCCAGATCGTGCCGGGCGTAGGGTTTGATCTGCGGGTACAAGGTCTGCATAGGTGCTCCGTAAGTGTGATTCCTGGGGCTGCTATCAATCTGCCGTTGGGCATCATAAACCCGAAACGTGGAATGTTCATGCTGTCACTCAACGCCCCACGCAAGTGGAACGATCAATGCAAGCGTTCTGCCAATTACTGTGATTAGCGAACCAGACTGTTATGCCTGTGTCGAAGCGTGGGACGCCTCCCCGGTTTTTTCAGATATTTCGGGAAAAGATTGCGGACACGCCCTACAGTCAAAGATCACCATCCTTCATTCGTCTGACTACTTGAGGTCGTATCGATGTCTCAGGAACCACTTGTTCGTGACGCTGAAGTGGCCGCTTTCCGCGCCGCTGTTCTCGCCAAACTCACCTATGCGGTGGGTAAGGACCCTGACCATGCGTTTGAGCATGACTGGTTCGAAGCCGTTGCACTGGCCGCCCGCGACCACATGGTCGAGCACTGGATGGACCATACCCGGCAGATTTATCGCAAAGTCCAGAAGCGGGTTTACTACCTGTCGCTGGAATTTCTCATCGGCCGCTTGCTATACGACAGCCTGAGCAACCTCGGCCTGCTGGAAATCGCCCGCGAGGCCATGACCGAGCTGGGCGTGGACATCGAGCGCATCAAACTGCTTGAGCCGGACGCCGCACTGGGCAACGGCGGCCTGGGCCGTCTGGCTGCATGCTTCATGGAAAGCATGTCGACCCTCGGCATCGCCGGTCATGGTTATGGCATTCGTTACGAGCACGGTTTGTTCCGTCAGGCCATCGTCGACGGTTGGCAGCAGGAGCAAACAGAGAACTGGCTGGACTTCGGTAACCCATGGGAATTCGAGCGTCCTGAAGTGGTGTATTCCATCGGCTTCAGCGGCAGTGTCGAGACCATCATCAGTGACTCCGGCGAGCAGCGTCAGGTCTGGCGTCCATCGGAAACCGTGCGCGCCATCGCTTACGACACACCGGTGGTTGGCTGGCGCGGTAAAAGCGTGAACACCCTGCGTCTGTGGCGCGCCCGTGCGGTGGAAGATCTGCACCTTGAGCGCTTCAACGCCGGTGACCACTTTGGTGCAGTCGCCGAAGTCGTGCGCGCAGAAAGCATCTCCCGAGTGCTTTACCCCAACGACGCCACGGAAGCCGGCCAGGAGTTGCGCCTGCGCCAGGAGTATTTCTTCGTTTCCGCGTCGCTGCAGGATTTGCTGCGCCGCCACCTGAACATGCATGCCACGCTCATGGACCTGCCGGAGCACGCGGCGATCCAGATGAACGACACGCACCCGTCGATCGCCGTGGCCGAGCTTATGCGTCAGCTGATCGACAACCACGGCATCGCTTGGGATGCCGCCTGGAAAATCACCGTCGGCACCCTGGCCTACACCAACCACACGTTGCTGCCTGAGGCGCTGGAAACCTGGTCGGTAGGCCTGATGGAGCGGATGCTGCCGCGCCACATGCAGATCATCTACATCATCAACGCCCAACACATCGACACGCTGCGCGCCAAAGGCATTCACGACTTCGATGTGCTGCGCGCCGTGTCGCTGATCGAAGAAGATAACGGTCGTCGGGTACGCATGGGTAACTTGGCGTTCTTGGGCTCACACAGCATCAACGGCGTTTCGGCGCTGCACACCCAGCTGATGCGCAAGACGGTGTTTGCCGAGCTGCACAAGTTGTATCCGGAGCGGATCAACAACAAAACCAACGGCATCACCTTCCGCCGCTGGCTGTTCCAGTCCAACCCGAAGCTCACCGACATGCTTAAAGAAGCCTTGGGTGATGATGTGCTCGATAACGCGGAAACGCGCCTGATCGAACTGGAACCCTTTGCCGAGAAAAGCTCGTTCCGCAAGCAGTTCGCCGATCAGCGACTGCACAGCAAACGTGCGCTGGCAGCAATCATCAATGAGCGGCTGGGAATCGTGGTCAACCCGGCCGCAATGTTCGATGTGCAGGTCAAACGGATTCACGAATACAAGCGCCAGCTGTTGAACCTGTTCCACACCGTTGCGCTGTATCAAGCCATTCGTGCTCAACCAGGCACCGATTGGGTGCCACGCGTGAAGATTTTCGCCGGCAAGGCAGCAGCCAGTTATCACTCGGCCAAGTTGATCATCAAGTTGACCAACGACATTGCTCGTACCGTGAATAACGACCCAACTGTGCGCGGCCTGCTCAAAGTGGTGTTCCTACCCAACTACAACGTGAGTCTGGCGGAAAGCATCATCCCGGCAGCCGACTTGTCCGAGCAGATTTCCACGGCGGGCCTGGAAGCATCCGGCACCAGCAACATGAAGTTCGGCCTCAACGGCGCACTGACCATCGGCACTCTGGACGGTGCCAACGTGGAGATGAGCGAGCAAGTCGGGCTGGAACACATGTTCATTTTCGGCATGACGGCGCAACAGGTGGAAGCCAGAAAACTGCTGGGTGACTTCAGTGCTCACGGTGACGCGGCGGCATCGGGTCGCCTGAACGATGTGCTGCAAGCGATCCGAGGCGGGGTGTTCTCGCCGGATGATCCGAACCGCTATGCAGGTCTGATTGATCAATTGCTGGCGTATGACCGTTTCATGGTCTGTGCGGACTTTGATTCGTACTGGGAAGCCCAGGCCAAGGTCGAGGCGCACTGGCACGACTCTAAAGAGTGGTGGCGCTCGGCAGTGCTCAACACCTCGCGCATGGGTTGGTTCTCGTCCGACCGGACGATTCGCGAATACGCAGGGGATATCTGGAAGGCGCTGGATTAAGGCCGAAACCGATCCGATCACCTTGTAGGAGCTGCCGCAGGCTGCGAAAGCAATTTGTCTGACACACAGCAGTTCGCAGCCTTCGGCAGCTCCTACAGGGGCCCGTTTTTCCTTGATGACGCCAACGCCAGCACCGATAGGTGTTGGCGTTTTGCTATGGGTGGTGGGATATTTCTCACCACTGCAGTAGCAAAACCCTACATACGATAAGGACTTCTCGGACAATTCCGAGCAGACACCCCATGAAAATCGAGCTTTTGAGTCGTCCGCAGCTGTTCAGAGCGGCCGTTTTCGGCGCCACCCTGGTCAGCGCGATGTTTGCCAGCGCCCAGGAAAATCCCGGCGACTTCGCCAGCCGCACGCCCTTGAAACTCTCCGGCGAAGGCCCGTGGTACCGCATTGAACTGCCATTGGCGGTACAACTGGATTCACGCGGGTCCGAGCTGGCGGATGTGCGCATCTTCGATGCTCAAGGTCAGGCGCAAGCGTATTCCGTCGCCTACAAACCGACTCAATCCCAGCAGTCCTCGACGCCCACGGACGTGAAGTGGTTTCCGCTCTATGACAACGCTGACGCCAGCGACACCGTGCCGACCATTCGCGTCGAACGGACCGCCAGCGGCGCGGTGATCGACGTACAACCGCAAAGTGACATTGAAGCCGGTGAGGAAATCCTGCGTGGCTGGCTGCTCGACACCAGCGCCTTGAACGCTCCGCTGGAGCTGCTGACCCTGGACTGGAGCACCGAGCGCGAAGGTCTGCAGCGGTTCACGATTGAAGCCAGCGATGACCTTACGACCTGGCAAACCTGGGGCGAAGGCCAGGTTGCCAGGCTTTCCTTCGCCGATGAACTCGTGGAGCAGCGCGACGTCAGCCTGCCAGGACGGACGGCTCGCTATTTGCGCCTGTTATGGAAAGCCCCCCAGAGCGCGCCGACCCTGACCTCAGCACAGCTGACCAGTGTGCACACAGACAATCCGAGCTTGCCGCTAAGTTGGTCGCAACCCGTCAGCGGCAGTCTGGCGGAACCGGGCAATTACATTTGGCATCTGCCGCGCGCTTTGCCTATCGAGCACCTGAAATTTGATATCAGCCAGGCCAACAGCCTGGCGCCAGCCACCTTGTATGGTCGCCTGGACGATAAAGCTCCGTGGGAGCCGATCGGTAGCGGTCTGCTTTACCGCCTGATGCAGAACGGCGAGAACATGGTCCAGGACGAAATGCAGTTGCCGGGCAAAGTAGTGGGCCAATTGAAGCTTGAAGTGGATGAACGCGGTGGCGGCCTTGGCGCACAAGCCCCGCAAATAAGTTTTGCCATGCGCGCCACCCAGGTAGTGTTCCAGGCGCAGGGCAACGGGCCGTTTTCACTGGCCGTCGGTAACGCGGCAGCTACTGTCGGCAGTGTGCCGCTGTCGACATTGATCCCCGATTACGGCCCACAGAAGCTGGCCAGCATCGGTCGCGCCGAACCCGACACCGCCCCTATAAAAGCTGCCGCTGTGGCACCCGTTCCCATTGCCCCCACCGTGGAAAGCTTCGACTGGAAACGCGCGGGCCTGTGGGGCGTGCTGGTGCTGGGCTTTGTTCTATTGGGCTGGATTGCGCTGAGTTCGTGGCGGGGGTCACAACCAAGGTCGTAAGCTGATCGCTAGTCCTGTAGGAGCGCGCTTGCCCGCGATAGCGTGAGGTCAGACAACATATTTTTCGCTGGCATACCGCATCGCGGGCAAGCGCGCTCCTACAGTACGTGTTAGGACCGCCCGACAGCGCGGCGCCAACGCCGGGACGGGGTCTCCTACCATCCATGGCGCCCACCCCGTTTCAGCCACCCCTTCAGCAATTTCCAGCTACGCTGAGCCTAACGTGAACTCAATGGGTGATAACCCAGTCTTATGGGCAGTATTACGTCTCCACTCGCGTTAAACTGCGCGGGTTTTTTATTCCCCCATATTCGGAGCTATCCATGTCCCGCGTTACCCTGAGTCGCTATTTGATTGAGCAGACCCGCAGCAACAACACTCCTGCCGATCTGCGCTTCCTGATCGAGGTGGTGGCGCGTGCGTGCAAGGAAATCAGCCACGCCGTCTCCAAAGGCGCGCTGGGCGGCGTGCTTGGCAGCATGGGCACTGAAAACGTTCAGGGCGAAGTGCAGAAGAAGCTCGACGTGATCTCCAACGAAATCCTGCTAGAAGCCAACGAATGGGGCGGTCACCTGGCCGGCATGGCGTCCGAAGAAATGGACAATGCCTACCAGATCCCCGGCAAATACCCGAAAGGCGCGTACCTGCTGGTTTTCGACCCACTGGACGGCTCGTCGAACATCGACATCAACGCCCCGGTCGGCACCATTTTTTCGGTACTGCGTTGCCCTAACGAGTACCTGAGCCAGAACGAGCCTTTGAATGAAAATGCTTTTCTGCAACCAGGCACTCAGCAAGTAGCCGCCGGTTACGCAATCTATGGCCCACAGACCATGCTGGTGCTGACTCTGGGCGACGGCGTCAAAGGCTTCACTCTGGATCGCGAAATGGGCAGCTTCGTACTCACTCACGAAGACATCAAGATCCCGGAATCCACCCAGGAATTCGCCATCAACATGTCCAACCAGCGTCACTGGGAAGCCCCGGTACAACGCTACGTTGACGAATTGCTGGCGGGTGAAGACGGTCCGCTGAAAAAGAACTACAACATGCGCTGGGTCGCGGCGATGGTTGGCGATGTGCATCGCATCCTGACCCGTGGCGGCCTGTTCATGTACCCACGTGACAGCCGTGAGCCATCCAAGCCAGGCAAACTGCGCTTGATGTACGAAGCCAACCCGATGTCGTTCCTGGTTGAGCAGGCTGGCGGCGCGTCCACCGATGGTCACCAGCGCATCCTCGATATCAAGCCGGACGGCCTGCACCAGCGTGTAGCAGTGTTCCTGGGTTCGAAGGAAGAAGTTGAGCGCGCGACCTCGTACCACAAAGGCTGACCATCATGATTGCCCCTTGGCTTGCGCTGCTTGAGTGGTGGTTCGGTTCTGCCGAATCCCCCAGTGAAGTGGCAAAAGCCAAGGGCAAGTTGTGGTTCGGCAAGAGCAAAGTACAGGACGCCGAAGCCAAGAGTCGCTTCGGCGATCTGGTCGATACCGCGCTCTCTGGCGGATTGAAAGAGTGGGCAGAAACCCCCGATGGCTGGCTGGCATTGATACTGCTGCTGGATCAGTTACCCCGCATGATTTACCGCGACACCCCCAAAGCCTTCGCAGGCGATCAACGGGCTCAGCAACTTGTCGCACACGGCCTGAAGCTCGGCCGCGACCAGCATCTGGATCCGCTGCAACGCACCTTTATCTATCTGGTGCTCGAACACTGTGAAAACCTCGACGCGCAGAATCAGGCCGTCGCCCGCATTGCCGATCTCCTCCCCCTACTCCCCGCCACTGACCGCGAATTTCTCACCAGCAGCCTCGACTACGCCGAGCGCCATCGCGCAGTGATCAAACGCTTCGGTCGCTTCCCGCATCGCAACGACATTCTCGGGCGCGCTTCCACGCCAGAAGAAATCGAGTTTCTGAAAGAGCCTGGCTCGCGGTTTTAATACGACCTGTTGGAGCGAGGCTTGCCCGCGATGAACGATAACGCGGTGTGCCTGCTATACCGGGGTGTGTGGTTCGCGGGCAAGCCTCGCTCCAACAGTGCAACTGGATTTTCAGGCCAACGGAACCAGATCGCCTTTTTCTCTTCTAAGCTTTCGGCATTACGCCAGCATGCGTGCCCGATCGACCGTTTGCTGCGGCGTTGCCCCCTTCCGTTCAGGAGCTTCATCCATGTCTCTGCGCTCTCTAGCGTTGTTGTCTTTTCTCGTTCTGCTGACTGCTTGCAGCAAGGTCAATCAGGAAAACTACTCGAAACTTTCCGCTGGTATGCCTAAGGCAGAGGTCGAAAACCTGCTCGGCAGCCCGACCGAATGTTCCGGCGCGCTGGGCATGTCCAGTTGCACGTGGGGTGATCAGAAAAGCTTTATCAGCGTTCAATACGCTGGCGACAAGGTGCTGATGTTCTCGGGCCAGGGTTTGAAATAAGTCATGATCAAATTACTTGTGCGCTTCGGCGTGGTGTTGATGGCCAGCTTTCTGGCAATTGGTTTTGCGCACTCGGCGGACAACCTTGAGCCCAAGACTGTTGGCGAAGTGGATCTCAAGCAGTATCAGGGCACCTGGTACGAAATCGCGCGCCTGCCGATGTTTTTCCAGCGCAACTGCGCGCAGTCCGAAGCTCATTACTCGCTCAAGCCAGATGGCAATGTCGGCGTGACCAATCGCTGCCGGACCATCGAAGGCGAATGGCAGGAAGCCACCGGCACGGCCTCGCCGCAAGTGCCAGGCAAGACCGACAAGCTGTGGGTAGTGTTCGATAACTGGTTTTCACGCATTCTGCCAGGCGTAGCCAAGGGCGATTACTGGGTGCTGTACATCGGCGACGGTTACAAGACTGCCGTGGTTGGCAATCCAGATCGCAAATACCTGTGGCTGCTGTCGCGCACGCCGACGGTATCCACATCGGTTAAGGAAAAAATGCTCAGCGAAGCCCAGCAACAGGGCTACGACACCACCAAGCTGATCTGGCGGGTGGAAGATTCGAAGATTGGTAAGCCCTGATACACCAAGGTCCGTTGGAGCGAGGCTTGCCCGCGAAGGGTTCAGCGCGGTATGTCTGATGTACCGCGTCGTCTGGTTCGCGGGCAAGCCTCGCTCCAACGGATATCAGTGTTACCCCAATAACTCCCTTAACACCTGGGCAAACTCTCGGTTGCTCTGCTCTTCCCCGGCGTGATGTCCCTCTCGCACCACCCACTTGCCGTTGACCATCACATCGCGAATCTGCCGGTCTGTGCCGGCGAACAGCCAACGATTGAGAATCCCGTCGCCCGACGCTGTAGCGATATAGGGATCATTGCCGTCCAGCACCAGCCAGTCAGCCCGCTGCCCGACCTCCAACTTCCCAATCGGCTGAGCCAACGCCTGCGCGCCGCCGACCAAGGCCGCATCAAACAAGGTCCTGCCGACCATTGGCTGGTCGCTGCGATGCAAGCGGTTACGACGCTGATCCCGCAGCCGCTGGCCATATTCCAGCCAACGTAACTCTTCCACCACGCTCAGCGAAACGTGGCTGTCGGAACCGATGCCCCAGCGCCCGCCCTGGGCGATGTAGTCCACGGCCGGAAAGATTCCGTCGCCAAGATTCGCTTCCGTAGTCAGACACAACCCGGCAACCGCCCCACTTCGGGCCATCAGCGCCACTTCATCCGGCTCCACGTGCGTCGCATGGACCAGACACCAGCGCTGATCCACCGCCGCGTTCTCATACAACCATTGCACCGGTCGGCGACCGCTCCAGCTCAGGCAGTCATCGACTTCCTTTTGCTGTTCGGCAATGTGGATGTGCACGGGGCATTGCTTATCGCTGGCCGCCAGCACCGCACTGATCTGCTCCGGCGTGACGGCGCGCAGGGAGTGAAAGCACAAGCCCAGTCGTTGCGCCGGTTGCTCGCGCAGCACTGGCAGCAATCTGGCTTGCAGATCGAGATAGCTGTCAGTGTTGTGGATAAATCTGCGCTGGCCGTGATTTGGCGCTTGCCCGCCAAAGCCCGCGTGGCTATAGAGCACAGGTAACAGCGTCAGGCCGATACCCGCCGAACTGGCCGCCGCGCTGATGTGCAGCGCCAGCTCTGCGGGATTGGCATAGGGTTGGCCATCCGTGTCTTGGTGCACATAGTGAAATTCGGCGACCGAGGTAAACCCGCCTTTGAGCATCTCGATGTACAGCTGACGAGCGATCACGCCCAATTGCTGTGGACTGATCTGCCCGACAAGGCGATACATCAGGTCGCGCCAGGTCCAGAAACTGTCGTTGGGGTTACCCGCTACTTCCGCCAGACCCGCCATCGCTCGCTGGAAGGCGTGGGAATGCAGGTTAGGCATGCCCGGCAGCAGCGGACCGCTCAGACGCTCTGCGCCAGAGGCCTCAGCGTCAGTTGCGATGCTGGCGATCATGCCAGCGGCGTTGACCTCAATGCGCACATTATTGGCCCAACCGCTGGGTAACAGAGCGCGCTCGGCGAAGAAGGCGGACATGGTTCAGCATCCCGTCACAAGTGATTTGTATATACATATACAGACGTTTGCACGCTCGGTAAACTCCGGCAAGCTTGCCGTTGAACCGCTTAATGGTTAGCGTGAGCGCACAATTATCGATGCCGCAGCGCTGCAAGTTCAGCGCCGACCCGCAGCCTAATGATCTTCAAAAGGATTGACCCGTGCCGACTCCGCCCGCCACTTCACCATTGGCTGCCCAGATGGGCGACAGTCCTGCACCGCTGTACGCTCGGGTGAAGCACATGATTGCCCAGCAGATCCAGTGCGGTAACTGGCCGCCCCACCATCGCGTGCCGTCAGAAAGCGAGCTGGTCACCCAACTGGGCTTCAGCCGCATGACCATCAACCGCGCCCTGCGGGAGATGACCGCCGAAGGCCTGTTGGTGCGCATGCAGGGCGTCGGCACCTTCGTCGCCGAGCCCAAAAGCCAGTCTGCACTGTTTGAAGTGCACAACATCGCCGACGAAATCGCATCCCGCGGCCATCGTCACACCTGCAAGGTCATCCTGCTTCAGGAAGAAGCGGCGGGCTCCGAAAGGGCGCTGGCGCTGGACATGCGCGAGGGCCAGCGGGTGTTCCATTCGCTGATCGTGCACCTGGAAAATGACCTGCCCGTGCAGATCGAAGATCGCTACGTCAATGCGCTGGTCGCACCCGACTATCTGAGCCAGGACTTCACTCGCCAAACACCCTACGCCTATCTGTCGCAAGTCGCGCCATTGACCGAGGGTGAGCATGTGGTCGAAGCAATACTCGCCGAGGCGGATGAGTGCGAACTGTTGCAGATCAAACCCGGTGAACCGTGCCTGTTGATCCGCCGCCGCACCTGGTCTGGCCGTCAGCCGGTGACGGCGGCGCGCCTGATCCACCCCGGTTCCCGTCATCGCCTGGAAGGACGTTTCAGTAAATGAGCCAACTCACTGTTTTGCGCGCCACCGACTATCCGCGTATGCCATGGAAGAACGGCGGCGGCAGTACCGAAGAAATCACCCGTGATGCAGGCCAGGACCTAGGCAGCTTCGGCTGGCGTCTGTCGATTGCCGATATTGAAGCGTCGGGCGGGTTTTCTCTGTTCCCGGGCTATCAACGCATCATCACTGTCTTGCAGGGCGCGGGCATGACGCTGGATATCGACGGCGCACTCAGCGAGCCGCTTTTGCCCGGCGATCCGTTTGCCTTCAGCGGTGACAGTCAGGTCAACTGCGCCTTGCTGGACGGCGCTATCCGCGACTTCAATCTGATCTATGCCCCTGACCGCTATCGCGCCAGCCTGCAATGGGTTGATGTGCTCAAGCCGCAGCGGTTGTTCAGTTCAGCCACCACGCTGTTACTATTCAGCGCTGCTGAACAAATGGCCGCCAACATGGCTGAGCACCCGCCGCAGTTGCTGGAAAAGCATGATTGCTTGCAGCTGGATAACCAGACCGGCGAATTGATGGAAGTGGTGCTGTATGCACCGCGTGCTAGCCGGTGTTGCTTGATTGAGCTGACGAAGATTTAACTGTAGGAGCTGCCGAAGGCTGCGAAAGCGGTGTGTCAGGCATATGGTCTTCGCAGCCTTCGGCAGCTCCTACAGAACACTTCAAAATCCCCAAGGACGCCTCTCCGCCAATGACGACAACCAACAACAATAAAGAAACTCCAAGAGCCATCGCCATTCTCGCCAGCTTCCTTGCTTCGGAATCCGCAGGCGGGATCGTGTTGATGGGCGCGGCGTTGGCGGCGCTGATCGTTGCCAACTCGGGACTTTCCGCAGGCTATTTTGCGATTCTGCACAGCGTCTGGCTGGGGCTTTCCGTTGAGTTGTGGATCAACGACGGGCTGATGGCGATCTTCTTTTTGATGGTCGGCCTGGAAATCAAACGCGAAGTACTCGCCGGAGGGCTCGCGACCTGGGGCCAGCGCGCCCTGCCCGGTTTTGCTGCGGCGGGCGGCATGCTGGTGCCGGCGCTGATCTATATCGCGGTCAACTGGGGTAACCCGCAGACCATGAGCGGCTGGGCGATCCCGGCGGCCACCGACATCGCCTTCGCGCTGGGCGTGCTGTCGTTGCTGGGGAATCGCGTGCCGACCTCCTTGAAAGTCTTCCTCGCCGCGTTGGCGATTCTTGACGATCTGGGTGCGGTGACCATCATCGCTTTCTTCTACAGTTCCGGCCTGAACCTGCCGATGCTGCTGGCTGCTTTTGCCACCCTGGCAGTGTTGATCGTCATGAATCGCCTGCGGGTTCGGCGCTTGCTGCCGTATCTGCTACTGGGTGGTCTGTTGTGGTTTTTCGTCTTGCAGTCCGGTGTTCACGCGACCCTGGCCGGTGTGGCGCTGGCGCTGTGCATCCCCTTGGGCAAGCCCGAGGAAGAAGCCCGCTCGCCGCTGCTATTCCTCGAAGAGAAGCTGCATTACTGGGTAGCGTTCGCCATTGTGCCGGTGTTCGGTTTTGCCAACGCTGGCGTGTCGCTGTCAGGCATCAGCCTGCAAAACCTGATTGATCCGGTACCACTGGGCGTCGCCCTCGGTTTGTTCTTCGGCAAACAGATCGGTGTGTTCCTGGCTGCCTTGCTGGCCATCCGTTCAGGTTTGGCCACGCTTCCGGAAGGCAGCAACTGGATGCAGTTGTATGGCGTGGCGATCCTCTGCGGCATCGGTTTCACCATGAGCCTGTTCATCGGCAACCTGGCTTTCCCCGGCGCGCCACACTTGATCGATGAAGTTAAAGTCGGCGTTTTGATGGGCTCAGGGCTGGCCGCCATCGTCGGCGTGATCATGCTGCGCAGCCGTATTTGCAGAGGCTGAAAATTTATTTTCAACGTGCTGCATCCAGATGGGGTTCTCGCGGGTAGTACAGGTAAGCAGCCGTTTTGGCTGCCAAGCGAATAACTATCTGGAGATGTCTGCATGAACGCAAAACGCTTGCTCTGCCTGACTGGTGCTGCAATGGCTTTCACTTGCCTGGCGCCATCCGCCTTCGCTCAAAGCAACCTGCCGGAAACCGTTCGTGTGCCGGACGGTTTCAAAGTCAGCATGGAAACCACCGGCGTAGGCGAAATCACCTACGAGTGCCGCGCCAAGGCCAACATGCCGAACGAAATGGAATGGGCATTTGTCGGCCCTAAAGCCGTGCTCAATGATCGCAGCGGCAAGCAAGTCGGCACTTACTACGGCCCGCCAGCCACCTGGGAAGCCAAAGACGGCTCGAAAGTGACCGGTACTCAGCTCGCCGTGGCGCCGTCCAGCGCTGGCAACCTGCCGTATCAACTGGTCAAAGCCAATCCGGCTGAAGGCAAAGGCGCAATGACCGGCGTTGCTTACATCCAGCGTACTGCGCTCAAAGGCGGCGTGGCTCCTGCCAAAGCGTGCGCAGAGAGCAACAAAGGCGCGAAAGAAATCGTGAAATACCAGGGCGACTACATTTTCTGGTCCGCCAAGTAATTCAGGTGGGTGCCGCGCGGGAGTTCGTCTATGCTCCTGCGCGGGTGCTCCGGTCTGACCGGGGCAGATGTCCTCTGTTGATGGCGAATCGATTTGTCTCTGCCCGAAACTCTGTTTGATTACGAAGCAGCACTCGATGCCTGCGCCCGTGGCGAGCGGCAGGCACTTGAGCGCCTGTATGCGCAGGAAAGTGCCCGTTTGCTCGGTGTGGCGCAACGCCTGGTGCGCGATAGCGCCATGGCACAGGACATCGTGCACGACGCTTTCATCAAGATCTGGACCGGCGCTGCCAGTTTCGACAAATCGAGAGGTTCTGCCCGAGGCTGGATGTTCACTGTCACCCGGCATCTGGCGCTCAACGCCATTCGTAACAATGCCCGTGAAGTGCAAAGTGAAGATGATGAAGAGCATGCCGAGGCCCAGGCCACACTGGAAGGCTGGAACGAAACCGTGGACAGCTTCGACTGGCGGGTGAATCCGGGCCGCATCGAGTTTTGCCTCGATCAGCTTGAACCCGTGCGTCGTAACTGCGTGTTCCACGCTTATGTAGATGGTTATTCGCATCAAGAAATTGCGCAGAAAATCGGCGCGCCGCTGGGCACTGTGAAAGCCTGGATCAAGCGCAGCCTGAATGCATTACGGGAGTGCATCGGATGAGCAACACTTCGGGCACTGAACCGCAAACACCGCTCAACGAGTTGGCCGGTGAATATGTCTTGGGCACTCTGTCTGCCCAACAACGAATCGAAGTAGAACGTCGCCTGCCCCACGAACCTGCGTTGCGCGCAGCGGTTGATGCCTGGGAGGAGCGCTTGTTGCCGCTGACCGCCATGGCCGAACCGCAAACCCCGCCGCCCCGGCTGTGGACGAGGATCGAGCGCAGCCTGGATGACTTGCTTGCGCCACCGCAAGCCGTGATACGCGACGTACAAAGTTGGTGGAATAACCTGTCGATCTGGCGCGGACTCGCGGGGGCGGGTCTCGCTGCATCATTGGTGCTGGGCATGACGCTGTTCACGCAGTCCAGATCCACGCCCGCGCCGTCTTATCTGGTGGTGCTGGTTGCGCCCCAGGACAAGGCTCCGGGTTGGGTGATTCAGGCCAGTAATTCCCAGGAAATCCAGCTGATCCCCCTGAGCGTTACCGAAGTGCCCGCCGACAAGGCGCTAGAATTCTGGACCAAAGGCGACGACTGGCAAGGTCCGGTCTCGTTGGGCCTGGTCAAGCCGGGGCAAAGCCTGCAGGTGCCACTGGACAAACTGCCGCCGCTGCAACCCAATCAACTGTTTGAGCTGACGCTGGAACAGGCCACAGGCTCGCCCATCGGCAAACCCACCGGGCCGATCCAGTTCATAGGCCGCGCGGTCAAGGTCATCTGACGCAACCGCGCACCATCCTGTTACCCAGCGCCCCAGGAAGGGGCGAGTCGTAACACCTTTAGGCGACTCGTTCCTCCGGCGAACTGATCCTTCACAAGCCGTAGAGCCTTTTAATTTCCTGTCACTGCGCCACTTCTAAACCGCCTCAGACGTTCGCCCTTCCGTCTCGCAAAAAAAACACATCCAATTGAATATGTTGGCTTTTCTGTAGGAGCGAGCTTGCTCGCGATAGCGTCCAGTCAGTCGCCTCCTACAGCAACTGACCCGACGCTATCGCGAGCAAGCTCACTCCTACAGGTCCGGTGTGTGAGTCGTATTGCGGCACGTCTCAAAGTTGGTATTTCAATTGCATATGCTTGTACATACAAGTAAAGCCAAGTGCATTGAACAGATCACTGAGGAGTTCTTTCGTGACCGAGAATAACCAACACTGGACCCGTTACCGCGACGTCGAAGTCCGCGCCGCCCGTGGCACCAAGCTCACCGCAAAGAGCTGGATGACTGAAGCGCCACTGCGCATGCTGATGAACAACCTTGATCCGGAAGTGGCCGAGAACCCTAAAGAGCTGGTGGTGTACGGCGGTATCGGTCGCGCGGCGCGGAACTGGGAATGCTACGACAAGATTGTCGAAAGCCTGACCCACCTCAATGATGACGAGACCCTGCTGGTTCAGTCCGGCAAACCGGTCGGCGTGTTCAAGACCCACAGCAACGCACCTCGCGTACTGATCGCCAACTCCAACCTGGTGCCACACTGGGCGAGCTGGGAGCACTTCAACGAACTGGATGCCAAGGGCCTGGCCATGTACGGCCAGATGACTGCTGGCAGTTGGATCTACATCGGCAGCCAGGGCATCGTTCAGGGCACTTACGAAACCTTCGTCGAAGCCGGTCGCCAGCATTACAACGGTAGCCTCGAGGGCAAATGGGTACTGACCGCAGGCCTGGGCGGCATGGGTGGCGCGCAACCACTGGCCGCTGGCATGGCCGGTGCGTGCTCGCTGAACATTGAATGCCAGCAGAGCCGCATCGATTTCCGCCTCAAGACCCGCTATGTCGACGAGCAAGCCACCGACCTGGACGACGCCCTGGCGCGCATCGCCAAATACACCGCCGAAGGCAAAGCCATTTCCATCGCCTTGTGCGGCAACGCGGCCGAGATTCTGCCGGAGATGGTCCGTCGTGGCGTACGCCCGGACATGGTCACCGACCAGACCAGCGCCCATGACCCGCTTAACGGTTACCTGCCCAAGGGCTGGAGCTGGGACGAATATCGCGCCCGCTCCCTGACCGAACCCGCCGCAGTGGTCAAAGCCGCCAAGCAATCCATGGCCGAACACGTGAAGGCCATGCTCGCCTTCCAGAAGATGGGCATCCCGACCTTCGACTACGGCAACAACATCCGTCAGATGGCCAAGGAAGAAGGCGTGGAAAACGCATTCGATTTCCCGGGCTTCGTCCCCGCCTACATTCGTCCGCTATTCTGCCGTGGCGTAGGACCGTTCCGCTGGGCCGCGCTGTCGGGCGATCCAGAAGACATCTATAAGACCGACGCCAAGGTCAAAGAGCTGATCCCGGATGACGCGCATCTGCACAACTGGCTGAACATGGCCCGCGAGCGCATTGCCTTTCAGGGCTTGCCAGCGCGTATCTGCTGGGTCGGTCTGGGCCAGCGCGCCAAACTGGGCCTGGCGTTCAACGAGATGGTGCGCAGCGGCGAACTGTCGGCTCCGGTGGTGATTGGCCGTGACCACTTGGACTCCGGTTCGGTCGCCAGTCCGAATCGCGAAACCGAATCCATGCAGGATGGCTCCGATGCCGTGTCCGACTGGCCGCTGCTCAATGCACTGCTCAACACCGCCAGCGGCGCGACCTGGGTTTCGCTGCACCACGGCGGCGGCGTCGGCATGGGCTTCTCGCAGCATTCGGGGATGGTAATCGTCTGTGACGGCAGCGACGAAGCCGCCGCACGCATCGCCCGCGTGCTGCACAACGACCCGGCCACAGGCGTGATGCGCCATGCCGACGCCGGTTACCAGATCGCCATCGACTGCGCCAATGAGCAGGGGTTGAACCTGCCGATGGTTAGAGGCTAAAGGCTCAGGTTTTTCTCCGTTGGAGCGAGGCTTGCCCGCGAAGAACGATTACTCGGTGTTTCTGATCCACCGAGGTGACTGGTTCGCGGGCAAGCCTCGCTCCAACGGGGCCTTGCGATTCAAGAAGGAACCGACCACCCCAAAGGACCGTCAAGTGTCTTGGTATCAGTGTTTGATCTGGAAACTGCCCACATCCATTCGCGAGGAGCGTCACACAATGAAAACCAAGAAGGCACTGTTGTCCACGTTGATTTCCGTGGGTTTGCTCACCGGCGCGGGAGCCAGCCAGGCGGCGGGCTGGTGCGAATCCGGCAAGCCGGTCAAGTTCGCCGGCCTGAACTGGGAAAGCGCCATGCTGCTGACTGACGTGCTGCAAGTGGTCCTGAACAAAGGCTATGGCTGTGAAGTCGACAGCCTGCCCGGCAATTCCATCACCATGGAAAACGCCCTGAGCAGCAACGACATTCAAGTCTTCGCCGAAGAATGGGTCGGCCGCAGTGAAGTTTGGAACAAGGCTGAAAAAGCCGGGAAAGTGGTCGGCGTTGGCAGCCCGGTCAAAGGCGCGGTTGAAGGCTGGTACGTGCCGCGTTACGTGATCGAAGGCGACGCCAAGCGCAAATTGGAAGCCAAAGCGCCTGACCTGAAATCCATCAGCGATCTGGGCAAATACTCTGCACTGTTCAAAGACGCCGAAGAGCCAGGCAAAGGCCGTTTCTATAACTGCCCGGCGGGCTGGACCTGCGAGCTGGAAAACAGCGAGATGCTCAAGAGCTACGACCTGGAAAGCAAGTACACCAACTTCCGCCCAGGCACAGGCCCGGCGCTGGATGCCGCGATTCTGTCGAGCTACAAACGAGGTGAGCCCATCCTGACTTACTACTGGTCGCCGACCCCGCTGATGGGCCAGGTAGATCTGGTGCGCCTGGAAGAAAAACCTGGCGTGAACAAAAGCATCGACATCAAGGTCGGGTTGTCCAAGGTCTTCCACGAACAGGCACCGGAGCTGGTGTCGGTCATGGAGAAGGTCAACATCCCGATTGACCTGCTGAACGAGAACCTGGCACGCATGACCAAGGACCGTATTGAATCACCGAAGCTGGCCAAGATCTTCCTCAAGGAACACCCGGAAGTCTGGCATGCCTGGGTGACTGAAGAGGCGGCGAAAAAGGTGGATGCTTCGTTGTAGGTAAAACGCGGCCAACACGGACCTGTTGGAGCGAGGCTTGCCCGCGAAGGCGTTGTATCTGAACAATCATTCGTCGACTGTACTGGCCTCTTCGCGGGCAAGCCTCGCTCCAACAAATAAAAACGAGAGCACCTTATGTTCCCCGAAAGCTTCACATTCTCCATCGCTAATCTGGTCAATGACTGGGTTGATGCGCTGGTGACCAATTACGGCGATGTTTTCCGGCAGATTTCCGACACGCTGCTGTGGGCCATCGTCAATCTGGAAGGCCTGCTGCGCATGGCTCCCTGGTGGTTGATGCTGGCAATTGTTGGCGGGATTGCCTGGCATGCGACGCGCAAGCTGACCACAACGGCGGTCATCGTCGGCCTGCTGTTTCTGGTGGGCGCGGTCGGGCTGTGGGACAAGCTCATGCAGACCCTGGCGCTGATGCTGGTGGCGACCCTGATCTCGGTGATCATCGGCATCCCGCTGGGCATCCTTTCGGCCCGCAGTAATCGCCTGCGTTCAGTGCTGATGCCGTTGCTGGACATCATGCAGACGATGCCCAGCTTCGTTTACCTGATTCCAGTACTGATGCTGTTCGGCCTGGGCAAGGTCCCGGCGATTTTCGCCACGGTGATCTACGCCGCGCCACCGCTGATTCGCCTGACCGACCTGGGCATTCGCCAGGTGGATGGCGAAGTCATGGAAGCAATCAACGCCTTCGGTGCCAACCGCTGGCAGCAATTGTTCGGCGTGCAATTACCCCTGGCCCTGCCAAGCATCATGGCCGGGATCAACCAGACCACGATGATGGCCCTGTCGATGGTGGTGATTGCCTCGATGATCGGCGCTCGCGGCCTGGGCGAAGACGTGCTGGTCGGCATCCAGACCCTCAACGTCGGACGCGGCCTGGAAGCCGGGCTGGCGATTGTGATTCTCGCGGTGGTTATTGACCGCATCACCCAGGCCTACGGCCGACCACGACATGAGGCGAACAAATGAGCACTTCAGAGCCCGACAAAATCGTGGTCCGCAACGTGTACAAGATTTTCGGCAACCGTCACAAGGACGCGCTGGCGATGGTCAGAGACAACCAGAGCAAGGACGAGGTGCTGGCAAAAACCGGCTGTGTAGTGGGCGTGAACGACTTGTCGCTGTCCATTGGCAGCGGTGAAATCTTCGTGATCATGGGCCTTTCAGGTTCGGGCAAATCCACGCTGGTGCGCCACTTCAATCGGCTGATCGACCCCACCAGCGGCGAAATCCTGGTGGATGGCGAAGACATCCTGCAATACGACATGGAAGCCCTGCGCCAATTTCGCCGCAAGAAGATCAGCATGGTGTTCCAGAGCTTCGGCCTGTTGCCGCATAAAACCGTGCAGGACAATGTCGCCTATGGCCTGAAGGTGCGCGGTGAGAGCAAAGAATATTGCGTCGAACGTGCGCAACACTGGATCAGCACCGTAGGCCTGCAAGGTTACGAAAACAAATACCCGCATCAGCTGTCCGGCGGCATGCGTCAACGGGTCGGCCTGGCTCGGGCACTGGCGGCGGATACGGACATCATCCTGATGGACGAGGCTTTTAGCGCACTTGACCCCCTGATCCGCGCCGAAATGCAGGATCAATTGCTGGAGCTGCAAAGCAACCTGAAGAAAACCATCGTGTTTATCACCCACGATCTGGACGAAGCCGTGCGTATCGGCAATCGCATTGCGATTCTCAAGGACGGGCGGTTGATTCAGGTCGGCACCCCGAAAGAAATCCTCTACTCCCCTGCCGACGAATACGTTGATCGTTTCGTGCAGCGGCGCGCAGTCACTGTGTAAGGAAGCGTGCAGATGCCCCCCGTCGAACAAGTGGTGATTGGTGAAAGTCCGGTCCGTTGGCAAGAGGTGGTCGCAGTGGCTCGCCAGGGTGCGCCACTGGTGCTATCGGCGGGTGCCTGGGCACGGATCGACAACGCCCAGGCCATCGTCGAGCGCATCATTGCCAGCGGCGAGCGGGCGTATGGCATTAACACCGGCCTCGGCGCGCTGTGCAATGTCTCACTCGAAGGAGAGCAACTGAGCCAGCTGTCGCGCAACACTTTGCTCAGTCATGCATGTGGCGTCGGTGTTGCGCTGCCCGATGAGCAGACCCGGGCGATCATCTGTGCGGCAATCATCAATTACAGCCAGGGTAAATCCGGGCTGCATCGGCAAGTGGTCGAGGCTTTGCTGGCTTTGCTCAATCGGCAGATCACACCGCAAGTCCCGTCGCAGGGCTCGGTGGGTTATCTGACCCACATGGCGCACATCGGCATCGCCTTGCTGGGCGTTGGAAACGTCAGCTATCGCGGCCAGATCATGCCGGCGCAGCAAGCACTGGAGGCTGAAGGCTTGAGCCCGGTGATATTGGGCGCAAAAGACGGGCTGTGTCTGGTCAACGGTACGCCGTGCATGACCGGTTTGAGCTGCCTGGCCGTCGCCGATGCGCAGCGCCTGACTCAATGGGCAGACGTCATCGGTGCCATGAGTTTTGAAGCGCTGGGCGGCCAGATCAACGCCTTTGACGCTGAAATCATTGCCCTAAAGCCTCATCCGGGCATGCAAATCGTCGGCAAGAACCTGCGCGCCCTGCTTGAGGGCAGCGAGATGGTGATCAACAGCCACGGCATCCGCACTCAGGACGCGCTCAGTGTCCGTTCGATCCCGCAAGTACACGGCGCGACCCGCGATCAGTGGGTGCATGCCACCCGGCAAATCGAAATCGAGCTGAACTCCGCCACGGACAACCCGCTGCTGCTGGGCACACCCGAGGCTTATCGCGTGGTGTCCCAGGCCAATCCTCATGGCCAGTCGGTTGCCATGGCGGCTGATTTACTGGCGATTGCGGTGGCGGAACTGGGCTCGATTGCCGAACGCAGGCTGGACCGGCTGATTAACCCGACTATCAGCAACCTGCCAGCGTTTCTGGTCGCCCAGCCGGGAGTCAACTCGGGGATGATGATTGTTCAATACGTGGCGGCATCGCTCTGTGCGGAAAACCGTCAGTTGGCGCAACCGGCTGTCACCGATAACTTCGTGACGTCGGGGTTGCAGGAAGACCACCTGAGCATGGGCACCAATGCGGCGCTGAAGCTGCACAAGGTGCTGGATAACACCACGCAGATTCTGGCCATCGAATACCTGCTCGCGGCCCAGGCGTTTGAATTTCTGAAGAGCCAGCGGTTCGGTGTCGGCACCGATGCCGCGTGGCGATTGCTACGCGAAACTGTCCCGCCTTACGACGTAGACCGCTGGCTGGCACCGGATATTGCCAGCAGCGCCAGGGTGCTCAGGAGTGAGGTGATGTTGGCAAAGGTGATGAGTGCCCGCAATGAACGATGACGCGGCATGTCAGGAATACGCGGTCATATGTGGGAGCGAGGCTTGCCCGCGATAAGGGTGCCGCAGATATCAGGCTCATCGCGTCCAGCCTTATCGCGGGCAAGCTCCGCTCCCACAGGGTATGCGGTCATCCGTTGGAGCGAGGCTTGCCCGCGAAGAACGATTATGCGGTGCCCCTGTTAGACCGCAGCGCCCCCTTCGCGAGCAAGCTCGCTCCCACAAGGACCGGGCCAGCCAAACCAAACGTATAGACATCCATGACACCGGATGTCAGCCAGGCGACACCCGACCACAGATGGATTTGGTCGACCCCAACCAGCAGGTATCCTTCGCGCCCTGAGTAACTGGCAGTTCGCTGGAAAGAAACCGGATTGGATTGAAATGACGTCACAGCAAGGTTTGAAACGCGGGCTCTCGGCTCGTCACATTCGCTTCATGGCCCTGGGTTCGGCCATCGGCACCGGCTTGTTCTATGGATCGGCTTCGGCGATTCAGATGGCAGGCCCGGCCGTGTTGCTCGCCTACCTGATCGGCGGCGCGGCGGTGTTCATGGTCATGCGCGCCCTGGGTGAAATGGCCGTGCACAACCCGGTATCCGGTTCGTTCGGCGAGTACGCCAGCACTTACCTGGGCCCCATGGCGGGCTTTGTACTGGGCTGGACCTATGCGTTTGAAATGATCATTGTCTGCATCGCCGACGTGACCGCGTTCGGCATCTACATGGGCTTCTGGTTTCCGGACGTGCCGCGCTGGATCTGGGTCTTGAGCATCGTGTTCCTGATCGGCGCGCTGAACCTGTGCAACGTCAAAGTTTTCGGCGAAACCGAATTCTGGCTGTCACTGCTGAAAGTCAGCGCCATCGTCGCCATGATCGTCGCCGGGCTCGGCCTTTTGCTGTTTGGCGTCAACCTGTCGGCCGACGGCGAGTCAGTCTCCGGGATCAGCAACCTGTGGACGCATGGCGGCTTCCTGCCCAACGGCATCGGCGGCCTGATCGCCTGCTTCGCGGTGGTGATGTTTGCCTTCGGCGGTATCGAGATCATCGGTATCACGGCGGGTGAAGCCAAGGACCCGCAGCAGACCATCCCCCGCGCGATCAACTCAGTGCCGCTGCGGATTCTGCTGTTCTACGTGCTGACTCTGTTCGTGCTCATGGCGCTGTTCCCCTGGACGCAGATCAGCAAGGAAAACAGCCCGTTCGTGCAGATTTTCGCCAGCCTTGGCTTTCCATGGGCGGCTGCGTTGCTCAACATCGTGGTGATTTCCGCCGCGGTTTCGGCGATCAACAGCGACGTGTTTGGCGCAGGCCGGATCATGTACGGCCTGGCGCAACAGGGTCAGGCACCTGCAGCCTTCTCCCGCCTGTCCGAACAGGGCGTGCCGTGGATGACCGTGCTGGTGATGGGCGTCGCGCTGCTGGGCGGCGTATGGCTGAACTACAAAATCCCGGAAAACGTGTTCCTGTTGATTGCGTCCATCGCGACCTTCGCCACGGTCTGGGTCTGGTTGATGATCCTGCTGACGCAAGTCGCCATGCGCCGCGCCATGAGCCGCGAAGAAGCTGCACAGCTGAAATTCCCGGTACCGTTCTGGCCTTACGCGCCTGCGGCCGCCATCGTGTTCATGTTGTTTATCTTCGGCGTGCTGGGCTACTTCCCGGACAACCGCATGGCGTTGATCGTCGGCGCGGTCTGGGTGGTGCTGCTGGTCGCCGCCTACTCTTTATGGGTCAAACCGAGCACGCCAAAACGTCCCGGTAGTCCCTCCATCACTGATCGGTAACGCGGAGACTGGAAATGAAAACGCTCTGGAAACACTGTCACGTCGCAAGCATGGCGCAAGGTCAATACTCGATCATCGAGCACGCGGCCATCGTGACCTCCGGAGCGTTGATTGAATGGATCGGCCCGCAGGCCGACCTTCCCGAGTCAACCTATGACAGCGTCATCGACCTCAATGGCGCGTGGGTCACGCCGGGCCTGATCGATTGCCACACCCACACCGTGTTCGGCGGCAACCGCAGTGGTGAATTCGAGCAGCGCCTGCAAGGTGTTAGCTACGCCGAAATAGCAGCGGCAGGTGGTGGCATCGCCAGTACCGTGCGCGCCACCCGCGCTGCCAGCGAAGATGAGTTGTACGCCAGCGCCGAACGCCGCTTGCGGCATCTGCTCAAGGACGGCGTGACCACAGTGGAGATGAAGTCCGGTTACGGGCTGGATCTGGCCAGCGAGCGCAAGTTGTTGCGCGTTATCCGCCGTCTCGGCAATACGCTGCCGGTGACCGTGCGCAGCACCTGTCTGGCCGCCCACGCCTTGCCACCCGAGTACGCTGACCGCGCCGACGATTACATCCATCACATCTGCAGCGAGATGTTGCCCGCATTGGCCGAGGAAGGTCTGGTGGACGCAGTCGATGCGTTCTGCGAGTACCTGGCGTTTTCCCCGGCGCAGGTCGAGCAGGTATTTATCACTGCCGGGCAATTGGGCTTGCCGGTTAAGCTGCATGCCGAACAGCTGTCGCCGCTGGCGGGTTCGAGTCTGGCAGCGCGTTACAAAGCCCTGTCAGCTGATCATCTGGAGTTCATGACCGAAGCGGACGCCATTGCAATGGGTGCGGCCGGAACCGTGGCCGTGCTGTTGCCCGGCGCTTATTACTTCCTGCGCGAAACCCAGTTGCCACCTATGGACGCGCTGCGCAAACACGGCGTGAACATCGCCATCGCCAGCGACCTCAACCCCGGCACGTCGCCTGCGCTGTCATTGCGTTTGATGCTGAACATGGCGTGCACCTTGTTCCGCATGACACCTGAAGAAGCCTTGGCCGGCGTCACGATCAACGCGGCCAAAGCCCTGGGCATGGGTGAAACACATGGCTCGCTGGAGGTCGGTAAAATCGCTGACTTCGTGGCCTGGGACATCGAACGGCCCGCTGACCTGGCGTATTGGCTGGGGGGTGATCTGGACAAACGTATCGTGCGGCATGGGGTTGAGTCGGTGATTTAAGCCACGAAGACCTGTAGGAGCGCGCTTGCCCGCGATGACGTCGTGTCAGGCTGATCGCTATCGCGTGGCGAACATTCGACCTGTAGGAGTGAGCTTGCTCGCGATAGCGTTTGATCAGGCGATAGATGCGTTGCCTGGGAGATCGAATCGCGAGCAAGCTCACTCCTACAGTGAAGCATTTCAATTCAGAAGAATGCTTTTTAGGAGAGACTCATGGACAACGTTCTGAAATTTTCCCGTGGTCGTGTACCGCTACTGATCAGCATGCCTCATGCAGGTCTGCGCCTGACACCCGCAGTCGAGGCCGGGCTGGTGGACGAGGCCCTGAGCCTGCCGGACACCGACTGGCACATTCCCCAGCTCTACGATTTCGCCGCTGAACTGGGCGCAAGTACTCTGGCAGCCGAATATTCGCGCTTCGTGATCGACCTCAATCGCCCATCAGACGACAAGCCGCTGTATGCCGGTGCAACGACCGGGCTATTCCCATCGATCCTGTTCGACGGCGTGCCGCTGTTCAAAGATGGCCAGGCGCCGAGTGCCGAAGAACGGGCGACCTATCTGGAACAGATCTGGACGCCCTACCACCAGACCCTGGAACAGGAACTGGCAAGGCTCAGAGACGAATTCGGCTATGCGCTGCTGTTCGATGCCCACTCGATACGCGGCCATATCCCGCACCTGTTCGACGGCCGTTTGCCGGACTTCAACCTTGGCACCTTCAACGGCGTCAGCTGTGCTGAAGAACTGGCCACACGCCTGGAAGCCACCTGTGCCGCCGCCACCGACTACAGCCACGTACTCAACGGCCGCTTCAAAGGCGGCCACATCACCCGCCAATACGGTGACCCGGCCAACAACATCCACGCCGTGCAACTGGAGCTGGTGCAAGCGACTTACATGGATGAATTCGTGCCGTTCCACTATCGGCCGGACCTGGCTGAACCGACGCGGGTGGTGTTGAGGGAGTTGGTCGAGGGGATGATCAGTTGGGGGCGGGATAAGTTCGGGCGCTGAATCGGGGCCGACGCAATACTGTGGTTGATGCAAGCCTTGTGGGAGCGAGCTTGCTCGCGAAGACTTCGGTACAGCCTCTATTAATCTGGAGGTTGAACCGGCCAATTCGCGAGCAAGCTCGCTCCCACAGGGGTTTTGCGCCCCTCAAGACCGGTTTTACTTCTTCAACAACCGCAACCCGTTGAACACCACCAGCAAACTCACGCCCATGTCGGCGAACACCGCCATCCACATGGTCGCCATGCCGGTAAAGGTCATCACCAGGAAGATCGCCTTGATCACCAGTGCCAGGTAAATGTTCTGCTTGAGCACTGTCGATGTCCGTCGCGACAGGCGAATAAACGCAGGGATTTTGCGCAAATCGTCGTCCATCAGCGCGACATCAGCAGTTTCTATGGCGGTATCCGTACCGGCAGCAGCCATGGCGAAACCGATCTCCGAACGCGCCAGTGCGGGCGCATCGTTGATACCGTCGCCAACCATCCCGACCCGATGACCTTTGGCATACAACGCTTCGATTGCCTCCAGCTTGTCCGTCGGCATCAGGTTGCCCTGAGCCGAGTCAATACCGACCTGCGCGGCAATGGCCTTGGCCGTATGCGGGTTATCACCGGTGAGCATCAGGGTTTTGACCCCCAGCTCATGCAGCTGCCGAATCGCTTCGCGACTGCTGTCTTTCACCGTGTCGGCCACCGCGAATAACGCCAGTGGACCGGAACGATCCAGTAACAGCACGACGCTCTTGCCCTGCTGCTCGAGCGCATCGAGCTGCGCCTCAAGCTGGGGTGAACACAGACCAAGTTCTTCAACCAGACGATGGTTGCCCAGATGATAAAGCTCGCCATTGATCTCGCCGCGCACACCGCGCCCTGCCAGCGCTTCGAAGGCGCCGACTTCATGAGCCTGCATATCCTGCGCGGCCGCCTTGGCAATTGCCTGGGATACAGGATGATCCGAGCGACCCGCCAGGCTCGCCGCCACACGCGGTGCCAGTTCCGCCGCTGTGGGCTCAAGCAATACAAAGTCGGTCTGCACCGGTTTGCCGTGGGTGATCGTGCCGGTTTTGTCCAAGGCCAGGTAATCCAGCTTGTGACCCATTTCCAGGTACACGCCGCCCTTGATCAAAATGCCTTTGCGCGCTGCCGCAGCCAGGCCGCTGACAATGGTCACCGGCGTGGAAATCACCAGTGCACAAGGGCACGCCACCACCAGCAAGACCAACGCGCGATAGATCCAGTCGAACCAGACCGCGCCCATGAACAGCGGCGGGATGATTGCCACACCCAGCGCGAAGAGGAACACAGCCGGGGTGTAGATACGCGAGAAGCTGTCGACGAAGCGCTGGGTCGGCGCCCGTGAGCCTTGGGCTGCTTCCACGGCGTGAATGATCCGCGCCAGAGTGGAGTTGTTGGCAGCGGCGCTCACGCGATATTCAAGCGCACCGGCCTGGTTGATGGTCCCGGCAAACACCTTGTCACCGATGGTTTTCTCCACGGGCAGGCTTTCGCCGGTAATCGGTGCCTGGTCGATGGTCGAGTTCCCCGAGACCACCTCACCGTCCAGCGCAACTCGCTCACCCGGCTTTACCCGGACGATAGCGCCCAACTCGATATTTTTAGCTTCCACTTCGAGCCACTGACCATCAGCCTGCTGCACGGTTGCCAGCTCGGGGGTCAGCTGCATCAAGCCGCTGATGGCGTTGCGGGCGCGGTCCAGGGACTTGGCCTCGATCAACTCAGCCACGGTGAACAGGAACATCACCATCGCTGCTTCCGGCCATTGCCCGATCAGCACCGCACCTGTCACCGCAATACTCATCAGCGCGTTGATGTTGAGATTGAGGTTTTTGAGGGCAATCCAGCCTTTCTTGTAGGTGCCCAAACCGCCGCTGAGGATGGAAACCAGCGCCACCACGGCCACCACCCAATTCGGAGCCAGCGCGCCGAAGTGGATCACCTCGGCAGCCAATGCCGTGACGCCCGACAACGCCAGGGGCCACCAGGCTTTCTTGACCACCGGTGCCGGTGCTGCATCAGCGCCCTCTTCAATCGGCTCGGCCTGCATGCCCAACGAGGCAATGGCATCGCGAATCGGCTCGGTGGATGGCAGCTCATGCCAGACGCCCAACACACGATTGATCAGATTGAACTCAAGCTTTTGCACACCCGCCAGCTTGCCCAGTTTGTTCTGGATAAGCGTTTGCTCTGTAGGGCAATCCATCTGCTCAATGCGGAACGTACTGAGTTGGCCGCCAGAGGCAGGCGCATCGCCGAACGAAACTACCGCAGGCGCGGCTTTTGTAGAGCAGCAGCTATGGGCGTGCGCAGCATGATCGTGGGCTTTATCGCCTTGATCGTGCTGGGAATGATCGTGTTCTGCGTGTTCTGCGTGATCGTGTTTGCCGTGAACGGGGGTCAACTGGCTCATGGTCCGGTCCTTTAACGTGCTTGTTGCCAAGTGAACACCCTGTAGCCACTATAGGGTCAAGCACTGAAACAGGAATAGCGATCATGAAGATTGGCGAATTGGCAAAACTGACCGATGCGCAGGTGGAAACCATCCGTTATTACGAGCGCGAGGGCCTGCTGCCGGCCCCGGCGCGCAGCGATGGCAACTATCGGTTGTACACCCAGGCGCATGTCGAGCGGCTGACCTTCATTCGTAATTGCCGCAGCCTGGATATGACCCTCGACGAGATCCGCAGCCTGCTCAACCTGCGCGACAGCCCGCAAGACCAGTGCGAAAACGTCAATGCGTTGATTGATGAGCATATCGAACACGTCAACGCCCGAATCACCAGCCTGCAAGCTTTGCAGACGCAATTACTGGACTTGCGCCAGCGTTGCAGCGACGGCGCACCGGATCATTGCGGGATTCTGGATCGACTGGAAGTCAGCGGAAGCGTAGTGACCGCGGATGTAGAGCATTCCCATGTGGGCAGGAGTCATGGGCATTGAGGGGCATGGTTAACGCCTTAACCCTCTGTGGGAGCGACCGGGGTGGCGCTCCACCTTGCTCGCGAAGGCCATTTTCCAGACTCAGCAAATGTGCCGCTCGTACTGGCCCTTTCGCGAGCAAGCTCGCTCCCACGGATTCAAACAGACAACTAAACCGCCATCGGCGCGGTCATCGCCGGATGGTGCTCATAACCCTCCAGCGAGAAGTCCGAAGGCTCGATCTGCTCCAGCCACTCCGGCTGATACACACCGGTCTTGGCAAACTCAGGCACACGATCGGATATCACCAGCTTCGGCATCGGATACGGCTCGCGCTTGAGCTGTTCGTTAAGCATGTCCAGGTGGTTTTCATAGACATGGGCATCGCCAATGAAATACGTGAACCAGCGCGGCGTGTAGCCCGTCAGGCGGCCGATCAGGCTCAGCAGAGCCGCGCCTTCGGTCAGGTTGAACGGCGTGCCCAACCCTAGATCATTCGAGCGGATGTACAAGGTCAGGGAGATTTCTTTGGTCTCCTGATTCGGGTGGAACTGATACAGCAGATGGCACGGCGGCAAGGCCATTTCATCCAGCTGTGCGCAGTTCCAGCCGTGGAACAGAATACGACGGCTGCCCGGATCCTTGATGATCGTGTCGACGCACTGGCGAATCTGATCGATGGCTTTGTACAGCACCACGTAAGCCTGACCGTCCTCTTCGGCCTGGGCGATCTGCTGATAGCCCTGGCTGATGGCCAGTTCAATGGCTTTCGGGTTGCTCAGGTCGATGCGCTTGTAGGCTGGCCACTTGCGCCATTGCACGCCGTAGATTTCACCCAGGTCGTCTTCGCCCTTGCGGAACGGGTTATCCAGCCATTGGGCGTTTTCGTTGGCGTTCTGGTCCCAGACCTTGCAGCCCAGCTCGCGGAATTCGGCGGCATTGTTCACGCCGCGCAGGAAGCCGACCATCTCACCGATCGCGGATTTGAAAGCCATGCGCCGGGTCGTGATCGCCGGGAAGCCTTCCTTGAGGTCATAACGCAACATGGCGCCGGGAAAACTGATGGTTTTCACGCCGGTGCGGTTGGCCTGCAAGGTCCCGTTCTTGATGACGTGGGCGACTAATTCCAGATATTGCTTCATAAGTTACCTGCATCGGTGAATCCGCCGGGCAGCTGGCCCGGCGTTTCGGTGTTATACCGCCGCGTTCTTGCTGGCGGGGGCGCGGTTGTAGGCCAGCCAGATCAGCACGGCTCCGGCGATGATCATCGGCAGGCTGAGGATCTGCCCCATGGTGACCCAACCCCACGCGAGATAGCCCAGTTGCGCGTCCGGCATGCGGACGAACTCGACGAGAAAACGGAAAATCCCGTAAAACAGCGCAAACATGCCGGAAATGGCCATGGTTGGGCGCGGTTTACGCGAGAACAGATAGAGAATCACGAACAGTGCAACGCCTTCCAGTGCGAACTGATACAGCTGCGACGGATGACGCGGCAATTGCGCCGGATCGCTGAACGGCGGAAAGATCATCGCCCACGGCAAATCGGTCGGCTTGCCCCACAGCTCGGCATTGATGAAGTTACCGATACGACCGGCACCCAGGCCGATCGGCACCATCGGCGCAATAAAATCCATCAGCTCGAAGAACGACTTGCCGTTGCGTCGGCCGAACCACCAGGCAGCAATCATCACCCCGACGAACCCGCCATGGAACGCCATGCCGCCCTTCCAGACTTCGAAGATCAGCAACGGATTGGCAATGTACGCCGGCAGATCGTAGAACAGCACATAGCCCAGCCGCCCACCGACGATCACGCCCATGGCCAGCCAGAAAATCATGTCGGAGAGCTTTTCCCTGGTCCAGGTCGGATCAAAGCTGTTCAGGCGGCGCGAAGCCAGCAGCCACGCGCCGCCGATGCCAACCAGATACATCAAACCGTACCAGTGAATTTGCAGCGGGCCGATAGCCACCGCCACCGGGTCAATCTGCGGGTAAGGCAGCATTGCGACTCCTTAAAAGGGAAACTCTTGCGAGCACTGAACCAGAACACTAAAGCAGAGAACGTAAACCCACGCTGAACAGCCGCACAGCGCGAGCCCGCAAATGAGAACGGCATACTACCGGAGCGAGGCGTCCGGCTCTAGCAGCGTGCGATGGAAGTCAGCTTCAGTGATGGGTACAGTGGCTGAAAAAAGGAGTACCGCATGTGTCTGATCGTGTTCGCCTGGCGCCCTGCCCATGCCCAGCCGCTGATTGTGGCGGCCAATCGTGACGAGTTCTACGCCCGCCCGACCCAGCCCCTGGCGCAATGGGCCGACGCGCCGCAGGTTTATGCTGGTCGCGACCTTGAAGCCGGCGGCACCTGGCTCGGCGTCAATGCCGACGGGCGCTTCGCGGCGCTGACCAATATCCGCAACCCTGCTCTGCCGCTGGGTCAACGCTCCCGGGGCGAGCTGGTTGCGCAGTTTTTGACCGGTGATATGTCGATCGAAAGCTATCTGGCGGAGGTCGCGCACAGATCTGATGAATACGGCGGCTTCAATCTATTGGTGGGTAATCGTGAACAGCTGTACTACCTGAGCAGCGCCAGCCGTGAGCCGCAGTTGCTGGGTGAGGGTGTTTATGGGTTATCAAACGCCGGGCTGGACACGCCCTGGCCGAAAGTCAGAAAAGCCAGGGCGGCCCTCGAAACGCAGCTGGAAACCCCAGACCCTCTGGCGCTCATGGCACTGCTCAGCGACCCGGATACTGCGCCAACGTCCGAATTGCCTGATACGGGCGTCAGCCTCGCAACCGAGACCCTATTGTCGAGCCTGTTTATCGCCAGCCCGAACTACGGCACCCGCGCCAGTACCGTGTTGATCGTCAATGCCGATGGCAGCCGACAGTTCATCGAACATAGCTTTGGGCCGTATGGCGGGAGATTGGGGGAAGTGTCTCTGACCTTGTAGGAGCTGCCTAAGGCTGCGAATGGGGTATATCTGATACACCAATTCGCAGCCTTCGGCAGCTCCTACAGGTTCCGGGTCAACTCAGTGCCCTTTGATCGACCCCGGATTGATCATCCGCGACAGCCCGAGGTTTTTCAGTGCCAGCTGCAGGGAGCTGCTGATCACTTGCGGGTTGTCGTTGGTCATCAGTTGCGCCAGCAATTCCTTGGCTTTGCTCAGGTGGATCTGGCGCAGCATCCACTTCACTTTCGGCAGGTTGGTGGAGTTCATCGACAGACTGTCGAAGCCCATCGCCATCAACAACACCGCAGCGGCAGGATCACCGGCCATTTCACCGCAGATGCTGACCGGCTTGCCTTCGGCATGGGCGTCGCGCACCACGTTCTGCAACGCTTGCAGCACCGCAGGGTGCAGGTAGTCATACAGATCGGCTACCCGCGGGTTGTTGCGATCCACCGCCAGGAGGTACTGGGTCAAGTCGTTGGAGCCCACTGACAGGAAGTCCACCTGACGCGCCAGATCGCGAGTCTGATAAACCGCCGCAGGCACTTCGATCATCACGCCTACAGGAGGCATCGGCACGTCGGTGCCTTCGTCGCGGACTTCACCCCAGGCGCGGTGGATCAGGTGCAGGGCCTCTTCCACTTCGTGGGTGCTGGAAATCATCGGCAGCAGGATCCGCAGGTTGTTCAAGCCTTCACTGGCCTTGAGCATGGCGCGGGTCTGCACCAGGAAGATTTCCGGGTGATCGAGGGTGACGCGAATGCCACGCCAGCCCAGAAACGGGTTTTCTTCCTTGATCGGGAAGTAGGACAGCGCTTTATCGCCGCCGATGTCCAGGCTGCGCATGGTGACCGGCAGGGGATGGAAAGCGGCCAACTGCTCGCGATAGATCGCCAACTGCTCTTTTTCACTGGGGAAGCGCTGCTGGATCATGAACGGCACTTCGGTGCGATACAGCCCCACACCTTCTGCGCCACGCTGCTGGGCGCGGGCCACGTCAGCCAGCAAGCCGGTGTTGACCCACAAAGGCATGCGGTGCCCGTCCAGCGTCACGCAAGGCAATTCGCGCAGCGCGTCCAGGCCTTGAGACAACTGACGTTCTTCTTCGACCACCGTGGCGAACTGCTTGCGCATGGTGTCGCTGGGGTTGGTGAAGACTTCGCCGTGGTAGCCATCGACGATCAGCTCGATGCCATCCACCTTGGAATACGGCAGATCGACCACGCCCATGACCGTCGGAATGCCCATGGCTCGTGCCAGGATCGCGACGTGGGAGTTGCCGGAGCCGAGTACCGAAATCAGACCGACCAGCTTGCCTTCCGGCACTTCGCCGAGCATGGCGGGCGAAAGCTCTTCGCTGACCAGAATCGTGTTGTCGGGATAAACCAGAGTCTGCTGCCGGGCTTCCTGCAGATAGGCCAGCAGGCGACGACCCAGATCCTTGACGTCCGACGCCCGCTCGCGCAGGTAATCGTCGTCCATCAATTCGAAACGTTTGACGTGTTCGTTGACCACCGAACGCAAGGCACCCTGCGCCCACTGGCCGGTCTTGATGACGTTGGTGACTTCACTGCCCAGCGAGGCATCGTCGAGCATCATGAGGTAAACGTCGAACAACGCGCGCTCTTCCGGGCGCAGCTGATTGGCGAGCTTGGCGGACAACGCGCGCATGTCGCTGCGCACGCCTTCCAGCGCGGTCTGGAACAAGGCCAGCTCGGCCTGGATATCACTGACGGTTTTGTCCGGAACCACTTCCAGATCGGCAGGCGGCAACATGACCACCGCCACGCCAACCGCCGCGCCGGGAGAACCGGCGACGCCGACGAATTTTGCTTCCTGAATACCTTTGCCCTGACGACCCAGACCGCGGATCGAGCCAGTGGCTTCAGCGTGGGCAATAACGCCTGCGAGCTGCGCGCTCATGGTGACGAGGAAGGCTTCCTCGCCCTCATCAAACTGACGGCGCTCCTTTTGCTGGATCACCAACACGCCCACCACACGACGGTGGTGGATGATCGGCGCGCCAAGGAAAGATGCGTAGCGCTCTTCACCGGTTTCGGCAAAGTAGCGATAACGAGGGTGATCGGCTGCGTTTTCGAGGTTCAGCGGTTCTTCACGGGTGCCGACCAGACCCACCAGGCCTTCGTTCGGCGCCATGCTGACTTTGCCGATAGAGCGCTTGTTCAGGCCCTCGGTTGCCATCAGCACGAAGCGATTGCTTTCGGGATCGAGCAAATAGACCGAGCAGACTTGGCTGCCCATGGCCTCTTTGACGCGTAACACAATAATCCCCAACGCCGCCTTGAGATCCTTGGCGGAGTTAACTTCCTGGACGATCTTGCGCAGCGTATTGAGCATGGCTCGGGGTCGAACTCCGTGTCAGTCGCGCGATAAAAGGCGCGGGGCAAGCTCTTTGAGTGCGCGTCGATACACCTCGCGCTTGAATGTCACCACCTGACCCAGCGGATACCAATAACTGACCCAGCGCCAGCCATCGAACTCCGGTTTCCCGGTCAAATCCATCCGCACCCGCTGCTCATTGGAGACCAGGCGCAGGAGAAACCATTTTTGCTTCTGGCCGATGCACAACGGTTGGCTGTGCGTCCTGACCAGTCGTTGCGGCAGACGATAGCGCAACCAGCCCCGGGTACAGGCAAGAATTTGCACATCTTCACGTTCCAGCCCGACTTCTTCGTTCAATTCACGATAAAGCGCGTCTTCCGGCGTTTCCTGCGGGTTGATACCACCCTGTGGAAACTGCCAGGCATCTTGGTTGATTCGCCGAGCCCATAGGACTTGGCCGGAGTCGTTTGTCAGAATTATCCCGACATTAGGACGGAAACCATCGGGGTCGATCACGGCAACAACCTCGCAAACGCATGTCTCCGCATTGTTCCACAAAGCCGCTCAAAGCAGCAACGAGCCGTAGCAGGTTATGTGAAGACTTGTGAAAACCTCGTATTCTGGTGCTCTTTTTTCAGTCATTTCAGCGAGTAACCGCATGCGTCTGGCTTTATTCGACCTCGACAACACCCTTCTGGGCGGCGACAGCGATCACGCGTGGGGGGATTACCTGTGCGAACGCGGCATCCTTGACAGCGTGACCTACAAGACCCGCAACGATGAGTTTTATCAGGATTACCTGGCCGGGACCTTGAACCTCACCGACTATTTGAACTTCAGCCTGGAGATTCTCGGCCGTACGGAAATGGCGCAGCTCGACGAATGGCATCGCGACTTCATGCGCGACTGCATTGAGCCCCTCATGCTGCCCAAGGCACTGGAATTGATCGCTAAACATCGCGAAGCCGGTGACAAGCTGGTGGTGATCACCGCGACCAACCGCTTCGTGACCGCGCCGATCGTTGCGCAACTGGGCATCGATACGCTGTTGGCGACTGAATGTGAAATCATCGACGGCCGTTATAGCGGGCGTACCACCGACGTGCCGTGCTTCCGCGAAGGCAAAGTGACGCGCCTCAATCGTTGGCTGGAAGAGAATCAGCTCAGCCTGGAGGGCAGCTATTTCTACAGCGATTCGCTGAACGACCTACCGCTCTTGGAACAAGTCGCCAACCCGGTGGCAGTGGATCCGGATCCGAAGCTGCGCGCTGAAGCTGAAAGCCGAGGCTGGCCGGTGATCACGCTGCGCGATTGACCTGTGGAACGCAATTCCCCTGTGGGAGCGAGGCTTGCCCGCGATAAGGAGACCTCGGTCTAAAGTGAATCCGCGTCCAGCTCTATCGCGGGCAAGCACCGCTCCCACAGGTGATCGCATTCCAAGGCAAGCCCGGGCTCAAACCGGCTTGGCCCCCATCAACCCGGCAATGGCGATAAAACACACCACGCAAATTACCGCCAACGCCAAGGTGAATTTCTGAGCGCCCCTGCCCGGCTCGATCCGCAGCCGATTCAAGCGCGCCACCAGCCAGATCCAGCTCAGCGTGCCCAGGGTGTAGAGCACGCTGCTGCCTAGAATCCAGGTTTGCCCCAACGACCAGCCCACCAGATGCGCCAGCCACCAGCCAGTGATCGGCATGGTCAGCAGGCAAAGCCCCATCAGAATCCAGGCGAACAACCGCGGGCGCAGCAGCAGGCGGGTGTGATTGTCAGTAAAACCGGCGCGACGGCCTTTGATCAGCCAAATCGTCAAACCGAGAGCGCTGAGTAAAAACAGCACAGTCGCCACAATGTGCAGGGTTTTAAGGGCGGTGAAATGTTCCATTTTCTATCTGCTCCAGTAGATGGCCCGGTAGGAGCGAACTTGTTCGCGAGGCGATATTTCTGTCTCTGCAGATCTGACGCCTCGCCAACAAGTTGGCTCCTATAGGGATCATTGCCTTATCCAAGAAACAGCTTATAAGCCGGGTTCTCGCTCTCATCCCAATACGGATAACCAATCTCGGCCAATGCCGCCGGGATCAGGTGCCGTTCGTCTTCAGGCACTACCAGGCCTGCCACCACACGGCCATCTGCTGCGCCGTGGTTGC
>Ga0247735_1000068_pt1 | contig 62408 bp, 64 predicted proteins | sample UWRJL178409R2_FD_180934 | JGI IMG/M metagenome (GOLD analysis project Ga0247735, IMG submission 180934) | Plant litter microbial communities from Arlington Agricultural Research Station in Wisconsin, United States - UWRJ-L178-409R-2 | ecosystem: Environmental > Terrestrial > Plant litter >... | reverse complement strand
CCAGCGGCTTCTCAATATTCGCCCCAGAAGAACACTGGGTTATCTCAAGCCTTCTGACAAGCTAGATCAATTGATCAATGGTGTTGCGCTAACAACCTGAAACCGCCGGCGGCGGAACGGCCGATGTTGGCCTCTCAAGCGCCGTGGCCCGCGTGAAACTCGCGGGGGAGGGGGAAGGCAATCGACCGGGTGATTTTTCCAGGACTACCGGCGTTCAGGGGCGGCCGATAGCGTGAGGCCATGAAGGAACTGCTGCACGCCACCGCCGACACCCGCCTGGCCGACATCGACCCGAACTCCACGCCGGGGCGTGAAGCGCCGGAGGCCCCGAAGAAGTCGAAGGGCACGTCGAAGGGTGAGGCGAAGGCTGCAAAAGCCGCCAAAAAGCAGGGGGAAAAGGACCTGGCGGCGGGAGGCGAGGAACTTGCCGTGCTGCAGGAGCAACTGTTCGCCGAGAGCAGGTTCGGCGGCAAGCGCAGCATTCTCGTTATTTTGCAGGCGATGGACACCGCGGGGAAGGGCGGAATCGTGCGGCACGCCTTCGATGGTGCCGACCCGGCCGGTATCCACAGCGTCGCGTTCAAGGCACCCACCGACGAGGAGAAGGCGCACGACTTCCTCTGGCGTATCCGCCCGCACGTGCCGGCGCCCGGGTACATCGGGGTGTTCGACCGGTCGCATTACGAGGACGTGCTGATCCACCGGGTGCGCCACCTCAGCACACCAGAGCAGGTCGAGGAACGTTACGGGCTGATCAACGCGTTCGAGGCGGAGGTGGAGGCGTCGGGCACCACGATCATCAAGGTGATGCTGCACATCAGCGCCGACGAGCAGAAAGCGCGCCTCACCGAGCGGCTCGAGCGGCCGGACAAACACTGGAAGTTCAGCCTCGGCGACCTCGACGAGCGGGCACTCTGGCCGGCCTACCAGGAGGCGTACGAGATTGCGATCCAGCGCACGTCGTCGTCGTATGCGCCCTGGTACGTGGTTCCGGCGAACCAGAAGTGGTACGCGCGCCTCGCCGTGCAGGCCCTCGTGCTTGAGGAACTGCGCGCCTTCAACCTGCAGTGGCCGGAGGCAGACTTTGATGTGGATGCTGCGAAAGCCCGCCTCGCGGCGAGCTGACGGTCCCGCGGCGGCCGGCAACTGCTGCAGGCCCCGCGGGCGAGGTGTCAGCTGAAGACTTCGACGATGGGGCGGAACTTCATTTTGGTTTCGGCGAGTTCCATCTCGGCGTCCGACTCCGCGACGATGCCGGCGCCAGCGTAGGCGGTGATGGTGCCGTCGGTGGCCACTTCAGCGCAGCGCAGCGCAATGGCCCATTCGCCGTCCCCATCAGCGCCGACCCAGCCGACCGGCCCGGCATAGCGGCCGCGGTCGAAGGGCTCCAGTTCGTTGATCAGCTCGAGCGCCCGCACCGTGGGGGTGCCGGCGACGGCGGCGGTGGGATGCAGCGAGGCGATCAGGTCGAGCGAGGTTGAACCGTCGGTCAGGGTGCCCTCGACATCGCTGGCCAGGTGCCAGAGGTTCGGCAGCTTGAGGGTGAAGGGCAGCTCGCTGGTGGCGACGTTGCGGCTGTGCGGGCGCAGCGAGGTGAGCAGCGACTGCAGGGCGTACTGGTGTTCGTCCTGGTCCTTTGTTGAGGTGGCCAGCGCGACGGCGGCCTCCTGGTCTTCGAGGGCGTCTGCCCCGCGGGCGCGGCTGCCGGCGAGTACCCGGGCGCTGACGTTGCCGTGGTCTGCGCGCACCAGGGTCTCCGGGCTTGAGCCGATCAGGCCGTCGACGGCGAACGTCCAGCAGTCCGGGTAGCCGAGGGCGAGTTCCGCGGTGATGAGTCGAAGGTCCGCGCCGGCCGGCAGGCGGCCGACGAGGTCGCGGGCGAGCACCACTTTGCTCAACCCGTTCGAGCGGATGCGGGCGATGGCGGCATCCACCGCGTCGAGGTAGCCGTCGGGGCTGAGGGCGCCGGGCCGCAGGGTGATGCGGTACTCCGGGCCGACCGGGGTGGCGGCCGGCAGTGCAGCATCCGTGTTGATGCGGGTGATCCAGCTGGTGCCGTCGCGGCGCCCGATGATGAGCGAGGGAACGATCAGCACACTGGTGGCCGCCGAGGTGTCCGAGAAGGTGAACGCGCCGAACGCGACAAGGCCGGTGCCCGGCAGCTGGAGCGGGTCGACAACTACGGATGCTGCGGCGACCCTCTTCCAGGCCGCTGAAGCATCGCGCATCCGGTTCGGCCCGGAGAACTCGAGGCGGAGGGCCTCGCCGACCCCGGCGATGCCCTGGCCGCGGCGGCTGAAGACCAGCGGGTTACGCGGGTCGACCAGCGGAACCAGCGGCCTGATGCTGTCGAGAGCCTCGGTCACTACGTGCAGTGCGGGCATTTGCCCCCCGGTGTCAATCACCAACTAACCGTACTCCGGAGATGCACAACCTTTCTCACTACACTTGTGTGTTGTGAGCAAGGCGAATTTGGATAAGCAACCCGACGAGGTTGCGGGGATGTTTGACGACGTCGCCAAACACTATGACCGCACCAATGCAGTGCTGTCGGTAGGCAACGCCTATTTGTGGCGCGTGCAGACCGTAAAAGCCGTTGCGCCGCAGGCCGGGGAGCGCATCCTCGACATCGCCGCGGGCACCGGCACAAGCTCCGCCGCCCTCGCCCGCTCCGGCGCGCGCGTGGTCGCCGTCGACTTCTCGGCCGGCATGATCGCCGAGGGCCGCAAAAAGCACAGCAACATCGAGTTCATCGAGGCCAACGCCGAGAAGCTGCCGTTCGGAGACAACGAGTTCGACGCCGTCACCATCAGCTTCGGCCTGCGCAATGTCAACGACCCCAAGGCTGCGCTCGGCGAGATGTACCGGGTGCTGAAGCCCGGCGGTCGCCTCGTGATTTGCGAATTCTCCAAGCCCCCGCGCGCCCTGCTGCGCACCGGTTATTGGGCGTACCTCAAATACGTGATGCCCACGGTCGCCAGCACCGCCAGCTCCAACCCGGCCGCGTACTCCTACCTGATGGAATCCATCAAGGACTGGCCTGACCAGGGCCAGCTCAGCCAGTGGATCCGTGGCGCCGGTTTTGTGCGCGTCGCCCACCGCAACCTCACGGCCGGCATTGTCGCCCTGCACCGTGGGCGCAAGCCGGTGGATGCTGCAGTGCTGGCGTCCGTCGCCAAGCGCCGGGCCAAAACCCGTAAGCCTGCAGCGCCCAAAACGGCAACGGGGCCGAAGGCGCCGGCCGTTCCTAAAACGCCAAAGTCCGCGGCTGCACCGACGCCAACCCCCACAGCGTCGCCCGCCCCAGACATCACGCCGGAGAACCCCACCGCGGGTACCGCGCAGCCAACGAAGCCCTAGCTTCCCCGAAGGATTGGTCATCCAGTGAATCCGAGCGTTCCCCTTGCTCGACGGAGTAACTCGCTGAGCTCCTCGCTCGGCCTCGGCGAGAAACTTTTTTCGTCGGCAGACGAACGTCGTTTCGCGACGGCCATCGAAACCGGCCTCGACGAGGTCGAGATCGGCCTGCTCCGTGAGATGTCCTTCGCGGATAACCTTGCCGATGTCACCAGCCGTTACCTGCTCGACGCCGGCGGCAAACGGGTTCGCCCGACCCTCACGCTGCTGACCGCCCAACTCGGCACCGGCAACAACGACGAGGTCATCAAGGCGGCCGAGGTTGTCGAGATCACCCACCTCGCCTCGCTGTACCACGACGATGTGATGGACGATGCCGAGATGCGCCGCGGCGTGCCGAGCGCGCAGGCCAAATGGGGCAACTCGGTGGCCATCCTCACCGGTGACCTGCTGTTCGCCCGCGCCAGCAAACTGGTGGCCTCGCTCGGCGAGCGTGCCATCAAGCTGCAGGCGGACACCTTCGAACGGCTCTGCCTCGGCCAGCTGCACGAGACCATCGGCCCGCGTCCGGACGAAGACCCGATTGCGCACTACATCCAGGTTCTCGCTGACAAGACCGGCTCCCTCATCGCGCTCGCCGCGAGCATGGGGGTGATGTTCTCCCACGCCGACAACGCCTTCGCCGGTCCCGTGGCCGAATTTGGCGAGAAGGTGGGCATCGCCTTCCAGCTCATCGACGACGTTATCGACCTGTCGCCGCGCGTCGAGGACACCGGCAAGGTCGCCGGAACCGACCTGCGCTCCGGGGTCTCCACCCTTCCGATGTTGTACCTGCGCGAACTCGCCGAGACCGATGCGGATGCTGCTGCCCTGCTCGCCCGCCTCGACCGCGACGTTGTCGCCGTGGGTGCGGACGGGGATGCTGCCGCTGACGCCGACCTGACCGTGGCGATCGCCGAGTTACGTGACCACGCGGTCACCGCCCGCACGATCGAAGAGGCCCACCGGTGGGCCCGCGGGGCCGTGGAGGCGCTCGCGCCCCTGCCGAAGGGCCCCGTCAAAAAAGCTCTCACGCGCTTCGCCGACACGGTCGTCGAACGCACCAACTGACCCCCGGGCGCCCGCCGCTTCTGCGGTAGGGCCTGGACCGTTTACAGAATAGGGATTTTATGACCAAGCTTCGTTTGGCCATCGTCGGAGCAGGACCCGCGGGCATCTATGCCGCAGACATCCTCCTGAAAGCGGAGAAGCACTTCGACGTCTCGATCGACCTGTTCGAGCAGCTTCCCGCGCCCTACGGACTGGTCCGTTACGGGGTCGCCCCCGACCACCCGCGTATCAAGGGCATCATCACGGCGCTCCGCGAGGTGCTCGACAGCGGAAAGATCCGCCTCTTTGGCAACGTCACCTATGGGCGCGACATCACCCTGGAGGACCTCAAAAAGCACTACAACGCGGTCATTTTCTCCACCGGATCGATTCGTGACGCCGACCTGAAGATCCCCGGCATCGACCTTCCCGGCAGCTACGGCGCCGCCGACTTCGTCAGCTGGTTCGATGGCCACCCCGACGTGTCGCGCGAGTGGCCGCTGGAGGCGAAGGAAATCGCCGTTGTTGGCAACGGCAACGTCGCCTTGGATATCGCGCGGATGCTCGCCAAGCACGCCGACGACCTTCTGCCCACTGAGATCCCCGCGAACGTGTACGAGGGACTCAAAAACTCTCCCGTCACCGACGTGCACGTCTTCGGCCGCCGCGGCCCCATGCAGGTGAAGTTCACCCCGCTGGAGTTGCGCGAACTCGGTGAGCTGCGCGATGTCGACATGATTGTGCACGAGGAAGACTTCGACTACGACGAAGGCGCCCGCACCGCGATCGCCACCAACAAGCAGATCTTGGTGCTGGACCGTATCTTCACCAAGTGGCGTGCGGCAGAAACCGGCGCGGCATCGCGCCGCCTTCACCTGCACTTCTTCGCGAAACCGCTTGAGGTCGTCGCCGGCGACGATGGCGCGGTGTCCGCGTTCCGTTACGAGCGCACCACCCCGGACGGCGAAGGCGGAGTCCGCGGCACCGGCGAGATCCGCGAGGTGCCGATCCAGGCGATCTACCGCGCGGTCGGGTACTTCGGTTCGCCGCTTGACGGCATCCCGTTCGACGAGAAGCGCGGGGTTATCCCGAACCGCGAGGGCCAAGTGCTGGACGACGAGGACGAGCAGGTCCACGGCGTGTACGCGACCGGGTGGATTAAGCGCGGTCCGGTTGGCCTCATCGGCCACACAAAGAGTGACGCGATGGAGACCATCAAGCACGTCATCAACGACCAGCCCAACTGGTGGACCCCGGCCCATCCCGAAGAAGCCGCCGTCACCGCGCTGCTCGCGGAACGCGGCATCGAGTTCACCAACCTGGGCGGCTGGCACAACCTCGACGCGCACGAACTCGCGCTCGGTGAGCCCGAGGGACGCCTACGGATCAAGGTTGTCGCCCGTGAGGAGATGGTGAGCGTCTCGAACGCTCCCGCCGCCCACTAGCCACACGGAACATCCGACTCCCAAAAGGGGCCGGGCCGACGGGGGAACCCGCCAGGCCCGGCCCCTTTTGTGTGGTGTACGGGCAGATATTTTTGTTGCGCAAGACCATTTCGGTGGACGCCAAGGGGTGGTTGGGTCGAAAGACACCACCGCGCACCACGGATCAGTTTGGTGTGCGCCCACCACAGAAGGAGAACCATCATGATCGGCACCATCATCGGCCTCATCGTTGTCGGCCTTATCGCCGGCGCACTCGCCCGGCTCGTTGTGCCAGGCAAACAGGACCTGTCCATCCCGCTGACCATCCTGCTTGGGATCATCGGGTCGTTTGTCGGCGGCTTCCTCGGCTTCCTCATCTTCCGCAGCGACCCGGTCGGCGGATTCCTCCAGCCCGCTGGAATCATCGGTTCGGTCATCGGAGCGATCATCGTGTTGCTGCTCTACGTACGATTCGGCAGCCGCAGTACTGCGAAGCGCTGATTCCGGCAGTGCCGGAAGCGGGGTCGGATGGCCCGGTTACTGCACCGCCGCGGTGAGGCGGGCGACGTTGTCGAGTACTTTGCTGGGCAGCGGCCGGGTCATCCACTCCTCCAAAAAGAGCTGCCGGGAGTTCGCCCGGTAGCTCTGTTCCAGTTCGCGCAGGGAGTCGACAAAGGATTTCCCCCGCACCATCACGGATATTTCCAGGTTCAGGCTGAACGACCGCATATCCATGTTGGACGAACCGATCACCGCGACCTCATCGTCGATGGTGAAATGCTTGGCGTGCAGCACGGTCGGCGCGCGATACAGCCAGATTTTCACCCCGGCCTTTAATAGTTCCTCGTAGTAGCTGCGCTGCGCGTGGTAGACCAACGGCTGGTCGCCGATCTCCGAAACGAAAAGCTGCACGTCGAGGCCACTTTGCGCTGCGGTGGTGATCGCGTACAACATCGACTCGTCCGGCACGAAGTAGGGGCTCGTGATGATGATGCGCTCCTGCGCGGCGTAGAGCAGCGCGTTGAACAACCGCAGGTTGTTCTCCCCTTCGAAGCCCGGCCCGCTCGGCACCACCTGCGCATCCAGCGGTGCGGTTGCCGGCTCCAGCGGCGCCTGTTCGGTCTCGCGCAGCAGCAGTTCGTCGGTTTCGCTGTACCAGTCGGCGACAAACAGGGAGTTAATGCCGAGCACGATGGGGCCGTCGAACCGCACCATCAGGTCTTTCCACTGTAGGCCGCGGCGTTTATTTGAGCGTTTGTTGTAGCTGCGGTCCACCATGTTCTGCGACCCGGTGAAGGCCACGTCGCCGTCGATGACCAGGAGTTTGCGATGGTTGCGCAGGTCAGGGCGCAGGAATTCGCCGCGGATGGGCCGGACGGGCAGCATCAGGTGCCAGCTGATCCCCATCGACTTCAGCTTGCGGATCGTGCGGCGATAGCCCGGGGAGCGGAATGATGCCACATGGTCGAGCAGGACGCGGACGATGACCCCGCGCCTCGCAGCATCCTCGAGGGCCGTGAAAAAGGGATCGGTTGTGGCGTCCCAGGCCAAAATGTAGAACTCGACGTGCACGTAACGCTGGGCGGCATCGACAGCCGCCGTCATCGCGGCGATCGACTCGGTGTACTCCGAGAACAGCTGCGCCTCATTGCCACCGACCAGCGGCATGGCGCCGAGTTTGCGGTTCAGGGCCACGATCGACTCAAGCCAGGTCGGCCACGGTTTGTCGCGCTGCACCCGCTCCATTCCCGAGGTGGTTTCGATGATGTAGCGGTTGATCTCGATCTGCTTCTGCCGGCGGCTTTTTGGTAGGCGGCGGCTGCCCAAAAGGAGGAACAGTACAATCCCGAAGTAGGGGATCAAAAAGATCGCGAGCAGCCAGGCCGTGGCGGTTTGCGGTCGCCGGTTGCGCGGCACCACAACCAACGCGACGATCCGCACCACCACGTCGAGGCCGACACCCACGGCGCCAACAACCAGGAAGAAGTTCGAAAAGTCCACGGATGCCTCTGGTCAGCGGATGGCGCACAGTGCCCGGGCGTACCAGGAACCGACCGCTAACCGGCGGCGGAACACAACCGGGTCAGCGCTGCCGGCGGGTGTGGGTCAGCGGAAGTTGATGAATTGCAGGGCGAAGTCGAGGTCTTTGCCCTTGAGCAGTGCCATGGTGGCCTGCAGGTCGTCGCGGCTCTTCGACTGCACACGCAGCTCGTCGCCCTGGATCTGCGACTTAACACCCTTGGGGCCCTCGTCGCGGATGATCTTGCTGACCTTTTTGGCATCCTCCGAGGAGATGCCGTTTTTCAGCTCGATCTCCATGCGGTACTCCTTGCCGCTGGCGTAGGGCTCGCCCACGTCGAGGCTGCGGAGCGAGATGCCGCGCTTGATGAACTTCGCCTCGAGAACCTCGAGTACGGCTTTCACACGCTCTTCGGCGCTGGCCTTCAGCAGCAGCTTCTCGCCGCTCCAGTCGACCGACGCGCCTACGCCCTTGAAGTCGTAGCGCTGCGCGAGTTCTTTTTGGGCCTGGTTGAGGGCGTTGTCCGCCTCCATCTTGTCGACCTTGCTGACGATGTCGAATGAGGAATCTGCCATTCCCCCAGTTTAACGTGGGTCGACCCCCGCTGTGTACCTCCCGCGGGCACGTGTCGAGGTGCACGGCACGAAATTGTTGGATGCTGCAAAACCGGCGTGCGACCAGCATCCATGGGGTGCAATCGTGCGGTTTTTTCCGTTCGGGGCCCCGATGTGGTCACAAGCACCCCAAACTGCTTGTATTCTTGATCCGCGCCTCTGGTCAGGTGATCCCACGTGGTCGAAGGCGCTCTGGCGAGTTACCCAAGCGGCCAAAGGGATCTGACTGTAAATCAGACTGCTCAGCATTCGGGGGTTCGAATCCCTCACTCGCCACAGACTAAAACCCCGGACACCCCGTGTTTCCGGGGTTTTCGTGTTCCCGGAGGGTGCGAACCCCCTCATTCGCGCCGTGCGGTGCAGCGCCGAGGTTTCAGGCGGGCACTGCACCGAGAACTATCCGGCCGCACTTCGCGCAGAGGAACTGGAGGCCGGACCGGCGCACGCGAACGGTGCTTACCTGGCAGGACGAGCAGTCGGGGCCGAAATAGATCTCCACGGCTTCACGGTAGCGCGCGGCGGCGACATTGCTCCCCGGTGCCTGGCCGGTGGCGGGCGCGCTGACACTGTCCACCCTCCGGGTCCACTCGGTAGCCTCGGAGTATGACTGCGACGCGATTCCCTTTCCCGGCGGCACCGTTTCCCCGGGAGGCCAGCGTATGAACAGCGAACTGCTCGATATTGCCAGGGACATCGCCGTCGCCGCCGGTTCCATGGTCGCCCTGCGGCGCTCCGAGGGTGTGACCGTCGCCGACCTGAAGTCCTCGCCCGTCGACGTTGTCACGCTCGCCGACCGGGAATCCGAGACGCTGATCCGCTCGCTGCTGCTCGACGCAAGGCCCGACGACGGGTTCTTCGGCGAAGAAGGGGCGGTGGATGCTGGCACCAGCGGCCTCACTTGGGTTGTGGATCCCATTGACGGCACGGTCAACTACCTCTACGACATCCCGAACTACGCGATCAGCATCGCGGTGGTCGACGGGACAGCCGATCCCCTCACTTGGACAGCGCTGGCCGGCTGTGTGCTCAATCCAGTGTCCGGTGAGGTCTATACCGCCTCCGCCGGCGGTGGGGCATTCCTCGGATCGACGCCGATCTCGGTGGCGCCCGCGGTCGACCTCTCGCAGTCGCTGGTGGGAACCGGCTTCTCCTACGACGCGACCACGCGGGGAAAGCAAGGCCTCGTGGTGGCCAGCCTGCTGCCCGAGATCCGTGACATCCGCCGCTTCGGCTCCGCGGCGCTCGACCTCTGCAACGTCGCATCCGGTCGGCTCAACGCTTACTACGAACGCGGCCTGAGTCCCTGGGATCACGCCGCCGCGGGCCTCATCGCCGCAGAGGCGGGTGCGCGGGTCACCGGCTGGAACGGCGCCGCCGCGAGTAAGGATTTTCTTATCGCCGCAGAGCCGACCGTCGCCCTCGCACTCGAAAAACGCCTCGCTGAGTTCGGCGCCTAGGCAATTCACAGCGATTTCGGATGCGACGCGCTTACCGCACCAGCATGCGGATCGGCCGTCATTTATAGGGGATTGCGCGGCGCCGCATTGTCTGCGACACGCCCATAACTAGCCGAAATCCATGTTTTTGGATAAACTCGTCCAGATCCGTTATCTGTCCGTGATTATTCGCGCGCAGATTCACCCCGAAGTCGAATCCCCTCCACGAAGGAATGGTTCGTGTACTAGAGGAGATTCTGTTTTGTTGCTGTGCCCATCGAGTTCTGCGTCGAGCGCCATTTGTGCGCGCGTAACGGCCGGGATTCGATAGCCGGTGAGTGAAATAGACAACGCCACCCTGACGCAGCCGCCGCTGACCCGTCGCGAGTTGCGCGCCCGTGAACAGGCCGAGCGCGACGCCCTCAGCAGCACAACCCAGCCGGCACGTTTCGTGCGTGCGACGCAGCAGACGATGAACCTCGTCTCCGACGCTGCCGCGGCCCCGAGCATCCCCGAGTCCGTGGCGGATGCTGCCCCGGCTAGCGACTCGGTCGCCGAAAGTGCCTCGCTCGCCGCACAGACGTCGGCCCCGATGCTGTCGATCGACAACGTCGACGACGTTCCGGACGTGCAGAGCGTCGCCGCCCCGGCCACTCCGATCACACCGGCTGAGCCCACCCGCCGCACCCAGCGCGCCGCATCCCAGGACGAGCCCTCGAACGGCCCGGTCCGCAAGGTTCGCGGGATCTCGGCCCGCAAGGCGAAAAACGCCCTGTCGAAGCCCGTCGCCGGACCCGCCTGGACAACGCCGTCGAAGCCGGCACCCACCACCACTTCCGGCCGCCTCAGCGCCGGCAACCGCCTCGTCTCGTTCGGTGTGCTCCTCGGCATCGGCGCGATGGTTGTCGGACTGTCCGTGCCCGCCGCCGCCTTCACCGTGAACGGCCCGACCGCGCTCACCGCAGCGGACGCGCCCAAGGCTGCCGCCGGCCAGGTTCTCCCGGCCACCGACCTCTCCGAGTCGGCCGCTGCCATCGAGCGCGACGCCTACAGCGTCAGCTCGGCCGCCGAAATGCGCTCCGCCGGTGCGCAGGCCCGCGTAGACAGCTCGTACCAGATCGACAACACCGGGACCGTCCGCTGGCCGTTCCCGGTTGCTGTGCCACTCAGCGACGGGTTCGGCGCCCGTGTCTCCCCCTGTGGCGGCTGCTCCAGCCAGCACAAGGGCACCGACTTCACCCCCGGCGTCGGCACCGCGATCGCGGCCATCGCCGACGGTGTTGTCAGTGTGAAGCAGGTCTCAGCCTGGGGCTTCGGCAACCACGTGTTTATCGACCACATCGTCAACGGCCAGAAGGTGACAAGCGTCTACGCGCACATGCTCGCCGACTCCAGCGAACTGCAGGTCGGCGATGTTGTCAAAAAGGGCGACTATGTCGGCCAGGTCGGTTCGACCGGCGCCTCGACCGGCCCGCACCTGCACTTCGAAATCCGTGTCGACGGGACCGTGCAGGTCGACCCGTTTGCCTGGCTGATGGCGAACACCGGCTCCTAAGCCTCCCTCACGCCCCGCATCACCGTGCGGCGGGCGTTTCCCGGTACCCGCGCGCTGCACCCGCCGCAACCCGGGGTGGCCCCAGGCAGCGCCGGACCCTCCCACGCCGAAACAACACACGGCGCGACTCGAAGGCCGCGCCGTGGATGACGGTACTGGGGAGCCGGGGCTGCTAGCCCTCGCGGGCGATCAGCCAGACGGTGGTATCTGCCGGAAGGGCTGCCTCGGTGAGCGCCTCGCTGGACACAACGATGTCGCCGACGGGCAGCTCGACCGGCACGCTGCCGGTGTTCGCGATCACGATGACACCGGCGTTGCTGAAGGCGACGACTTCGGGGCCGTACCCCTCGAGCCACTCGATGGTGCCGACACCGAGACCGCGGTCGCGACGCTCGCGCAGCGCAGCGGTGTACAGCGACAGGGTGCTCCCGGGCACCCCGACCTGCGAGGAGCGGGCGTAGTCCTGCCAGTCGCCCGGCTGCGGCAGCCAGGAGTCCCCGGTGGTGTTGAAGCCGTAGGCGGGCAGGTCGGCGTCCCAGGGCAGCGGCACGCGGCATCCGTCACGACCGTATTTTTCGCCGTTGTGGCGGAACCAGGTGGGGTCCTGGCGCGCAGCATCCGGAAGATCGGTCGCCTCGGGAAGTCCAAGCTCTTCGCCCTGGTAGACGTAGGCGCTGCCGGGAAGAGCCAGCATCAGCAGGGATGCGGCGCGGGCGCGGGCGAGGCCGAGCGCCTCGTCCGGCTTCGGTGTGCTCAGCGGGCCGATACCAGCACCCTGCAGCGGCGGGGCATCGAGGGCGAGGCGGGAGGTGTGGCGGATCACGTCGTGGTTGCTGAGCACCCAGGTGCTTGGGGCGCCAACACCGTGGAACGCCTCAATCGAGGAATCGATCACAGCGCGCAGCTCGGGAGCTGACCACGGGGTCTCGAGGTAGCTGAAGTTGAAGGCCTGGTGCATCTCGTCCGGGCGCACCCAGTGGGCAAGCTTGCTGAGCGGTTCGACCCAGGCCTCCGCGCAGAGCACACGATCGCCCTCGAACTCCTCGAGCACCAGGTGCCAGTCGCGGTAGATCTCGTGAACCCCCTCCTGGCCCCAATACGGCACATCAACGGCGTCTCCACCCATCGAGCCGCCATCCTTCGGAGCGAAGTAGTCGGGCAGGCCGGCGGCCTTGATCATGCCGTGGGCGACGTCCACGCGGAACCCGTCGACGCCGCGGCGCAGCCAGAAACGCAGGATCTCGCGGAACTCGTTGCGGATCCACGGGTTGGTCCAGTCGAGGTCCGGCTGGGAGCTGTCGAACAGGTGCAGGTACCACTGGCCGGGAGTGCCGTCGGGGTTGGTGGTGCGGGTCCAGGCGGCACCACCGAAAACGGACTGCCAGTTGTTCGGCGGCAGTTCGCCATTCTCGCCGAGTCCGTCGCGGAACATGTAGCGGGCACGCGTCTCGGAGCCCTCACCGTCGGCGAGGGCCGCGATGAACCAGGCGTGGTCACTCGAGGTGTGGTTCGGGACGAGGTCGACGATCACCCGGAGGCCGCGCGCGTGGGCGGCCTGCTCCATGGTGTCGAAGTCGTCGAGGGTGCCGAAGATTGGGTCGACGTCGCAGTAGTCGGCCACGTCGTAGCCGGCGTCACGCTGCGGGGAGGTGAAGAAGGGGGAGAGCCAGATGGCGTCGACGCCGAGGTCGACGAGGGAATCCAGCCGCGAGGTGATGCCGGCCAGGTCGCCGATGCCATCACCGTTCGAGTCGGCGAAGGAGCGCGGGTAGATCTGGTAGATCACAGCGCTTCGCCACCATTCACCGCCCTTGATCGACTCGGCCAGAGGGTCGACGATGAGGTCGAGGACCGGGTCGGTGACGATGTCGTCTGCGGGGGTGCGGGTGAGGGAATCGTTCGTGGGCAGCGAGGATTCCGGGGCGCTCTCGAGAGTCATGGGAAAAACCCTACGGCATGGGGTTGCCCGGCCATTTGATTCGCAGTAGTGCCCTCGGTGATTGCGAGGCGTTTGCCAGTACTGAACGGGACCGTGTCGTGGATCTTCCCGTCGAAAAGCCGGGCCACAGTATCGAGGCTTGGGACACCGGCTTCCCCCTCGTACGGATCCTTCCTCAAACCGCACCGCGACAGTTCTCCCTTGTATGTCCAGGATCGACCCGGGGCTCGGCGATCGAGTGCGGGGGCGCGCAGCTCGCCGGGCCGCATTCGTCCCGCCTGTCGGGCATCTGCGCCTGCGTGACACCGGCTCCTCGGTCACCGCTCGGCAATTGCCGCCATCACCGGTTGCCCGAGCCAGTGCCCGGGTGTGGGATGGAACGAAAAGACAGGGAGTCCAAGTGGGGAACGGAGTGGTTGTGGGAACGCCGTCGAAAGTAGCGAATGTGGTTTTTGACTGCGAGAACCCGCAGGCGCAGGCAGAGTTTTGGGCCGGGGTGCTCGGGTATCCGCGCCCGGCCTGGCCCGACGAGCTGGTCGCCGGCCTGCGGGGTAAGGGCGCAACACAGCAGGACCTGGATTCGCGCAGCGTCGCCGTGGATCCGGGCAGTGAAGGCCCCCGGCTCTACTTCCAGAAGGTGCCGGAGGGCAAAGTTGTCAAGAATCGTGTGCACCTGGATGTGGCCAGCGTGCCGGGCGAAGCAGCATCCCCCGAAGAAGTTGATGCGGAAAAAGATCGCATTGTTTCGCTTGGTGCAACAGTGCTTCGAAAGACGGATGCCCGGCAGGACCTGTTCGGTGAGTATTACTACGTCATGCTCGATCCCGAGGGGAATGAGTTCTGCGTCACATAATGGCGAAACAAGCCCCAAACGGATGCTAGTCTCTTACGGTGCCAAAACGGCAGCGCAGTTTCGAATCTGCGCTCGCTCTGGCATGATTGCCCCCTTAGCTCATTGGTAGAGCACTTCCTTGGTAAGGAAGAGGTAGTGGGTCCGATTCCCACAGGGGGCTCCACGCTCCAATCGGATGGCCTCCCGGCCGCCCGGCCGGAACGTATGGCGGGGTAGCTCAGTTGGTTAGAGCACACGGCTCATAATCGTGGTGTCGCGGGTTCAATTCCCGCTCCCGCTACATATAAAGGCCCTTCGACCAGGTATCGCCCCGGTCGGAGGGCCTTTCTTTTCGCTCGTGCTGCAGCCAAGCTCTGCGAGCTCTCGCGCTGGGTGTTCTACCGTGCGGGTGGAGTGCGCGGTTCGGGCACTTCCGTGAGCTGCAGTCCGAGGGCGCGGCCGGCCGAGAGCATCAGCAGCTCGATCCATTCGCGGTTCACCGTGGCGGGACGCGAGCCCTCGTAGAAGAAGTGGATGGGTACGCCATTGTCGATCCACAGGGCGTGGCGGCCGCTGCCGCGCTCGACCGGAGCACTCCAGTTGAGGAAGAAGTCCTCTTTGCGACGCAACTTTGTGCTGATCACAATTTGCAGGTGTGTGAGGGCGCGATCGTCGAAGTCAAACTCCTGGCCGTCGTAATACAGGATGCCCACGCGTTGTTTTTCCGTCCTTCGAATGATCTCGATGCTGTACGCACACTACCGGCAGGACGGGCACGGGACAGCGATGTAGCCTGTTGCCCGACAGATTGTTCACCCAGCCAGCACCCCTGGCAGGCAGGAGTTCCGCAGTGATTGTGCACCGCCTTACGGTCGATGGGAAAGACTACTTCCTTCCCGACCCCGTTTCCGACCTGCGCGATGCGATTCTCCGGGCGGTCAAATCCGGGGGCGGATACGTCACCATCCCGCCCCTCAAGTCGGGGTCGGGCGTCGATATCCTGTTCTCCCCGGGTATGCCGGTGACGTGGACCCAGTTGGACGTCGGCGGCGCCGCTGACGAGCATCCGGCCGGCAGCAGCTCGGACATCGATCCCGACGACCTGATGTAACGGTGTCAGCGTGGGTCGCCCTGGAGCGACAGGTATGACTCGAACCAGCTGAACGGCATGGCCTTGCCCATCAGGTACCCCTGGGCGCGGTGACATCCGACAGAAATCGCATACTGCTTTTGCTCGAGATTTTCAACCCCCTCCGCAATTACGCGCAAATCCCGCTCGCGGGCCAGTGCCATCACCAGCTGTAACTGGTCGCGCTGGGGGGCCGATCTGCCCTGGATCAGGGAGCGGTCGATCTTGACCTCGGTGACAGGGAGCCGGGTCAGCTGGCCGGTCGACGAGTGGCCGGCGCCGAAGTCGTCAATCGAAATACCGACGCCGAGTACGCGCAATGCGTGGAGCCGTGCGGCCATCAATTCGAGGTCGGTGATCTCGACGGATTCCGTGATTTCCAGGGTCAATCGCCCGGGGTCGAGCGAGGCGGCCTCGATCTGCGGGGCGAGACGCTCGACTACCCGTGAGGACGTCAACTGGGACGGCGACACGTTTACGGCGACGTCGAGGGAAAGCCCAAGATCGTTGGTTTTCTGCAGGAAAACGGTGCTTTCGTCCAGCATAAACTCCCCAACTTCGTGGATCACACTGGACTGTTCGGCGAGGCCAATGAAGAGGCTGGGAGCGACAAAACCGATGCTGGGATGACGCCATCGGCACAGGGCCTCCGCCGCGACGATCCGACCGGTCGCGAGGTCCAGCTGGGGCTGGAAATGGGCGACGAATTCGCCGCGCGCCGCCGCCCCGATGAGGTCCTCCGTGAGCCGGGCTCGCAACTCTGCCGGGCTGCGAGTGCTCGGTGATGGCGTCGCTCCGACGAAGGTGGAATCAGTCACGTGGGGGTCCTGTCTGGGGTGCGGCGAGCAGTGGTACATCTCCCAGCCTGTCGACTGTCGCTGCGGAGTCAACGCGGCAGTTGTGTTCAAACTGACCCCTATAATTCGCATTGCCACGAAGTGACGGTAATTTTCCGGCGGGGTGGGGCACCATCCGGTGCCCGTAGAGGAGTGAGGACCCTGTGATGAGTGAAGTGACTGACGCCCCGCTGCTACTCGACCGCTACCGCCCCCGCACGCTCCTTGCGCGCGGCGGCAGCGCCTTGATCTACAAGGGAATCGACGAAACCCTCACCCGGCCGATTGCGATCAAGGTGTTCAGGGCCGGCACCGATCCGGTGCAATACCAGCAGGAACTGCGGCTGCTCGCCGGTCTCAGCCACCATGGGATCGTCTCGATCGTCGACGCGGGAATCGACCACTCGACACCGTCAGACCCGCGTCCGTTCCTCGTGATGGAGCTTGTGCCAGGCCTGACCATCCGTGACACCCTCCGCCGCGGGCCGATGGCACGGCGCCAGGTGGGGGAAATCGGGTACGAAGTGGCCGAAGCCCTCGACTACGTGCACAGCAACGGGGTCATCCACCGCGACATCACCCCGTCCAACGTGATGCTGACCGACTATGGGACGGCATCGTCCCGCTCGCGGGCGCGGCTGACCGACTTCGGAATCGCCATCGATTCCGCCTACATCCACTCGGATGGAGCCTCGATCACCGGGACGGCGGCCTACCTCAGCCCAGAACAGGTACGGAACCTGTCCCTCGCCCCCTCGACCGACATCTACTCGCTCGGGCTCATCATGCTCGAATGCTTCACCAACGCCGTGGCTTTTCCCGGCGAGGCCGTACCCTCCGCGCTGGCTCGCCTCGGCACCGATCCCGCGATCACCAAGGCGGTTCCCAAACAGTGGCGCGGCCTGCTTGCCCAGATGACCCACCAACAGCCGCTCGAGCGTCCGGAGGCGGCGGAAGTGGCTTTCGAGATCAGAAGCATCCTGCGCAAGGGACGCTGACGCGCCCATCCCACCCCGCGAGACGGCGGAACTGAATAGCACAAACGTCTCATAAAGTGCAACCCCCTCTTTGCCCTGAAACGGACTGTCAGCATTACACCGTTGATCAGAACCACACCGGACGAGGGGAGCCCAGGTCATGACAGCCATTCTTGATACACGGTCAGACTTTTCGATGTACAGCCGCCAGTGGAAGAGCCCGCACCACGAACTTTGGGTGTCTTCCGCCAACGGTGAGTACCGCGGCATGGTCGAGTTCACCGCGGGACATTTTGTCGCCTCGAACCGCCTCGGTAAAACGATCGGCGAATACCCCTCCCTCGTGGGAGCCCAGCTCGCCGTCGATGACTGGACTCCGAGAGTAGCCGAGCGGCGGGAACTTATGGTCCTCAGTGCCGTGGTGCTCGGCGCCATGGTCTGTTCCAGCATCGCCGGATTCGCGCTGGTCTTCTAACCGTCCACGGCCGGTTCCGCGCAGCGCCGAGGGCGCCGCCGCTCCACCGTGTCTTTCGCCGCGCGCTCCACTGCGCGCGGATGCCACTGGACGGTGCCCGGCGCCGTCGCACTTTTTATCACCACCCTCCATCACCACCTCCATCCCCTACACAGCATTGGATATAAAATCATGGGCTTCTTCGGCTTTCTTCTCCTCGGCCTCATTGCCGGCGCCATCGCCAAACTGATCCTCCCCGGCAAAAACGGTGGCGGCTGGATCATCACCCTCGTGCTCGGCGTTGTGGGCGCAATCCTCGGCGGCTGGATCGGCGGCCTCATCTTCGGTGAAGGCCTCGAGGAGTTCTTCTCCATCCAGACCTGGGCGCTGGCCATCGGTGGCTCGCTCATCGTCCTCGTGATCTACGGCGCCCTCACCGGACGCCGCAAGAACTAGGCCAGACAGCTCGACGGGGGACGGCCACGCGCCGTCCCCCTTCCTCTTTTCCCGAACCTATGCCGCACCCCTGCATCCCCGCACCAGCGTTTTCCCCCTCCGGCGCGGCGACCGCGCCCCCGGAACCACCAGAAGGACACCATGCACGAGGCCCGCAGCTCCCAGCAGGTGTTGATGGACGAACTGGCAGCGGGAGACACACAGGCTTTCGAGGCGCTGTACGACCAGCTCGCCGTGCATACCTACGCGATTTGCCTGCATTACCTGCGCACCACGGAGACCGCGAACGAAGTGATGATGGGGCTATGGCTCTACATCTGGCAGAACGCCCAGTTGCTTGCCTCCCTCGACGGGTCGCCCTGGGCTGTTCTCAGCGCAACGGCCGAGGACCACGCCCAGTTCCGCGCCTGGACCGACGAGATAACCTCCGCGCAGTAAACCCCGTTCCACCCGGGTTTTACGCTGCCGTCGCCCGCCGTCGCGGTATTGTTAGCCCGGCGGCAAGACCCGAAACACATTGCGAGAGGGAGGTTCGATGCCCTCGCCCCTCGTCGACGTGCTGACGCGCAATAACGTCACCGTCTCCGGTGCCGGCCGCCCCATCGTCTTCGCGCACGGCTTCGGCTGCAGCCAGGACATGTGGCGCCTCGTCGCGCCTCACTTCGCCGACGACCACCAGATCGTGCTGTTCGACCATGTCGGCTCCGGTGGATCGGACCTTTCCGCCTACCGGCCGGGCAAATACGACTCCCTCGAGGGGTATGCCGCCGACCTCATCGAAATCCTCGACCAGCTCGATCTGCGCGACGTCATTTTTGTGGGCCACTCTGTCGGGTCGATTATTGGGATGCTCGCGGCCAACCGTGACTCCTCACGGTTCAGCTCACTGGTGATGGTGGGCCCGTCGCCCCGCTATGTCGACGCCGATGGGTACACCGGCGGCTTCACCCAGGCCGACGTCGACGCCTTGCTCGACGGGCTCGACGCCAACTATTTCGGATGGTCGCAGTCCATCGCCCCGGTAATCATGGGGGTTCCCGAGCAACCGGAACTCGTCGAGGAACTCACCGAGAGCTTCTGCCGGACAGATCCGGCGATCGCACGCCACTTCGCCCGGGTGACTTTCCTCTCGGACAACCGGCGCGATCTCGCGGAGGTGCGGGTGCCCACCCTGGTGATCCAGTCGAGTGACGATGTCATCGCCCCACTGTCCGTTGGGCGCTACGTCGCCGACCGGATCGAGCAGAGCACGCTTGTGGTTGTTCCCGTCACCGGCCATTGCTCTCACCTGTCAGCCCCGGCAGCGGTCATTGCCGCCATCGAGGACTTCGTTTCTTGAGCGGCTCACCGGTGCCGCCGGCCGGGGAAGCGACCTTTGAAGGACTCTTCCAGTCGGCCCCGTTCGGCTACGTCATCACCGACCACAATGATGTGATCGTGCGCACAAACACAACGTTTTCGGACTGGACCCATTTCCCGCCCGACCAGCTTCTCGGGCGTCCGTTCCGCGACCTGCTCACCGCCGGCGCGCAGTTGCTGTACGAAACGAGGCACCTACCCGTGCTTCGCCTGCAGGGCTACGCCAACGAGGTACTGCTGCAGCTGGTCACGGCGCGGGGTACCGTTCTGCCCATCCTGATCAACGCGGCGAGTGTCGATGTGTTCGGGGAACCCCGCGAAGTGCGGATCGGTGTGTTGGATGCGTCGAGCCGGGTCAGCTACGAACGCGAGTTACTGGCCACACAGCGATCGGCCGAGAGTATGGCCGCGCGGGTCACCGTGTTGCAGAACGCCTCGGCGGCCTTCGCCAGCAGTATCTCCGAGGTGGAAATCGCCGAGACCCTCTCGAGGATCGTGGCGGACGCCCTGGTCGCCTCCGCTGCCTGCGTCGCCCTGGTGGGAGCATCCGGCGGCCTGGAGGTGAGAGCGGGAACCGACCTGTTGTCCGGCCTGATCCGCGAGGATCCGCAACTGCTCGGCGCCACCGTGCTCGACTTCCAGAAACCGGTGACGGTGAACTCCACCGAGCAGGACCAGGAGAGGTTCCCCGGCGTGGTCGCAGCGCTTCGCGAGGCCAGGCTGCAGACCGTCGCGGTCTTCCCGATCATGGACGACGGGATTCCCATCGGCGTCACGGCTGCCTTTTTCGGGCGTGAGCGCAGCCTGGCGGCCAGTGAAGACGAGATGGTGCTGTCTGTCGCCCGCCAGGCGAGCCAGGTACTCACCCGGATGCGGGTGCAAGACCAGCTCGCTTATGCCGCGCAGCACGACCAGCTCACCGGGCTGGCCAATCGCGCCGCGATCCGTGACCGCATCACCCTCGGGCTCGCCGCGGCCCGGCAGGCCGCCCAGCCGCTCTCGCTGATGTTCCTCGACCTCGACGGTTTCAAAAATGTGAACGACCGCCTCGGCCACCACGTGGGGGACGCAATCCTCATCGAGGTGGCGAAACGACTGGCGGCGTCGGTGCGGGCGAGTGACATCGTGGGGCGTTACGGCGGAGACGAGTTCGTGGTGCTCTGCACCTCGGCAGGCCCTCGCGAAGCCGCCGCGATCTCCCGCCGCATCCATACTGAGATCAGGACCGCCTTTTCCGACGCCGCCGAGTTCGAGATCAGTGCGAGCATCGGCATCGCCACAAGCGAAGCATCCGAGAACATCGTTTCGATCGACGAGTTGATCGGCGCGGCAGACGCCGCAATGTACGAATCCAAGCGCCTCGGCCGCGACCGCACCACCCTGGCGACCCTGTAGTCAGCGCTGCAACGGTTCGAACCACCACGGCGGCATCGAGTTCAGGATGATCCGGGTCGGTGCTGTCGAGTCGCGCGGTGCCGCACTGCGCAGCCACACCTCGAAGGTGCCGACAATGCCGTGGGCGAGGAATGCGGCATACATGTCGCGGTCGAGCTGGTTCGATTCCGGTGCGACTTGCGGAAACTGTGTGAGGTGCTCGCGCAGGCTCTGCTCGATATGGTCGGCGAGCAGGCTCCGCAGTGTTGGGCCAAGGTGCCCGCTCTCGGATGCTGCGAGGGAGCGCTCATAGATCGCCGCATGGCGGACGAGGTGGTCGACGAGTTCCTGCTCGGACGCCGCCCACATGTCGGCGAGGCTGCCGGTGGTTTCCGTGACGCGCTCGACAAATCCCTCGCGCACGGCGTCGAGTTCCGCGCTGAGGTACTGGGTGAGCAGTGCGGCGGGGGAGGTGGTCTGGTTGTAAAAGGTCGACCGGGTGATTTTCGCCCGCCGGGCGATCTCGGCAACGGCGACCTGTTCGATTGGTTCCTCGGTCGCAATCTGCATGATCACGCCCCGTAGGGCGTCTGTCGTTCGTTGTTGTCTGGGGTCCACGCTATTCCTATCAATTGGACACCTGTGCAATAGATGTAATCTAAGACGGTGGGCTCACAGATGAGCGCACACGACTAATGATGGCCCAGGCATCAGCCACTGGTGGCGGGGCCGCAACAGAAGGGCACAATCAATGACGAATTTCACCGGACGTAGCGTTGTCATCACCGGCGGTGCCGGCGGCATCGGTGCCGCAACCGCCGAAGCATTCCTGAAGCTCGGCGCCCGCGTCGCGCTCGTCGACCTCTTCCAGGAATCCCTCGACGCCAAGGTCGCCGAGCTGTCCGCCTTCGGCGAGGTCATCGGGATCCGTGCGGACGTGTCGCAGGAAAGCGACGTCGAGGCCTACGTCGCAGCCACGGTTGACGCATTCGGCGGCATCGATGTGTTTTTCAACAACGCCGGGATCGAAGGCACGGTCAAACCCCTCATCGAAACCGAGGTTTCCGACGTTGAGAAAATCCTCGCGGTGAATGTCATTGGCGCTTTCCTCGGGCTCAAGCACGTACTTCCGGTCATGATCGCCAAGGGCAGCGGCAGCGTTATCAACACCTCCTCGGAAGCTGGCCTCGACGGATCGCCGAACACCGTAGGTTATGTGTCCTCCAAGCACGCGCTCACCGGAATGACCAAAGTGGCCGCCCTCGAGGTTGCCAAACAGGGTGTGCGGGTGAACTCGATCCACCCGTCCGGGGTGAACACCGCGATGGTGCGCCGCCTCGAATCCGGCTTCGGCGGAGACGACACTGCGGCGGCGGCCGCGCTCTTCCAGTCGGCCATCCCCATCGGCCGATACGCAGAGCCGAGCGACATCGCCAATCTGGTGGTGTTCCTCGGATCGGACGAGAGCGCCTTCATCACCGGGGCGCAGTACCGTGTCGACGGCGGCAACGGCGCCCGTTAGGCGCAGCATCCAGGTCGGGGCCGGCCGAAGAAACTGTCGGCCGGCTCCGGGTTTCACCGCTCGAGAAAACGGCGGCGAAAACCTAAGCTGGGTGGCATGACCGGCACGGCGGAACCCCATGACTCCCGACTAAACGTCGCCCGCTACCAGGTCGACCGGCTCACCCGTGAGACCGCGGCAGCGGTCGGCGAGGAGGAACCCGAGCAGAACACCGCCGGGCAGCCGACCATGGAGCAGTATGCCGCCTACGTCGAGATCTCGATCCAGCAGGCGATGCGCCGCGGTGACTTCGACAACCTGGACGGTGCGGGCAAACCGCTTGTCGGCCTGAACCAGGCCTACGATCCCAATTGGTGGATCCGGCAGAAGATCGAGCGCGAGCGTCTCACCGGGCTCGGACCTCCCGCGTTGACCCTGCGCACCGAAGACGCGTCGCTCGATGACCGACTGGATGCTGCGGGTTCCGAAACCTCCGTGCGGGAGATCCTCGGCGACTTCAATACCCGCATCGTCGAGGCGCGGCGGCAGCTGCAGGGCGGCCCGCCCGTGGTGACCCCCACCCGCGATATCGACACCGAGGTGGCGGCCTGGCGCGAGCGGCGCATCGCCCGCCTGCGCGCCGCCGAGCAGGCGCGGGAACACGAGCGGCAGGCGGAAGCCGCGATGACCTGGGCGGAACGCCGCCGGGCACGACGGCAGTAACACAGGCGGGCACGGTTCGAAATCGGCCTGATAGTCTCCGCTCAGGCGACGCTGCCCGAGGCGTCCGCGACCGGACAGGATAGCCATGACCACGGATGAGACACCCACCCACCATTCGACTCCGGATGCTCCGGGGATCGCGGTAGTCACCGGCGCCGGCAGCGGGATTGGGGCGGCCTGTGCGCTGGCCCTCGCCGCAGCCGGCTGGACCGTGGTGATCGTCGGGCGGAACCTTGACACCCTCACCGAGGTCGCCGCCTCGGCCGCGGGGCCGGGCAGCCTGCACCCGGTGGTGACGGATGTCAGCGATGAAGCATCCGTCAGGCAACTGTTTCTCACCGTGGTCGAGCGCTTCGGGCGGCTCGACCTGCTGTTCAACAATGCGGGGAGGTCCAGCGGCACGGTGGCGTTCGACGAGACACCGCTGGAGCTCTGGCAGTCGGTGATCAACGTGAACCTGACCGGCGCCTTCCTGTGCAGCCGGGAGGCCTTCGCGGTGATGCGAGCGCAGACCCCGCAGGGTGGGCGCATCATCAACAACGGGTCGGTGTCGGCCCACGTTCCCCGGCCGGGATCAGCCGCCTACACGGCGTCGAAGCATGCGATCAGCGGGCTGACCAAGTCCATCGCACTGGATGGCCGGCCGTTCGCCATCGCCTGCGGGCAGCTCGATATCGGCAACGCGCAGACCCCGCTGACGGCGCGGATGAGCGCCGGGATCATGCAGGCGGACGGTTCGATGCGGGCAGAGCCGGTGATGAACGTCTCGGCGGTGGCCAACGCGCTGCTGTACATGGCCGGCCTGCCGCTGGAGGCCAACGTGCCGAGCCTGATGGTGATGGCGACAACAATGCCCTTCGGTGGCCGCGGTTAGGACTGCTGTGTCGGCAGGGTGAGGATCTCTGCGCCGTCGTTGGTGATGGCGATGGTGTGCTCGCTGTGGGCGGTGCGGCATCCGGTGGCGCTGCGCAGCGTCCAGCCGTCCGCGTCGGTGATGAGGATGTCGGTGTCGACCATGACCCACGGCTCCAGGGCCAGCAGCAGGCCGGGGCGGAGGGTGTAGCCGCGACCCGGCGCCCCGGTGTTCGACACGTGCGGGTCCTGGTGCATGGTCGATCCGATGCCGTGGCCGCCGAATTCGACGTTGATCGGATATCCCGCCGCGCTGAGCACGGTGCCGATGGCATGGGAGATATCCCCGATCCGCGCGCCGGGGCCGGCGGCCGCGATTCCCGCAGCCAACGCACGTTCGGTGGTGCTGACCAACGCCACACTCTGGGCGGGGCGCGCATCGCCCACAATGAAGCTGATCGCGGAATCCGCCGCGATCCCGTTTTTCAGTACCGCGAGGTCGAGCGTCAGCAGGTCGCCGTTGGCGAGCGCGTAGTTGTGCGGAAGCCCGTGCAGTACGGCGTCGTTGACCGCCGTGCAGATGTAGTGGCCGAACGGTCCGTTCCCGAACGAGGGCGCGTAGTCGACGTAGCAGGACTGTGCCCCGGCCTCGAGGATCATGGCTTTGGCCCAGCGGTCGATGTCGAGCAGGTTGGTGCCCACCGTGGTGCGTCTTTTGAGTGCCTGCAGGATGTCGGCGACCAGCGTGCCGGTGATCCGCGCCCTGCCCAGCTCTGCGGGGTTCAGGATTTCAATCATGGGATGCCTTTCGGGGAGAAACCAATAACTATACCGGTCATAGTATCCCGGTACTATAATCGGACTTATGGTCAGACTGCCGCTTTCCCCCGACGAGGTCGAGCGTGGACAGCGCCTCGGCGCCCTGCTGCGCCGCGCGCGGGGAGACCGTTCCATGCTGCACACCGCCCTCGACGCCGGGCTCTCGCCTGAAACGCTGCGGAAGATCGAGACGGGGCGGGTGGCTACCCCCGCTTTTCCCACAATCGCCGCGCTCGCCGACGTGCTCGGCCTCTCGCTCGACTCGGTCTGGGCCGAGATCAACCCGCCGGCGACCGGGGCTGGCAACACCGCATCCGGCCGCATCGTTCCCACGCGCCTGGCCTCGTAAAAAAACCGCGCCTAGGGTGTGCGGGGAGAATCCTCGGGTGCCGGTGCCGGTGCTGCCGGTGCTGCTGGTGTGATTGTGTCGGATGCTGCATCCGCCGGCGCTACCCGGGTGGAGAATGCGACGCCGGGGTCCATCGGGGCGACCCCACTGGTGGGGCGGATCACGTGCAGCGGGGTGGTGTCGGTGTGCATCGACTGCACCTGCACCCGTTTGGCTCGACGGGAGGACAACCGTGCGCCCGGGGTAGCGACGAGGCCGCCGAGAACGAGGCCGGCACCGATCCCGAGGGCGATCGATACTGCGCCGACAAAATCCACGGCGGCACCCGCGGTGCCCGCCATAAAGTCGAGCAGCGCAGCGGACACCGGGATACCGGGGAGCAGTGCCCCACAAAAACCCGGAACCGCGATGACCGACGCCGAGGTGCGCAGCCGGGCGGCGGCGACGGTACTGAGCGCGCCGAGCACGGCGGCGGCAAGGAACGTGGCGCCGAGGACGGGAAGCCCGATCGTGCGGAAAGTGAAAAGCGCGAGGGCCGCGACGAGCGATGCGACCACGGCGATCGGGATGATGCGGGCGCTTGCCCCCTGCACAAAACAGTTCGCGCTGGCCGAGAGACAGGTCAGCAGCAGCGAGATCCACAGGGGCAGGGAGGTGAGGGTGAGGGTCGGGTCGACCTCGATGTCGAGGCCCCGGGTCAGGGCGATTCCGGCTGGAACCCCACACACGATGCCGGCGACCAGCAGGGCGATGATCAGGGCGCGGGACAGGGCCATGGCCCGGAAACCCGAGATCGCATCCTGCGCCCAGGTAACCAGTGTGGGGTGCGGAAGCAAAACAACCACGGTGGCGGCAACCATCGCCGCGGCACCCGCCGCCGGAAGGAGGCCGGCCCAGATCGCCAGGGTGCCGAGCGCCGCGGAGACCCCGGCCTGGGAACCGGCGACAAAAAACGGCGGGATACCCCGTCGGGTGAGCCAGCGTCCGCCGGTCAGGATCCCCATCATCACGGCGAGGGCCCCGAGGGCGGAGGGCACTGTTCCTCCCGCCTGGAGGTTCACAGACGCGGCAAGCACGGCAAGGCCCGTGTCCGCGGCCCAGATCGGCCACCGCGGTGGCGACTTCAGTACCGCGACGAGCTCTTCGACCGCCGAGGTCATGTCCCGGTTGTCGTGGAGCAGGTCGTCGACTATCTGGTAGATCTTCGACAGCCGATTCAAGTCGGACCCCTCGGCGTGCACCACCCGCATCTTGGACAGCGGCGGGTCGCTCAGCGGCGAATACTGCAGGGTTATCGCGGTGCCGGTGATATCGAGCTCGAGTGGGGCGAGGTTCCACTTGGTGCTCACCGCGACGATCGCTATCTCGACGCTCCGAACGTCGGCGCCCGACGACAGCATCACCTCGCCAAGGTCGAGGCAGAAGTCGATGATCTGGCGCGGCGAGTACCGGTCCCCGCTCAGGGCGGGGTCTGGGGTGACCTGTTCGTAGATCGTGCCGCGCAGGCGCGCACGGATATCGCGCAGGTCGTGCTGGGCGACTTTGCGGCCCCGGGGGCGGGCGAGGCGAGGTTCGATCCGGGGTTTCGCCGCAGACGGGATGCGGGAGCCCGGCGCCGCCGACCGTGGTGACTCGTCTACCATCGGACGCCGGATACGCGGTTGTGCGCGCAGGAAGAAAGGAAGGGCACGGCGGAGGCTCCGTTCGAGGCAGCGGGTGTGGGCCGGCGCCGGCGTGGTGGGGGAGCGTCATCGCTTGGGGAATCCCAGTGTAGCCACGCGGGATGCGGGCTTTCTGAAGGTCGCCCGTCGCGGCAGGTTACACGTCGACCCGGCGGCTGGTCGGCCCGTCGCTGATCACGATGGTGGCGAGCTGGCCCCGCCCGGGGGGAAGGACCCGCCCGGTGACCTGCCCGGACTGCGCGGCGGTGAGCTCGGCGACGATCGCGGTGACCACGGCCTGTTCGCCCTCCAGGCTGAGGTTGCCGTCACTGTCGTCGAGCAGGGTCACCTCGACGCCGCGCATCCGGGCGCGCATCGCAGCATCCGCCAACGCAGGGGAGGTCAGCACAAAAGCACGCAGCCGGTCGCGGATGGTCGCCTCGATGTTCAGCCAGTTGGCCCGCTCGGCATCGCTGTGTACCCCGACCGTGGCAATCCGCTCGAGAGCCGGGCGTGCCACCGCGTTGAGGTAGGCAGCCTGCTCGGCGCGTTCGGCCGTCGCCGCGCGGGCGCGCGCTTCGGCTTCGGCGTTCGCGGCCTGTTCGGCGTGCAGCGTTGTGATGCGCTGCAGCGTGCGCATCAGCCCGCGGGCGAGGATCGTGCCGATCAGCAGGGTGCCGACGTGGTTGGGCAGGAACTGGAGGATCGCCGCGGCGCCGCGCCCGCTGTCGATCGCCCAGGCGAGGGTGACGGCGCTCATCATGGCGAAGGCAATCCAGGCGATGCCGGTCCTGCCGCGCAGCACAAGGAAAAACATCAGGACGGTGTTCGCGCCTAAGTGCCAGGAGGCGTAGCCGGGCCAGCCGCCGTCCGGAAGGTTCCAGTTCACCAGTGCGGTGCTCGCGCCCACCGCGCCGACCGTGGCCCAGGCTTTCCAGCTGGCCAGCGGCACGCTCGACCGATAGGCGAGCGCGGCGGTGGCGGCAGCGACAAGTGCCAGTGCCAGAAGCGAGGGCAGTGGATGCTTCACCGCGTCGAGGTTCGCCAACGCCAGCACGCCGTTTCCCACGATGAGGGCCGCGGCGGTCGCCACAATCTCGATGCCCTTCGGGCGCATCACACGGATGGTGTCGCGGGTGTCGTCAGAGCGCATCCGGGTCCTCCGGGGCTCGCCACTGGACAAGCACGCTGGTTCCCTGGCCGGGAACGGAGCGCACCTCGCCGTGGCCGCCGGGGACGAGGGACATCCGCTGCACAATGCCGATGCGGATGCCGAAACGCTCGGCGTGCAGCATCCGACTGGAGAAACCGACACCGTCGTCAACAATGGCCACCGAGACCAGGGTGGGCGACATGGTCAGGCGCAGCGAGCGCGCGACGGTGCGACCCATGTTTGCCGGGGAATGGTGGGTGCGGTCGGTGCCACCGGCGGCATGGCGGACGCTGTTGCGCACGGCCTCCCCGGTGGCCTCGATGAGCGCCTGGGCGATGTCCCGCGGGACCAGCCCGGTCGGGGTGGCCGGGGCGTCGAACCGCACTCCTTCAACGATGTGGCTCACGGTGTCGCGCAGGACCGCGATGAATTCGGCCGCCGGGAGGTCCTGTCCTTCGTCGACCTCGTCGGCGGTGAGGGCATCGAGCCGCTCAAGGGTGCGGGCGGCATGGCGTTGCACCAGGGCGAAATCATCGTCGGGAGTGCGGGCTCCGGACAGCAATGCCGAGAGGACGTCGTCGTGGGTGAGGGCCGCGACCCTGGCGCGCTGCACACGGTGGGCGTCGGCGGCGGCGGCAGCGGAGGTCTGTCTGGTCGCTGCTGCCGCCGTGGCGTCGAGGGTGCGGCCACTGCGCAGCACCATCAACACGATCGCGATAAATACGGTGACCGAGGTGAAGTTGTAGACGGTGTCCTGGATCGCCGGCGACCAGTCCAGCGCGCCGCCGGAGAAGAATCGCAGGATGCCGACCTCCAGGCAGATGCCCACAAGGCACACCCAGGCGACGGACTCCCGCCAGACGAGCGCAGCGGCGAAGATGGGCACACTGACCAGCTGTTGTACCCACGGGATCTCGCCGTCGCTGATGGCGGGCGCCTGCATCGCGGGCATCCAGGTCGCCACGGTCAGGCAGTAGACGAGGACATAGGCGACGGCAAGCCGGCGCAGCCAGGACAGCGGTGCCCAGCCGCAGAGCACAAGCAGCGCGACGGGGATCAGCCAGAGTGTCACGGTGGTCGCGGTGAACCAGACCGGGTTCATGATGGTCGCCTGGACCATGATTTTGCCGACCGCGAGGGTCGAAAAGACGACCGCGGTCACCCCGGTGGCCAAAAACATCACCCGCGCCATGCGGGCGGTGGCCGTGGTCAGCGCCGGCAGTACCGGGCTGCCCACGGGGAGGTGGGCTGACTCGGTCGGATCTTCCGGGAGGGGAGCCGGCGCCGGGGCCGTGGCACCCGGCGCGTGGCTCACGCGGACTCCGGCATCAGGCCATCCTCGACCGCACGCTTGTGCAGGTCGATCTTGGTGTGGGCCGGACGACCCACTGTGGCGTACTTCAGCCGGATCCGGCTGATGTAGTGCGACACCGTATCTTTGGACAGCCCGGTCTGGAAGGCAACAGACTGTGCCTTTTCTCCCGAGGCGTAGAGGCCGAGGATTTCGCGTTCCCGCGCGCTCAGGCGGGCGTCCGGCAGCTGCGCGTCAGCGTCAAGGGCCGCTGCCCAGTCGGTGGTCGCGATCGTCTCGCCCTGGCCGGCACGCAGCAGGGCATCGATGAATTCGGCGGCGGGGGATGCTTTGCGGACGACGCCGAGCACACCCGCGCGGGCGGCAAGGCGCACCAGCCGGGGGTCATCCCCGGCGGTCAGCACCAGGGTGTCCGCACCGAGTTGGCGGATCGCCTCGACATTGTCGCCCGGCGAGGACCCATCGGCCAGGCGAAGGTCGAGCACCACGATCGACGGCTTCACCCCGAGGGCGGCGAGCTCGGTGACGCTGGCGACGGAGGCGACCAGTTCAATGCCGCCCTCCTTCTCGAGCATCCCGGCAATGCCGATGCGGACGAGTTCATGGTCTTCGACCAACGCGACGCGCAGGCGATCGGCGGCTCTTTCCATGATGAAAATCCTTACATTCCGGAGTAATCACGCCTGGCGGCGAACCTTAAGAGTAGCCAATCGGCACCTCCACCCCCGAACGGGTGCCACTAGAAGAGTAGCTGTTGCACAACACGTGGGGTAGACAGGCTGGTAGGTACCCGCGGCTGTTGCTGAGGGAGCACGATCGGGATGGGGTACATCGCAGGTGAAAACTCGCGGCGCATCGCCCCAACGCAGGCGAACCGATCTGAAGACCGTTGTTATCCCGGGCCATAGCCCCTTCTCCATCGACCTGCCGACCGAATGGCACGTTCTTCCCCCGGTGGGCGACCTGCTCGACGCCGGTTGGGTGCACAACTGGCTCGCACCCCGGCATTTCGCCGACGCCGAGCACACCTCCCTCGCCCTGGAATTGCCGTCGGTCGCCCGATTCATCCGCGGCCAATTCGCGCTCGACCAGGTCTGGTTCGCAATGCTGGAGCCGTCGGGCCGCGGTGGGGTGCGCGCCCTCATCTCCCTCGTCGCTTACGATTCCCACGGTCTGACCGCACCGGTGGCCCACAAGCGACTCGACGACTCCGCGGCATCCAAGGTGGATGTGGACATCCTCACCAGGCAGAGCGTTCAGGACACCCTCGCGGGGTTCCCCGCCGTAATTGTGCACGACCTGATCATGCTGGCCGATGATGCAGGCCCCGCGCTCAGCGAACGCTACGTCGGTATGGTGTTCCCGGACTTCGCACCCATCACCGTACAGCTGGAGATCCAGGCTCCCGACCTCGGCGCGTTCGACGACGTGGTCGCCGCGGCCAACGATGTGCTCGACGGTGTGCGTTTCCTCCAGGCAGCCCCGTCACTCTGACAATCGGCTGGAAGCGGTCTTGAAGCTTCCTTAGTGTTGGATGCGGATCGCGGTAAGACCCTTGCTTCCCCCCGGCGATCGGATCAAGATTCTTCGGTGATTGCTTCTTCGTCCGCGCCCCGGGCGGAGGCAGACCGGAAATGGGAGAAACCAAATGACCACGGTAGAAACTAAGAAGCCCGAACGCACCGTTGAAGCCCCCGCGGGCTCCGGGGCCCACAAGACCAATCGTGAGAATGCCGAAAAGGGCTTCCAGGCGTCGAAGAAGCTGACGGACAGCCTGCAGAAAGTGCTCGTCGACCTGGTCGAGCTGCACCTGCAGGGCAAGCAGGCCCACTGGAACGTGGTCGGCCGCAACTTCCGCGACCTGCACCTGCAGCTCGACGAGATCATCGATGCCGCCCGCGAATTCAGCGACGAGGTTGCTGAGCGACTGCGTTCGCTGCACGCCGCCCCGGATGGCCGAAGCGACACCGTCGCGGCGACCACCACGCTGCCGGCGTACCCGAACGGCGAGATCGACACCGCGGAGACCGTCGACCTGATCACCGCGCGCCTGGACACCACCGTTGCCCGCATCCGCGCCGTCCACGATGACGTTGATGAGGAAGACCCGACCAGCGCCGACCTGCTGCACGCCATCATCCTGAAGCTCGAGCAGTACGCCTGGATGGTCAGCGCCGAAAACCGCACCCCCTCCAAGTAGCACCACCCGTGTGGGAGGCTGCGCCCCGCAGCATCCGGGCGCAGCCACCCGCACTGGAAATTCGCTGACCGTTTCACGGCAACCCGCCGCGATGGCCCGGTGGAGGAGTTGACTGGGACGATGGCCCCTACGGTTGCAGACCAGCTCATCGCCCAACTCATCGACGCCGGGGTGCACCGCATCTACGGCATCGTAGGAGACAGCCTCAATCCCGTTGTTGATGCCGTGCGCCGCACGGGCGGCTCAAAAAAGGGCGGGATCGACTGGATCCACGTGCGCAATGAGGAAGCGGCAGCCTTCGCTGCCGGGGCGGAAGCCCAGCTGACCGGAAAACTCGCCGTCTGCGCGGGAAGCTGTGGGCCCGGCAACCTGCACCTGATCAACGGCCTTTACGACGCGCACCGCTCCGGGGCCCCGGTGCTCGCCATCGCCAGCCACATCCCCACCGTGCAGATCGGCAGCGGGTTCTTCCAAGAAACTCATCCAGACCGCCTGTTCGTCGAATGCTCGAACTACGCCGAATTCATCTCCAGCGCCGCCCAGGCGCCGCGCGTGGTGAACTCTGCGCTGCGCCACGCGGTTGGCCTCAAAGGAGTGGCCGTGGTCACCCTCCCCGGCGACATCGCCGAGCTCGACGCCGAGGGTACCGCCCCGAAGTTTGTCCCCACCGCGGCGCCCGGCATTGTGCCGGCCGACGCGGACGTGCAGGCGCTCGCGGAAGCGATCGACAGGGCGAAAACCGTGGCCATTTTCGCCGGGATCGGTGTGGAAGGTGCCCACGACGAGGTCATCGCCTTCGCCGACCTCCTCGCTGCGCCGATCGGGCACAGCATCCGCGGGAAAGAGTGGATCCAGTACAACAATCCCTTCGACGTCGGGATGACGGGCCTGCTCGGCTACGGTGCCGCCCATGCCGGGATCCACGACGCGGACCTGGTCATCCTGCTTGGTACCGACTTCCCCTACAACCAGTTCCTTCCTGACGGCAACAAAGTGGTCATTGCGCAGGTCGACGTCGACCCGTCGCACCTCGGCCGCCGGACCAGCGTGGAACATCCGATCCATGGCGACGTGGTGAACACGCTCGCGGCGCTGACGGCGCTGGTGAAGCCGAAAACGAACCGGTCATTCCTCGAGAAGACCCTCAAGCGCCACAACAAACTGATGGGGTCGGTGGTGGGGAAATACACCGACGTCGGCACGCGGGCGCCGATCCACCCCGAGTTTGTCGCCTCCACGCTTGATGACCTGCTCGCCGACGATGCCATCGTGACCGCGGACACCGGGATGGGGAACGTCTGGCAGGCCCGCTACATCACCCCGAACGGCCGCCGCCGGCTGATCGGCTCCTACCTGCACGGCTCGATGGCCAACGCGCTTCCGCAGGCCATCGGTGCCCAGGTCGCATTTCCCGGCAGGCAGGTGGTCACCATCTCCGGCGACGGCGGGCTCGCCATGCTGATGGGCGAATTGGTGACCGTCGCGGCCTACAACCTGCCGGTGAAGGTAGTGGTGTTCAACAACTCGACGCTCGGGCTGGTGAAACTGGAGATGTTTGTGGACGGCTACCCCGATTTCGGAGTGGACGTTCCCGGGGTAGATTATGCGGCCGTCGCCGCGGCCCTCGGTTTCTTCTCGCGCCGCATCGAAGACCCCAAAAACCTGGAGGCCGCGCTCGCCGAAGCGCTCGCCCATCCCGGACCTGCTTTGGTCGACGTGGTGACGGACCCGATGGCGCTGTCGCTGCCGCCAACGATCTCGGCCGACCAGGTCAAGGGATTCGCCCTGGCGATGTCGAAGGTCGTGCTGGCCGGGGGCGCCGGCGAGGCGGTGAAGATGGCACGCTCGAACATCCGCCACGTACCCGGTCTGTGATTGGGAAGCGAAACCAAAAATAGGATTCTCTCGGAAAGTACTTGCCTGAAAGGAAAGTACTTTCTATAGTTGTGACATCGGGTAAAGCGCCCGGCACAACCACCGTGAGGAGTCTCCCATGACCTCATCCACTGACACCCAGCCGACCCCGGATGAGGCTCGTGCCCTCCTGGCCAGCGCCGGGTCATATGGGCGGTCGGCCACCGCCGGTGCGGGCTGGCCAGCAGTGACGTTCCTGCTGGGCAACGGTGCGGCGTCGTCGCTCGGAACCATCGCGATGACCCTCGCGGCGAGCACCGCCGGATACTTCGTGAGTATGGTCGCGATGCTCGCGTGGATGGGGGTGATGATGGGGTTCCTCATCGCATTCAACCGGTCCACTAAGGTCGGCTTTGGTAAGCGCTGGACGGTCTACCTCACCGCCTGGCTCGTCCCGTACATCATCGCAATGATGGTCGCCGGCAGCTCCGACGGCCAGAATATCCTCGGTGGCAGCATCGCTGCGGCGGTCCTGTTGGTGTCGTCGGTGTCCTGTGCGGTCTGGGAGGCCCGCAAATGAGTAGCCATAATGGGCACTATCCGGACACTGGCGCCGCCGAGGGTGACCCTGGCGTGCAGCATCCCCGCCACCGAATTTCAGAACTGATCCACCAGCCCGTGCGATTCTCAATCCTGGCCAGCCTCGCATCGGCGGAGACGCTCGATTTCAAGGACCTGCGGGACACCGTACAGGTGACCGACTCGGCCCTGAGCAAGCAGATCAGCACACTCGAGGAGGCCGGGCTCGTCGCGGTAACCAAGGCGTTTGTGGGAAAACGTCCACGGACGTCGCTCCGGCTGACGCCGCAGGGGCGACTGGACTGGGCCGAGCACCTTCGGGTTCTGCGGGAGATCGCCGGCGGCTGACGCCCGGCGCTATCGCTGGAGGCCGGTGTCTACCGTGTCTTTGGCGGGAGCCCGCGTCTCAGAGGTGCGGTAGCGCGTGACGTAGGACAGGGCGGCGAGACCGGCAACAACCATCGACAGGGTGGGGATAAAACGCAGGATGTCCGCGCCGCTCACCACGGCGAACCCGGCAAGCAGGGTGACCAGGGCGATCGCCACAACAACGGCGCTGCTGGCAGAAATGCTGCGTGGTGATGACATGGGAACCCCTTCGTACGGCCAGGGGTCGACACCGATCCCGTGAACAGTGTTCGAAGCAGCCATTCATCCGGATTGGTGTAGTCTCCACAAATTTATTTGTGGGTGCTGGCGGGGATTACAGGGTGCATCTCACCCTCATCCGCGCGAACCGGTGCGACGTCGCCGGCCTCGAAAAACAGGGCACGGCGGATACTCACTCCGACGTTTTCGCCGACCAGCGGGCGGCGCCCGGCGATGCGGCAGCGCACGCTGGTGCCATGCCAATCGACCACTACGTCATTGCCGCTGCGGCCGAACAGCGAGGAGGTCACCACGGCCGTGCTGGCCGGATCAACCGGCGTAGTGAGTTCCACATCCTCGGGAAGCACGGCGACGGTTCCCGTCTGGCGCCGCGCATCACGCGGGGCACCGGCGGAGGCGTCGACCGCGGCCGCCGGAATGGTGCAGGGGTGGTCGGCGGCGGTGAACCCGGACTGATCCAGCGTGCCGGTGAAGGTTGTGGCATCGGAGAGGAACCCGGCAACCCTCGCCGAGGCGGGCCGCGAGACCAGCTCCGGCGGGGTACCGATCTGCAGGATGCGCCCGGCATCCAGCACCACCACCCGGTCGGCGAGGGCGAGGGCCTCGTCGCGGTCGTGGGTGACATGCACCACGGTCAGGCCGATGGACCGGGTGAGGGTCTGCAGCTCGAGGCGGAGCGCATCGCGCAACGGTTCGTCCAGGGCGGAGAGCGCTTCGTCCAGCAGCAGCACGCGGGGACGGCCAACAATGGCGCGGGCCAGGGCGACGCGCTGGCGCTGACCGCCGGACAGCGTTGCCGGGTTGCGCTTCTCGTACCCGTCGAGACCCACCGTCGCCAGCACCTCGGCGACCCGCCGTGCCCGTTCCGCGGCGGGCACGCCGGCAAGTTTCAGCGGGTACGCGACATTGCGGGCGACGTTCCAGTGCGGCCAGATGGCGTGCTGCTGGAACACCATGCCGAGCCCGCGCTTTTCCGGCGGCACCACGGTCGAGACGCTGGCCACGAGGGATTCACCGAGGTGGATGGTGCCGGCGGTGGGGGTAAGGAACCCCGCGATGGCGCGCAGCAGGGTGGTTTTTCCCGACCCGGACGGGCCGACGAGGGCGATGAATTCGCCGTCGGCGATGCTGAGGTCGATGTCCTGCAGGCCGAGGGTCCCATCCGGGTAGGCCAGGGTGAGGGAGCTGATGGTGACGGAGGACACGAGTGGCCTTTCGGGGATCGGGGCGAAACAATAACCGGGAGAGGGCGGGGCGGAACTTTTTGGCGCTAGCGGGGTTGCCTGGCAGTGAGGCCAAGGCCGGCGAGGCCAACCACGGTGACGATGAGCGAGAGGGCGGATGCCGCGTTGTAGGCGCCGGCCTGCTGCAGGCTGAAGATGTTCACCCCGAGTGTCTGCGAGCCCGGTGCGAGCAGCAGGACCGAGATGGTGAGTTCCCGCACCGCGGTGAGCACCACGAGGGTGCCGCCGGCAATCGCGGCGGGCACGGCCATCCGCCAGGAGATATCGAACAGGGCCCTCAGTCGGCCGGCACCGGAGATGCGTGCGGCTTCCTCGGCGGTGAGCGGGGTGGAGCGAAGCGGTGCACTGACGGACTGCACCACGATGGCCACAAACGACATCACATAGGCGCAGAGAATCAGCCAGGGGGTGTTGAACAGCCCGATGGACGGGGCGACGATCAGCCAGCCGACGGCGATCACGAGGCCGGGGATGGCCTGCGGCAGCATCGCGATGGTGCGCAGCGCCGGGTTCGAGCGCGCCCGGGTGCGGGTGACCACGGTACCGATGGCAAGGCCGAGTGCCGTGCAGATCACCCCGGCGAGCAGGGACAACGTCACCGAGGTAGTCGCCCCGGTGATGGTTCCCTTCGCCGTGGTCGCCGACACAATGTTGTCGAGGGTGAGGTTCTCCCAGGTCAGCGGCACACCGGGGGCCGGCAGCAGGGCCTGGCTGAGCAGCGCGAGAAGCGGGAGGAAGGTCACGGCGAGGATCACAATCCAGGTCAACCCGGTGACAAGCATCCGTGATTTTCCGAGCTGCAACAGCTGGGGTGGGGAAGCTGAGGCGTCCAGCTCCCAGCGGCTGCGCGAGACGATGGCATCAACCACCATGGCGATCGCAGCGATGACCAGCAGCACAACACCGATGGTGGCGACAACCTCAAGCGGTTTGTCGACCGTGCCGGACTGGATGTAACGGTAGACGAGCGTCGACAGGGTGACGTAGCGCTCAGGCAGGCCGATGATCGAGGGGATACCGAAGTCGGCGAGGTTGCCCACGGCGACGAGTGTGAAGGCCGAGAGCATTGCCGGGCGCAGCAGCGGCAGGGTGATTCCGGTGACGGCGCGCAGCGCGGAGGCCCCGCCGATGCGGGCAGCCTGCTCGAGGTCGGAGGGCACCCGCCTCAGCGCCGCCGAGATGATGATGTACGCGACGGGGTAGGAGTGCACGGTGAGCAGGAAGATGACACCGTCACCGCCGTAGATGTTCCAGAGCGGGGAGCCGAACCACTGCGTGAAGGCGACGTTGGCCGGGCCGGTGGGTCCGGCGATGCCGATCCAGGCAATCGCGCCGACGAAAGGCGGGACCAGGAGCGGGGTGAGGGCGAAGAGGCGGAGCGTTTTGCGGCCGCGCAGGTCGCTGCGGTCGAGCAGCACCGCAAGCACGGTTCCGATGACCACGGCGCCGGCGGCGGAGGCGAGCGAGGAGACCAGGCTGTTGAGGCCCGCGGTGGCGACATCCCCGCTGAGCAGCAACGGGAGGTGGTTGTTCGAGGTGGCCAGCAGCACGATGGCGCTGAGCGGAAGCAGGATGACCCCGGCGACCGCGAGCCAGAGGGCGAGACGCAGCACATCGACGCCGTCGCCGCGACGCCGGGAGAGGAAGGAGCGCGTCGGGGAGGGAGTGCCGTGCCCGTGGGGCAGGGCCCGGTCGGTGTCGACCGGGCCCTGCTGACGCGTGCCGGTATTAGTTGAAGAGCTCATTGAAACGCTCGACGGCCTCAGCCTGGGTGTCGCTGATGACCTGGAGGTCGGGAGTCAGGATCTCGATGTCGTCCATCGACGGGGCACCCTCGGGGGTTCCGACATCGCTGCGCACGGGAAGGTAGGACTGTTCGACGGCCAGGCTCTGGCCGGCTTCGCTGACCAGGAAGTCAACAAACGCCTCGGACGCCTCGGCCTCGTCGGTGCTTGCGAAAATTCCGACCGGCTGGGAGACGTAGGGGACACCCTCGCTCGGGTAGGAGATGTCGATCGGCGAACCGGCGGCTTTCAGCTCGCGGGCGAGGTAGTCGACAACAATGCCGACCGGCTGGGTGCCGGTGGCGACGGCCTGGGAAACCGGCCCGTTGCTGTCGGCGATGACCGGGTTGTTGGCCGCGAGGGCCTCGAGCCAGTCCTCACCGAGTGCGGGCTCGTCCAGCCAGACGGCAGCGTTGAACGCAGCGGCACCCGAAACATCCGGGTTCGGCATGGTGATTTTGTCGGCGTATTCTGCGTCGGTCAGTTCCTGCCACGAGGTGGGCGGCGCGTCGATGGCGTTGGTGTTGTAGGCGATGACGGTCGGGATGATGCGGGTTCCGACGTAGAAGCCGTCCGGGTCGACAACATCCTGGTTGAGGGCGTCGACGTCGGAGGGCGAGTACGCCAGTAGCAGGTCGTCTGCCTTGTACTTCTCGAAGGTGGGGGCATCGGCGGCGAGCAGGATGTCTGCCTGGACGTCGCCGGTGGCGCGTTCCGACTCGATGCGGGCGGTCAGGTCACCGGTGCCTGCACGGAAAACCTCGACGGTGACGTCGGGCTGGACCTCGTTGAAGGCCGCAACCACGGCGTCGATCTTCGCCTGCGGCTCAGAGGTGTAGACGGTGATGGTCGCGGCGGCCAGGGTGTCGGTGACCGCGGCATTGGTTGCTGCGGGTGCCTCTGCGGCGGCGGTGCATCCGGTGAGGGCAAGACCGAGAACGGCGAACGCCGCGGTAGCGACGAGCGGGGTGGTGCGGAACATGTCTTCCTTAGGGGGTTGGTTGAGAGGTGCGGACGAGCGGGGAGAGGTGACGGGTATGGGGAGCAGGGGAGGAGAACAGTGGGTCGGTGGCCAGCAGGCTCACCGGGGCCGCTCCCACGCTGGTGGGGGTGAGGTGCACCAGCGAGAACATCGCGAGGTCGTGACCGCTGACGTGGTCAGGGCCCGCGTTCATTACCTGGTGGTAGGCGAGGGACGGCCCGACAAAAACGGGGACGCCCTGGAAAGTTGCCGACATGGGGTGGTGGTAGTGCCCGGCAAGGACGGTGCGGACGTCGGAACCGGCGAGGGCGGTACCGAACGCGTCGGCGTTGCCAAGGCCGAGCTTCGAAAGGGTCGGCAGCGGTGACGGGACAGGCGCGTGGTGCACGGCGACCACCGTTCCCATCGACCCAGGCGCGGAATGATCATTGGCGAGGGTCGCGGAAAGCCAGGCGAGCTGCTCGTCGTCGAGGCGCCCGGTGCTGGAATCCAGCAGGACAAAACGCACCGGGCCGACCTCAAGCACACGGTAGTGGTGGGCGTTGTGCCCATCGAGGCAGTGGGCGCTCGCCGGGTCGTCGTGGTTGCCGAGGATGGTGAACACGGGTGCCTTGACGCGGTCGCCCACCCGCGTGAGGGCCTCGGCGAGGGCCGGGTAGGCCTCAGGGTTGCCGCGCTGGATGAGGTCGCCGGTGACCACAACGGCTTCCGGGGTGATCCCGGCCGAGACCGCGTACTCGGCGACCTGCTCGAGCCGGGCGAGGCCGTCGACCTGGCCGTAGAGCAGCTCGCCGGTGGTGGCGTGCACGTCACTGAGGTGCAGGATGGTGAACTTGCCGGACTCAAGACTCATCGGTGGCGTCCCCAAGGCGGTCGCGCAGGACGGAGAACTGTTCGATCGTCAGCCCGTGGCGCAGCAGGTAGTTCTCCACCCCGTTGAACCGGTCGAGGATCCCGAGGGCATGCTGCAGTGCCTCGGCCGGGCTCTGCAGGTGCAGCCGCATCGAGGACGCGTGGATGTCGCCGAGCGGGTCGAGTTCGAGGGCGGCGAGGGCGGCCTCGGCGATGTGTCGGCGTCGCGGCTCGACCTCACTGCCCGAGCGGGCGTAGTCGGAGACAACCGCGTCCCTGGAGACGCCGGCGGCGAGGAGGGCGAGGGCGACAACAAGACCGGTGCGGTCTTTCCCTGCGGTGCAGTGCACCAGCACGGGGCCGTCCGCGTCGGCGATCGCGGCGACGGCGGCGGTCAGCTCGGCACCGCGGGTGAGCAGCAGGTTCTCGTAGACCTGCTCGAGCGTGCCGGACTGGGGCGGGCCGTCGACGGCGCGGAAGATCGGGTTGTGCAGGACGGGGATGCCGTGCAGCACAACGCCGCGTTCGCTCGGCTCGCGGAGGTCGATGACCAGGGCGAGATCGAGGTCGCTGATCGCGGCGGCGCCCGCAGCGGTGAGGGTGTCGAGGGCGGCTGAGCGCACGATCCACGCCTCGGGGGAGCTGCCGAGGGTGCGCGCGTTGTACGCACCGTCGAGGGTTATGGTCGCCACGATTCCGCCGTTCGTTCCAGCGTTTCATGAGGTATGAAACGCGCTTACGGAACGACATTGCGTTTGCAAGGTGAACGGACGGTGACCGGTTGGCGACGACCAGTCGAATGCGGGGAGAACCTCCCGCGCAGCATCCCGACGCCCGCGGAAGTGTCAGCGACCGTTGTCGTCGATGAGGGCGTCGGCCACCACATCGCGCATGTGGGCGAGGTTCTCCGGGGCGCTGCGGGCGAGCAGGGCGGTGTGCAGGGCGTGCAGCACCAGAAGGTGGCTGAGTCGGCTGAGGAACGGGTCGATCTCGTGGGCGCGGGTGAGCGGTCCGGTGATCAGCGCGATGTCGGCCAGCTGGGTCAGCGGCGACCGCGCGAAACTGGTCACCGCGATGAGGGTCGCACCGCCCTCCTTCGCCGCGCGGCAGGCGTGCAGGGTGTGGGCGTTCGCGCCGGAATAGCTGACGGTGAGGCAGACGTCCGCCGGGGTCAGGGAGGAGGCAGCGAACTGCTGGCCGAGCACGTCGCTCGGCGCCTCGGCGGAACGGCCGATGGTGGCGAAGCGCATGGCGGCATCCTGCAGCGGTGGGGCAGAGAAGCCAGTGCCGACCAGCACGAGCCGGCGGGCGGAGGCAAGGGCGCCGACGGCGGCATCGAGGCTGACCGCATCGACGCTGTCGCGGCCGAGCGCGATTGCATCCGCAGCATCCGAGAACACGCGGGCGAGCGGGTGGATACCCGCCGCTTCCGGCACAGGGCCCGCGCGGGCAACTTCCAGTCGCAGGTGCTGGAACCCGCGGAAGCCGAGGCTCTGGCAAGCGCGGCTGACCGTCGCTGCGGACGTGCCAGCGGCTGTGGCGAGCTCCGCCGTCGACCATTCGACCACCTCGTCACTCTGGGACAGGATGATCTGGGCCACCCGGCGCTCGCTCGGACCGAGCAGCGGCATGGACGCGCGAAGGCGGGCCATCACCATATTTTCCGGGTGCCCGCCCGGCTGGCCGTGGGAGAGGTTCATCTTCTGCTTCCGTGAGTGGGCCGGGATTCGCCCCGTCGAGTCCACGCATCCTAGCGAATTGGGTTAACGGGCAGGTTTAGTTCATCCATCGGACACATTCGACTGCGAGCATGTGAACATGATTTCCCTCACGGCGACAATCCGTCCCATGGAATCCGCGCGTGCCCTGAATCTCTTCGGCCGCAGCATCCGACGGTTCTGGCACCTGCCGGCGAAGGGCAACCAGACCCTGATGACGATTCCGCAGGTCGGCAAAGTGCTGCTGGGTGAGAGCGCCGCGAGCACCAGCCTCGACATGGTGGCCACGGACGAGGCGGCGGCGCAGACTATCGTCGCGGTGATCGAGGATGAGCTGCGCCGGGCGGTACCCGGGCAGGAATACACCCAGAGCTTCAGCCTGCAGTGGGCACGCCCCGCCACAATTCCGCCGCTGCTGCGCTGAACTATCCGCTGCGCTGTCGCACCCACGCACAGCGCGCGTTGCATATTTTCGAGCGCGGCGAGTGAAGGTGGGAAACCCCTCAGAGTCGGGCTCTCAGCTTGCACCGGGCCCGGAATGGGAGAAACGTAGCTGGTTCCGCACGGCTATCCGAAAGGAATCACCCCATGCTTACCATCACAAACAAGGCAGCCCTCGTTGTTAAGGACCTCGCCGACCGCACCACCGGAAGCCCAGAAGGTGGACTTCGTATCGCTACCAGCGAGGCCGACAAGTCGAACTTCGAAGTCGCCATGAGCCTCACCCCGGAAGAGAACGACCAGGTCGTCGAGTCCGACGGTGCCCACGTTTTCCTGGAGAAGTACGCCGCAGAAGCCCTCGCTGAAAAGCAGCTCGACGCTACCGTCGACGACGAAGGCTCGGTGCGTTTCTCCCTCCTCGCCCGCGCTTCTTAAGCGCGCACGTACACCAGGCGCGAACGTGGCGTCTGACGGGCCCAGCGCTCCCGAATAGCGATGGGCCCGGCAGAACTTCAGGAACCCGGCGCGGTATCGCGCCGGGTTCGTCTGGTTAACGGTCGACGCGTTCCGCCGCAGCATCCAGCACCGCACCGTCAGTATCCTGGCTGGCCGCCCCGTCCCGCACGGGGTCCTGCACCCCGGGCGAATCGACGCGGTCGCGGTCGTCCAGTTCGAGTTCGACCGTGCGGGACTGCGCGGGCCGGCCGAGGGCGCGGAACTCCCAGCCGCGCCGCCGGTAGCTGTCGGCATCGAGGGCATGGCGCGTGTCGACCATCCGCCGGTGGGCGACCAGCGCGCCGAGGTCGTCGGGGTCGGCGTCCCGGAAGACCTGCCACTCGGTCAGCAGCACCACCACGTCGGCGTCCACCACCGCATCGGCCAGGGTGTCCGCGTAGTTCAGGTCCGGGTAGGCGCGGTGCGCGTTGTCGTTTGCCTCCGGGTCGAAAACCGTCACCACGGCGCCCTCGAAGTAGAGCATCCTGGCGACGTCGAGCGCGGGGGCGTCCCGCACGTCGTCGGAGTTCGGTTTGAACGCCGCGCCGAGGGCGGCGATGCGGGTGCCGTTCAGGTCCCCGCCGGCGAGTTCACGCACCAGGGCGACCGTGCGCAGGCGCCGCCGGGTGTTGATCGCATCCACCTCGTGCAGGAAGGCGACCGCCTGCCCGACCCCCAGCTCTTCTGCGCGGTGGGCGAAGGCGCGGATGTCTTTCGGCAGGCAGCCGCCGCCGAATCCGAGGCCGGGTTTGAGGAATCGACCGCCGATCCGGGAGTCATGCGACAGCGCGGAGGCCAGCAGGTTCACGTCGGCGCCGGTCGCCTCGCAGACCTCGGACATGGCGTTGATAAAGGAGATCTTGGTGGCGAGGAAGGAGTTCGCGGCGACCTTCACCAGCTCGGAGGTCGCCAGGTCTGCAACAACGAGGGGGGTGTCCGCGGCGAGGATCGGCCGGAAGGCGGCCCGCAGCTGCCGCTCCGCCCAGGAACTTTGCACCCCGAAGACCAGCCGGTCGGGACGCAGGGTGTCTTCGACGGCGAATCCCTCGCGCAAAAATTCAGGATTCCAGGCCACTTCGAGTTGGCTGCCGATCGGGGACGCCTGCTGCACAAGCGCCGTCAGCCGGCTGGCGGTGCCGATCGGCACGGTCGACTTCCCCACCAGCAGCGCCTTGCGGGTGATGCGGGTGGCGAGGGCCAGGAATGCCGCATCAACGTAGCGCAGGTCGGCGGCGTTGGAGTCCGACGCCTGCGGGGTTCCCACACAGATGAAATGCACGTCGCCGAAGTGTGCGGCTTCGTCAAAGTCGGTGGAGAAACGCAGCTTTCCCGCATCCACTGCCTCGTGCAGTTTCTCGTTCAAACCGGGTTCGAAAAAAGGAACCCGGCCCGCACTGAGTTCGGCAATCTTCCTGGCGTCGATGTCGAGCACCAGCACGTCGAACCCGAGGACAGCCATACAGATGGCGTGCGTCGCACCGAGATACCCGGCACCGATCACGGTGATCCGGGGTTTGTCAACGACCGGCGGTCCGGACACGGCGGCGGCCGCGGTGAGGGCGGTCGAAGGATGAAGCGATTGTTCCACGGTCTTACTCCTCAGGGGGTGGAGCGGATGGTGCTGGCCGGTAGTGCGCTTCGGATACGCGCCGGCCGTAGTCGATTACTCGGTGTAGGTGCGGCAGTCTGAATTGGTGAGTCCTTCCCCGGCTCCGGAAGCCGAGTTGTCGCAAGCGATGATGTTCTCGGCTTCTGGGTTGAGGGAGTAGCCGACACCCGGGCCGTTGACGGCCGCGGAATTATTGCTGAAAACGTTCCCGGTGCCCCAGCCATCGAGGATCTCGTGGGTCTGGAATCCGTCGCCGGGGGAGTTCACCCCGGAGTTGCCGGTGATGAGGTAGTTGTTGCCTTTGACGTCCATCCAGGAATCGGCCGCGCTGATCGAGGACCCGTCGAAGGAGTTGCCGCTGACCAGCCCGCCGGTGGTGCCTTCTTTGATGTCGATGCTCTCCGAAGTGGTGTCTGAGATGGTGTTGGCGGTGATCCGATTGCGGTCGCTCGCGTCTGGCCGGCAGTCGCTCACGTCGCACCAATTGCTTTCAGCGGTGCCCACATAGATGCCCTCGCCGTATTTGGGTTTGCGCAGCCCCGTCTCGCTGATTGTGTTCCCCTCGACCGTGTTGTCCGTACTGAAATTGCGCAGGTGGATGCCCTCATCCCCGATCTCGCTGACGGTGAGCCCCCGGATCAGCGAATTGGTGGTTCCGTCTGCCATCACCCCTTTCTGGCCATTGCGTACCGAAAATCCCTGGAGCACCCAGTTCGACACCTGGTCGAGGTGCAGCACGTAGCCCTCCGTGATGCCGCCGCCATCGAGCACCGTGTCCGGCGAACCGCAGAGTGAGATTGGCGCGTTGGCCGTTCCGCTGGTGGTCGCGACGAACGGGCCTTCGTAGGTGCCTGGCTCGAGTTGGATCACGGTGCCGGCCGTGGAATCGTCGAGCGCCTCCTGCAGCTGCTCGGCGGTGGAGACGGTGGCGGTGGCCGGGGGGCACTCCAGCGGGGGAGTGGGGGATCCCGGGGTAGGGCTGGGCGGCACGGCAGACTCCGTCGGCTGGGGTTGGGCGTCGCCGGTGGGCTGCCCGTCCGGTTCGCCGGGGGCCGGCGCCCGCTGCAGGACAAGAACAACCACCACCAGGGCCACCGCGAGCAGCGCCGCGATGATCCCGGCGGGAACGGCGAAACGTTTCTGCTTCCACGGCGGCACCCCCGGACCGCGGTGTTTGTGCTGTTCCTGGCTCATAATGCTCCCCCGGGCCGGTCAGGCTGCCGGCCTCTGGTGACCATGCGGAAGACGGGAACGCCGAAGGCATCGGGGAAACCAGTCATCGGGGAATAGGTCCTTGCAATAATTCGGGATTGCACAGAAGAGACGACCTGCACGGGCACGGGTCACCGGGGACGACCGTCCCAGATCGCGTGAGCGGAAAAAGGAGAAACGCTGCGTCGGGTTTCACGGCCTGACCTCAAATTAGGCACCTGAATATTAAGGGTCAACGGGGGTGCGGAGAGTTTGCGGGTTTCACCATCCAAGAAGATGGCGCCGGATCCCCAGCGTCCGGGCTGTTGGGTTATCACCACAGTGCGTAAAAACACCCACGAAAATAGCGGATGCTGCCGCGCCCCGCAATGGTCACCTGCGGTTTGGCCACCACCGGCAGGCCGGGTTGCGGCTGCCCGCACCGAGCCCAGCGGCAACCCGGGCGCCCCTACATAGCTGTCCGTGTGACGGCCGATCCGCGATGCCATGGGCGACCTGCGGTTGCGCCAAACTAAACTGGGTTGGTGCCAGTGAACCCCGGGCTGCAGGGGCGCGTATTCGCGCCGACCGCGCCATACCTTGTCGGTCGTGAAAAGGTGCGCGAGTTCTCTCGTGCCGTTTTCGCCACCAGTGCCCTGAACTTCGACCTCGATGCCGCGCTCAGCGCCGGCTACAGCGACCTCGTCGCGCCACCCACCTTTGCGGTTGTGGTGCAGGAGTCGACCCTCGCGCAACTGCTCGCCGAGCCGGACGCCGGTATCGACTTCACCCGGGTTGTACACGGTGACCAGCGTTTCAGCTACACCCGCCCGATCGTCGCCGGCGACGAGTTGACGGCCACCCTCACGGTTGCCAGTGTCAAGTCGCTCGGCGGCCACAGCATGGTCACCGCGGAGTCCACCATCGTGGATTCCAGCGGCGCCCACGTTGTCACCGCGATTTCCACCCTCGTCGTCAGGGGAGACGAATGAACCCGATCCGCTCGACCGAAACCGATGGCGCCCTCGAGTCAGACCCGAACGTCGGCGCACTGGTCTCCGCACCCGAACCGCAGGCCCCCGCCCTGATCGATCAGGACGACCTCACCGTCGGCGACGTCGTCGCCACCCGCGAATTTCACCTCACCCGCGACTCGCTCGTGCGATATGCGGGAGCGTCCGGCGACTTCAACCCGATCCACTACCGCGACGACATCGCGCAGTCGGTCGGCCTCCCCGGCGTGCTTGCCCACGGCATGCTCACCATGGGTATCGCCGTGCAAAGCGTGGTCGACTGGCTCGGCACCTCCGGCCAGGTACTCGATTACCAGGTGCGTTTCACCCGCCCGGTTCCCGTCGACCCCGAGACCGGAGCAACCATCGGTGTGACCGCGAAGATCGGGGTGCTGGATGCTGCCGGCGCCAGGGTCGACCTCACCGTGACGTTCGACGGCTCGACGGTATTGGGCAAAGCGCAGGTGCGCGTGGTGTTCGGCGCTCCCTCGATCGCCGGTGCCTCCGAGCTCAGCGACGTATGAAGCTCAGTGAGCTGACCACCCTGCAGGTGGGTGGGGAGGCCGAGCTGCTGCTTGCCCCAACCACCCCGGCCGAACTGGTCGACACCGTGCGTGAGGTGTGGTCCAGCGGTGAGGAGTGGCTGCTGCTCGGCGGCGGCTCCAACGTGCTCATCGGCGACGAGCACCTCGACGGCACCGTGGTGCGCGTGCTCACCCGCGGTATCGAGATGCTCGACGCCACGAGCGACGGCAGCGTGGTGCTACGCGTGCAGGCCGGCGAAAGCTGGGACGACCTCGTTGCGCTCACCGTCTCCCGTGGCCTCGCCGGCATCGAAGCGCTGTCCGGTATTCCCGGCTCCTGCGGTGCAGCGCCCATCCAGAACATCGGTGCCTACGGCCAGGAAATCGCGTCGAGCCTCGTCGCGATCGAGTTCCTCGACTACCTCACCGGCAGCATCCAGACCCTCAGCGCCGACGATCTGAAGCTCGGCTACCGCACCTCGGCGATCAAACAGGGCCGCCAGGGCCTCGTCATCTCCATCGACCTTCGCCTGCGCGCGGACGCCGCAGGTCTCAGCGACCCGATCCAGTACGCGCAGCTCGCCGGCGCCCTCGGCGTCGAGATCGGGGAACGCGTCAGCCTCGCCACGCTGCGCGAGAGTGTGCTCGCACTGCGGGCGAGCAAAGGTATGCTTCTGGATGCTGCAGACCCGGACTCCGTCAGCGCCGGCTCCTTCTTCACCAACCCCATCGTCAGCCAGGGCTTTGCCGGCCAGCTGCCCGCGGATGCTCCGCGCTGGGCGATGGAGCCCGAGCGCGAGGACGTTGTGCTGCCGCTGGCTGCCGTCGGCGGCATCGATGCGGGACTCGACCCTGGCTTCGACGCCGGATTCACCTCCGGCACCCTTCCGGTTCCCCCGGCGCCGGTGCAGCGCACCGAGAGCCAGGTAAAGCTGAGCGCTGCCTGGCTAATTGAGCACTCGGGCATCCGCCGCGGCTTCCGCCTTCCAGGTTCCCGGGCAGCAGTCTCCAGCAAACACACCCTCGCGCTGATCAACACCGGCGGCGCTTCCGCCGCCGATATCAGTGAGCTCGCCCGCTACATCCAGACCCGTGTGCTCGCCGAGTTCGGCGTGGTACTGCACCCCGAGCCCGTGCTTGTAGGGGTGCGGTTCTAGATGGCGGCCCACGGAAGCGTGCTTTTCCTGCTCGACGACCCCACCGGCCCGCTCGGCGCCGGCCTTATCCGGCAGGCCGACCCGGCGGCACCCCACGTCTCGGTGCTCGACTTCGGTGTCACCCGCGGCGACGGCATCTTCGAGACCCTCGACGCCGTTGACGGCGCCCCGCAGGCGCTGGAACCCCACCTCGCCCGCCTCGCCCACTCCGCCGCACTGCTGGATCTGCCCGCGCCCTCCCTCGACACCTACCGCGAGGCGGTGCTGCGGACGATCGCGGCATCCCCCGCCCCGCACCTTATGGTGAAGCTCGTGCTGACCCGCGGCATCGAGGGGGGATCCGGCACCACCGGCTGGGTCTATGCAGAACCGGTCGCCGACTTCACCGCCGCGCGGCGGGACGGTGTGCGGGTCGTCACCCTCGACCGCGGCTACCGCCACAACGTCGCGCAGACGTCGCCGTGGCTGCTGCAGGGCGCGAAAACCCTGTCATACGCGGTCAACAAGGCGGCCGTGCGTGAAGCGGTGCGCCGCGGTGCCGACGACGTGATCTTTGTCAGCAGTGACGGCTTTGTGCTCGAAGGCCCCACCTCCACCGTGGTGCTGCAGTTCGGTAGCCACTTTGTGACTCCCTCCACCGACCAGGGCATCCTCGCTGGAACCGCGCAAGCCGCCCTGTTCGATTTTTGGGCTGCGAGCGGCCACACGGTCGAGTACCGCGAGGTCACCCCCGACGAGTTGGCCACCGCCGATTCGGTCTGGCTCGCCTCGAGTGTGCGCCAGCTTGTCCCGGTGAACCAGCTCGACGGTGTCGACCGCAGCTTCGACGCCGCAGTGACGGATGCTGCGCTGACGCACCTGCTCAGCCGCCGCGCCTGACGTACCGCTGCTCCCCGGTAGCGCCGCCGCGGATCAGCGGGCCGGCAGCAGTTTGGGAGCGCCGAGGATGTAGACCGTCAGTACCGCGGCGAGGGCGCGTGCCGCGAGCAGCCCGGCAAGCACCGTGACCTGGAAGATCCCGGCATCCACCGGCGAGGCACCGGCCAGCAGTGCGCCGACAAAAGCGCCGGGCAGCGTGACCAGCCCGGTTGTTTTGGTCTGGTCGATGGCGGGGCGCATTGATTCGGCGACCGCCGAGCGGCCGATCGCGAGCACGGAGATGCGCGGGGTCGCGCCGAGGGCCAGCCAGCCCTCGATCTCGTCGCTGCGGTGCACCATTCCCAGCCACAGCTGGCGTCCGGCGGTGGAAGACGCTGCCATCGCGCCGCCGATCACGATTCCGGAGAACGCGAGGATGTAGCGGGTCGAGAAGTCGAACGCCCCGGTGCCGAACACAACTCCGAGGCTCACCAGCATCCCGCTGCTCACCGCGATGGCGACGGCGGGAATCGCGAGCGGGAACTCGCGCAGCCGCCGGGCCGCGGTGATGATCGCGGTGCCCAGCATCACCAGCAGGATGGCGGCGGCAGCCCACGCATGGCTGAGGGCGACACCGATCAGCACACTCACCAGGGCGAGCTGCAGGGCCCCGCGCGCGATGGCGATCACCGAACTGCCCACCAGGGGCACGCGGGCCCAGCGCAGGGTCGCCACCGTGACACCCAACAGCACAAGGACGCTCAGCGCGACGGCCAACAAGTTGATGTTGTGCCTCCATCCGACTGCTGCACCGGTTCCCGGCTTCCGCTCTCGAGCATAGGGGGACGGGTGTCAGATGCTGCGCGCGGGGAGAAACCGGTCGCTGTCCCCTCGCCTAGCTGTCCCGCCCGTAAGTCTCAAGGAGTCGCAGCCAGACTTCGCTGACGGTGGGATAGGCGGGGACGGCGTGCCACAACCGGTCGAGGGGAACCTCGGCGGCGATGGCGATCGTCGCGGCGTGCAGCAGTTCTGCGACATCCGGTCCGGCAACGGTGAAGCCCACGATGACCTTGCGGTCTTCGTCAACGACCATCAGTGCGCGTCCCACATACCCGTCAGCATGCAGTGCCGCACCCGCGACGTGTGCGAGGTCGTATTCCACCGCGCGGATCCGAATCTTGCGCCGTCTGGCTTCGGCCACGGTAAACCCAACGGTGGCGATCTCGGGGTCGCCGAAGATCACCTGGGGCACCGCGTGATCGTCTGCGGAGAATGCGTGTCGCCCCCAGGGGCTGTTATCGATCGCGGTGCCGTGTGCGCGGGCCACGATACTGTCGCCCAGGTTTCGGGCCTGGTACTTGCCCTGGTGGGTCAGGAGTACGCGCCCGTTCACGTCGCCCGCGGCATACAGCCAGTCACCGGCGATGGGATCGCCGTTCGGGTGGATGACACGCAGCGAGTCGTCGACGGACAGCCAGGTCCCGGGTGTCGGCCCCATATTCTCCAGTCCGAGGGAACCGGTAGTGGGTTGCCGACCGGTCGCGACGAGCACTTCGTTGGTGCGGAGAAGTGTTCCATCGGCGAGGGTGAGGGTGACTTCGCCCGTGTCGTCCCGGTGGGCACTGGTCGGTTCGGTGTCGAGGTGCAGGGCGACACCGCTTGCCCGGAGCGATTCGGCCACCAGCGTGCTTGCAAACGGTTCGACGGCGGGCAACAGTCCATTGCGGGCGATGATCGTCACCTGGCTGCCGAACGCGGAGAAAGCTGTCGCCATCTCGGTGGCGACAACCCCACCGCCGATGATGGCCAGACGGGTCGGAATGATTGACGCGGATGCTGCTTCGCGGCTCGTCCATGGCCCGATGTCGGCCAGGCCATCGATGTTCGGGATGCGGGCGCTGCTGCCGGTCGCAATAACGACGGCATGGCGCGCGGTGAGCATGGTGGTGGTCCCATCAGGCCCGACTACCTCAACCTGTCGTGCGGAGCTGATTCGACCTTCGCCGCGGCGAAGGGTGATCCCGGCGCTGTTCAGCCAGTCCGCCTGGCCGTCGTCCTGCCAATGGGAAGCGAAGGCATCCCGCCGCCCCAGCACCGACGCCACATCGAGGCTCCCGGTCACAGCATGACGGGCACCGGGCAGCTGGCGGACGGCGCGCAATGCTGCCGCATCCCTCAAAAGCGCTTTTGTCGGCATACACGCCCAGTAGGAGCATTCGCCCCCGATGAGTTCACGTTCAACGATGGCGGCGGTGAGGCCTCCCTGGACGATCCGGTCGGCGACGTTCTCGCCGACGGCGCCGGCGCCGATGATTACGACGTCGTAGGTTTCGTTCGCCATGATCAGTTGCCCCGAGCCGTGTTGCGCAGGCGGAGGGCGGAGATGAGGAAGAAGATACCGCCGAGAGTGGCGTAACCGCCGAGGCTCGACAGGGAAGCCGAGTCACCACCGGCCATGGCGATAAATGCGCCACCAACGAGAACGGAGAGACCACCGGAGATGATCATCGGCCACTGGCCGCCGAGTAGGCGGCGACGGACACCAACAAGGAGTTGCACAAGTCCCGCCGTGAGGGCCCACGCACCCCAGACGCGCAGCACAGCGGGGGATCCAGACGTTGCCGCGATTGCCAGCCCGGCGGCGGCGAGCAGGCTCAACGCCATATTGGTATAGAGCAGGATGCTCGCCCGGTTGGAGCGGACATCAACGACGGCTGAGGCCAGATCGAACAGGGGGTAGAGCACCAGGAGGGCCACGGTGACGGGCCCGAGGGTCGATCCCACAGCGAAAACGAGGGCGCCCCAGACGATGGCGAAGCCAAAACGCACAAAGTAGAGCTTTCGAAGGGACGTCGCGGTAGAACTCGCGGTGAGGGACGTGGTGGAAGCCATGGAGGTGTTCCTGTCTGGTTGTGGTCGGTGCAAGGCGACTGCCTCGATGAGCAGTCTTCGCGCCGCCGGATGGAGCCATGTACTTCGTTTGAAGTACTTCTCGCGCAGACTTGGCCACACCCAATACAACGTTCCGCGGACTACTTCAAACGAAGTAGGGGGGCGCCCATCCAGTGGACGAGAATCGGAACATGCGCAGAGACAACGAGCCCGCGGGCATCGAACGGGTACCCCTGTGGATCCGGCGTCCCGGGGTGTTGCATCTCAGCGCCTCTATAGTCGCCGGGCTGATCTTCACCGCCCAGGTTGTTGTCGCGATCATCACACAATCAGACCTTCCGACGGTCATTGCCCTTCTGGGTGCAGGCGGAGGTGTCGCCCTCTCGTGGTGGAAACCCTGGGCCGGTCTCGTCATTACCAGCGCAGCATCCTTCACCCTCACCGCATTTGGTGAAGACCCTGTGTCCGTGTGGATGATCGCAGTCCTTGTACTTTTCTCTTTCACTTTCCGGGGCAGGCCGCCGGTGCTCGGCACGATCGTTGTCGCCCTGTTTTTCCTCGCAGGATTGACCGTGGGGGACGGGTTCGACGGCCGGGCACTCGTGGCCGTTGCCGCTGTCTTCTCCGCGATCGGAGGAGGGGCAACGGGGGCTGCCCTTCGCCTGTCGCGAGACCACTGGCTTGTTTCGGAAGAAAGAACGCGGACGGCCCTCGCCACACGCGAGATGGAAGCCACCCGCCGAGTCACGGAGGAGCGCCTGCGTATCGCCCGCGACCTCCACGATGTGGTGGGTCACCAGGTAGCGATGCTCAGCGTCAACCTTGGAGTGGCAGAAATCGGACTTCCGGAGCAGGCGATTTCCTCCCGGGGTGCACTGGACGCGGCACGGTCGAATGCCCGGAACGTGGTCTCCGAGACGCAACGGATCCTTGCCCTGCTTCGGCGAGGCGACACCGTTCCCGATGAGGACGCTTTACGACCCACCCCATCACTCAGCGGGCTCGGCAGCTTGATCGCGTCTTTTGAAGGCATCGGGCTGGATGTCACGGCGGCGATCTCCCTTCCGAACGACACGGGTGACCCGATCGTCGGTGTGACCGTGTACCGCATCATCCAGGAGGCGCTCACGAACGCCTATCGCCATGGGGAGGGAGCTGCCACGGTAGACGTGCACGAGAGTCTTGGGAGGATCCACGTCAGCGTGGACAACCTCGTCGGCCAAACATTGCCCGGTCCCGGTTCCGGCGGCAGCGGCCTCGGCCTGGTCGGTATGCGTGAACGAGTCGAGTCCTGTGGCGGAAAACTCACCATCGACACCACCAACGGCCGTTTCCGGGTCAGCGCACAATTCAGCCCCATCGGAGTACAACTCACGTGACCAACATATTGATCGTCGACGACCAGGACGACATGCGGGCCGGTATTCGCTCGATGCTTCTTCTCGACCCGACCTTCGTCACCGTTGGGGACCTCTCAGACGGTCTGCAGGTGCCGTCGTTCCTTCGCGATAACGATGTCGATGTGGTGCTTATGGACATCCGGATGCCCGGGATCGACGGCGTCGAAGCCACCCGCAGGATCCGGAAAGATCACTCCTCCGAGAGCCTGCGCGTGATTGTTCTCACCACATTCGACCAGGACGAGATAGTCCTCGCCGCCCTCCGCGCCGGGGCGAACGGCTTCCTCAGCAAGACCGTCAGCCCCTCCGAGCTGGTAGCCGGGATAGCGGAGGTGGTGGCCGGTGGCGGCGCCCTCTCGGCCGTTGCGACCGCGGCGCTCATCGGCCACATGACGGACAACCCGCCCACGGCAGTCGATAAAGATCTTCTTCACCGGTTCGACGCGCTGACACCTCGTGAGCTCGATGTGATCATGCTCGTCGCCAGCGGGATGGACAACCACGAGATTGCGGCGCAGCTGTCAGTATCGCCCTTCACCGTCAAAACGCATGCGGTTCGAGCGATGACAAAGGTAGGTGCGCGAGACCGAGCCCAACTCGTCACGTTCACTTTCCGAGCCGGCCTCTATCCCTGACGATCCAGACACGCGGACGGTTTCGGCAGCGAAAGGTCGCGCGGACGGAGGTCTTTGTCGGCTACTCGTCTTTTGGGCAGCCGGTGGTTGGTGTGGCCGATGTCACACGGCGAAGACGTGCAACCCGAGGTCTGCGCTGAGAACACCACTGGCGAGGTGGCCGCGCACGCTGGTGCCGAGTGCGTCCAGCGGTGGGCTTACGATTGCCGCTCCGAGGACGCCCGGTACCGACAGGACGATTGCTCCAGACACGCTCGACTTGGCTGGCACCCCGACCTCCCGCATCCACCTGCCCGACCCGTCGTAGACCCCGCAGGTCGCCATAACTGAGATGACATCGCGCGCTACTTCGCGCGAAACAACGCGTTCGCCTGTGCGCGGGTTCACTCCGCCGGCGGCAAGTGTCGCGCCCATCGTGGCCAGTGCCTCCGCGTCGACCAAGACCGCGCACGCACGCGCGTACACGGCGATTGCGTCGTCCGCTGCAACGAGAAGTGTTCCTTCCGATCGCATGAGGTGCGCGAGGGCGTGGTTGCGGTCACCAAAGAGGTGTTCACTGCGGGCGATATCGTCGTCTATCTCCAGAGGCCGACCGGCAAACGCCGACAGGCCGGCGACGATGCGTGCGGTGCGACCGTCGACACCGTCGCCCTGCACGAGCGAACCGGTCAGGATCGCGCCGGCATTCACCATCGGGTTCGGCGGCCGCCCGGTACCGCTCTCAAGTTTGATCGCATCGAACGCCTCACCGGTCGGCTCAATTCCGATGCGACCGAGGGCTGCGCGATCTGTGTCCTGCAGGGCCAGGGCGAATAAGAACGGCTTCACAGCCGATTGGATGCTGAGACTGACGTCGGAGTCTGCACTGACTCGGACGTCGCCGTCCGGAGTGACCAACGCGATCCCGCACAGGTCGGGATCTGCGTCTGCGAGCTGCGGGATGCTGTCGGCGACCTCGCCCGCGGTCTCCGGCATCACCCGCTCGCGAAGTCGATCGAGGTCGTACGCGAGTATTTCGGCCGAGGTCGTCATGGGATCTACTCTGGAGGCGATGCCAGGGATCGTGGCATCGGCGCGCGGGAGTGTCCCTGGGGATCCGCCGCGTCGGCTGCGAACGCTTCCGAACGTGAGGTGCTTCTTGCGGCCGGGTCTCACAAGCCGAAGCGGTCCCGATCTGATCCCGAGAATGTCTCCACGCCATCGATTGGTGCCTGTTGGTTCAGGATCGCTCGAAACCGAATTGAGTCCATTCCGCTGTGTCCGTATCGAGAGTTTTGTGGAGAAAATGGAACCTTTTGCGCGGTGCGGACATTATGAGATGTGACCCTACGCCTACCCCAGGACGAACCCGCCTTGTGGGCGCGTGCAGTGATGGGCGACGACCGGGCGTTCACGACCCTCTATGACACTCACCGGGACCGTATTTTCGGCCACGCGCTGAGGTCGACACGATCAGCGCACGACGCTGAAGATGTCACCGCGCTCGTATTTTTGGAACTCTGGCGACACCGACGACGCGTTCACCCCGTGAACGATTCCCTAATCGGCTGGCTGTTGCTCACCACGAACTACGTTGTACGGAACTACCAACGATCAGCACATCGCCACCGTGCTGCACTAAGCCGTTTGTCGCCTCCCGCGGCCGTCGATAATCCCTCCGAAGTCGTTGATGCTGGCCTTGACCACGCCAGCCAGGCCAAAGAAATCAGGCACGTCTTCGCCCAGCTCACCGCAAAAGACCAAGACATTTTGACGTTGTGTGTTCTAGAGGAACACACACTCTTCGAGGCGTCGGAGGCTCTGAAAATTCCTGTGGGAACAGTCAAATCACGTTTATCCCGCGCAAAAGCCCGCATGGCAACGCTGATGGAACTCTCTCCCGTGTACGCCCAGCAACGGAGTGCTCAATGAGTCCCGATCAGCCCAAGTTCGATCCCTCCCGCAATGAAGAGATCCGGCAACTTCTGGCAACCACGGTGCGTAACAGCGCCAAACCGCGCCTCGCGCGGCTTTCCTCGCGTAGTTTCACCCTTGTGGCCGCCTGTGCGCTGTTGATCGCCGGCGGTGTCGGTGCCGCCCTGGACCGAACAATTCCCCCACGCTCTTCCGCGCAGTCTTCACTAGAGAGCACCGAGGCAAGCCCGTCCCCGTCCCGGGACGGGGATGCCATTTTCGATTCCGCGACCGGGCCCCAAAGTGAAACCGCTGAGCCCGATTCGGCAGCAGGCTTTCCTCCAGGCATACCCGCCGAGGACGATCGCACCAACGAGGCGGGGATGATCGCAATCCTCACGCTTGATGGCCAACGCGGTTACGCCAGTCGTTCCGACATTGACGCGGCCACAAATTATAGCGGAGATGGGCAGAGCCCGCCGATCACCGTCTGGGACGAAACAGGCACATACCGCCTCGGTTCCTTCCAGCTCGACGCCTCTGTGCCGAGCAACTAGCCGGCTGCGTCCCCGCCCTGTCATCCTCGTACCCCAACCTCAGCGATTGGACATTTGTATGCCCCGCGATCGATCCCGTCACGTGTTCCGCCCCACCAGTTGCGTTGTTGCTGTATTTCTCGCCGCGATCGTGCTTGCCGGCTGTGCCACAGCGGCAGAGCCCGCTGCGCAGGACGTCTCCGCGCCAATTCCTAACGCCGCCTCGGAAGCCGCTGCCGAGGAAAACAGGATCGATCCCTACGCCTGCGGTATGGCAGTCACCCCCACGAACCCGCAGCCCGGTGGCACGATCGAGGTATCGCGGACACCAGAAATGGCAGCCATCGCTTCAGAACTCCCCGGGTGCGCACTGCTGGAAGCAGGAATCGATCAAACCTTCCACCTCACGCCCTCGATGCTTCCCGAGCTGGGGATAGCCCAGACGCCGTCGACGGAGGTGGCAGCGGACGGGTCATTTTCGGCTACGATCGCGGTGCCGATGGACTTTCGTATTGGGCAAGCCATTGTCTTCGCGGTCCCGACCAGCAGAACGGATTGCAGCACCGGGATTATGGACTGCGTTATTCGCCGGGCGTACCTGTCGGTGAACTATTCACCGGAAGTACTGTTGCCCACGGCAATTGTCGAAACCGATCCGGTGATTCCCGAGCTCGAGACTGCGGTCGACTTCAGTAAGGATGACAGCTGGGCGATGCGCAATGCAGCTGCCGATCAGGTCACTATTGCGATGTTCGGTTCAGCATGCCAAACCCGACCTACCCGGTTTGTGGATACCGGCGATAAGCGCGTCCTCACCTTGCTCAGCGAAGAACTTATACCGGCTGGTGGGGGATGCCCGCAGCCGCAGCTTTTGTGGATGACGACGATTGAGATCCCTGAGGGCTACGAAAACTTCACCTCGGTCACGGTAGACAACAAAGCATCCGTTTTACTCTGAGAGACTCCAGTGGAACGGCATCTACGGTGGAACCTCCCGAATGCCTCAAGCTCGGTATCCGTTAACCGTCGGCTTCTGTCCGCATGTTGGTTGGCTGCTTGCGCTGCACGTTAGGTGAATCACGACTGTTTGCGTGGAGGCGGTGTCCGTTTGGCTGCCTCAGTACACCTGCCCAAATTAATGCCTTGTGTTCGAAGCGGACTTAGCCTCGCAACCCTTAGGTTGCAAGACGTCCCGCTCCGGAAAAGTCATAACTATATAGATGCAGCGTTGCAACTGATGTGACTCTCATCGCTTCGTGGCAACATTCTGTGATCGCTCTTTGGTGTATCGCACTAATTGTCGGTGCCGGTTTAGAACGGGATCAGTGCCTCGTATCCGATAAGTTTCGAGGCGTTGCGTCGTGTGTCTCATTGACGTTCGCCTACAAGACGGCAGGTACGCGGGCACCGAGGTGCCGGAACTCGGACACCAGGATGATGTCCATCATTCACTTACCGCGAGCAATATTTGTCAATGGTGCTCGTAACTGTCAGCTCCGCCGGGTGCCGGTGGTGATCGCCTCAGCCAACCAATAGACCTGTCAAAACCGGACGGTTCTACAAAAACTGGTTGATACCAGCGTGAGCGTCGACGTCACCTTCCACCTCGTCCCAAGTGAGCGCAACGGACGCATCGAAACCGGGAGCACGTCGGGCCCGTCGGGTGATCCACTCAGCTAGCACATCCGGATTATCGCAATGGCCCGCCGCTATGACGGTAACAGCAACATATCTGCCCCAGCTTTGCTCTATCAGCGCGTGAGCTTTACCTCCCACTGCATCCCCCGCGCTTATTAGCCATCGCTCCGGGGTCCGTGGCATGCTGCCTGTTACCAGGAAGATGTGCGCGAGTTGTGGCAGCTGATCGCATATCGCGACGAAAGAACGCACTCGATTCTGAAGGACACGCCGAGCAGCACCGCGAGTACCCACGTGGGACAGGTCCACTCCGATCACTGCAGCACGGAAGGCACCGCATGCGCCCTGAATGTCGTCTACGACTTTGACTGTGGATGAAAACCGTATTGCGGTAAGAGACCGGAGGCAATCACCGGTCAGAACAATCCAGGGTAAAGAAACCCGTTCGTTAGCGTCGAGGTGGCTCGCACGAACTGGAGCAACCGTCCCATTGAGCACCGTGCTGGCCGATGATTGCACAGGAACAGGTTGAGATATTGACATAGGCGAATGCAACGTCGGCACCTTTCCTTCAGAGCTCTCTACGGCTTTACTGCGCCGTTCTGACAGGGAATGCAAGCCTCCGTGTACAGAAAAATTTCGAGCCGATCCGGATCAATCGCGTCACCGCACGAAGTGCATACGCCGTAAGTACCAGCTTCTAGCCGACGCAGCGCAGTCTCGATCTGAGCGATGACAGCTCGGGCGGAGAGAACGACAGACCACGCGACCGGATCGATGTGCGGCGCCGCATTCGGCTCGAGTTCTGCAAGAAGCTCGCGCCGTTCCTTCAACTGCCCCTGCATCCGCACAAACGCCGATTTTTCCGTTTCCGTGCGTGCGCGGTCTGGGAAGGTCCCCGATTGCATAACCATTACTTTTCCTTCTGAACAAACAAAAAGCGCGTCGCAAGTGCGACGCGCTGCTCTCAGCCAATCCGGCCTCGTGTTATTCGGAGGCGGTTGGCGGAGCACGCGTTGTTGAGGGGAAGAGAAGAAATAACCCCGCGCCGCTGCACCGTGGCGGAAGTACCGCGAAAGTCGAGACGAAGGCACCCGTGGCAAGCGTCGACATACGTGGAGCGCGGTCGAAGAGTGGGGCGGAGGTGAACATAACCCCACCATAGCCGGTTGCAGGAAAAGGGCAAATGAACAGGAAAAAAGACGACCACCACAACCCAGCGTCTCCGCAGCTGACGAGTGAGTGGCGATCAAATCTTGCACCCCGGGGGGACACGAATCGCGTCGCCGTGCTCGTAGCGCACCACCTCGCCTCCCCGTAAGTTGCTCGCGGATCGTATTCAACGATGCACCCTTGGAAGCGCTTTTTACGCGGCGTAAGTGGCGGTCGCGAGACTCTCGACCTCGAATACGGTACCCGGAACGAGATTGTTGATGATGTCGCCGACGGCGATCACTTTCGTAACCTCGGTCTGATTATCTTGAGAAATAACCGACGCGCGTTCCGGCTAATTCTGTCGGGCGTGCTGTTTCGTCGCGACAAGAACCGGGGGGAAGCTTTTTCCAAGAAGCTGTGCCAGGCTGAAAGGTCAAGCAGCGGAAGCAGCCCTGTGCCGTCAACAGGGTGCTCCGGTTGCGATTTCCCTCTGGAAAGGCGTCTCAGACCATGACAAGAACCATGCCCATACGCACGGTTTCCCCTTCACTCCGCACCTGTCAAGGTTGCGTCCGCGACGAACTATCGACATCGTTTGGACCGCTTCCGGCAAGGGTCGAATTCGTCGTCGATGGGAAAGCGGTTGTGATTGAGTTCCCTGCGGATTTCACAGCCGGAACCTTCTGCGTGAGGTGCAACGCCGTGTACGACGTAGAAGGTCGGATCGACCGGCTGCGTACCAAAATGCTCCGCGACGCGCGAGAAGCGAGCCGGCGTCGAAGTTAGTCAGCCGTCCCCTTTTTTGATATCGCCGCACCCGCGAGGGAGACAAACGCCGCTCACTCCCTGATCGTTTTTTGCTGATCAGAAGAAAGATGCTTTCCCCTGAGGAATGGGCTAAGGTCGTCGGAACGCGCCAGCTGAAGAAGGGAAGCGTGCATCACATGTCAGGAAAAGCACCCCGCGGGGGGAACGCGAAAAAGGAACCAAGACTCACTCTCAAAGAGAAGCGTGGAGTCAAACGCGAGAACGCCGAACCGGCCATTATCAAGCCTCGCAAAAGCCGATAGCGAGCAGGCGCAGAAATCTGCGGAGGCGACGGGAAGAGACGACACTGCCGCGAAGGATCGAACCGCGACAGCCGGGCGGCCTTCACCGGCTAAGAATCGCTCGAGTCTACTGGGGTGGATTTGAGCTCGCAGGCTAGGTCCGTGGTCAGATCCGCAACGATTTGGCTGTAAAGAAGTTCGCCCTTGGCAGCGCTTGACCCGGCTGCCGAGGACAGGCAACCAGATGCCGGCGTGCGTGATGGAACGACCGGGAGCCTGTCGAAGCGTGGCAGCACCGCGGCGGGACCGTTCACCAAACGTTCTAATGCGACTCGGGCCGGCTCCAGGTGGAGCATAAACGAGGTTTCCAGAACACCGCCGTGCTCCACTTCCCAGCCGGGAAAACCAGCTGGATACAGTTGCGTCAATGTGTCCGGGCTGACGAAGTCCCAGTATGACAAAAGCAGCACACTCTTATGGTCCCCGGGCTTGATCCCCAGCTCATCTAAGGCCAAGTCGATTCCCTCATATAAGAACTGGTAGTTCTCGAAGTGCCCGTTGATGAAGACCAGATGCCGCATGCCCTGGCTTAGGAACGACTTGACCAGGTTGCGCGCCACACCGATCAGCGAAGCGCCGTCCAGGCTGACAGTTCCGGGAAGGTGATTGCCGCCTCCGGATTTTTGCTGCGACTTGTAGCCGTAGGCGATGGGCTGGGCGACCAGTGCCCCTAAGTTCGCCGCGACACCTTCCGCGAAGCGGGAGGAGAGCATTGTGTCCGTTCCCAACGGTAGATGTGGTCCGTGCTGTTCCAAAGATCCGACGGGGATGAGAACCGTTACTTTCCCAGCCGCCACCGCCTCGCGGTAGGTGAACGCGTCCAGGTCTTCCAAAAATACTGACGTGCCGATGCTCGTGGTGCTCCTCGTCAAGTGCGGAGCGGTGCGCTGCGCTGCGCTGCGGCGAATGGTTAGACCGCCGCCGCAACTGGGTTCAGATTCCGATGAAGTCGTAGCCGGGACCGAAGAGGAACTGCATTATCCTTCGGCGCCATCCTCACCCACCGCCGGGATGTCATGCCCATGGTATCCGCCCACACCGAACCGGCCATCGAGCACCGCGATCATGCGTGTGAGGGAAACCACCACGCGACCGGGTCGGCTACTTGCGCACCAAGGTGCTCCGCTACGCTCAAGAAGCTGGTCAGGTGTCCACGTCCGAGGAGCGCCGGATCCGCGAGGGACACAGCTGTCGGTTTCTTCCTGTTCCTCCATCCGCAGATTTCGCAAGCAGGTGTTGTGGGCAGAGAACTACTAGATGACGCCCAGCGCCAGCATCGCATCGGCGACGCGGGTGAATCCCGCGATGTTCGCGCCCGCGACGTAGTTGCCGGGCGAACCGTACTCGTCCGCCGTTTCCAGGCATCGATCGTGGATCCCACGCATTATGTCGGAGAGCCGATTTTCGGTGTATTCGAACGACCAAGAGTCACGCGACGCGTTCTGCTGCATCTCTAGAGCGCTCGTCGCCACACCGCCAGCGTTCACGGCTTTCGCCGGCGCGAACTGAATGTGTGCTTCGCCAAACAGTTTGATCGCGGCCGGAGTCGTTGGCATATTCGCGCCCTCCGCCACGACGCGGCAGCCATTACGGATCAACTCGGCGGCACCTGTCGCGGTCAGTTCGTTCTGCGTCGCGCAGGGCAGCGCGATCTCACACGGCACTTCCCAAATCGAACCATTGCCGACGAACCGGGAGTTTCCTCCGCGTAACTCCGCGTAGTCGGAGATACGGCCACGCCTGACGTTCTTCACTTCTTTCAAAATATCGACGTCGATGCCTGCCTCGTCGATGACATATCCGCTGGAATCCGAGCAAGCGATGACGACGCCCCCGAGCTGGTGCACCTTCTCGATCGCGTAGATCGCGACATTGCCCGACCCCGAGACGACGACCTTCTGGCCCTCGATGCTGCTCCCTGTGGCGCGCAGCATCTCATCGACGAAGAACACGGTGCCGTAGCCGGTTGCCTCGGTGCGTACTTGCGAACCGCCCCAGCTGAGTCCTTTGCCGGTGAGGGTGCCGGATTCGTACCGGTTGGTTATCCGCTTGTACTGCCCGAACATGTAGCCGAGCTCGCGCCCGCCGACCCCGATGTCTCCGGCCGGCACGTCGGTGTACTCGCCGAGATGGCGGTAGAGCTCCGTCATAAACGACTGGCAGAAACGCATGACCTCGGCGTCGGAACGCCCTTTCGGGTCGAAGTCCGAACCACCCTTGCCGCCTCCTATGGGGAGACCTGTGAGTGCGTTCTTGAAGATCTGCTCGAAGCCCAGGAATTTCACGATTCCTAGATACACGCTGGGATGGAACCGCAACCCGCCCTTGTACGGCCCCAGCGTTGAACTGAACTCAACGCGGAAGCCGCGGTTCACCTCGATCTTCCCGCCGTCTGTCACCCAAGGGACCCGGAAGATGATTTGCCGTTCGGGCTCGCAGAGCCGTCGGATGACCGCCGAGTCGGCATACTGCGGATGCTTCGCGACAACGGGGCCAAGGCTCTCGAGCACCTCACGCACAGCCTGATGGAACTCCGCCTCGCCCGGGTTACGGCTCAGGACCTCTTCGAAAATGGGCACGAGTCTCTCGTCGAGAACTGGCATGGAAACTCCTTCACGATGCGTCAAGCCGAATGCCTATTGCTCCGCGACGCGTCGAGAACGGGCTTCCTCACCCTATCGCCCGGCCTCCTATCATCTCGCCGCAGAACCAAAATTGGGTTGCGTCCCCTTGAGTGGTGTTGTTTCCCGCCCCTGAGCGTTGCTGCGTTAACGTAGCGAGCCACCGTGGGATGGTCAGTGAGTACCGACTAAAGCAAC
>Ga0247735_1000067_pt1 | contig 62994 bp, 51 predicted proteins | sample UWRJL178409R2_FD_180934 | JGI IMG/M metagenome (GOLD analysis project Ga0247735, IMG submission 180934) | Plant litter microbial communities from Arlington Agricultural Research Station in Wisconsin, United States - UWRJ-L178-409R-2 | ecosystem: Environmental > Terrestrial > Plant litter >... | reverse complement strand
TGCCGGCCAACTGGAATGACCGGCGCGTGGATATCCAGCTGTGCTACAGCGAAGTTCAGCTCAACCATGCGCGGCTCAAACGCCTTGAGCAAGATCCGGCACTACGCAGACAGCGCTGCCAAAGCCCCGACCTCAGGGTATCCAAAGAGGATTCCGAGCGGCGCTTTGCAGGCAAGCCCGATGGCGCTGCCATGCTTGAGACGTTCCGCAGTTTTGATGCATTTGACGAGACCAACCATTCACATACCGCCGCCTATACCACCTGGCTGAACCTCAAGCAGCATGCCTTCCCGCTTTCAGTTCCCGCCCCACAACGTGCGCGGCAAGTCGGTTTTGAATGGATGCTTGATCAGCCTTCACACTACCTATGTGATCTGAGCGGATTGTTTCTGGCAAAAGCCTTCAAGGATGCCCGCTACCATGTCAAGGCGTGTGAAGAGGGGACCGCCCCCTATTGCCCGCGACTTGTCGAAACCGGTGCCTGGGCGCAACGCCTGGAGCAAATCCTTGAACCTGCCGCCGAAAACGGCAATGGACTGTGGGAGCCTCAGCCCCCCATAACGGACGTGTTATCAAACGCTCGCGCCCGAGAGCTGCACGGCGTGATGGTGGAGGATCCGCATTACCGACTGCATCACTTGAATACCCGCATTCAGGAGCAACAGCATTTGCTGGAGCTTTGTGGTGCGCGGGCGCAGCAGTATGGTCATCACGGCAGTGCGCTGCTGGTCCAGCAACTGGTCATACCCAAAGAGATTGGTGGGCAGAAAAACCCGCTGCATCAAAAGCTCGACCTGATCAAAGAGCAAGGCAGGCTGGATATCAACCGCTTCACAGCCACGGGTGAGCGTGCGCAGTTGTGGCGCAGCCTTGAAATGAGTCAGGCACTGCTCTGCGAGTACCTGCAACTGCCGCATGTTGAACAAAGCATCGCCGATTACTTGAGCCAGGACGGTTTCAGATACGCGGCCTCTTTGCATTTCATCAGCCAATTGTTCGTCACCCTGGCCTTGCGCCCGGCGGCTTACGACCCGCTCGCAGCTAGTGGCGATATCACCGATGCGCTGACTCTGGTCAGCCTTTACAGCTCCAAGGCAAGTGCCGGTCAGCGCTGGCTCGCCAAAGTCGCCAACGATCTAGAGCATCCGCTGCACCGCATGCTTTGGCCAGATGCCGAACAACAGGATCTGGATGCTCCGTATCAGGTGCCAGGCACGCCTGACATCAATGCAGGCGACGGGCAGTTTCGTGCCACTGAGCTGGCCAGGTTTGAACAAAAAGATTTTTACCCTGGCAAGGACTCCTACGACATCAACAGCCTGTTCCTCGCCACCCTGCTTGAAAACGGCGCCCTGAAATCAAGCCTTTTCGTAGCGGGCAAAGGTTTCGCCGGAGCATTGGTCTCCGTTTATGAAAACCTGCAAGGCGCGGTTGAGGCGGCAGATAAGGCGGTAAACGGCGCTCAGACCGGCGCGCCCATTCGGCCATCCATTGAGACCGCACCTGCGCAGCCCAACGCAGCGCTACATAAACGAAGTATTGCGCAACTGCGCAGCATGCTGCCGCGTACCTTTGGCGATCTGCATTACCTGGGCCGCGCCGACGCCCATCACAAGGGCTACCACGTCTTCGGCCTGGACGATATTCCCCAACACCTCAATCGATCGCACCAGCCTTACGGGGTTTACCGCAATCAGTACGGCATTCTGCAACCCGACTTCACCCCAGCAGGTCACGTCACGCCGAAGGTAGAACTACCGCCCGGCCGAAGAGTGCTGGGCATGCCTGCGCTACACCCCACCGCAAGGGCGGTGCGCGAGGCCAATTGGCACTTCAATCAGGAGTGGCAGCGCGAGCAGGCGCAGCGTGCGGCAGATCAGGCTGGAAAGACTGCAATTCAGAGCGCAGTGGCGAAAGGCGAGGCGATACGCAGTGGCAACTTGTTCAGGTTTCTCAATTCAGTTCCGTTTGCGGGGGCGGTGGTGGGGCTGGAGTTTTTTAATTTGAGGAATGAGTTGGATGCTGCGGAGAAGGTTAATAGGGAAAAGAGTAAGTTTCGAGGCGACGCCAGTATCGTCGCCGCTACCGTAGATTTGGCCATAGCCATGGAGGCACTTACAGTAAAGCTAGCGGGCACGAAGTCTGTTTTGGCTGCAGGTCGTAAAACGCTTTTCACCATTTCTGAAGCCTCGGCCAAGCGGCTTCTCGGGTCGTTGAGTCATCGCCTCGTCAAGAAATTCAGCGGCATTCTTCTCGGGCGGGTATTTGCTGGCCTGGCGTTCACCGGCCTCAACCTCTATGACGCCTGGTATTCCTACCGCTGGGGCGACGATGCTTATATTGGTAACTTGTTGCTGGTAGCAGCGGGCCTGATTGGTACGATAGGCCTGCTCACCGTCAGCAGCGTTGTAATTCTCGGCTTGTCCATAGCCGCTTGGTTAAGCCTGTTCTTGATAGTGCTAGGAGCGGGATTACTTTGCTTCTTCAGTAGCAGCGGTATTGAGGATTGGTTGAATAAAGGTCCATTTGGCAGCGACCCCCACAACGTGGCCGAGCACCTGCATGACCCACAAACGGCCTTCTATTATCTGGTTAGCCTGCTGGCCAATATCCAAATTTCTATCGTGCGGAATCCGGACTTCAAAGCCGACGCCAAAGTGGATCATCGGGATCCGCTGCCGTTCACGGTACGAAGCACCAATACCAGAATCCGCATTCAAAGCAATCTTGGCGGCCTCTTGGCTGGGCTGGGTAAGCCAGGTATCTCAGCGTTTTGCGCCCTCGAACGAATCGAGAGCTTTTACGATGGGTATGGCGGGCAAACACACGAGATGAGTACGCATAGCGTCACAGAGCCCGTTTGTCATCGGCTGTGGCCGGACGCTCTGGAGCTGCTGGTACAAACCCCTTTCCCCTTCCCGGCAGAACCGCAAGCGAACCTCCCCGCCATCCATTATCGCTGGCGAGTCCGCGCACAACTTTCGGTCAACGACGGTAAGCGAACCTGGGTCTTCCCGGCACCCCCGCCCAAAGACCCAACATCCTTCGGCCCGGCTTATGCAAAGCCCGATTTTGAAAACACTGCTCGCTTGTTCTGGGCTGATGAAATCGAACACAAAGCGAAAGCCGATCAATGACGACAGATCAGACGAACTATTACGCGCCAACCGCCTATCGCTTGGACAGCATCCCGAACCAGTTACCATCCGAAGAGCGCTCCTGGTTAAAGCGTTTCGGCAAAAAGCGCTTACCGTGGGGTGATCCACTGGAGCTTGCACCTGATGAGTTCATGCGTGAACGCTCTCCGGATAAGTTGCGCTTTCAGGAGCAGATGTTTAGAGAGCGTGATGAAAAGCTGGCCGCAGGCACTTATGTCCCTGCCCCTTACGAGCATGTGGACTTTCATGATCGGCATGATCATGAGCGGTTCCGGTTTTCGTTGTGGTCCGCCAAGTCCCAGTTCTGGGCATATCTTCATATGTTCGGAAAAGGCTGGTCGATAATGTTCAGTCCCCTTTATATTCTTAGCGGTTTAATCATCGCTGCGAACGCTTCGGGAGATTTTTTATTCGAGTTTCTTGATTTCGTACAAAGGACGTATTACGTCATGTTGCTACCTCTCTATAGTGCTTGGGCATTGGCCGTTTTAGTTATCCACAAATTCCCCAAACTCTGGGTAAAACCCTCCCGAGGCCCAATTTGGGAACTCAACCGCCGCACTGGTATGGTCACGCTATTCGATTATAAAAATAACGGCGAATACAAAAAGAACGGCACCATCGGTGAACTCACTGCGCCGTTTTACGAGTTCGATGCGTATATCGTCTCGGCACCTGATCGCCAAGGCACGATGAACCATGTGTTGTGTCTCGCCCACCGTTATCGGGACATCGTGATCAACTTCGCGTCCTTGGTGAACCTCGACACCCGCTGGCAACTGCCCTGCGCCTTGTGGGATTACCTGCAGAACTACATGGACACCAGCGGCCCGCTGCCGGAGTTGCCGCGCTACGAAGAATTCCGCCACCTCGACCCGACCACCGCCGCCTACGACTTGAAAACCGGTCGCAATCCGCGTTTCTGGATCGACATGGATAACGCGACTTTCAAGCTGTATCTGGACCAGTTGCTGGACAACATCGACGGTATTGACACTTTTCAACGGCCAAACCTTATGGCGCGTTATGTCCGGTATGTGGACTAAGCAATGAGAGACGCTAGTAAAGAAAGCCCCTATTACGCGCCTACGGCCTATCGCTCAGACCGGATACCCAATCAACCACCGTCCGAGGAGCGCTCTTGGTTAAAGCGCTTTGGCAAGAAGCGCTTGCCGTGGGGTGATCCGCTGGAAATTGCCCCGGACGCGTTCATGCGTAAGCGTTCACCTAGCAATTTGCGGTTTCGTGAACAGATGCGTACAGAGCGAGAAGAACATCGAGCGGCAGGCACCTATGTGCCCGCTCCTTATGAGCATGTGGACTTTCATGATCGGCACGATCATGAGCGGTTCAGGTTTTCGTTGTGGTCGACTAGGTCGCAGTTCTGGCTGCATCTATTGGTATTTGGCAAAGGCTCCTTTTTGGTGCTGCTTTTTCCATCGCTATTTGCTCTTGGAGCAGCAGCACATTTGGATCCTGAACCATGGGAAGTTGTTGTGCCAGATCTGATCATGGGTTTTCTTTCTTGGTTTCTTGGAATCCCTCTTCTCTGCTGGGCAATCGGCTCCCTCGTCATCCACAAATTCCCCAAACTCTGGGTAAAACCCTCCCGAGGCCCAATTTGGGAACTCAACCGCCGCACTGGTATGGTCACACTATTCGACTACAAAAATAACGGCGAATACAAAAAGAACGGCACCATCGGCGAACTCAACGCGCCGTTTTACGAGTTCGATGCGTATATCGTCTCGGCACCTGATCGGCAAGGCACGATGAATCATGTGTTGTGTCTCGCCCATCGTTACCGGGACATCGTGATCAACTTCGCGTCCTTGGTGAACCTCGACACACGCTGGCAATTACCCTGCGCGTTGTGGGATTACCTGCAGAACTACATGGACACCAGCGGCCCATTGCCAGAGTTGCCGCGTTACGAAGAATTCCGTCACCTCGACCCGACCACCGCCGCCTACGACTTGAAAACCGGTCGCAACCCGCGCTTCTGGATCGACATGGATGAGGCGACTTTCAAACTGTACCTGGACCAGTTACTGGACAACATCGACGGTATAGACACTTTCCAACGGCCAAACCTGATGGCCCGATATGTACGGTATAAGGACTAAGTTTCATGAGTATGATGAAGGTACGTTTCTCTGAGCGATCGGAGCGCCTTGGCAATGTTGAATGGGTTTTTGCGTTGTTTTTGTTATACATGTTAATCAGTGCTTTCTTCTTTTGGGTGACGTCCGAAATAGTTCTTAACCCCAGGTCATGCCGTCAATGGCCAGTTAGGAATGGAATAGACCCTTGTAGTCGTGTTTGGCTATTTATAATGCCTGCGATAGCCGCTACGTTTGCCTTCAAGGCATTCAAGTTGATCGTCGATATTATTTTTGATTTTTGGCGACCGTTACAAAATCGGCCGATGGGCCAAGTGCTGCGTTGTTTCTTACGGCTCAAGCGAATGCGCCTAGATCAGGTTGTAATGGGTGATTTAATAGAAATTCACTTCGTAACCCTGGCGGATAACTATCAACCGTATCGAGCCTTCACCTTAACGATAGAAGAAATGCCCAGGTTCATTTTCTATCGAGGCGACCACTCTGACATCTCCCCAAGCTGCATTTTCCAAGAAGGCGCCTTGCTCGAATTCTCCTACCTCACCGATTCAACCGGCCTCGATTACGCCAGGGCCAAGGTGCGTTGCGAGTATGAGGGGCAGGTCTATCACGGCGAGCTCGAGCTTGAAGCCGAGAGCTACGAGCTCAGGATTCTGCCCAAGTCTGCCCTTGAAAAACGCCAGTGAGCATTGCCAGGGGGCAGAATCTGAATCCGTAATGATGGCGACATGACCACAGAGGGATTTGCTCACATCCAAGCAAATCCCCCCGCCATTACGCTATAATCCCGCGCTTTAGCTGATCCTCGCCCGCTGCGAGGGCACACATTTTTCTCAGGCGCTTGCCGCCTGCATGCAGACTAAAGAGGCTAGACCCTAGTGGCATTGACGATCCTTGGCCTGTCCGGCGCCCTTAGCCATGATCCTTCCGCAGCCTTGTATATCGACGGCAAGCTGGTAGCGGCCGCGGAAGAAGAGCGCTTCGTTCGCGATAAACATGCAAAGAACCGCATGCCCTACGAGTCGGCGAAGTTCTGTCTTGAGCAGGCTGGCATCAAGCCTTCGGACGTTGATGTGGTGGCGATTCCGTTCGCGCCGATCAGCCTGTTCGGCAAGGCGCGCTGGCACTATGCCAAGCGTTATTGGTACGCCCCGGATCGTGCGCTTGATGCGCTGCTGATGGGCAACCGTCGTTACAAACGCTATCGCAACAAGATCGTCTGGTGCCTGGAGCAATTGGGTTTTGATCCGAAGAAGATCAAGATCGAGCCGGTCGAGCACCATTTGGCTCACGCTTCCAGCGCTTACCACTGCTCCGGTTTCAAAGAGAAAACCGCGATTCTGGGCATCGACGGCAAAGGCGAATACGCCACGACCTTCTTCGGTTACGGCGAGAACGGCAAGATCCACAAGATCAAAGAATTCTTCGACCCGGATTCCCTGGGCGGCTTGTATGGCGCGATCACTGAGTTCCTCGGCTTCGAGATGCTCGACGGTGAATTCAAGGTCATGGGCATGGCGCCGTATGGCGATGCCAGCAAGTACGATTTCTCGCGTCTGGCGACTTTCGAAAACGGCGAACTGGTGATCAACACCGAGCTGGCCAACGTGATCGGCCTGCGTCGTTATAAAGAGAAGGGCAAGGGTTTCTACTTCTCGCCGAAGCTGATCGAGTGGCTGGGTCCGAAGCGCGAAGGCGATATCGCCGATGAGCCCTACATCCACTATGCGGCGAGCATGCAGGCGCTGTTCGAGAAGCTGGCGTTGCAGATGATGGATCATTATCTGGGCGACATCCTCAAGGAAACCGGCAAGATCGCTTTCGCGGGCGGCTGTGCGCTGAACGTGAAGTTGAACCAGAAAATCATCGCTCGTCCGGAAGTCAAAGAGCTGTTCGTGCAGCCGGCTTCCGGCGACGCCGGCACCGCGGTGGGTGCTGCGGCTTACGTTTCCCATGCCCGTGGTGTGCCGGTCGAGAAGATGGAACACGTCTATCTCGGCCCGTCCTATAGCAACGAAGACGTGATCGCGGCCTGTGCCCGTCACCCGAGCAAGCCGGTCTGGCGTCAGATCGAAAACACCCCGGAGCGCATCGCGCAAATCATGGTCGCGGGCAATCCTGTGGCCTGGTTCCAGGGGCGCATGGAGTTCGGTCCGCGTGCATTGGGTGGTCGTTCGATCATCGGTTGCCCAAGCGTGGCGGGCGTGGCTGACCGCATCAACCATCAGATCAAGTTCCGCGAACGCTGGAGGCCTTTCTGCCCGTCGATGCTCGACACCGTTGCGCCGCAGATGATCAAGATCGATCACCCGGCACCCTTCATGACCTTCACCTTTGAAGTGGCTGAGGAGTGGAAAACCCGCGTGCCGGAAGTCGTCCATGAAGATGGCACGTCCCGCGCCCAGGTGCTCAAGCGCGAATACAACCCGCGTTACTACGACATGATGAAAGCGCTGGAAAACCTCACCGGCAACGGCGTGTCGCTCAATACATCGCTGAACCGCCGTGGCGAGCCGATGATCTGCTCGCCAACGGATGCCCTGAACATGTTCTTCGGCTCGGATCTCGAGTACCTGATCATGGAAGACATTCTGGTGGTCAAAGACGGCGTGGAAACCTATGACACGCTCGGCTGAGCGCCATGTGCTGCAGTTTTGCCACGGCTATGACGGTCCGTTTCTGGATTGTGCCCGGCAGTACGCCAGTCTGTTTGTCGGCAAGGGGTACCGTGTCACCACGGTATTCCTGACCGGCGCGGCCGATGCCGAGGTGGCAGCCGGTTGCGCGTCCGATGAAGTGCTGTTTCTAGAGCGCAGCTCGGCCTCGGTTCGCGGCTTGAAGCTGGGTGCTATTCGCGATCTGCGCAAGATCGCGGCGTCCCGCAATTTCAGTTTCTGCATCGCTCACCGCTTCAAGCCGGTGTACATCGCCCTGCTGGCCACCGGTTTGCCAGTGATCGGCGTGCACCATGCGTTTGGCGACTATCAGCGGCGTACCCGCAAACTCTTCGCACACCTGTTTCGTAAGCGCCTGAGTCTGCTGGGCGTATCGGATGCCGTGCGCGATGACATGCGCAAGAGCCTGCCGAACTGGCCAACCGGGCGGATACAAACGCTGTACAACCGCATCGATATCCCGCAGTTGCAAGCCAGCCAGCTCACTGCTGAACAGGCGCGCATCGAACTGGGACTGTCGGCGTCGGCATTTATCATCGGTAACGTAGGTCGGCTGCATCCCGACAAGGATCAGGCGACACTGCTGCGCGGTTTTGCCAAGGCTTTGCCAAGCCTGCCGCAGAACAGCCAGTTGGCGATTCTCGGCAAAGGCCGACTTGAGCCACAACTCAAAGCGCTGGCCCTGGAATTGGGGATCGGTTCGCAGGTGCTGTTTCTTGGGCAAGTTGCCCAAGCGAGCCTATATTACAAAGCATTCGACGTATTCGCCTTGAGCTCCGATCACGAACCGTTCGGCATGGTGCTGCTGGAAGCCATGGCCGCTGGCGTGCCGGTGTTGGCGACGGCCTGTGGCGGGGCGAAGGAAGTCGTTGAAGGCGTGGGTGTGTTGTTTCCCTTCGCTGATGACGAGCGCCTGGCTCACGGGCTGATTCATCTGGCGAATCTGGATGACGAGCAGCGCCAGGCCTGTGCCGAGCTGATGCTGTTGCGCCTGCAAGAGCGGTTTTCGGATCAGGCGGTGCGCGATGTGTTCTGGCGTCTGCCGCAAGTCACCAGCCTGATTGCGGAGTCTTGATGCTCAACAGATTTCAAGGCTGGCGTGAGCGTGGCTGGACACCGATCGATGCCCCAACCTACCAGACAACATGGCAGCGTTATGGCGGTAGCGTGGCGACTCACCCGATGGTGGTCGAACGTCTGGCTCATCTGGCGCAGATCCCCGTGCGTTACCTGGGCTGGGAGCAGGACGGCGAACTCAAGGCCGCGGTTGCCACGTGGGGTCGCTCATTGGCGTTGTCCAAGGACGTGCTGAAAAGCGCCGGCAAGAAAGGTTTGTTTGATTTGGGCAATGCCGAGTTGATTCTGCCGGTTGCTGCTGATGTTCAGGTGCCGGTTCGCCATCGCGGCCGTTACCTGTCGTCGCTCAATGAAGGACGCATCAGCACCTTCAAGCCGCAAGTCGAGTCCCTGGCCATGGCGCGCACCCCGGAAGAGCTGTCGAAGAAGTTTCGTTACAACCAGCGGCGCGAGCTGCGTTTGCTGGAAGAGGCGGGCGGCATCGTTCGCCCGGTGACTGATTTCACCAGCGCTGAGCTGGCCCACATGTATTGCGATCTTTTCCTGCGCCGCTGGGGCTTTGCCGCGACAGGTGCCGAGCATATGGCCGAGGTAATTGAGCTGCTGCGGGATTTGCTGATCGGTTCGGTGGTGTTCCTCAACGACGCGCCGATCGCGATTCAGTTGGTCTATCGCGCGGAGTCGCCGCAATGGATCAGCGTCGAGTACGTTAACGGTGGCGTTGATCCCGAAACCCGGGATTTCAGCCCTGGCAGCGTGCTCAGCTTCATCAATACCCAAGGCGCCTGGGAAGATGCACGCAACCTTGGCAAAGCGTTGCGTTTCTCTTTTGGGCGCGCGGATCGCGAGTACAAGGACCGTTGGTGCAACCCTGTGCCGGTGTTTCAGATTTGAGCCGCAAGCAGCAGTTGCTCAAGCGCCATCGCCGTAACAAGCGGGTGGTGTTGCTGGTCGGCCTGCTTGTGCTGATTGTGGTGGGCGTTTGCGTCGCGTGGTGGCTGCCGTTCCTGTTGGCGGTGGTTGGCTGGGTCGCCCACGAGGCCTGGTTCGCCGACCACCTGTTTTATTCCCCGAAAGATGATTACCAATACAACTTCGCTGCGGACGCCGAGGTCCCGGGTGTACGCCTGGAAGGCCGCCACTTGCGCTGCGATACCCCACTGCAATGTGCCGGCGATGAAACGCTGATTCTGGCGGTGAAAGTCCGTGCCTCCTGGCTGGGCCGTTTTTTCGACCCGGTTGTCGAGTTGTCCGGTGAGGGTGTCAGCGATCGGCAGACCTTCGAACGCGGCGTCGATGGCTTGCGCTATCTCAATCTGAGCGGTCTTGGCTCTTCTTTAGCGGCGGGTTCTTTGCAGCTCAACGGACGCTTCTGCGCCATCAGCGGCGCGCCGCGGTTGTGGCTGTTCCGTCAGCCTGATGCCCGCCAGCAACGAGTCATGGTCATCGCACCCCATGCGGACGACGCGGAACTGGCGGCTTTCGGGCTGTACAGTCAGGCCGCCGATACCTGGATCGTGACCCTGACCGCTGGCGAAATCGAAGCCGAACACTATCAAGCCATGGGCATGGATCGCGCCGAGGCCGCGCGCATCAAGGGTCGCCTGCGCGCCTGGGATAGCATCGCCGTACCTCGTTGGGGTGGCGTGCCGGAGGCGCAATGTGTGCAACTGGGTTATTTCTGCCTGCAGTTGCCCGCCATGCAGGCCGCGCCCGATCAAGCCATTGCCTCTCGCGAAGCCGACCTGCTCGATACCCGCCTGTTCCGGCAGTTCAATGCGATGAGCTTGCCCGGCGATCAGGACGGTGCGCCGACCTGGAACAATCTGCTCGCCGATTTGCGGGCGTTATTGCTTCAGGCGCGGCCGCAGGTATTGGTCATGCCCCATCCGGCAATTGATCCGCACCCTGACCATATTTGTGCCCAGGCAGCGGTAATCGAAGCGCTGCAAGGCCTCGAATGGCAGCCGGAGGTGGTACTCGGTTATGCCAATCACCTGCACGACAATGATCGCTGGCCGATGGGTAATGCGTATGACGGAATCGGTTTGCCGCCAGTGTTCGATCCGTCGTTGCAGTTGACGCCTTACAGCCTCGGCCTGACTGTCGATCAGCAGCGCGACAAGGCCATGGCGCTGGGCATGATGCATGACCTGCAACCGCCCATGCCATTCAAGCGCCGAATACGTCGCTGGCTACAGCGCAGGCTGGCAGGTCGACGCTGGCCGGCAGAGGGCGAGAACGAGTTCTTCAGAAAGGCGGTTCGCCGACACGAACTGTTCTGGCGTCGAGAGATTTGATTCAGCAGGCTGCGGTACTGCAAGGAAAATAATGAAAGCCCTATTTCTGGTTCAGAAAGAACAACGTGCCATTCTGGATCGTTTGTATGAAGGCATCGCCGCCCATTGCGAGTGCGAAACCCGTTGGTTGACGTCTGCCGAGCAGCGCAACCTGCGAGGTTATTTCCGTCGCGAAGTGGACGTCACCCAGTACGACCGGATCGTCTTCTTCCTGCGTTTCAAGCATGAAATCCGTCAGGTTGGCTTTATTCGCACCGTACCCAATCTGGTGATCCTCGAACACGACGCCTATCAGAACTACATCCCTTGCAAATACACCGGCGAATTCAGCGCGTATTACAGCAAGCTGCCATGGGCACGGGTGATCTGCTCCGGATTCATGGTCAGCGAACGCCTGCGCGCAGAAGGCTACGACGCGGTGTTTGTGCCCAAGGGATATGACCAGAGCCTGCTGCAAGGCGAGGATCGTGAGCGGGATATCGAGCTGGCGTTCGTGGGCAGCACCAACAGCGTCGCTTATAGCGGCCGCAAGGCGCTGCTGGATGAACTGGGCCGGGTTGAGAACCTGGTGGTGACCCGCACCAAGTCCGGCGAAGAATACTGTCAGACCCTGAACCGGATTCGCTTTTTCGTCAGCGCCGATGTGGGCATGGGCGAGTACATGATCAAGAACTTCGAGGCCATGGCCTGTGGTTGCGTGCTGTTGGCCTATGATCAGGGCGCCGACGAAAACCGCGCGCTGGGTTTTGTCGACATGCACAACATCGTCCTGTATCAAGACATACCCAGCTTGCAGGCCAAGCTGGCGCAGTTGCGTAATGACCAGAGTCTGGCCCGGGACATCGCCCGCAATGGCCAGGCGCTGGTTGAGCAGCGCTTTACGTTTCACGCATTAGGCAAGGCCATCGTTGAAGAAATGCGTCCACCGTTGCGAGCCAGGCCCGTGATGAGCTGGCTGGGCCGCATGATGTCTCGGTTGGGGCTGTGATTGCCTTTGAAATTTCAATGATTGAGTAGAAATGATGCAGTTCAGCGAAAGTAGCGATATCACGCTGGTAGTCACCAGCTGCGGACGGTTTGACCTGTTGACGCGCACGCTTGAAACGTTTGACCGATACAACACCGCACCCATCCGCGCCGTGTTGATCACCGAAGACTCCGGGGATGCTCAGGTTGAAGCTTGCATTCCCGAGCACTGGCGCCCGTTTACCCGCTTCATCATCAACAACCCGAAACTCGGACAGATGCGCTCGGTGGATGCCGCTTATGCGCTGATCGAAACGTCATGGGTGTTTCACTGTGAGGATGACTGGGATTTCTATCGCCCAGGCTTCGTCGAGGAATCGATGACCCTGCTGGAAAACGACCCGCAGGCTTTACAAGTCTGGCTGCGCAGCTACAACCATGATCTTCGGGTGCACAGCCCTTACATGTACCTCAATGCCCGGGAAGTCGTGCAGGGCATCGCATTCTACAAGCTGGGCTCGCACAAGGACGAGTGGCAGGGTTTCTCATTCAATCCTGGCCTGCGGCGCCTGGCTGACTATAAAGAACATGCCCCCTATGCCGCACACGGTGGCGAAAAGAAGTTGTCGGGTATTTATGCAGCGCAAAACCGTTATGCGTTGATTCTGGAAAACGACGCGGTCTTGCACACCGGCTTCGGCAACCATGTCGAGGTCCCTCAGGAACGCGTTGACAAGCAGCGACGTAAGCTTCGTGATCGCATTAAATTGCTCGCGGTGTTCGTTGTCGGAGTAATCATAGGTTGGGCATTCAGTAATGTTGGCTGACAAGCTGCACACAGACTCGGGCAAGATCGCTGCTTATTTCAGCGGAGCTTTGGTTGCCTTTATTTTGAGCTACATCCTTTGGGATTCGGCCAAATTCACCAATAACCTGTTTTACGCCTTGATCGCACTGCCTGGGCTGTTCTTCCTGATCCGCAGCCGCGCGACCGGTCTGTTCAGCAGCTCGCTGGGTTGGGCCTGGCTAGTGTTCATTGTGTGGTTTCTGGTGCCCGCCGTTTACTCGGGGGACTTCCAGTTTTACAAGCACGTCGCCTATGTCGGCTTGTTCGTATTTGTCGTCGCCGGACTGACCAACATTGAGTTTTTCAACAGTAGTCGGTTTGTTCGCGGCCAGTTCTGGATCATCTGCCTGTATATTTTTGCGTCCAGCATTCACAGCTGGATGACCGGACAGTTCGTGTTCGGGCAGCGCGTGGCCATCCTGACAGGGCGCCTGGATAACGTGATTTACGCCAGTATCTGGCTGGTCTGCGCGCTTGGTCGGGCAATGCCGGTCTGGAGCCGGGAGAAGCGCTGGATCGAAACGGGCTGCGCCATGGTGCTGACCCTGATCGCTGTGGCGTTGGTCATGCAAACCCGTACCGGCTTGGTTGGCGCTGTTTTTCTGGCTGGCTTGTGGGCGCTCAACATCGTTTACCGATACCGCATGCGGGGGCTGCTGGCGCTGGTTGTCATCACTGTATGCGCGGCTGTGACGCTGTGGCTGTGCCGACACGAGCAGTGGGTGCAGTTGCTGTTTGCCCGAGGCGATTCCTATCGTGTCGAACTGTTCGAGATCATGACCGGCGAGTGGCGCAATTGCGGTTGGCTGCTGGGTTGCGGTGTCGATTTTGTGACCAGCAAAACCCTGACCGGCGGCATTGCGATCCAGCACCCACACAACATTTTCGTGGCGATGGGTCTGTACACGGGCGGTATATCGCTGGTGCTGTTCATCGCAGTCATGGCCTTGACGCTCTGGCACGCCGTGCGGCTTCGCGATGGCTGGGGCTGGTACCTGGCGGCTGCGCTGGTGATGCTCAACTTCGACGGCAGCAAGCTGGTCGGCAACCCGGATGAACTCTGGTTGCTGGTGCTGCTGCCTGCCGTGCTGATTTATGGCCGGGTTGTGCGTGAGCGCAGGCTTCAATTGCAATGATAAAAATGGCCCTTGAAGGGCCATTTTTTATGGATTCGATGTGGGATCTAAAACCCGACACCCTGTAGGAGCGCGCTTGCCCGCGATTGGTTGTAACAGTCGGAAAAATTTCAGCCTGACCTGACGCTATCGCGGGCAAGCGCGCTCCTACAGAAGATTGCGCGATGATCCTTCACCCCATCGCTACGTTCAGTTCCTCCGCCGCACACAGGCTTTGGGCGCTCAGGTAGCCATTGATGAACGCCGGGTTGTTATCCCCGATCAGCCATTGGCGATCCTGCTCGTAGCGCAGCATGTGTTTGAAGTTGCGCAGGCGCAGACTTTTGCGCAGGGGGCGGCGGTAGGTTTTCATGTCGGATATGTCGATCAGGCCGAGCGTGCCGTCTGGCGTGAGGATCACGTTGCCCAGATGCGCAGAGCGAAAATAGATCCCTTTTTCATGCAGTCCAGCGATGAAGCTCCCCAGTTGGGCACGCAGCGCATCGTCGCTGGTTGCGTCATCCATCACCTGCCGGAGGGTCTGGCCTGGTAGCGGTGAGTAATGCACGGCATCACGCTGGATCTGCTTGACCCGGAAGACCTTGATGACTTCAGGGCACGGGATGGCGCGTTGGGCCAGAGTCTGGCAGTTGTCGGCGAAGCGCTGAGCGTAGGGATACCAGGCAGCTGAGCTGATCAGCCGTTTGCGTCGAAACAGTTTCAGCATGGATCCATCGGCCAGTCGCAGGACTTTATCACCCGTGGCGTCGGCTTCGAGGACGTGAGCGCCCTCCACCAGGCCTAGGTAATGTGCATGATCAAGCGCTTGCATCGATACTCCGGATTCTTCGCCCAAGGGCCTGAAAAGCGGCCTATGTTACCGCAGCAGACGGTAGCGAAAAGCGCTTGTGATACAATTCGGCCTCTTTTTATACCTGACGGATTCTCATGACATCCTCCGAATCGTCCAGCCCATCAAGCATGAAAATCTACTTTCGCTTGTTGTCCTATGTGCGTCCGTATGTAGGGATATTCCTGGTCAGTATCCTGGGCTTCGTTATCTTTGCTTCGACCCAGCCGATGCTGGCGGGGATCCTCAAATACTTCGTGGATGGCTTGAGCAATCCGGAGGCGGTGCTGTTCCCTAACGTGCCTTACCTGCGTGATCTGCAGCTGTTGCAAGCGGTGCCGTTGCTGATCGTCCTGATCGCCGCCTGGCAAGGCCTGGGCTCTTTTCTGGGTAACTACTTCCTGGCCAAGGTTTCCCTCGGGCTGGTCCACGATCTGCGGGTCGAGCTGTTCAACAAGTTGCTGGTCCTGCCTAATCGTTATTTCGATACCCATAACTCCGGGCACCTGATTTCGCGCATCACCTTCAACGTCACAATGGTTACCGGTGCTGCGACCGATGCGATCAAAGTCGTGATCCGCGAAGGTCTGACCATCGTCTTCCTGTTCGCCTATCTGCTCTGGATGAACTGGCAGCTGACCCTGGTGATGCTGGCCATTCTGCCGTTGATCGCAACCATGGTCGGTAGCGCCAGCAAGAAATTCCGCAAGCAGAGCAAGAAGATTCAGGTCGCTATGGGTGATGTGACCCATGTGGCTTCCGAGACCATTCAGAACTACCGCGTGGTTCGCAGCTTTGGTGGCGAGCAGTACGAGGAAGATCGCTTCGGCGCAGCCAGTACCAGCAACACCAAAAAACAGCTGCGCATGACCAAGACCGGTGCGCTTTACACGCCCATGCTGCAACTGGTGATCTACACCGCGATGGCGGTGCTGATGTTTCTGGTGCTGTATCTGCGCGGTGATGCGACGGCCGGTGATCTGGTGGCCTACATCACGGCCGCCAGTCTGCTTCCCAAGCCTATTCGCCAGCTGTCGGAAGTCAGCTCCACCATTCAAAAGGGTGTCGCTGGTGCCGAGAGCATCTTCGAACAGCTGGACGTGGAGCCGGAAGTCGATACCGGTACTGTCGAGCGTGATCGGGTCAGCGGCCATCTTGAAGTGAAAAACCTCAGCTTCACTTATCCGGGTACCGAGCGGCAGGTGTTGAACGACATCAGCTTCTCCGTCGCTCCCGGGCAGATGGTTGCCCTGGTCGGTCGCTCAGGCAGTGGCAAGTCGACGCTGGCCAGTCTGTTGCCACGGTTCTACCAGCACTCCACCGGCGAAATTCTGCTCGATGGCGTGGAGATCAGCGATTATCGGCTGCGTAATTTGCGTCGCCATATTTCCCAGGTCACCCAGAGTGTCACGCTGTTCAACGACAGCGTCGCCAATAACATCGCTTACGGCGATCTGGCGGGAGCGCCGCGTGCAGACATTGAGGCGGCTGCAGCGGATGCCTACGCCAAGGAGTTCATCGAGCAATTGCCTGAAGGCCTGGATACACAGGTTGGCGAAAACGGCGTGCTGCTTTCGGGTGGTCAACGCCAGCGCCTGGCAATCGCCCGCGCCTTGCTGAAAAACTCGCCGGTGCTGATCCTCGATGAAGCGACCTCTGCACTGGATACCGAGTCCGAGCGCCACATTCAGGCGGCGCTGGACAACGCCATGCACGGGCGCACCACCCTGGTTATCGCCCACCGCCTGTCGACCATCGAGAAGGCTGACCTGATTCTGGTCATGGACGGCGGTCGTATTGTTGAGCGTGGCACTCACGCTCAGTTGCTGGCGCAGAACGGCTATTACTCGCGCCTGCATGCCATGGGGCTGGATGAGCCAGCGCCTGTTGGGGCGATCTAGCGGTGATGACAACTGTAGGAGCTGCCGCAGGCTGCGAATAGCTGTCTATCGGTCATAGCGCTTTCGCAGCCTGCGGCAGCTCCTACAGGTTTGATGTTGGCTGTTGCATGGCGTTGTCCCAGCTGCATCAGGTTTCATTTGCGATCCAAGCCTTCCCAAACCCTGTGCTAAGATTCCGCCCCTGTTCATTCTAGTTACGGGTTGTTCGATGAAGTTGTCCTTGCCGCGTTTCGATCAAGCACCAGTCTTGGTAGTGGGCGATGTCATGCTCGACCGCTATTGGCATGGCGGCACCTCAAGGATTTCGCCGGAAGCGCCTGTGCCTGTGGTCAAGGTGGAGCAGATCGAGGACCGTCCAGGCGGTGCCGCCAACGTTGCCTTGAACATTGCTGCCCTCGGTGCGCCTGCATCGCTGGTGGGTGTCACGGGTGAAGACGAAGCAGCCGAAAGCCTTGCCAACAGCCTCAAGGCTGCTGGCGTGCGTGCGCGTTTTCAGCGCATTGCGCATCAACCTACCATCGTCAAACTGCGGGTCATGAGCCGCCACCAGCAACTGCTGCGCATTGATTTCGAAGAGCCGTTTGCCACGGACGCAGAAGCCCTGAGCCGTGAAGTCGACGCACTGCTCGACGGCATCAAGGTGCTGGTCCTGTCGGACTACGGCAAAGGCGCCCTGAAAAACCATCAGGTGCTGATCAATGCTGCTCGTGAGCGCGGTATCCCGGTTCTGGCTGATCCCAAGGGCAAAGATTTCGCGATCTATCGGGGCGCCAGCGTCATTACGCCTAATTTGAGCGAGTTTGAAGCTATCGTTGGCCATTGTGTGGACGAGGGCGAGTTGGTCGCCAAGGGCGCGCAACTGATGAGTGAGCTGGAGCTGGGTGCCTTGCTGGTAACCCGCGGCGAGCACGGCATGACCTTATTGCGCCCGGATCATCCGGCCCTGCATCTACCGGCCCGCGCCCGGGAAGTCTTCGACGTGACCGGCGCTGGCGACACCGTTATTTCTACCCTTGCCGCCGCGCTGGCTGCCGGCGAAGACCTGCCCCATGCTGTGGCCTTGGCCAATCTGGCCGCCGGCATCGTGGTAGGCAAGTTGGGTACTGCGGCCATCAGCGCGCCGGAACTGCGTCGCGCCATTCAGCGTGAAGAAGGCTCCGAGCGCGGTGTGTTGACGCTTGAGCAGCTACTTCTGGCCATTGATGACGCCCGTGCCCACAAAGAAAAAATCGTATTCACCAACGGCTGCTTCGACATTCTGCATGCCGGTCACGTGACTTACCTGGAACAGGCGCGTGCCCAAGGGGATCGCCTGATCGTGGCGGTCAACGACGACGCATCCGTCAGCCGCCTGAAAGGCCCTGGCCGACCGATCAACAGTGTGGACCGTCGTATGGCTGTGCTGGCTGGTCTGGGGGCTGTGGACTGGGTGATCAGCTTCCCGGAAGGCACGCCGGAAAACCTGCTCAGCCACGTCAAACCCGATGTGCTGGTCAAGGGGGGGGATTACGGCATCGATCAGGTGGTCGGCGCCGATATCGTCCAGGCCTATGGCGGAGAAGTGCGGGTGCTGGGGTTGGTGGAAAACAGCTCGACTACCGCAATTGTTGAGAAAATCCGCGGGCAGTGAGTTTCTGATGTGTTGGAGCGAGGCTTGCCCGCGAAGAATGATGATGGGGTGTATCTGACACACCGCAGCGTTTAATTCGCGGGCAAGCCTCGCTCCAACAGGACTGGTTTTCAGCTTTTAAACGTCACCAACTGCAACAGCTGCTTGGCCTTGCCCGTCAGGCGTTTGAGGCCGGTTTTTTTCGGCGGTGGCGTCATGCCTTGCTGGCGTAGCCAGTCCTTCCAGCGAATCCTCTCGTCGCGCACGACCCAGCCTTCCTGCGCTGCAAAGCTCTCTGCCAGATACAGGCCGCGAGTGCCGGCCGCTGTCAGCTTGTCGCGCTTGAGGGTGTAAAGCTCCGGCAGCGGTACGCCGTTTTCCAGAGGCATGAGGTACAAGTCAGGCTTGCTGCGGTTCAGCCGGGCCACCAACTGGTCGTTTTCCAGGCATTCATCCACATGGAACAGGCTCAGGGGCCGTGCTTCCTTGGGGACTTCCAGGCGCATGTCATAGATCAACTGCAATGATGCAGTGGGCAGATGCACGTAAGCCCGAGGTCGTTCGATCAGGGTCATGCTGCCACAACGTACCGGGCGTGCCGCGCCCGACAAAGGGCTCAGGCGAAAGGGCATCGCTTCGCGATAGTGCAGCGCTGCTGCGTAGGGTGCAGGCAGCCAGGTCTCGTTGAAACGCCCGCTGAGCCAGCCCTGAGGCGTTTCAATCAGGCATTCTTCGGCCACTTCCTGGATCGCTGTATGTAATGGCAGATTCAGCTCGTGGGCAGGCACGTAGCCGGAAATCAGCTTGAGCACCACGTCACCACGGTCCTGACGCCGTTGCCGCACCAGCACCCAGTAATCCCGGCCTTGCCAGTTCAGCGTCAGACGTACCGAAACCCCGAGATTGGCCAGCTCCGTGGAGAAGCGCTCGGTGTCGGCCACTTCGATCTTGCGGCGGCGTTGCAGGGTCTGGGTGAAATTGAGCGGCATGCCGATGCTTTGGTAGTTCAGGCCCTCGGGCGTGGCTTCGACATATAACGGCAGGGTTTTGAAGTTACTGGGATTCTTCCGAATCAGGGTTCGCGGCATATCGGCTCCTTCTTGCGTTGGGGTCGGCCGCCTACATCAGGCTGGACGGCGAATCACGGCAGCGGCAGTGGCTACGTTATGGACCAGATGTAGCGGGTTGATGGTCCCGACAATAGCACTGGCTACGCCCGGATGCTCAAACAGCAGTTCGAAACTGGCCTGCACTGCATCCACACCTGGACGCAGGCAAACATGGCCGCTGGCCAAGGCTTTCTTGACCAGAATGCCTTTGCCGTGTGCAGCAGCGTAGTCCAGCACTGGCTTTTCGCCTCGTTCATTGAGGTTGTAAGTGACCATGGCGCAATCGCCTTCGCGCAGTGCCAGCAGGCCTCCCTCGACGGTTTTACCGGAAAAGCCGAAGCCGCGAATCTTGCCTTCGCGTTTCAGCTCGGCCAGCGTCTGGTATACCTCGCTGTCGTTGAGAATTGCCAGGTCATTGCCGTCGGAATGCACCAGCACCAGATCGATGAAATCTGTCTCCAGACGTTTCAGGCTGCGCTCCACCGACATCCGCGTGTGCGTGGCGCTGAAATCGTGGCTGGACTGACCCTGCTCAAACTCTTCACCGACTTTGCTGACGATCACCCAGTCCTGACGCTGGCCGCGCAGCAATGGCCCCAGGCGCTCTTCGCTGTTGCCGTAAGCGGGGGCAGTGTCGATCAGGTTGATGCCCATGTCCCGGGCCATTTTCAACAGCATCTGGACCTGGATGTCATCCGGAATAGTAAAGCCGTTGGGGTATTTGACGCCCTGATCCCGGCCCAGTTTGACGGTGCCCAGGCCCAGTGGAGAAACGCTGAGGCCGGTGCTGCCCAGTGGGCGGTGTAATCCGTGAAGGGTTTGTACGCTCATGGCAGCAATTCATCCCAGACCGGTATGGCCATTGGTGGTATTGGCAGGCCGCTCAGGGACGGCTGTGGCGTCGGGTGCACTTCGTCGTAGGACAATGCCGCCAGTACCCGGTCAGAAAAGTCCGGCGCCAGCGCCAGTTTTGTCGGCCAGCCAACCAACAATCGGTTCTGCACGCTGAGGTAGGCGTTGTCAGGTCTGACCAGGCCGGATTGCGCCGGTTCTGCGCGATCAACCCGCAAAGTCGCCCACTCGACCTGACTCAGATCGATCCAGGGCAACAAAGTGCCGAGTTCTTTTTTAACGGCTGCAATTTGCTGTTCCGGAGTTCGAGCCACACCATCGGCCTCGGCGATATCGCCGCCGACGTACCACACCCATTGCCCATTGGCGGCCGGGTGAGTGGTGACCGTCAGGCGCGGTTTGGGTCCGCCCCCCAGGCAATGGGCGTACAGCGGCTTCAGGCTCGGACCTTTGGCAAGCACCATGTGCAGCGGGCGACGTTGCATGGCCGGTTGCGCCACGCCGAGTTTTTTCAACAGCTCGGCGTTGCCCGCACCCGCGCAGAGCACCACGCGCTGGGCAAAAATATCCAGACCGTCGACGCGCAGGCCGACCAGGTCTTCGCCATCCATCAGCGGTTCAAGATCGGTACCCGCCAGCAGACTGCCATCGGCCAGTTGGGCCAGGCGTTCGATCAGGCTCGGGACGTCAATGACCAGCTCGGCCAGGCGATAGACCTTGCCTTTGAACTTCGGGTCTTGCAGGGCAGGGGGCAAGTCGACGCCTTTGACCTGATCGACGCGACCGCGCACGGCCTTGCTGGCAAAGAAGCTGGTGAGGTTGCCGGCAATCGTACCGGGCGACCACAGATAATGGGCTTCGGAAAGCAGGCGTACACCGGAAAGGTCCAGTTCGCCGGTGCCCGCCAGGGCTTCACGCCAGCGGCGCGGCATGTCGGCAATGGCTTCCGACGCACCGGATAGCGCGCCGTGCAGCGCATATTTGGCGCCGCCATGGATGATGCCTTGGGACTTCAGACTCTGTCCGCCGCCCAGGCTGGCGTTCTCCACCAATACGGTGGAGAACCCTTGGCGACGCAAGCGGGCATTGAGCCAGAGACCAGCAACGCCGGCACCGACGATCAACACGTCAGTGGAAATTACGGAAGGCATGGGCACCTCTGTGGCCGGAAGAATGCCGCCATTATAGAGGAACGCATTTTCAATGCCCGGCGGTTTTCGAGAACAGCTGAATTACGACCACCCCGGCAACGATCAAACCCATGCCCAGCATGGCCGGAACGTCGAGCTTTTGCCCGTAAATGAAAAACGCAGCGATGCTGACCATCACAATCCCCATGCCGGCCCAGACCGCATAGGCGACGCCCACCGGAATGGTGCGCACGACCAGAATCAGCATCCAGAAGGCGATCGCGTACCCGCAGATCACCAGCAGCAGCGGAAGAGGCGTACTCAGGCCTTTTACGGCCTTCATCGAGACAGTGCCAATCACTTCGGCGCAGATGGCGATGGCCAGCAGATAGTAGGCAGACATGAAGTAACTCCTTTTATAGGCTGCGCATTCTAGACCTTATGGGGATGAGTTAATTCGGGCGCGCGAGATTTGTTGGAGCGAGCGGGCGGCGATCCAACGGATTTGGTGATCGTCTGTGGGAGCCGAGCTTGCTCGCGAAGAACGATGACACGGTGTACCTGAAACATCAGAGCGCCGAAATCGCGGGCAAGCACCGCTCCCACAGGTGTCGCGGTTCCGATAAACTCCGCGCCCATGAATAGAACTCTATACACCCTGCTGTTTCATCTGGGCCTGCCGCTGGTGGCTTTGCGTCTCTGGTTGCGTGCGCGCAAGGCGCCTGCTTATCGACAGCGAATCGGCGAGCGTTTCGCTCTTGGCCTGCCCGCCATGCAGCAGGGCGGTATCTGGGTGCATGCGGTTTCCGTGGGTGAGAGCATCGCCGCCGCGCCGATGATTCGTGCACTGCTGGCACGTTATCCACAGCTGCCGATCACCGTGACCTGCATGACGCCCACCGGCTCGGAGCGGATCAAGGCGTTGTTCGCCAATGAATCGCGCATCCAGCACTGTTATCTGCCCTATGACTTGCCATGGGCGGCGGGGCGTTTTCTGGATCATGTACGCCCGGTAATTGGCGTGATCATGGAAACCGAGTTGTGGCCCAACCATATCCATCAGTGCGCCAAACGCAGCATTCCAGTGGTGCTGGCCAATGGGCGGTTGTCTGAGAGCTCGGCTCGGGGTTACGCGCGCTTCGCAAAATTGACCCGGCCTATGTTGAGCGAGATGAGCTTGCTCGCTGTGCAGACCGAGACCGAAGCCCAGCGCTTCCGTGATCTAGGTGCACGGCCAGAGTGTGTTTCAGTGACCGGCTCGATCAAGTTTGACCTGAGCGTCGACCCGCAGTTGCTGGCCAATGCCGCGCAATTGCGTGAGCAGTGGCAGGCAACACGGCGTCCGGTGTGGATCGCGGCCAGCACTCACGCCGGGGAAGACGAAAGTATCTTGTCCGCGCATCGCCAACTGCTCGAGAGCCATCCTGATGCGTTGCTGATTCTGGTGCCGCGTCATCCTGAGCGTTTCGACGGCATGTATGAGTTGGCAGTGCAGCAGGGTTTTGCCGCCGTGCGACGTTCCTCCGCACAGCCGGTGACGCCGCAAACCTCGGTGCTGCTGGGCGATACCATGGGCGAATTGCTGTTTCTTTACGCCCTGGCTGACGTGGCTTTTGTGGGTGGCAGTCTGGTGCCTAACGGCGGTCACAACTTGCTGGAGCCGGCCGCGCTGGCCAAACCGGTGTTGAGCGGTCCGCACTTGTTCAACTTCCTGGAAATCGCCGCAATGCTGCGCAATGCCCAGGCCTTGATTGAAATCACTGATGCCGCGAGCTTGTCGGCTGCGGTGAAGCGATTGTTCGAGCAGCCGCAATTGGCCCATGAGATGACCGAGGCCGGATTGCAGGTGATGAAGGCCAATCAGGGCGCTTTGCAGCGGTTGCTCGATGGGATTGGTCGGTTGATCCTGTAGGCGTTATCCATATTCGGCAGGAATCTTGTGGGAGCAAGCTTGCTTGCGGAGGCAATGTTTCAGACCCGGAAAATGTTCAGGCTGTACCAGCCTCTTCGCGAGCAAGCTCGGCTCCCACAGGTTCAGCGATCAACAGTGGGAGTCAGCTTGCCCGCGATGACGTTAGCTCAGGCACCGAACGGGTTGCAGGCAATCACAGAATTTCCCGCAGGGTTTTGAGTCTCGCTCAGCCAATCACCGCTGTGGCGGTCTTTCGAAATTCTTCCTGGCAGCCGCGGCCAAATCCGGCGGCAGGAAGTCTTTGTCTGGGTTGTAGTCGGCTTTCAGGTAGCGCGACAGATCCTGCAGGTCGCCGGGGCTGAGTGTGCCCGCGGCCTGTTTCAAGCGCAGGTTGTCGAGGATGTAGTCGTAGCGGGTGTTGTTGTAATCGCGCACCGAGGCATACAGCTGGCGCTGGGCATCCAGCACGTCAACGATATTGCGGGTGCCGACCTGGTAGCCGATTTCCGTGGCTTCCAGGGCACTCTGGTTAGAGATGATCGACTGCTTGCGGGCCTGGACCTGCTCAACGTCGGTGTTCACTGCACGGTGCAGGTTGCGGGTGTTTTCCACCACCTGACGGCGCAGGCCTTCACGGCGCTGCTCGCTCTGGCTCAGCCGGGAATAGGCTTCTCGGACCTGTGAGCTGGTCAGCCCACCGCTGTAGATCGGAATGTTCACCTGCAAACCGATGGTGCGCTGCTCTACGTCGCCGCGATAGCTCTGCCCGGTGTAGTTGGGGTTGCTGAAGCCCAGCGCATCATTGTCGCCACGCTGATATTGAGCCACTGCATCCACGGTCGGTGCATGCCCTGCCTTGCGCTGGCGCAGGGTTTCTTCGGCGGCGTTTACTGCGTAGTTGCTGGCCAGCAGATTGAGATTCTGCTGCGCGGCGGTATCCACCCAGGCCTTGGCGTCGTTAGGCACCGGTGCCAATACCGGCAGGGTGTGGACGATGCCTTCGATGGCGTTGTATTCGCGGTTGGTCAGGGTGACCAGCGCCTGAAACGCATCATCGACCTGACGCTTGGCAATGATCCGGTTAGCCCGTGAAGTGTCGTAACTGGCCTGGGCTTGCAGCACATCGGTCTTGTCGGACAGGCCGACATCGAAGCGTTCGTTGGCTTGATCAAGCTGGCGTTTGAATGCCGCCTCTTCAGCCTTGGTGGAAGCCAGGTTGTCCTGAGCGCGGAGCACGGTGAAATAGTCCTGAGCACTTTGCAGGATCAGGTTCTGTTCCGTGGCGGACAACTCCAGGGCAGCCTGTTCGTTGACGGCTTCAGCGGCTTGTAACTGGAACCAGCGGTCGGCGCGGAAGATCGGCTGGCTCAGCGTTGCCTGGTAAACCGTGCCACTGCGGGTCGCGGTGATATTGGGCTGGTTGATGCTGGTGCGTGTGTTGTTGACGTCGGCGCCTGCGGACAGGTTCGGCAGCAATCCGGCGCGTGCCTGAGGCACGACTTCCTTGCGGGCGGCGTAATCAGCGCGGGCCGCGGCAAGGTCGGCGTTGTTATCGACGGCTTGCTGGTACACGTTGACCAGTCCGGTTTTGGTCGGCAACGGCAAGTCTGCTGCCCAGGCACCGGCGTTACAAGCGCATGACACGGCCACAGCCAATGAAAGTTTGCGCAGCATGGTGCTTTCCCTGTTGATCATTATTTTGCCGGTTCTGAATAGAAACCAAGCTAGCGAGTGTAGTGGGTGGGGGTGATTGCAACAATCCGGCATAACGGCCATTTATCGAGGGTTAATAAAACAGGCTTGGCGTTCCTCACTCGTCCCGACTAGACTGGCAGCGTTCTTGTCGGGGTGCCTTGCTTTGAGGCTGAGATCGGTTAAACCGGATCCCGTTGAACCTGATCAGGTTAGCGCCTGCGTAGGGAACAAGATTTCTCGTCTCCCGGCGAGTCCTCTTGAGTGTCGTCCGGGGTCGTTGGTTCATTTCAGCAATGAACAGCAAGGCACTCGCTCGTTACTCAGCACCACTCATGGTGCGTCTTTTCGTCTCAGGTTCGCTCCGACAATTAATCCGCCGCTGGATGATGTCTGGAGAGCCCGTGATGAGTACAAGTCTAAAAAATGCCGCCAATTTGAGTGAATCCGCACAAGTGGATTCAGGATCGGTGCAGCCGTTTACCCGCTCGCAAAAAATCTACGTTCAGGGTTCACGCCCGGATATCCGCGTGCCCATGCGCGAAGTTCATCTGGATGTGACTCCGACCGACTTTGGTGGCGAGATCAATGCCCCGGTCACGGTCTATGACACTTCAGGCCCGTACACCGACCCCAATGTCATCATCGATGTGCGCAAAGGCCTGGCCGATGTGCGCTCGCCATGGATCGATTCGCGCAACGACACCGAACGTCTCGATGGTCTGACCTCGAATTTCGGCCAGCAGCGTCTCGCCGATGCCGAGCTCACCCGCCTGCGCTTCGCCCATGTGCGTAATCCGCAGCGAGCAAAAGCCGGCGCCAATGTCAGCCAGATGCACTATGCGCGTCAGGGGATCATCACGGCCGAGATGGAGTACGTCGCGATCCGCGAAAACATGAAATTGCAGGAAGCTCGCGCAGCGGGTCTGCTGACTCAGCAGCACGCGGGCCACAGTTTCGGGGCGAGCATCCCCAAGGAAATCACCGCCGAATTCGTCCGTGAAGAAATCGCCCGTGGCCGCGCGATCATCCCGGCCAACATCAACCACACTGAGCTGGAGCCGATGATCATTGGCCGTAACTTCCTGGTGAAGATCAACGGCAATATCGGCAACAGTGCGCTGGGTTCCTCCATCGAGGAAGAGGTCGCCAAGCTGACCTGGGGCATTCGCTGGGGTTCGGACACCGTCATGGACCTGTCCACCGGCAAACACATCCACGAAACCCGGGAATGGATCATTCGTAACTCGCCAGTACCAATCGGTACGGTGCCGATCTATCAGGCCCTGGAAAAAGTCGGCGGCGCGGCCGAAGACCTGACCTGGGAGCTGTTTCGCGACACGCTGATCGAGCAGGCCGAGCAGGGCGTTGATTACTTCACGATTCACGCCGGCGTACTGCTGCGCTATGTACCGCTGACCGCCAAACGAGTCACCGGCATCGTCAGCCGTGGTGGTTCGATCATGGCCAAGTGGTGCCTGGCGCATCACAAAGAGAATTTCCTCTACACCCATTTCGAAGACATCTGCGAAATCATGAAGGCCTATGACGTCAGCTTCTCGCTGGGCGATGGCCTGCGTCCGGGTTCGATTGCCGACGCCAACGATGCAGCGCAGTTCGGCGAGCTGGAAACGTTGGGCGAACTGACCAAGCTCGCCTGGAAGCACGACGTGCAGACCATGATCGAAGGCCCGGGTCACGTGCCGATGCAGTTGATCAAGGAAAACATGGACAAGCAGCTGGAGTGCTGTGACGAGGCGCCGTTCTACACGCTCGGCCCGTTGACCACTGATATCGCGCCGGGCTATGACCACATCACTTCTGGCATCGGCGCAGCGATGATCGGCTGGTTCGGTTGCGCAATGCTCTGCTACGTCACCCCCAAGGAGCATTTGGGGCTGCCGAACAAGGATGACGTGAAGACCGGGATCATCACCTACAAAATCGCCGCACACGCTGCGGACCTTGCCAAAGGCCACCCCGGCGCGCAGATCCGTGATAACGCACTGAGCAAGGCGCGGTTCGAGTTCCGCTGGGAAGACCAGTTCAACCTTGGCCTGGACCCGGATACCGCGCGTTCGTACCACGACGAAACCCTGCCGAAGGATTCAGCCAAGGTCGCGCATTTCTGCTCCATGTGCGGACCGAAATTCTGCTCGATGAAAATCACCCAGGAAGTCCGTGAGTACGCGGCCAACCAGAAGATCGAAGCGATAGATCTGGACGTCGCCCAGGGGCTGGCGGACCAGGCCGAGCGGTTCAAGCAGGAAGGTAGTCAGCTCTACAAAAAAGTTTGATTTCCTGACCCCACCCCGTTAGAGCGAGGCTTGCCCGCGAAGGCGTCCATTCAGTCGACATATTTATGGCTGACACGGCGCATTCGCGGGCAAGCCTCGCTCCAACGGGACCTTATTCCTCCTGGACCAAAATCATGACCACTCCCAGCACCTACTCCCCCGATATCCCCGTCCCCACAGACAAACGTGTCTTCGGCGGGCGGGATCTGTTTTCTTTGTGGTTCTCCCTCGGTATTGGCCTGATGGTCCTGCAAACCGGTGCCTTGCTGGCGCCGGGGTTAGGGATGTCGGGTTCGTTGCTGGCGATTTTTCTGGGCACGCTGGTTGGCGTCCTTCTACTGGCCGCTGTTGGCGTGATTGGCAGCGACACCGGCCTGTCATCCATGGCTGCGCTCAAGCTAAGCCTGGGTGCCAAAGGCGCGTCCTTGCCTGCTTTGCTCAACCTACTGCAACTGGTGGGTTGGGGCTCTTTCGAAATTATCGTCATGCGCGATGCCGCCAGCTTGCTGGGCACGCGGGCCTTTGGCGAAGGCAGCCTGTGGACCAGTCCGCTGCTCTGGACGCTGTTCTTCGGCGGTCTGGCGACATTGCTGGCGGTCAGCGGACCGTTGACGTTTGTCCGGCAGATTCTGCGCAAGTGGGGTATCTGGTTGCTATTGGCCGCATGCCTGTGGCTGACCTGGAATCTGTTCGCCAAGGCCGATCTGTCGGCGCTCTGGGCTCAAGCCGGTGATGGTTCTTTGCCGTTTGCCGTGGGGTTCGACATTGCTATCGCCATGCCGCTGTCGTGGCTGCCACTGATTGCCGATTACTCACGCTTTGGCAAACGCGCAAAGAATGTCTTTGGCGGCACGGCGCTAGGCTTTTTTATCGGTAACTTCTGGCTGATGAGCCTGGGTGTGGCGTATACCCTGGCGTTCGCGCCGAGCGGTGAAGTCAACGCGTTGCTGCTGGCATTGGCGGGTGCAGGGCTGGGGATTCCGCTGCTGTTGATCCTGCTCGACGAGTCGGAAAACGCATTTGCCGATATTCATTCGGCGGCAGTTTCCAGCGGGATGCTGTGGCGTTTGAAGGTCGAGCATCTGGCCTTGGCAATTGGTGTGCTCTGCACGCTCATCGCCTGCTTCGCACCCTTGGCGCAATACCAGAACTTCCTGTTGCTGATCGGCTCAGTGTTTGCACCACTGTTCGGCGTGGTGCTGGTGGATCATTTTGTCTTTCGAGGACGCAGCAGCCAGGCGTCAATGGTCGGGTTTCGCTGGATGACCTTGCTGGCCTGGCTGGGCGGGATCAGCACCTATCACTTGCTGGCCAATCTCTACCCGGATGTCGGCGCAACACTGCCAGCGCTGATTGTCGCTGGCGTGCTGCAATTGCTGCTGGGCAAAAAACTCAACCGCGACCGGGGAACAGTTCCGGTTTGAGGATGCCGTTGAGCTGCGGATAAGGAATCTTCAGCTCGATGTGGCCCATGGAGTACGGCGCAATCGTGTCTACCTGATATTTCAAGATGAACGCGCCGTAGGTCAGGGCGATGTGCGGAGTGCGCTTGAACGGCCAGGTTTTCTGGAAGTCGGCGTCTTCGTTGAGCTTGCTCGACACCAGCCAGCCCTGATGCGCCAGTTCAGCTTTCTGCCAGAACTCGGCCTCTTTGCCCGGGACAATCATGTCCGCCAGGGTCAGTACTTTCTGCTGCTGGCGTGAGTAGTTGATGAACGCGCGGCCCGGAGCACCATGAGCGCCCCCGGTGTCCAGATAGCTCGACAGCTCGACGACCACGATACCGTCATGCTGCTCGCGTACTTTGGCTTGCAAGTAGCTGGCATTGCGGCCTTGCGAGTCGCGCAGATACTGCTCTTGATAATCCTTCAGCGTAGCGGGCACTGGACCGCCTGCATCGCTGCGGGTCAATTGCAGCAGGGTTTTCTGCACGATGGCGTCGAGCTTGGGCTCGTCTGCAAAGTGCACCGTATCGATATTGACCAGCGGACAATCGGCGGTGGTGCAGCCCGGCTTGATCAGCTCGGATGCGTCGCGCTGCACTTGCAGCGGCGCCCGGAAGTTGGGTTGGAACAGGCTCTGACATGCGCCCAGCATGAGCGCCAGGCAAGCCAGTGAAGCGATCCTCAATAACGACATGTTGATCCTTTGCGGTGGCAATGAAGACGGTTACGTTGTTCGAGTGCAGGCTGCTTGGACTGCAAACAATGACATCGGTTCGCCGCTGGGCGGATTAGAGTTCGTTTCGCTATTGGCCGTCTACCCTGCATCTTCAAGGGGGCTGCATCTGATTGGCGATGCGCGTTAGGATGGCATCACGTTACGATTTGCCCGAAGCGAGAACTCCATGACTGAACCGACCCGATCGACCCCTACTGCTTTTGAAATAACCAGGCGCGAGAACTGCTTCCAGGGCTTCTACAAACTGGACAAATTGTATCTGCGTCACGAACAGTTCGCTGGCGGCATGGGTACTGAAATCAGTCGCGAGCTGTTTGTGCGCCACGACGCGGTTTGCGTGCTGCCGTATGACGCTAAACGTGACGAAGTGGTGTTGATTGAGCAGTTCCGGGTGGGCGCGCTGGAGAAAACCGCCAACCCATGGTTGATCGAACTGGTGGCCGGACTGATCGACAAGGCGGAAGAGCCAGAAGAAGTTGCTCACCGCGAAGCAGAAGAGGAAGCTGGGATTGTCTTCAGTGCGTTGTGGCCAATCACCAAATACTTCCCGTCTCCCGGTGGCAGTGACGAATTCGTTCACTTGTTCCTGGGGCACTGCGACAGTGAGGGGGCCGGGGGATTGCACGGGCTGGAGTCCGAAGGTGAAGATATCCGCGTCACGGTGTGGTCATTTGATGACGCACTGCAAGCCGTGCGCGATGGGCGAATTATGAATGCACCCTCAATCATTGCCCTGCAATGGCTGGCATTGAACCGCACCGAAGTCAGGGGGTTATGGTCGTGAATCTGATGCGCGAGCGCTACCGAGTTGATCTTGCCGGGCTGCAAGCTGCCTGCGAGGCCAACTATGCGCGCTTGATGCGTTTGCTGCCGGAGATGCGCAACGCCCAGCGCTCACGCCGCGTCGCCGTCACTCAAGGCGATCAAATGCTTGGCGTGCTGGCGGTTGAAGTACTGCTCGATTGCCCTTACACCACCACCTTGCAAGTGCGCCAGGAACACAGCCTGCCATGGCTGCCGATCCCGAGTCTGGAAGTGCAGGTCTACCACGACGCACGCATGGCCGAAGTCATCGGCGCCGAACACGCCCGACGCTTTCGCGGTATTTACCCGTATCCGAATGCGGAGATGCACCAGCCGGATGAAAAGGCTCAGTTGAACCTGTTTTTAGGGGAGTGGCTGAGTCATTGCCTGGCGTGTGGGCATGAGTTTGAGGCGGTGCGCTGAAGCCTGATTCTGGGTTAATCCCTGTGGGAGCGAGCTCGCTCGCGAAGAGGCCAGTACAACCGCAATATTTCAGTGGCTGATAAATCGTCTTCGCGAGCAAGCTCGCTCCCACAGGGTGCCGATTTGCGCAACTGCGACCCACCGCTCATTCCCGGATTTGCCCACCCGCCAGCTTCCCACCATAATCGCCAGACTCTGCCCAAGGAGATGGCTTTTGCCCAACGTCCCCGTTACCGACTCAGTCTTGCTTGTCCAGCTGTCCGACAGCCATTTGTTCGCCAAGGCGGACGGCACGCTGCTGGGAATGAAAACCCGTGAGAGTCTGGAAAAAGTCATCGAGCTGGTGCTGGCCGAGCAGCAGCGTGTGGATCTGGTGGTTGCCAGTGGCGATGTTTCGCAAGACGGCAGTGTCGAGTCTTACGAGGCGTTTCGGCAGTTGAGCGATCAGATTGACGCGCCCAAACGCTGGTTTCCGGGTAATCACGATGAATCCGTGGAAATGCTCCAGGCGGCGCAGCAGAGTGATTTGCTCGACCCGGTCATTGATATCGGTAACTGGCGCGTGACCTTGCTGGACTCTTCAGTGCCGGGTTCGGTGCCTGGTTATCTGCAGGATCAGCAGCTGCAGCTATTGGTGCAGGCCCTGAGTGAAGCGCCGGATCGCCATCATCTGGTCTGTCTGCATCACAATCCCGTGCCCATCGGTTGCGCGTGGATGAACCCTATCGGCTTGCGCAATCCCGACGCGCTGTTCGCAGTGCTGGAGCGTTTTCCACAGGTGCGGGCGGTGCTTTGGGGGCATGTGCATCAGGAATACGACCAGATGCGCGGTGACCTAAGGCTGCTGGCTTCTCCTTCGACCTGCATCCAGTTCGCGCCGGGCAGTGTTGATTTCAAGGTCGACACCACGGCGCCGGGCTACCGCTGGCTGCGACTGCACCACGACGGACAGCTTGAAACCGGTGTCTCGCGGGTAGTTGGCCTGGATTTCGAGGTGGACTATGGCGGCGAGGGGTATTGATCTTTTTCCCTGGAAACATTCCTGAGCGAGTCTTTAGCGCTTAGTCCCTGTAAACTGCGCGGCTTTGCACCACTCAGTGCACCAGGAGCGGACGGCGTGAACTCTGAGAAACCCACTCTGCTTTATATCCACGGCCTGAACAGCTCGGCGCTGTCGAAAAAAGCCACCCAGTTGATCGCTTTGATGCAGTCGCTGGGGTTGAGTGAGCAGCTGCGCGTGCCTGAACTGCACCATCATCCGCGTCAGGCCATGGTTCAGCTGGAATCGGCCATCGCGGAGCTCGGTCGCCCGCTGCTGGTCGGCAGCTCGCTCGGCGGCTACTATGCGACTCACTTGGCAGAGCGCCATGGCCTCAAGGCTGTGTTGATCAACCCGGCCGTCAATCCGCATCAGCTGTTTGACGGTTTTGTCGGTACCCAGCAGAACTTCTACACCGGCGAAACCTGGGAGCTGACCCGCGACCATGTTCACGCGCTGGCAGAGCTGGAAGTGCCTGCTCCGCAAGATCCACAGCGTTACCAGGTCTGGCTGCAGACCGGCGATGAGACCCTTGATTATCGGCGCGCCGAAACGTTTTACCGGGCCTGCGCATTGCGTATCCAGGCAGGTGGCGACCACAGTTATCAGGGTTTTGCCGAGCAGTTGCCGGCCCTGTTGAGTTTTGCAGGATTTGCACCCGAGTTGATGCAGGACCCAGATCAAGTGTAGGAGCTGCCGGAGGCTGCGAATGGATCGAATCTCACCGTTTGGTTCAAATTGTTCGCAGCCTTCGGCAGCTCCTACAGGTTTTTCCACGAATTTCTGATGATGAGACCCCATGGCCACTCCCAGCGCTAGCTCTTATAACGCAGACGCCATCGAAGTCCTCTCGGGCCTCGACCCGGTTCGCAAGCGTCCGGGCATGTATACCGATACCTCGCGGCCGAACCACTTGGCTCAGGAAGTCATCGACAACAGCGTCGACGAAGCCCTGGCCGGTCATGCCAAGTCGGTGCAGGTCATTCTGCATGCCGATAACTCCCTGGAAGTTTCCGACGATGGTCGCGGGATGCCGGTGGACATTCACCCGGAAGAAGGTGTTTCGGGTGTCGAGCTGATCCTTACCAAGCTGCATGCTGGCGGCAAGTTTTCCAACAAGAACTACCAGTTCTCCGGCGGCCTGCATGGTGTGGGTATTTCGGTGGTCAACGCGCTGTCGACCCTGGTCAAGGTTCGGGTCAAACGCGATGGCAACGAATACGAAATGACCTTCGCCGACGGTTACAAAGCCTCGGAGTTGTCCGTGGTGGGCACCGTCGGCAAGCGCAATACAGGTACCAGCGTGTACTTCGCGCCGGACCCTAAATACTTCGATACCCCGAAGTTTTCCGTCAGCCGCCTCAAACACGTGCTCAAGGCCAAAGCCGTGCTGTGTCCGGGGCTGCTGGTCAGCTTCGAAGACAAGGCCAGCGGCGAGAAAGTCGAATGGCATTACGAAGACGGCCTGCGTTCTTACCTGCAGGATTCGGTCAGCGATTTCCTGCGCCTGCCGGATGAGCCGTTCTGCGGCAGTTTTGCCGGTAATAAAGAAGCGGTGGATTGGGCGCTGCTGTGGCTGCCGGAAGGTGGCGACAGCGTTCAGGAAAGCTACGTCAACCTGATCCCCACGGCGCAGGGTGGCACTCACGTCAACGGTTTGCGCCAGGGTTTGCTGGATGCGATGCGTGAGTTCTGCGAATACCGCAACCTGCTGCCCCGTGGGGTGAAGCTGGCTCCTGAGGATGTCTGGGAGCGAATTGCGTTCGTCCTGTCGATGAAAATGCAGGAGCCGCAATTCTCGGGGCAGACCAAAGAGCGGCTGTCGTCCCGCGAAGCAGCAGCGTTTGTCTCTGGCGTGGTCAAGGATGCGTTCAGTCTGTGGCTCAATGCCAACTCCGACTTGGGTATGCAGTTGGCAGAACTGGCGATCAACAACGCCGGGCGTCGTCTCAAGGCGAGCAAGAAAGTCGAGCGCAAGCGCATCACTCAGGGGCCGGCGTTGCCCGGCAAACTCGCGGATTGCGCCGGGCAGGACCCGATGCGGTCCGAGCTGTTCCTGGTGGAGGGTGACTCTGCGGGTGGCTCGGCCAAGCAGGCGCGAGATAAAGAATTTCAGGCGATCCTGCCGTTGCGCGGCAAGATCCTCAACACGTGGGAAGTCGATGGTGGCGAAGTCCTCGCCAGCCAGGAAGTGCACAACATTGCCGTGGCGATCGGCGTTGATCCCGGCGCGGCAGACATGAGTCAGTTGCGTTACGGCAAGATCTGCATCCTGGCCGACGCCGACTCCGACGGTCTGCACATCGCCACGCTGCTGTGCGCCTTGTTCGTCCAGCATTTCCGGCCGCTGGTAGATGCTGGGCACGTATATGTCGCCATGCCGCCGCTGTATCGCATCGATCTGGGCAAAGACATTTATTACGCCTTGGATGAAGCCGAGCGGGACGGGATTCTTGATCGTCTGGTGGCCGAGAAGAAACGCGGCAAGCCGCAGGTCACGCGATTCAAAGGCCTGGGCGAAATGAACCCGCCGCAGTTGCGCGAAACCACCATGGACCCCAACACCCGCCGCCTGGTGCAGTTGACCCTGGACGATTTCGCCGCGACCTCGGAAATGATGGACATGTTGCTGGCGAAAAAACGCGCTGGTGACCGCAAAAGCTGGCTGGAGTCCAAAGGCAACCTCGCCGAGGTCCTGACTTGATGCCAGGCGGGATTCGCCAGTTTGTAGGAGCGCGCTTGCCCGCGATGGTGTTGTGTCAGTCAATGAATGTTGCGACTGATCAACCGAATCGCGGGCAAGCGCGCTCCTACGGGATTGGCGGACTACGCCTGACCTCTGTAGGAGCTCACGAGCAACGCGAGGCAGCGATGGCGGTTTGCCTGACACACCGCATCGCGGGCGTCGTAACCTCCGTGCGCTCCTACAGGGTCTTGCAATCAATACGTGAAAGGGTGGCAAACCTTGGCCCTGTAGGAGCGAGCTTGCTCGCGTTGGCGTCAGGTCAGTCGATGAATGCTGTGTCTGATCAACCGAATCGCGAGCAAGGTGGAACGCCACCCCGGTCCTCCTACAGGGTTTTGCAACCTGTAGGCGTTCACGAGCAACGCGAGGCAGCGATGGCGGTTTGCCTGACATACCGCATCGCGGGCTTCGTAACCTCCGTGCGCTCCTACAGGGTTTTGCGTTCAATACGCGAAAGTGCGGCTAACCTCGCCTCTGTAGGAGCGCGCTTGCCCGCGATGGCGTCAGGTCAGTCGATGAATGTCGCGCCTGATCGACCGAATCGCGAGCAAGGTGGAACGCCACCCCGGACCTCCTACAGGGTTTTGCAACCTGTAGGAGCTCACGAGCAACGCGAGGCAGCGATGGCGGTTTGCCTGACATACCGCATCGCGGGCGTCGTAACCTCCGTGCGCTCCTACAGGGGATCTGTGTGGGCCGGCCTGCTTGCAGTTTTTCTAGTCGGTCCAGCATTTGCAGCCCCTCTGGAGCAGTTAAAGCTGGTGTCCGAGCATCCTGTGGATGCCATGGTTGGCGGCAATCTGTCGGGGTTGGCGGTCTGCAACGGTCAGTTGTGGGCGATTTCTGATCGTGACGACAACGTGCTTTACCGGATGGATAGAACGCAATCCGTGTGGCAGGCACAACCGGTGGCCATTGAAGTGCCGGATGTGCCTGAAAGTAATTTGCCGGTCAATTTGCGCTCGCTGGCCAAGCTTTCGTCTTACATACGCGGCGGTAGTCTGGACTTCGAAGGCATCAGCTGCGACGCGCAAGGCAACAAGTACGTAGTCAGTGAAGCCCACGCCGAGGTGCTCAAAGTACCTGTCGAGGGCAGCCCCGTCTGGTTGACGTTGCCCGCAGAACTGGTGGCTCAGGCCCGTGCCAAGGGCATGCTGCAACATTTCAACGCTATTTTTGAAGGGCTGGCGATCAGCCCCGAAGGCGATCGCTTGTGGCTGGCGGCTGAGCGGGATCAGCGCGGTTTGCTGGTAGTGCACCAGGACGGTGACGGCTGGCGTTGCAAGGGCAGCTGTGTCCTGCGCACTGAGCCGGGCAAGGAAGTCCTGCCGCCCCAGGTGGGCGGCAAGTCCGTATCGCGAGATTTCGCTGACCTGTCGCTGTTCAACGGCAAGCTTTACGCCCTTGAGCGCTCCGCCTACCGCATCTGTCGTCGTACCTTGCTTACGGGCGCTACCGAACGCTGCTGGTCGTTTTCCGCTGAGGCGCTCAAGCCCGATCGGCTTTACGAGCAGCGCTTTGGCCTGACCGAGGCGCTGGTCGTCGATGAAACGGGCGCGTGGGTCGGCGTCGATAACAACTTTGGTGAACGCGCCGATGGCGAAAAACGCCCGATTGTCTGGCGTTTCGCCGCACCAGCCGGCGGCTGGTGCGAAAGACGATGAGCCAGCAGCCTCCCGGTAGGCGTGCGGGAAAGGTGTTGATGATTCTGGCCTGGGCCGCGGCGCTGTTTCTGGCGACGCGGTTTTTTGGTGAGTGGGAACAGCGTCAGGAGAATCCCAACGCGGTCGTCACCTCACAACACGGTGATGGTTACATCGAAGTGCAATTGGTGGGCAACCGCCAGGGCCATTTCGTCAGCACGGGCAAGATCAACGATCACGTCGTGCAGTTTTTGCTGGATACCGGAGCTACCGATGTGGCGATTCCGGGCGAGGTGGCTAAAACCTTGCAAATGCAACGGGGTGCGCCAGTCTGGGTCAGCACCGCCAACGGCCGCAGCGAAGGCTTTCGAACTTCCATCGAGCGCCTGCAGCTGGGCGATATCGTCCTGAACAACGTGCGCGCCCTGGTGGTGCCCGGTCTGGACGGAGAACAAGTGCTGCTGGGCATGAGCGCAATGAAACAACTCGAATTCACCCAGCGCGGCGGCACCATGCTGCTGCGCCAGACCACGAAATAATGAGGCACGCATGAGCGACTCCCTTGACCTCAGCCTGGATGGTGTAGAACGCCGATCACTGGCTGACTTCACCGAACAGGCCTACCTCAACTATTCCATGTACGTGATCATGGACCGCGCCTTGCCGCATATCGGCGACGGCCTGAAGCCGGTACAGCGGCGCATCATCTACGCCATGAGCGAACTGGGCCTGGACGCAGACTCCAAGCACAAGAAGTCGGCACGTACCGTCGGCGACGTGCTCGGCAAGTTTCATCCCCACGGCGACTCGGCCTGCTATGAAGCCATGGTGCTCATGGCCCAGCCCTTCAGCTACCGCTATACGCTGGTAGACGGCCAGGGCAACTGGGGTGCGCCGGATGATCCGAAATCCTTCGCCGCCATGCGTTACACCGAGGCGCGGCTGTCGCGTTATTCCGAAGTGCTGCTCAGCGAGCTGGGTCAGGGCACGGCGGACTGGGTGCCGAACTTCGACGGCACCCTGGACGAACCAGCTGTTCTGCCTGCACGTTTGCCGAACATCCTGCTCAATGGCACCACCGGTATCGCGGTGGGCATGGCCACTGACGTACCTCCGCACAACTTGCGGGAAGTCGCTACAGCCTGTGTGCGTCTGCTCGATGAGCCGAAGGCCACCGTTGAGCAACTCTGCGAGCACATTCAAGGGCCGGATTACCCGACTGAAGCGGAAATCATCACGCCCCGCGCCGACCTGCTGAAAATGTATGAAACCGGCAAGGGCTCGGTGCGCATGCGCGCCGTTTACCACGTCGAGGACGGCGACATCATCGTCACCTCGCTGCCCCATCAAGTTTCCGGCGCCAAGGTGCTGGAGCAAATCGCAGCGCTGATGCAGGCCAAGCCTTCCAAGGCGCCGCAGGTTGCCGATCTGCGGGATGAGTCTGACCACGAGAACCCTTGCCGCATCGTGATCATTCCGGTCAACAGCCGAGTCGACCACGAAGCGCTCATGCAGCACCTGTTTGCAACAACTGATCTGGAGTCCAGCTACCGGGTCAACATCAACATCATCGGTCTGGATGGCAAGCCGCAGCTGAAAAACCTGCGCGCGCTGCTGGTGGAATGGCTCGAATTCCGCGTGCGCACGGTGCGCCGCCGTCTGCAATTCCGTCTCGACAAGGTCGAGCGTCGTCTGCACCTGTTGGACGGCTTGCTGGTTGCCTATCTCAACCTGGATGAAGTGATCCACATCATCCGCACCGAGGAGCATCCCAAGGCCAAGCTGATCGAGCGCTTCGAGCTGAGCGAGATCCAGGCTGATTACATTCTGGATACGCGCTTGCGCCAATTGGCGCGTCTGGAAGAGATGAAGTTGCGCAACGAGCAGGACGAGCTGAACAAAGAGCGGACCAAGCTGATGGCTCTGCTCGGCAGCGAAGCCAAGCTCAAGAAATTGGTACGCACCGAGCTGATCAAGGATGCCGAAACCTATGGCGATGATCGCCGCTCGCCCATCGTGGAGCGCGCCGAAGCCAAGGCAATGACCGAACACGACCTGCTGCCTAATGAAAAAGTGACGGTCGTGCTTTCGGAAAAAGGCTGGGTTCGCTCGGCCAAAGGTCATGACATCGACGCCACCGGGCTTTCCTATAAGGCAGGGGATGGTTTCCAGACCGCTGCGATGGGCCGTTCCAACCAATATGCCGTGTTCATTGACTCCACAGGTCGCAGTTATTCGCTGGCGGCGCATACCCTGCCGTCCGCGCGAGGCCAGGGCGAGCCGTTGACCGGCAAGCTCCAGCCTCCTCCAGGTGCAACCTTCGAATGCGTGTTGCTACCTGAAGACGACGCCCTGTATGTGGTTGCCTCGGACGCCGGTTACGGCTTCGTGGTCAAGGGCGAGGATCTGCAGGCCAAGAACAAAGCCGGCAAGGCGCTGCTGAGCCTGCCTAAAGGCGCGAAAGTCATGCTGCCGCGTACCGTGGCGGATCGTGAGCAGAACTGGCTGGCGGCGGTGACTACTGAAGGTCGTCTGCTGATCTTCAAGATCAGCGATCTGCCGCAGTTGAGCAAAGGCAAGGGCAACAAGATCATTGGTGTGCCGGGCGATCGGGTAGCGAGTCGCGAGGAATATGTGACAGATATCGCCGTGATCCCGCAAGGCGCAACCCTGGTGTTGCAGGCGGGTAAACGTAACCTTTCGCTCAAGCCTGATGATCTTGAACATTACAAGGGCGAGCGGGGTCGGCGGGGTAATAAGTTGCCGCGAGGCTTCCAGCGCGTAGACGCCCTGTTGGTGGAAAACGCTTCTTAATGGTGATTTAGAGCTATCGGTCTTCGTTTTGCCACGAAGATCGACGCATAATCGCTGGAGTCATAGCGCATATTCACGGATGATATGACGTCCTGAGGTGCCAGCGTGGCTGAGTGCCTGCATGAATTTTGTGAGTATTTACACTGTGGATCGCCTGATGGCTGCCACCTGGATGGGATGATGAATCTTCTACGCCTTCCCGTTGTTTTGTTGATGACCGGTGTTTTGGGTCTGGCTGGTTGCAGTACGCAACAGCCGACTGCGCTTTATCAGCTCGACAGTGGAACGCCCGGCCAACCAACGCGCAATACTGGGTTGGCTGTTCTGCTCGGCCCGGTTTCGGTAGCCGATTACCTGCAACGCGAAACCCTGTTGCAGCGCCAGCCTGATGGGAGCCTGACTGCTTCGACCGATGGTCGTTGGGCGGGGAGTCTCTCTTCGGACATTGATCAATTGCTGTTGCGCCAATTGGCCTGGAAACTGGATAGCCAGCGTGTAGTGCTGGCTCCGGCAGTTGCCAACTTCACCCCTGATGTTCAGGTGGTGTTGTCCATTACCCGCCTGGACTCCGGTACCAAGCAGCCGGCGATTCTGGATGCGCAATGGCGTTTGCTCGATCGCAAGGGGCAGGTGCGGGATAGCCGGATCATTCACCTGGAGGAGCTGCATGCCGGAACCTCTGCCGATCAGGTGCGGGCGCAAGGTGTGTTGTTGCAGCGCCTGGCTGATCAGCTCAGTTCTGCGGTGAAGCCAATCTCCTGGCAGCCTGTGGAAGAGCCGAAAAAGGCTCCGGTGGCCAAGGCCAAAGAGCCTGAAAAACCCAAGATCCCCATGGCTTCACCGATCCGTACCGACCTGGAAGTGTTTCGCTTCTAGGTTCGACACAAAAAAGCCCGCAGCGATGCGGGCTTTTTTGTGGGTGGTTATCTGGCAGGGCGTCAGGCTTGAGAGCGACTGAATGACACCGTTTACCTGTAGGAGCGCACAGAGGTTACAACGCCCGCGATGGCGGTGTGTCAGGCTGATCGCCATCGCTGCCTCGCGGCGCTCGTGAGCTCCTACAGTGGTTAAGCCTTGCGCGTCTCGTGCATGCGCGCCAGCTGGCGCTCGAGCATCGACGGGTATGGCTCCATCAGGCGCTCAACACAGCACGCGCCTTCCGGGCTGGCGATGGGGCGAATACGGGCGCGCTGGCGAACCAGTGGGTCGTCGTTGATCTTGCGCTCTACCAGCAGCAGATTTCGGCTGTGCTGAGACAAGGCCAGGGCATCCTGGGCGGTTTCTGTCAGCAGCAGGTCGATCTGGTTCAAGCCGGTCAAGCCTTCGCCCAATGTAAGGCCCAATTGCAGTTGCAGAGTGATGCCGCTATCGGCGACTTCAATCTGCAACGCATGGCTCAGGGCGCGCAACAGCTCACCGCAGCAAATCGCGTTGGTCAGGTAATCGTCACCGCTTTCCTGGCTATGGAACAGCATCAAGGTGCTGCCGTCGTTCAGCGTGTGCAGCTCGCCCTCGTATAGCGAAGAGGCCTGATCAAGGCAGTCGCGATAACGCTGCAGCAGGTCTGTCAGGCGCGCACGAGGCAGGCGACGCAGTTGATCCTGGGAGCCCAGTTGCACCGCGAGCACCGCACTCGGTTGCGGAGTGCTTGGGACCGCAGCCTTGCTGACGACCGGCGCCGGGCTGGCGTTGTCGCGCAGATCGGCAAATGGATCATCGCCGTCATCGTCTTCTTCATCTTCTTCGGCAACCAGACGACGCTGTATTGGCGGCGCTGGCAGGCGCGGAGTCTTGGGCGATTCGTCAAAACCTGGCTCGCGCTGACTGCGACCCTTGGTCACCGGTGCAGGCTCGTCGTCGACATCCAGATACGGATCGTCGGACTCCTCTTCGGCGTAATCGGGCTCAGGCTCAGGCTCGGGTTCCGGAATTGGGGGTGCGAAAGACGTGCGCAGTTGACGCGCCAGATCACCGATTTCATCCTGTCGTTCGACCGCCGGGGTGTACGGGTCGATATCACGCAGCCAGACTCGCAGCTGCAGCAATGGCGTGGAAATGTGACGGCCCAGACGAAGGCTCAATGCCAGAGCCAGCGCCAGCAGAATCCCGGCAAGAATGCCCATGCTCTGCAGGCTGATGGTCATCGGCTGCTGGAACTGCGACATGTCCAGGCTGATGCGCAAATGCCCGGCCATGACATCCTGGAAAGTAATCTTGATCTCATACAGGCCTTCGGCTTCGCCCAACAATCCGTTCTTCGGACGCTGGCCGGCTTCGGCGAGGATGCGGTTATCCACGCTGTAAATCGCGGCATGTGCCACCAGCGGGTTCTTGACCAGATTGCCCAGCAGCACGTTGAGGCTGAGGATGTCGTTGGACACCAGCAGCTCCGTGGCGGAGGTCGCAGTCTGCGTGGTTAATGCCTGACCCAGCGCATCGGCTTGCTCATGCATGGCCTGCTTGAACTGCAAACCCATGACGCCGGCGTAGATCACCAGCGCCAAGGCGACGAGGATCACGTTATGGCTGGCAATGCGCAAAGCAATCGGCACACGGCGATGACGCAGTGCACGGAAGATGAGCAGGAAGAAATTATCGGTTTTAACTGGCGTGGGCCGGTTCACAGAGCACGGCTCTTTCGGTGAAGTTCGCGCGCAGTATAACGACCGACCCAGTGGCGGCAAAGCGCTGCCTGTGCCCGATGGTCACTGAAAGTGGTTAGAATGCGGTTTTTTTCCACTGCTGGGGTGTCCCTTGCGCGAAATCGTCCTGATAAACATCACTGGTGAAGACCGTCCCGGTCTCACTTCGGCCATCACTGGCGTGCTTGCCCAAGGCGAGGTGAACATCCTCGACATCGGTCAGGCGGTGATCCACGACACCTTGTCGTTCGGCATCCTGGTGGAAATTCCGGGAACCGAGCAGGGCGCTTCGGTCCTCAAGAAACTCCTTTCTACAGCGGCGAGCCTGGATCAGCAGGTGCGCGTCACGCCGATATCGGAAGACGACTACCAGCACTGGGTCGACAGTCAGGGCCACTCACGGCATATCGTGACGCTGCTCAGCCGCAAGGTGACCGCCGAACAACTTCAGCGCGTCACCGCGATCACCGCGCAATTTGGACTCAATATCGACAAGATCGATCGCCTGTCTGCGCGTACACCGCTGGATGCCCCCACTGATAGAAGCAAGGCATGCATTGAGTTTTCAGTGCGTGGCGAGCCTTCCGATGCCCAGGCTTTGCAGGCCGAGTTCCTCAGCGTTGCTCATGAGCTGAACATTGATATCGCGTTCCAGCAGGACTCACTGTACCGCCGCAACCGTCGTCTGGCAGTGTTCGACATGGACTCGACGCTGATCGAAGCGGAAGTGATTGATGAGCTGGCCAAGGCATACGGTGTGGGAGATCGGGTTTCAGAAATCACCGAGCGCGCCATGCGTGGGGAGCTGGATTTCCGTGCCAGCTTCAAAGAGCGCATGGCCTTGCTCAAAGGTCTGGACGTCAGCGTGCTGGATGCAATCGGCGCGTCGCTACGCCTGACCGAGGGCGCTGAAAACCTGTTCGCCGAACTCAAGCGCCTGGGCTACAAGACGGCGATTCTGTCGGGTGGTTTTACTTACTTTGCCAGGCAGGTTCAGGCGAAGCTGGGCATCGACTACGTATTCGCCAACGAGCTGGAAGTGGTAGATGGCAAATGCACCGGTGTGGCGGTGGAACCCATTGTCGATGCTCAGCGAAAGGCTGACTTGCTGCGCGAACTGGCGGCGAAGGAAGGCTTGAGCCTTGAGCAGACCATTGCTGTGGGTGACGGCGCCAACGACCTGCCGATGCTGGCGATTGCCGGTCTGGGCGTTGCGTTCCGGGCCAAGCCATTGGTTAAGCAGTCAGCTAAACAGGCAATCTCGACCTTGGGCCTGGATGGCGTTCTGTACCTGTTGGGCGTCCGGGATCGGGAAGGGCGGGGCTGATCCACCCTGTTGGAGCGAGGCTTGCCCGCGAATGCATCATTTCAGGCGCTATTGATGCATCGGATGTAATGGCCTCTTCGCGAGCAAGCTCGCTCCCACAGGTGTTGAGACCAGCCATTTTTCGCTACAACGACGACCACAACGAATCAAACTCCTGATCCGCTTTCGGTGTACTGCCTCCGGAGCCGACGGGAGCTTCAAAGGTCTGGTATTCGAACTGGTTGTAGCTGCCACTGCTGGCCCGTTGAGTGCCCAGCAGGCCGCGCAGTTGTTCGCCGGCGATATTGATGATCACGCTGTGGCCTTCCTTGAACGGCAGGCGCGGGGCCAATATCGTGGCGGGCTGTTCCATGGCGCGGACTTCCGGCAGCATCAGCGCACGCATGAACGGGCTGTTCTGGCCGTCACGCACGATCTGCAAGCCACAAGGCTGAGCGAGCGGTGCGATCAGCTCGATGCCCATCTGTGTCCCGCCACTGCGGACCTGCCGCACCCAGCGTATGACCGCGATGCTCCAGCCTTGCCCCGCGTAATCCTGAATCCCTACCAGCTCACCCGCTTGCAACTGCGGCGGCACTTCCTTGGGCCATGCCAGGCAATAGCCACCGGGGCTGTGGTTGACGATATGCAGCTCGAAGGTCGGGAAACCTTGCTGTGCATTGGAGGCCGACTCGCCGCCGTCAGCCTCGGCCTGCTGATACTCGATTTCCTCGTACGGCAGCATATGTTCCGAGGTGTTGCCACGCTGGGAATCGAAAGCGTTGCCCCAGGGATCATCGGTTTTATCGCTGACCAGTTCGAGTTTGAACTCGGCCGCTTTTGGCGCGGGCATTTGCAGCATTTCGCTGAATGATCGCTCGCCGGCCAGGAAGTAGTGCAAGGCGCTCATGCCGATACACAGGGAAAGCTGGCCTTGCCCTGGGGTGCGCTGGAAGGTTCTCTCGGCGACGTCGCCCCAGACCACCGCCAGATGTTGCAGAAACTCGGTGGTGAAACCCGGCGGGACGAGCAACGGTAGCTGTGAACGCTGTTCGGCGGGCGTCTCCAGGTAGCGATTGATCATCGCCGAAAGCGCCTGAGTGTTTATCCCCAGCAGATTGGCGTGCTGCTCTTCAGGGAAGAGTGACTTGTAGAGCGGCGGCTTGTCTTGTTTGGCCGACAGGGCGAACAGACTGCTTTCATCGACAGGTGACTGCAACCGCACCAACGGGCTCCAGGCGTCGAGCACCTCGGCCAGGCGTCCGATATTGAGCTGGCGCATCTGGTTGCAGCGCGAACAGCCCATCATCAGGCCGATGATGTAGGTTTGCTCGACGGTCAGTGCACGGGTATGGCTGGCTTGCTCGTCATTGACCGGCAGATTCTGCAGTTGATGCCGGCAAGCGATCAGGTAGAGCTGATGCAGTTCGACCCATAAACCATCCTGCACAGGACAATACAGCTGGGTGGCGCGAATCAAAGGGCCATTGAGGCAGTGCAGTGCACGTTGCAGCGCAGTGGTCAGCAGCGGCATCCGGTCTTTGGTCAGACGTGAGCTGATTCGCTCAACGATCAGTTTGTAGCCGACGGCCAGATGATTTTGCAGCGCCTGACACAGGTTGGCGACCTTGCGTGGACGCTCATCGAGTACCACAGCCTGATTGAGAAAGTGCCGCTCCAGATGCTTGCACACGAAATAGACTTCTGGGCGAAGCAGCTCAAGCAATTGCAGGCGATTGTCGCTGGGCGTGAGCAGCTGATTGAGCTCAGTGAGGCCCTGATAGAGTTGGCGGGCGGTTTCGCCAAGGTTTGCTTTGGGCAGCGTGGATATCCAACGCTTGAGATCTTTGGGAGTGGCTTCACAGAATGTCAGGCTCGACTGCGTTGGCGTAGGTACACGCAACAACACAGGAAGGCTCAAATTACTCATGTGACAGGCTGACTCCAACTACCTACTTTGGCCCGAACGGCTGCTTTGAACGACGCATTGATCGATTCCCGTGAAAGGAAGCGTATCTGCGTCAATACAATGCGAACTTTCCTACAGCGCCGACGCTGGACTTTAACAGCATCAGCACTTCGCCGCAGCCCTGTGGGGCGGTCCAGAGCTGTCAAAGCTGACAGGTGGACGCCTTTTGGGCTGCTCAAGACCTGCAATAGTGGCACGCACTGCCACTATTGCAACCCTGTCAGACCTCGACAGGCATTGCCAGGGCCTGGCCCATGCGCACCGGCGACGTCGCCGCGAGTTGCTCGGCCCACTTCACCTGATTCGGACCAAATAGGACAATCGCCGTGGAGCCCAGCTTGAAGCGGCCCATTTCTGCACCTTTCTCCAGATGAATAGGTGCGCGTGCGGCTTCGTCGTAGCGGAAGGTTTTCAGTTGGCGTTTAGGCGGTGTCACCAGCCCGGCCCACACCGTCTCGATGGACGCAACGATCATGGCGCCCACCAGCACAACGGCCATCGGCCCGCGCTCGGTGTCGAACACGCAGACGGCGCGTTCGTTTTGAGCGAACAACTCAGGTACGTTTTCGGCTGTGGTCTGATTGACCGAGAAAATCCGGCCCGGAACGTAAACCATCTCCCGCAGGGTGCCGGCCAATGGCATGTGGACCCTGTGATAATCCTTCGGCGAGAGATAAACCGTGGCAAATTCGCCCCCCATGAACGGCGCCGCCAGTGCGGCATCGCCACCGAGCAGCTCTAGGACGCTGAAACTGTGGCCCTTGGCCTGGAAAATGCGCCCTTGTTCGATCGGGCCCAATTGGCTGATTGCACCATCTGCCGGGGACAGAATCGCGCCGGGGGTTTCATCCAGCGGACGAGCACCGGGTTTGAGTGCGCGGGTGAAGAAGGCGTTGAAGTGTTCGTAGGCGGCGAGGTCTTCAACGAGCGCCTGCGACATGTCCACTTGATAGCGGCGAGCGAACCAGGCGGTGAAGGCATTCTTGAACCAGCGCACGCGACATTCGGCCACGCAGCCCGCCAATCGCGACAGGAGGTGGTGAGGTAGCAAATACTGGCTGAGGATAAACAGACGCTCTTTCATCAAAATTCCTAACGTATTCGTAATAAGTGTGCAGGTCGATCAACGCTCTACAGGTGTGTCCGGATGATTGCCCCATTCGCCCCATGAACCTGCGTAGCCTTTGACTCTTGGGTAGCCCAGCGCTTTGGCGACCAGATAAGTGAAGCCGGAGCGGTGGTGGGTCTGGCAGTGAGTAATGATTTCTTTGTCGGCGGTGATGCCCAGGCTATCCAGGATTTCTGCGATGTCTTCACGAATGCGCAAATTGCGCGCCGGATCCATGCCAGCAGTCCATTCGAAATTGACAGCTCCCGGGATGTGACCGCTCTTGGCGGCGAGGACTTTCTCGCCTGAGTATTCGGTGGGTCCACGGGCGTCCCAGATTGCCAGATCGGCAGCGCCAAGGCGACTTTGCAGGTACTCGCGGGTAGCGGTCGGTTCCGAGTGCAGAACCAGCGGAACTGATTCGCCCAGGGCCGCCGGAACCTCTGTCGACACCGGCAGATCAGCTGCCTGCCACGCGAGCAATCCACCGTCGACGTAGTGGTAACGGCTGTGGCCAATTACATCCAGTAACCAAATAAACCGCCCGGCCCAACCGCCGCCTTCGTCGTCATACACCACATATACGGCATCGGGGTTGTGGCCCAGTTCGCCGAACAACGCTTCGAGATCCGCTTTGGCCGGCAGCAGGCCGGGCGCGGGTGGCAAACCCAGCTGTGTGCGTTTGGGGTCAACGAATCGCGCGCCGGGCATGTGTCCGGCTTCATAGCGAGCGCGGCTGGTGAGATCCACAAGGATCAACTGCGGCGATTCAAGGCGTTCGTTGAGGTCGCCTGGCTCGATAACCAGTGGCAGGCCGGAGAAGACGGACATGTGCAGCCTCCAATAAAAAAGTGCCGAATTGTAGCCCAGCTGTCAGGCTTTGCGACCACTAAAGCTGGTCAGCGCACGTTCGATGCATTGACAGGTTTTCCCGAAAGCCTGCACGGAAGTTTCCGCAAGTGGTCCGCCGCCCTGGTCCGCAACCACCAGCATCACCACTTTGCTGTTGCTGCTCAGGGACCTGATCAGCCAGTGTTTGCCGGGGAACAATGCCTTGAGGTTGCCCGGTAGCAGCGCCGAAAACTGCTCGATATTGGTGGGCGTCATGCGCAACTGCGTCGGCTGGGCCAGCAGGCGTTGCAACACGGTGCTTTCTTTTATAGAGAGCGTCAGGGTCGCGGTTTCACTTCGCAGGCCAGCGATCTGATGCACGCGAAGCAGCGTCGCGGTTTTGTCCAGCATCAGCAGCATGACTCGCTCCATACCGCAAGACACAAGGGCGTCACGTGCCGAGGTGGTCAAGTGCATGGCGTTGCTGAACGGCGAAGGATCCATCAATAGCTGGGCGCAGTTTTTGCGCCAGTCTTGCAGCAGCTCGGGCGAAGGCGGTGGCGCAGCCTGCAACTTGCTGTGGATGCGGCGAGTGCTCCAAGGCCAGAGCAAGGCTTCGGCGGGATGCCACAAGCCGTGGTCTATATGCTGTCGGGCGCTGGCCACGGCGTTCTGGTGCGCCTGTTGCTGAACGTCGCCCATGCTCTGTTGCAGATAAAGGCTGGTCAGCAATTCCCAGCGCAGACAATGCGGGCTGTCCCATGCCTGCTGTGCCGAAAGCGCAATCCCATTGCCCAGCAGCACGGTATTGGCGGGCTGGTTGAACCAGCGACGCAGGTTGGGATCGGCGTCCATCAGTTGCTGCTGTTGCAGTGGATCGTCGTTGGCCCGGGCGATATGCAGCGCCTTGACCAATTGACGGCGTTCACTGATCAGCAGTTTATAACCTTGGGTGACCCACACCGGCAGACGCCACAATGTCGCGAGCTCGGCGCAGAGTTCGAGAAGGCTGACGCCGAACAGTTGCTTTTCGACTGTACGGGCTGATTCACCCTTATGGATGACCCGCAATTCCCACTCATCGAGCAGCTTTGGATGTGCCAGCGCCATGGGCCAGAGCGGCGACAAAAACAGCAGGCTGCCCAGATGAATGTCTTGCCACAGACGTGCAAGGCGGCTGGCGAACAAACCATTAGCCTGCTGGCTTGCATGTTGGCTGATCAGCATCAGTTGGCGGAAGGTCGCGGGAATTTTCGCTGTCTCAACGGCTGGCAATCTATTGAGCAACACCTCGGTACGCGCCAGTCCCAGCCGTGTGATCGCCACTTCCAGGCTTTCGGCGGGTTCAGTCAGGGCGGTGCTTTTATGGTTCGCCTCACGCATGACGCTCAGGACCAGCGCCGGGCTGTCTTGCATCAAGTCTGCGATATCCCGCAACGAACGGCGGCTGTCATTCAGCGCGCTCCGAACCTTGCTGTGGCTGATCGAAGGCACGGGCAGCGCAATGCTGTCCAATTGCTTGAGCCAGGCATCAAGGGTCTTCGGAACGGGAAGCGGTGTCGAGGTATCTGGAAGCATGCATCAGGCCCGTGCGACTGAATATTTTAGGCAGTAGACACTGCGAAACTAGCTGCAAAACTGACGGCGGAGCCAAGTGCTCAAGCAAGCGGCTTTGACACCGATTGTGGGTACCCGTTCAAGGGGGTAACTGGCTTTTAAGATTTTCTGCCTATAGTCTGGCCCACATATGCCGATAAGTAGAAGAAGAGTTTCAAGAACTTCCGCACACGTCCCTGAACCTGACTCAGTAAGTACTTTCTACCTATGGCTAAAATTATCGGCATCATCGTCGTTTTCGCGAGCGTGCTTGGCGGTTACGTCCTTTCCCACGGCAAGATTGCCGCGTTGATTCAGCCTTTTGAGGTCTTGATCATCGGTGGTGCGGCACTGGGCGCGTTCTTGCAGGCCAACCCTGGCTACATGACCATGCACGTGATGAAGAAGTCGCTGAAGATGTTCGGCACTCGCTTCACTCATGCTTTCTATCTTGAAGTGCTGGGCCTGGTGTACGAGATTCTCAACAAGAGCCGTCGTGAAGGGATGATGGCGATTGAAGGGGATATCGAGGACGCGGCGGCCAGCCCGATTTTCGCCAAATACCCAGGCATCCTGAAGGATGAGCGGATGACGGCGTACATCTGTGATTACCTGCGCATCATGTCGTCCGGCAATATGGCTCCTCACGAGTTGGAAGGCCTGTTCGATATGGAATTGCAAAGCATCAAGGAAGAGCTTGGGCATCCTTCGCATGCCATCACTGGTATCGCTGACGGTATGCCGGGTTTCGGTATCGTGGCGGCGGTACTCGGGATCGTGGTGACCATGGCGTCCCTGGGCGACGGCGACAAAGCGGCCATCGGTAACCACGTAGGCGCGGCGTTGGTAGGTACCTTCTTCGGTATTCTCGCGGCCTATGGCTTCTTCGGTCCGCTGGCCACCTCCCTTGCGCACGACGCCAAGGAAGAGCTCAACGTTTATGAGGCCATCAAGGCTTCTCTGGTTGCCTCGGCTTCCGGCATGCCGCCTTCCCTGGCCGTCGAGTTCGGTCGCAAGGTTCTCTATCCAGCGCATCGGCCCAGCTTCAGTGAGCTGGAACAAGCGGTTCGCGGTCGCTGAGTCATGGAAAATAATCAGCCGATAATCGTCAAGCGCGTCAAGCGCTACGAAGGTGGTCACCACGGCGGGGCATGGAAAATCGCCTTCGCCGACTTTGCGACCGCCATGATGGCCTTCTTTCTGGTGCTGTGGCTGATGTCTTCAGCCACGCCGGAACAGTTGATCGCTATCGCCGGTTACTTCAAGGATCCGGTCGGGTTTTCGGACAGCGGTTCGCCCTATGTGATTGACTTGGGCGGCTCGCCGGAAATGTCCCCGGACCAGACGCTGAACCCGGAGATCAAGTCCACACCGACCCCGGATACCGTGCCGATCGAATCCGACACCTCGGAGGCCAAGGCCGAAGAGGTTGAGCAGGAACGCCTGGAGTTGCTGCTGCAAGAATTGCAGAACAAGATCAACGAGAACCCGGACCTACAGAAATTCAAGGATCAGATCCATTTCGAGATTACTCAGGATGGCCTGCGGATCCAGATTACCGACGCTGATAACCGGCCGATGTTCGACCTGGGCAGCGCGCGCCTCAAGCCCTATTTCGAAGACATTCTGCTGGCCATGGCCGACACCATCAAAGCGGTGCCCAACAAAATCAGCATCAGCGGGCACACAGATGGCAAGCCTTATGTGGGTAACGGGGAGTTCGGTAACTGGGAGCTGTCGGCCAATCGGGCCAACTCGGCACGTCGCGCTCTGGTTGCCGGCACCTACCCGGAAAACCAGATAGCGCGGGTAGTCGGCTATGCCTCGTCGATGCTGTTTGACCGCGAGCATCCGCAAAACCCGATCAACCGGCGCATCGATATCATGGTCCTGACCAAGAAAGCCATGCAGCGTATTGAAGGCAGTCAGATTTACAGGGGCGGCGATAACAAGGCCCCGGCCAATGCGCCAGCACCTGCTGCGCCCGTCAATCCGAGAATTCAGCCGCCGGATGATCCACAGGCCTACGCCCAGCCCCACGAGATCCGGCAGAAGATGAACCTGTTTGAAGACGGCACGATCAAGATGCAAGAGACGAAGAACTAGCGTTCTAGCGGTTTAGCGGCAAGCTTCAAGCTTCAAGCTGCAAGTGAAAAGTCCGGACTTGTGAGAGTTCGGGCTTTTTTTCAAACCTGAACCCGTGGGAGCGAGCTTGCTCGCGAAGAGGCCGGTTCTTCTGAAGTTTTTTCTGCGGATGAAACATAGCCTTCGTGAGCAAGCTCGCTCCCACAGGTAATGTGGCCAGCCAGACAGTCACTCCAGCGCAAAAAAAGGCCGGACTCTCAAGAATCCGGGCTTTTCACTTGCAGCTTGCAGCTGCTCCTCAGTAACTGCTTTCCGGCAAGCTGGCGATGATCGAGCGGTAGCTGTTCATGCGTTGTTGCTGCACGCGGCCTTCTTCCAGTGCGATCAGCAGTGCACAGCCCGGTTCGCGGTCGTGCTTGCAATCGCGGAAGCGGCAAGTGCCGATCAGGTCGTTGAACTCAATGAAGCCAGCCTCGACATCCGCGCGGCTCACATGACCCAGGCCGAATTCGCGGATGCCCGGTGAGTCGATCAGATCGCCGCCACCAGGGAAGTGGAACAGGCGGGCGGTGGTCGTGGTGTGTGTGCCCTGGCCGGACACCTCGGACAACGGCCCGACCCGGGTTTCGACTTCCGGCAACAGGCTGTTGACCAGCGACGACTTGCCGACGCCGGACTGGCCGACGAACACGCTGATATGCCCGTCCAGCTGCGTTTGCAGCTGTTGCATGCCATCGCCGTGGTGCGCTGACACTTCCAGCACCGGATAACCCAGCGTGCGATAAACCGCCAGCAGGGCGTTGAGCGCCGGAGCGTTCTGTTCGTCGATCAAGTCGAATTTGTTCAGCAACAGCAACGGCCGAATGCCCGCATGTTCGGCCGCGACCAGATAGCGGTCGATCAGGTTGGCGTGGGGCTCGGGCATAGGCGCGAACACGATCACGATCAGATCGACGTTGGCCGCAACAGGCTTGAGCTGGCCGCGGCTGTCCGGACGGCACAGCTCGGTGCTGCGCGGCAATTGCGCGACGATGACGCCGATGCCCTGGTTGCCGGCTCGCCAGACAACCCGATCACCGGTGACCAAGGCTGGCAGGTTGGCGCGCAAGTGGCAGCGGAAAACCTGACCGGTTTGTTCGCCGTCCTGCGCCTCGACCTCGACTTGCACGCCGAAGTGGGCGATCACCAGTCCGGTCTGCTCAGGGCCGAGATCGCCACCCTCCAGCGTTTCCAGAGTCTGGGACTCACGTTTCGCGGCGCGGGCGGCGCGCTCACCTTGAATTTTTTCGATGCGCCAGTTTTGACGACGATTGAGTTGGCGTTTGGCCATGGGTGTTCCGAGTGATAAAGCAGCTGAATAAGTAAACGCGGGGGAGTCTAGCATGCCGGGGTGAGCTAAACTGCGCGCCTACGCTGAGGAGCCAACATATGCAGAACAAGCAGAACCTGATCTGGATCGATCTGGAAATGACCGGTCTCGACCCGGACACCGACGTCATCATCGAAATGGCCACGATCATCACTGACAGCGAACTCAATACCCTGGCCGAAGGCCCGGTTATCGCGGTGCATCAGAGTGACGAAACCCTGGCGAAGATGGACGAGTGGAATACCCGTCAGCACGGCGGTTCGGGCCTTACCCAGCGGGTTCGCGAAAGCACCACCAGCATGGCTGAAGCCGAAGCCGAGACTCTCGAGTTCATCAAACTTTGGGTACCGGAGCGCAGCTCGCCGATCTGCGGCAACAGCATCTGCCAGGATCGTCGCTTCCTTTATCGGCACATGCCTGCTCTGGAAAACTACTTCCACTATCGCAACCTCGATGTCTCAACGCTCAAAGAACTGGCCGCCCGCTGGTCGCCTGAGCTGAAGTTCAAGAAAGGCAGCACCCACCTGGCGCTGGACGACATCCGCGAATCCATTGCTGAGCTGCGGTTCTATCGCGAGCATTTCATTAAAGCCTGATTCAAGCCTGTTGGAGCGAGGCTTGCCCGCGAATTAAGCGACGCGGTATAGCAGACATACCGCGTGATTTTCTTCGCGGGCAAGCCTCGCTCCAACAGATGAATGAAGCGCATTCTCGCTTTGCCCTCTTTTGGTGCTTGCCCTAAACTGCGCGGCTTTGTCGCAGGGACTGCCGCCATGTTGTTGATGCTTTATCTGATCGCCATCACAGCCGAAGCCATGACCGGCGCCTTGTCGGCAGGCAAGCGTGGAATGGACTGGTTTGGGGTCGTGCTGATTGCCTGCGTGACAGCGCTTGGCGGCGGCTCAGTGCGCGACGTACTGCTCGGGCATTACCCGCTGACTTGGGTCAAACATCCCGAATACCTGATTTTGACCAGCGTGGCCGCGCTGTTGACGATTTTCATTGCACCCCTGATGCGCCACCTGCGTTCACTGTTTCTGGTGCTCGATGCTTTGGGGCTGGTGGCGTTCACCCTGATCGGCTGCATGACCGCGCTGGAAACCGGAACCGGTTTGCTGGTGGCGTCGGTGTGTGGCGTTATTACCGGGGTATTTGGCGGCATCCTTCGGGATATCTTCTGTAACGACATCCCTCTGGTGTTTCGCCGCGAGCTGTACGCCAGCGTGTCGTTCCTGGCGGCGTGGTGCTTCTTGCTGTGCCAGCACCTGCAGCTTCCTCAAGAGCAAAGCATCCTGATTACTCTGTTCGGTGGCCTGCTGCTGCGCTTGCTGGCGATTCGCTTCAACTGGAATATGCCGAAGTTTGTTTATAAGGGTGATGAGCACTAATAGGGGGCTCGCCGCCTTCCCTGTGGGAGCGAGCTTGCTCGCGAAGGCAATAATCCAGCCGATGAAGATGTGCGAGATTTACCTCCCTCTTCGCGAGCAAGGTGGAGCGCCACCCCGGTCGCTCCCACAGGATCATCTCCCTCAGGTATCAGTGGCCGTGTTGCCGCAACGCCCACTCCACATGCTCCCTCACCAACTCCGATGGGTAATCCCGGCGTGCTTCCAGGGCTTGGAGTACGGGTATGGTTGACGGCGCATTGCCCAAGCCGACCGCCAGATTACGCAGCCAGCGTTCGTATCCGGCGCGGCGCAAGGGGGAGCCTTCCGTGTTGCTGAGGAATTTATCCTCGTCCCACATGAACAGCTCGGCCAGGCCGGCGTTATCCAGGTTATGCCGGGGCTGAAAATCGCTTTGATCGGTAGGGCGCGCAAAGCGGTTCCAGGGGCAGACGATCTGGCAGTCATCACAACCGAACACCCGGTTGCCAATCAACGGACGCAATTCTTCAGGGATCGCCGTCTTCAGCTCGATCGTCAGGTAGGAGATACAGCGCCGGGCATCCAGCACATAAGGCCCGACAAACGCGGCCGTAGGGCAGATATCCAGGCATGCAGTGCAGCGCCCGCAATGCTCAGTGGCATGGGGCTCATCCACCGGCAAGGGCAAATCGACAAATAGCTCGCTGAGAAAGAAAAAGCTGCCGGCCTTGCGATTCAGTACCAGGGTGTTTTTGCCGATCCAGCCCAGCCCCGCCTGTTCGGCAATGGCTTTCTCCAGTACCGGCGCACTGTCGACAAAAGCTCGGTAACCGAATGGGCCGATGGCCTGCTGGATGCGCTCGGCAAGCTGCTGTACGCGTTTGCGGATCAGCTTGTGGTAGTCGCGACCCAGTGCGTAGCGTGAAACGTAGGCTTTTTCCGGCTCGGCCAGGCGCTGGGCCATCTCAGTGTCGCCGGGCAGGTAATCCATGCGCAGCGACACTACGCGCAAGGTTCCAGGTACCAGCTCATCGGGATGCGAACGTTTGCTGCCGTGCGCTGCCATATAGTCCATCTCACCGTGATAGCCCGCCTCAAGCCAGCGCTCAAGATGCTGCTCGTGTTCGGCGAGATCGAGCCCGGCAATCCCGACTTGCTGAAAGCCCAGCTCACGGCCCCACTCCTTGATGGATTGAGCAAGGGTGGCCAGGTCGGCAGTATTGGGTGAATCAACAGTTATAACGGGCATGCGTAAGGAGAAACCGGGTGGAGGTGCGTATAATTCTGCCAGACATCGGAGCCTAGAGACGCATGGTCATCACGAATCCCCAATTACCCGACGCGCTGTATAGCGCCGCGCAGGTCCGCGACCTCGACGCGCGGCTCATCGCGGCGGGTACCCCTGGCATGGAATTGATGCAGCGCGCCGCTCACGCTACCTGGCGCGCACTGCGTCGCCAATGGCCCGATGCTCACCAATTGACGGTACTTGCCGGGCGCGGCAATAACGCGGGCGACGGTTATCTGATCGCTGGCTTGGCGCGCAAGGCTGGCTGGCAGGTACAGGTTCTGGCGGTAGGCGATCCTGCTGCCTTGCAAGGCGATGCAGCATCCGCCCACGCCGAGGCTGTGGCGACTGGCGTCGATATTCAGCATTGGGCGAGTCAGCTGCTGAGCGGCATTGTCCTGGATGCGTTGTTGGGCACGGGCTTGAGTGGCACGGTGCGCGAGCCCTATGTCTCGGCGATTGAAGCCATTAATGCCTGCGGTCTGCCGGTAGTGGCCGTCGATATTCCGTCCGGCCTTAGCGCCGATACCGGAAAAACACTGGGCGTCGCGGTACAGGCCGATCTAACTGTGACTTTCATCGGTTTGAAATTGGGCCTGCTGACCGGCGAAGCGGCCGATCTGATCGGCGCGCTGGTGTTTGATGATCTTCAGGCTGACCCGGCCATCGTGGCGCAAACCCCGACCAGCGCGATCCGCCTGGACTCGTTCAATCTGCCCCGGCTGGCACCGCGTCCGCGCGCTGCGCACAAAGGTATGTACGGGCGGGTGCTGGTCATCGGCGGCGATCATGGATTCGGTGGCGCGACGTTAATGACAGCCGAGAGCGCGTTACGCAGCGGCGCGGGCATGGTGACCCTGGCAACCCGCGCTGAACATATCCCCGCCGCGCTGATGCGCATGCCTGAAGTCATGAGCGCCGCCATCAGTTCGGCGAATCAGCTGATGGGGTTGATCGAGCCCGCCAGCGTGCTGGTGGTGGGTCCTGGCATGGGGCAAGCCCAATGGGGGCGCAGCCTGTTGTCGGCTGCGGCCAATGCTGACCGGCCTCAAGTCTGGGACGCTGACGCCCTCAATCAGTTGGCCCAGGGGTTTGTGAAACTCCCCCAAGGCTGTGTGATCACCCCGCACCCGGGGGAGGCCGCGCGCCTGCTTGGCATCAGTACTAAAGAGGTCCAGGCCGATCGTCCTGCTGCTGCACGCGCGCTTGCCGATAAGTTCAAGGCGGTCTGCGTACTTAAAGGCACCGGTAGCCTGATCGCTGACGTCGACGGTCGTCTGGCGCTCTGTGATCGTGGTCATCCGGCCATGGCCACCGGTGGTCTGGGCGATGTGCTTGCGGGTTTGATCGGGGCACTGATGGCGCAAAAAATGAATCCGTTCGATGCCGCCTGCCTCGGCGTCTGGTTGCATGCCAGCGCCGGGGAGGAGATGGGCAAATTGGGCCGCGGGCTGGCAGCCAGTGATGTGATCCCGGCCATTCGTCAGTTATTGGAGGAGCAACAACCGTGTCTGAGTTAACGCTGCATTTGGTCGGCGAAGAGGCCATGACCAGCTTTGGTGCGCGTATTGCCCAAGTGACCAAAGGGGTGGGGATTATCTTTTTAGAGGGTGATCTCGGCGCCGGTAAAACCACTCTGTCCCGGGGCATCATCCGCGGTTTGGGGCATGTTGGCGCGGTCAAGAGCCCGACCTTTACTCTGGTTGAGCCCTATGAACTGGGCGACGTGAGGGCTTTTCACTTCGACCTGTATCGGTTGGTGGACCCCGAGGAGCTGGAGTATCTGGGCATCCGCGATTATCTGGAAGGCGATGCCCTTTGCCTGATCGAATGGCCTCAGCGTGGTGCAGGCTTTTTGCCAAAGCCTGACCTGACCATTACCATTAGGCCGCATGCGCAAGGTCGAGCACTGACTTTGAGCCCGACGGGCTCGCGTGGCGAAACCTGGTGTGCCGCTTTGGCGTTGGAATTCAAATAGAAATGGGGTTAGGTATGCGCATTCGCGCGCTGGTTACTGTAGTGGGTCTGCTTTTGACAGCCCTGGCTGTTGATGCGCTGGCAGCGACACAAGTACGAAGTGTCCGCTTATGGCGTGCACCGGATAACACACGCTTGGTTTTCGACCTCACCGGACCCGTCCAGCACAGCGTTTTTACCCTGACATCACCTGATCGGCTGGTCATTGATATCAACGGTGCCACCCTTGCCGGGCCACTGAACGTGCCAATGGCCAATACGCCGATCACCAGCATGCGCTCTGCACAGCGTACGCCTACCGATTTGCGAGTGGTCATTGACCTGAAAAAGGCCGTGACGCCCAAAAGCTTCACCCTGGCGCCGAACCAGCAGTACGGCAACCGGCTGGTGGTCGATCTGTTCGATGAGGCCTCCGATGCCAACCCGACGCCGACGATTATTGCCAACACCCCTGCGACCACCGCGCCAGCGGTGCCGGTTAGCCCGGCCAAACCCGAGATCAAGCTGACGCCTGTGCCTAACGGCAAGCGCGATATCGTGATTGTGATCGACGCAGGCCACGGTGGCGAAGACCCGGGGGCGTCTGGCAGCAGCGGGCAGAAAGAGAAAAACCTGGTGCTGTCCATCGCCAAAGAGCTGCAAAGGCAGATCAGCGCCGAGAAGGGCTATCGTGCGGAATTGACCCGCACCGGGGACTATTTCATCCCGCTGCGTAAGCGCACGGAGATTGCGAGGGCCAAAGGCGCTGACCTGTTTGTATCGATCCACGCCGATGCTGCACCTTCAAGGGCTGCGTTCGGTGCCTCGGTGTTTGCGCTGTCCGAGCGCGGTGCGACGTCTGAAACCGCGCGTTGGCTGGCGGACAGTGAAAACCGTTCCGACTTGATCGGTGGTGCCGGTGCCGTGAGCCTGGATGACAAGGACCGGATGCTGGCGGGCGTGCTGCTGGATCTTTCGATGACGGCGTCCTTGTCGTCCAGCCTTAACGTGGGTCAAAAAGTCCTCAGCAACATCGGCCGCGTGACGTCGTTGCACAAGCAGCGGGTCGAGCAAGCGGGCTTCATGGTGCTCAAGTCCCCGGACATCCCGTCGATTCTGGTGGAAACCGGCTTTATCTCCAACAATGCCGAAGCCAACAAGCTCAGCTCAGCGTCACACCAACAGGCTCTGGCGCGTTCGATCAGCGCTGGCGTCCGGCAGTTCTTCCAGCAGAACCCGCCACAGGGCACTTATATTGCCTGGCTGCGGGATACCGGCAAGCTGGCACAAGGGCCGCGCAACCATACCGTGCGCCCGGGTGAAAGCCTGTCCATGCTTGCGGCGCGTTACGACATGAGCCCTTCGGTGCTGCGCGACGCCAACAATCTGAAGACAGATGAGTTGCGTGTCGGTCAGGACCTGAAGATCCCTAGCTCCGAGGTAGCCACTCAGCCATGACCGATCTACTCGTGGACAGCGTTGAGCTGGGCATCCAGGTTGAGTCGGGTACGCCGGCGCCGACCGCTGCTCGAATCGAGCTGCTCAGCCCGCGGCTGGCCAACCAGATTGCCGCCGGCGAAGTGGTCGAGAGACCCGCGTCGGTCATCAAGGAGCTGTTGGAGAACAGCCTTGATTCTGGTGCCAAACGCATTGATGTCGATGTGGAACAGGCCGGGATCAAGCTGCTGCGGGTCCGCGATGACGGTAGCGGTATTTCTCCGGACGATTTGCCCCTCGCTCTGGCGCGACATGCCACCAGCAAGATTCGCGAGCTGGAGGACCTTGAACGGGTCATGAGCCTGGGCTTTCGCGGAGAGGCGCTGGCGTCGATCAGCTCCGTCGCGCGCCTGACCCTGACCTCGCGCACGCGCGATGCCGATCAGGCCTGGCAGGTGGAAACCGAAGGTCGTGACATGGCGTCTCGGGTCCAGCCAGCGGCCCACCCGGTCGGCACCTCGGTTGAAGTGCGGGATCTGTTTTTCAACACCCCGGCGCGCCGCAAGTTTCTCAAAGCGGAAAAAACCGAATTCGATCACCTGCAAGAAGTGATCAAACGCATGGCGCTTGCCCGTTTCGACGTGGCGTTCCATTTACGTCACAACGGCAAAACCATCCTCAGCCTGCACGAAGCCAATGACGATACCGCTCGTGCGCGACGTGTATCGGCGATCTGCGGTCCGGGCTTTCTGGAACAGGCGCTGCCCATCGAGATCGAGCGCAACGGCTTGCATCTGTGGGGCTGGGTCGGACTGCCGACGTTTTCTCGAAGCCAGGCGGATCTGCAATATTTCTTTGTAAATGGCCGGGCAGTGCGCGACAAACTGGTGGCACACGCAGTCCGTCAGGCTTATCGCGACGTGCTGTTCAATGGTCGCCATCCGACTTTTGTGCTGTTTTTTGAAGTCGATCCGGCCGTGGTCGACGTGAACGTGCACCCGACCAAACACGAAGTCCGCTTCCGTGACGGGCGCATGGTCCATGATTTCCTTTACGGCACCCTGCATCGGGCTCTGGGCGATGTGCGTCCAGAGGATCAACTGGCCGGTTCTGCACCAGTGACCGCCGTCGAGCGGCCAACCGGCCCTCAAGCCGGTGAGTTCGGGCCACAAGGTGAAATGCGTCTGGCAGGTAATCTGCTGGAGCAGCCTCAGGCGCAGCCTTATTCAGCACCGGCAGGTTCGGGAGCGGGCGCGGGCTATCAATATCAGTACACGCCCCGGCCGACGGCGACATTGCCAGCTGCAGAAGCGCAAAGCGCTTATCGCGAGTTCTACGCGCCGCTGCCAGGTTCTCCAGCGGTTTCATTGCCCGGCTCTTTACCCGAGACGCAAGGCGACATCCCTCCGCTGGGCTACGCCCTGGCTCAGCTCAAAGGCATTTATATCCTCGCGGAAAACGCCCATGGTCTGGTTCTGGTGGACATGCACGCCGCTCACGAGCGGATCATGTACGAACGCCTGAAGATCGCCATGGCCAGCGAAGGCCTGAGCGGGCAGCCGCTGCTGGTGCCTGAGTCCATCGCGGTCAGCCAGCGCGAAGCCGATTGCGCTGAAGAGAATATTGCGACCTTCCAGCGCCTGGGCTTCGAATTGCAGCGACTGGGCCCGGAAACCCTGGCGATCCGGCAGATTCCGGCCTTGCTCAAGCAGGCCGAGGCCAATCGGCTGGTCAGCGACGTGTTGGCCGATCTCATGGAATACGGCACCAGCGACCGCGTGCAGGCGCACATGAACGAACTGCTCGGCACCATGGCCTGCCACGGTGCGATCCGGGCCAATCGTCGGCTGGCGATCCCGGAAATGAACGGTCTGCTGCGCGACATGGAAAACACAGAGCGCAGCGGTCAATGTAACCATGGCCGACCGACCTGGACCCAAATGGGCCTGGATGATCTGGACAAACTCTTTCTGCGCGGTCGTTGAATGAACGCTCTACCTCCGGCCATCTTCCTGATGGGGCCGACGGCTTCCGGCAAGACCGATCTGGCCATGGAACTCTGCAAGGTTCTGCCCTGCGAGCTGATCAGCGTGGATTCCGCGTTGGTCTATCGCGGCATGGATATCGGCACCGCCAAGCCTTCAAAAGAGCAGTTGGCAGAGTTCCCCCATCGTCTGGTGGATATTCTCGACCCGGCGCAGAGCTACTCCGCAGCTGATTTTCGTACCGATGCCCTGGCGGCAATGGCGGAAATCACTGCCCGCGGAAAAATTCCGCTGCTGGTCGGCGGCACTATGTTGTATTTCAAGGCTCTACTAGACGGTCTGGCGGATATGCCAGCCGCCGATGCAGGGATTCGCGCGGAGCTGGAAGCGCAGGCCGCAGCCCATGGCTGGCAGGCTTTGCACGATCAGCTGGCGGTGGTGGACCCGGTGTCAGCGGCGCGCATTCACCCAAATGACCCTCAGCGTTTGATTCGTGCGCTGGAGGTTTATCGGGTGAGCGGTTTGAGCATGACAGCACATAGAGAACAACAAACTGCGCAAACTACTGATGCTGCGGCTTCTGGTAGGCCGCAATTGCCCTATACTGTCGCGAACCTGGCTATTGCTCCGGCAGATCGCAAGGTGTTACACGACCGCATTGCGACACGATTTTCAAATATGCTGGACCAGGGGTTCCTGGATGAAGTTCTGGCATTACGCTCACGAGGCGACCTGCATCCGGGGTTGCCCTCGATAAGAGCCGTTGGTTATCGCCAGGTCTGGGATCATCTGGACGCAAAGCTGACATTTGCTGAAATGCAGGAACGAGGGATCATTGCCACGCGCCAGTTGGCCAAACGACAGTTCACCTGGCTGCGCAGCTGGGAGGATTTGAACTGGTTGGACAGCCTGGCTTGCGACAATCTGCCACGCGCCTTGAAATACCTGGGCTCGGTCTCCATATTGAGCTGAGTCCTTGCAATAGCCGTCTATCCTTGGGGGGTGGCGGTTCAAGCCAATTGAATTCGAATTATTATTGATCCTTAAAGGAGTGCGGCACATGTCAAAAGGGCATTCGCTACAAGACCCTTACCTGAACACTTTACGTAAAGAAAAGGTTGGGGTTTCGATTTATCTCGTCAACGGTATCAAGCTGCAAGGCACGATCGAATCTTTCGACCAGTTTGTCATTTTGCTGAAAAACACTGTCAGCCAAATGGTCTACAAACACGCCATCTCCACCGTCGTACCGGTTCGTCCGATCCGTCTGCCTAGCGCAAACGAAGGTGAACAGGGCGACGCTGAGCCAGGTAACGCCTGATAGGAGTCTGCTTTGTTCTTTGAGCGCCACAGTGGTGGTGAGCGGGCAATCCTCGTTCATCTGGATGGTCAGGACCCTGAGGCGCGCGAAGACCCGCAGGAGTTTCAGGAGTTGGCCATATCGGCTGGCGCCGATACCGTCGCGTTCGTTAACGTGCCGCGTCATCGGCCATCGGCCAAATATCTGATAGGCAGCGGCAAGGTCGAGGAGCTTCGCGACCAGGTCAAAGCTGAAAAAGCCGATATTGTCATCTTCAATCACACCCTTACGCCCAGCCAGGAACGCAACCTCGAGAAGGTTTTCGAGTGTCGTGTGCTGGACCGTACAGGTCTGATTCTCGATATCTTTGCGCAACGTGCGCGTACTCATGAAGGCAAATTGCAGGTCGAGCTGGCACAGCTCGAGCACATGAGCACGCGTCTGGTTCGGGGCTGGACTCACCTTGAGCGTCAGGGCGGTGGTATCGGTCTGCGTGGTCCGGGTGAAACCCAGCTGGAAACCGACCGTCGTCTGTTGCGGGTTCGCCTGCGGCAGATCAAGGGCCGCCTGGAGAAAGTTCGCAGTCAGCGTGAACAGGCTCGTCGCGGTCGTAAACGCGCCGACATCCCTTCGGTTTCACTGGTGGGTTATACCAACGCCGGCAAATCGACCCTGTTCAACGCAGTGACCGATTCTGACGTCTTCGCGGCGGATCAGCTGTTCGCAACCCTCGACCCGACCCTGCGTCGTCTGCAACTGGATGATCTAGGGCCGGTTGTGCTGGCCGATACCGTGGGGTTCATTCGCCACCTGCCGCACAAACTTGTCGAAGCGTTCCGCTCTACCCTCGAAGAATCAAGCAACTCGGACCTGCTGCTGCATGTGATCGACTCTCACGAGCCCGAGCGCATGGCGCAGATCGAGCAGGTGATGGTGGTGCTCGGCGAGATCGGTGCCGAGGGCTTGCCGATACTCGAGGTGTATAACAAACTCGACCTGCTTGAAGGGGTGGAGCCCCAGATACAACGCGATGCCGACGGCAAACCGCAGCGTGTCTGGTTGTCTGCCCGAGATGGTCGGGGGCTGGACCTGCTCAAACAGGCCATCGCCGAATTGCTGGGTGACGATTTGTTCATCGGCACCCTGCATCTGCCTCAGCGTCTTGCTCGACTGCGGGCTCAGTTCTTTGAACTGGGTGCTGTGCAGAGTGAAGAGCACGACGAGGACGGGGCTAGTCTGTTGGCAGTACGTTTACCGCGAGTTGAATTCAATCGCCTGGTGAGTCGCGAAGGACTGCAGCCGCTGGAATTCATCGAGCAACACACTTTGCAATAAAAGCGTGAGAAAGCCGTTGTACGGCTTTCTCGGGCATTCTGTAGCATTGGTCGGCGCGCCGTGGGCGCGTCTTTGCTTTATCAGATGGAGAGCGCTATGGCTTGGAATGAGCCGGGTGGCAACTCGAATAATCAGGATCCTTGGGGTGGTAAGCGCA